>Ga0210040_10001372_pt1 | contig 37113 bp, 34 predicted proteins | sample CryGeyCG12114_NA_FD_185462 | JGI IMG/M metagenome (GOLD analysis project Ga0210040, IMG submission 185462) | Groundwater microbial communities from aquifer - Crystal Geyser CG19_WC_8/21/14_NA (SPAdes) (version 2) | ecosystem: Environmental > Aquatic > Deep subsurface > Groundwater | place: USA... | reverse complement strand
ACCTAACTCAAGATTCACACCGACACAACCAAGCCACTAACTAATCAAGGTCTATAGCAGACCGGAATACTGACTGTTGGTATAAATATTTCTTTCTCTTTTTAGGTCACACTGTACTCTCCAGAGATATTATTAATGCTCGAGTTTACCTAGTAATTTTAAGAGTGAAGAAAAAAGTTGCGCAAACCTTCTATTAGCGGCCAATTTATTGTTTATGAACCCTTTTTTCTCCCTTCCACCTACTTTGGGAGACAACAAGGGTACTTATATTTGTTCTACGTGTGCTAGTTAAAACGAAACCTATCATTTTCCTTTGAAGTTGAGTTCCTATCCTTGTTAACAAGACAGGCTGCTGAGTATATAACCGGCTAACCAGACCAGTGTGTGCACATGAATATGAAATAATGCCGTGGAATAATAAATTCAAACGAAATGGTCCCAGGAATACACACATACAGCACTTTGATAACAACATGACATGAGAACACTATTACTATCATTACTGTCCACCAACAACTTTTTTTTCGTCTCGTTTCCAGTACATTAACAACAAAAGTCCGACTATATTGCTGTGCATACGTGATGATGATGGACCGATGCCATATTGTTTGTAATTTCATAAAAATATTACGCTCGTTTGACCAATAATGATTGTATCAGCTATAATATTTCCTTATATTGTAGCAATCACCGATTTCTTTCAAGGCTAACTAACTAACTAACTAAGCCTCGTCACACAGCATTCCAAAAATTCATCATTCACATATTACGTAAGTTTGTCGAGAGAAAAAATCTCAGTCAGACCAAGCCGCCAAAGATGTGAAAACAAGGATAGTATGTGCGTGTGATCTCCTTTAGATGAGCTGATCCTGTTGAGAAATGCAATTGTTGTTGACAGGATCACTTACTTTTGGTATTTACCTTTAGTTAGTTAGTTAGTAACTAACTTTCTTACTTTTTTTGGCTATGTACCGACCAACTGAAAGAGAACGTGTTAAAGAATTCGCTTTCAACTTTTCCCTTGTTATTTCTGTGTATGCACGCATAATACTATACCACTCCACCCAGTTCTTCGTTGGAGACCAAAAAAACATGTCACCAGGCCGATGTATACGCATTGTACAAATCGGGCGGGTTTGGTTAGTGACCAAATGCATTAACTAACTAACTTGTAGTGAAAACACACTTTTCATTGCACCAAAAAATATTTGTATTGTACGATTTTTTTTTTAAATGTGTTTTTATTTCATCTTTAGTCGGTACCGAATGAAAGCATGACAAAAAGTCATCAGTGTCGGGTTCATTGACGACGGCCAACACAAATGGATATCGTAAATTGTGCTGTGAACAATAAGTCAATGATGGATAGTTGTGAATACAAATCAATACTAAATACGTGGTGGGTGCATCATGGTGGTGGTTGTCGTTTTAGTTAGTTAACACAGGTAAAGCCATAATAATCATGATTGCGGGCTATACTATTGGAAGCAATAAATAGTTCGGGCATAAAGGTGAGGGTGGTTTTTCCGTGTGAGGTATATGGATATGAATTATATACTAAAGTGAAGCCTTAAGTGCTCAACAAAAGGATTGACTTTTCTAAAGAGAAGAACGATCCTCATAGAATAAAACATAGTTGTTGTGAGTTTTGAATGAGCAAGTTCCTTGGACTGGTCGTATTAGGGACAATGCGTGGATTGTTGAGTCGGAAGGATGATGATCATCATTTTTGTAGCTATAGCTAACAACCAAGTTCCAAAAGTAAAGTTCCCATGAGAATTCATTTGAGCTGACTAGTGACTGAGTTTACTATGATACATTCCTTGTAAAATTGGAGGAGACGGATGGAATCTTCTTTGTGTATAATAATACCTTGGACTTGGAAACATCCATAAGCACATATATACACGTATATGATACTCATTCTGTTTACCAACTCAACTGGCTGTACTTTTTTGTCATGCTCGCGGAGTAACTAAAGTAAGAATGGGATCAAACTGTTATATTATACAGAGTAGACCACCCGGCACCTTACTTATATACTATAGTATTGTGTACAATGTAAAGGTTGCACCCAAAAAATAACATAACAAAGTCAAGTTTCGTTACGGAACATCTGAAAGGGAACCTTATGGGAGTTCGTACAAGGAGACCAACAGGTTACCGGAACAAATTGTAAACTTTAATTCATCCTAGCCGACTCAGTATGAGGATTTTAAGAGGATATGGATTTGGGAGAAAATGATGTTTTTTTCTCCGGGGGACTCTTTAGAGAGTTTGAGAAGGATTTTTCAGGAATAATTCTCATGCTGTAACATCCTGTATTTTTCTCCGTATGATGGAATGAAGATTAGAGTATTTGCTTGCGTTGTGTTGAATAACCATGAGTTGAAACTATTTACACTTGAATAGATAGATAGATAGTGCTCGCAGCATTTTTTGTGAACACAAATGTTACTAAACTAGTATGGTATAATGTAATTAGTGGTAGTGACTGGCATAAAATATTTGTTTTGATTTTGTCGTTTGGCTTCCGCTAATCAAGTTAGTTGATGTGTGAAAAAATGTATAAGTAACAGTCATTGCGCTGGGAGATTAATTGTAAGTTGTACGTTATAAGAACAGTAGTAGTTATTGGTGTCTTCATTATTGAACGTGGGATATGGTATATCGGATGACTGGAACGTTTTTTTAATAGCCGTATTTCCGTCTGCATAAAAGAGACAAGAAATATTTATTTTGTAAAATTTTACAAAAAAGCAAAATTGCACATTTGGGGTTCCAAAAAGCAAGCATAAATACATAATAAATAATTATTATGTTATTTGAAACTGACTGCACCTGGAAGAGAAACTACCTCCTTACCTTGAAAAGTATGATTTCTAAGACCGCATGTGCCTACTCATAAAACATTTTTCTTTTGAAATCATGGTTATTCAAATCCAAGCAAATCGAATTGAAAGATATGTAGCATGAAAAGTATGACCCGTGTTTTGGACCTTAAAATGTGAAATTCGTCTCACCAAGGTGTGCCAAAGCTGAAATGTAGGTTTATTCACATAGAATGGCTAACTTTCCTTTCATCAACGTTTTTTCATGCATCGCCTGCAACTTTTAAATGTCGACGTTGAACAATACCAAACACCGTAATAGCATATATTTAACTTCTGTTTGCTTATATTTCAGTCTAGCACATAGCCCCCCCCCCTTAAAAATCAACTTTTTTCTTCCATGTAACTTTTAAAGTGAATCGAAAGTTTTTTTTCGTATAAATATTTGAACTTACTTGAAAATTTAGCACTTAAATTATAGCTTTGGGATTGAATATAAAATTAATAAAAAGAATTCTGAGAAAAATACAGCTAAAGCACACAAAGCTTAACCATAACTAGCCCAGACTGACTCAGATTTCACAAGACTTGGCAACCAAACCAATTCAGCTGTCGAAAATTTGACTGACTAACTATAACAAAACTAAAATGAAATAAAAATGAAGCAGAACGAAAGTGAGCAACCACTATAATCAACCATGACATCCCTACCCTTCCCTAATAGTACTATAGTTATCAAATGACTGACTGCTGATTCATATTTCCCTATAATACGCTTTGCTAGCAAAAGCAAACCCAAAATTCTGTAGCCATCTGCTTAAATACTATAAAAAACAATATTTCCTCACAAAAAATGAATACAATGGCGCAAAAAATACTATACACATGTTTTTACCCCGGGTAGCACATTATTATTGCGTCAAAAAAGATTTATCTCCGCATGCTACAGACAGTAGCACAGTACATAACATGCAATAAAAGAACTTGACTGCAAAAATATGAGGACGGGTCCAAAAAAGTTATCTTTTCACACAAAACGGAAAATATTCAACTGTCTTCTTTAATCATCATAACAGAAATATGGTGCTCCCGTACAAACTAACTAACTAACCACTTCTCAAAGTTCACAACAATATTAAAAGTGACCGTCAGTTGGTTCCCGCATGAAAATTTAGGATTTTTTTTTCACCCATCCTTCTAAATCTTGTGTAACCAACCATATTCCGCATCTTGCATGTAATAATAGGTTCATCATCTCTTTACATGGAGTAACAGACTAACTAACTATAATAGCTCCCAGTACATAGTTAGTTAGTTACTATACTAGTCGTATAAGACTTTTTTAAACGATTGCTGCGAACTAATAAACTTGGCTCACCTTTCCGTGCCACCATTCTTTGCGTACCTTGTTAAATGACGGATATTATGATTACACCTATCAAGATGATCATCATAAACATTTTTCTTTCCAAATAATAGTATAGGTTCAGCCCCCACGCAACACTTTGGTAACGTTAACAAGGCTTGTTAGTCCATTTTTAAGGGAAATCCTCAATCTACCAGATAGATTTTACGTCCAAAGATGTAAATGTCAGATAAAGTTTTAACCCGTTTCCATACCATGAGTGCATATATGATGGGAGCACTCTCCAGTTTTTTTCTTCAAGTTAACACAGCATGAGCTATATTAAACAAGAGTTTTTCCACTCCTTTTGTTCCCTGTTGAAATTATGATTATTAAATGATCATGGCTCTTTTGTTTGGACGTGATGCGAAACCCATTGGGTATAGTAAAAGTGCGGCTCACAGTTTCATTTACACGTTGTAACAATAACTAGACGGCTTGAAATGGTATTATTACTGACACACCAATTGTTTTCTAAACTTCATTTGGGCTACTTAATAGTAGTTAGTAGTGTCTATTTGTCCATCTGGCGTATGCTGTGAAAAATTGGAATCTCGTTTTATTCATTCTCTGAGGGGGAGTAGAATTTTTATTCATTCATTGGCATTTGGCTACCTCAATATGCCATGTGTGTGTGAAAAAAAGATCATTTAGTTTAAATTATATTCAAACTGATTACTTTTCCGTAAGGAAGTTGTAATATCATGTACGATGGACATGCAATAGTTTACAGTATGACCCCAAAAAGGCTGGTTTGTTGTAGTTAGATTTTATTTCCCATAGTTAGTGTAGTCTTTATTTTTGGTAGCATGAGAGACTAATAGGCTCATCAGTTTTGTAGATTAGTGTGAGCATACGGATTTATAGAATTAATGGAGTCGTTGGAGCAATTTGGAGTTTCCGTGTTTGTATGGTTAAAATGAACGCGCTATCCAATTTCATGCATGTATAGGCCGTATGTTGAATCTGTTGTTTTAATACAGTTTGTGATATGATAGCCATTACTTTGATTAGACATGGCAGGAAAGTATCTCTATTTTGTACAAGGGGACTTGTTTCATTAGTTTCCAATTATTAATGCATGTTATCCCATTTGAATGTGTTTTACTGTGGAATCGGGATACAGTTTGTAATTACATTTGCGCTGGCAGTGTTTACTTTTGACCCCACTAGATTTTTAATTGCGATCTGATGTTATTCAAAACTCGACTATTTTTGGGTAAATTTTGATTTCTGCTGGTAAACCTAGCTTCATTTTTTAAAGCGGATGTAGGAGCAGCACAAAATTTGAATTAAGATGATGGATCACATATTACACCTGGGCTATTAGATAAGCCATGGGCATCACATAATTTATGCAGATGAGCTGCTGACCCTGTTTTAAATAATAAAAATTCATTCATTAGCCAACTAAACTCGAGTACCTTGAAACACTTGTATTATATCAAAAAGCCTCACATAACCGCTGGTACTTAATTAAATAATAGGATTCTCCACATGCTGCCTTTTTCTACGACTGTTTCGTAGGTTGGCTACAAATGTCAAATTTCATTAATTATTTAACAGGCTCAGAGGGCCTAATAGGGATTCACTGACGAAAAGGAGCACATTCCTATTTCCACATGAAGTTACTTTTATCAGACCAAACAATCAGAGCTCATGTAATGAGTGAGGTAATGTACCTCCTAATGAGATTAAAAGGGGAATGACAAGCATTCTTTTGTTTCTAGTTACCAAATGTAATCAATTACGTTAATTTTTTCCTTTTGTTTAGTCGTGTCATATAAATTTTCACGTTTCTTGCATCTTGCATGCAATCTACTAACTTACACTAACACTTGACTTTCACGACGTAATATGCCGGTGATGGGTCTAGTTATTTTTACGGTCAAAATCATATGAACTAAGTAAACCAGTTGGTTAGGCTACTCCTGACTTTGTTTTACCTAGTTTCACTTTTCCGTTCAAAAACTGTAGTTTTTATATAGTTTATAAACTAACAAAGGCCCGGGATTTATAACTGACGGAGAATCTATACTCACAGCACTACATTTATAGAAACCTCTACCAGTTTTTTTTGGACATACTGCTTTTACCTCTACTAACTAACTAACTAAACTAACCATCATGTAGTTACTATATTATAAGTCTTAAACTGCTGGAGATAAGAAAACGTATATTGCGTGTCAGTGACAAACCATTCCATGTTCTATTTATCATTAGAACATACTTTTTTATTCTAATGCGTGAACCAAACCGCTCTCATTATTATCATCATCATTACTATTGGTATTTGATCATGGTGGTATGTAATGCATGTTCAAATCACCATGTGATGAGATAATGGTCCAACTTTGTAAATAGATTGGAAGAGTTAGGGAGTAAAAAAAAGTGGTTCGGAATCCGTTGGTGTCAACTCCTGCAATGGTTGCTGAAGGGAATTAATGAGCAGGACACAGATGGGGGCCAGTCTCTTGATTTTAATTAATGATATGTCAATGTACATTGAGAATGAGCTCGTCAGTCAGTCACATTTGTTGTATGGAGAAAACAAAGGGTTGTGGGTTTACCAAAGTTAGTCTATAGAAAGTCCAGGTGGTCGAATTACTACCAATTTAATTTCCAGTGAGCAAATTAATTATTTCAAGGTTTTAGTCCTAACTAACTCAATAGGAACAATGCATACAGATATTTTATAGTGGTTAGTTTTCGACGAAATAGTTGGAACATAGTCAAAATTGAGAGTGTCAGTACTCATATGTATACTAATTGGCTTCGAGTTTTTGTTCGTTGGTGACTACATCGTATGATTTTTTTAACTCTTCATGTAAATCATTGGTAATGAGGAGCACGGTTTTGGATGAACCAAACGGAGGAGCCCGGCATGAGACTTTGTGACACTACTAACTAAATGAAGGACCAAATCACTAGAACCAGATGTGATTAGCGTGTAAAAAATGTCTAAAAAGTCTGTCGGTATGCATCAAAGATATATAGAGTGAAATTTGAGAAGTTGGAAAATTATTCGGCAGGTTCCAAGTCCTTGACTTTACGAGCTCATAATTTATTTAGGGGTATGCTGTTCATCCCTTGTTCAGACAAAGTATGTGAGCAGTTAGTTAGTTAAATTGCATAGCAATTGCAGGCTTGACACAAGTTTCGGATTTCAAAGGGGCAAAATCCAAGGGGTAATTTAAACGAAGTAAAATGTTGAATGAATTCTGAGATTTTAGAAATGAAAGGATAATTAAGTTTAGGGATTTCTAGGAACGATTAAAAAGGGCTCAATGGTTTTCGTTTTACAGTTTTTTCAAGGTATTTTAGAGGCCAGGGAAGATTTTTCTTGACAAAGGGAGACAAAATTTGTAAAACGAAATTATACAGCACCAGCCATCTACAGCAGGAAAGTTGAACTATGCTTACTAAAATATAACAGAACCCTCATAGAGTGCATGTAGTGAATGCAAAGACATAAATTTATTCATGGTTTTTCAGTGAAATGAACATTTCAGTTTACAAATGGCTCTTGACTAATGACATAATAATTTAATAATTGTACAGCTAGTTTTCCTTGAATGCGGAAATTTCGATAAAGTTTGAATTGCAAATTCATCCACGCTTGAACAGTCCACATAAATCAAATGAAATTGGACTTGTATTGAAAATGTTATTAAACTTTCACTCTACCTTTGTACATCATCACGTTTAAATTCATAAACTTTAGAAAATTCGCAATGCAAAAAAAAAGGCAAAAAGTCTATTCAATACTTCTTAGAGGATGTTTTTATAAGCCTCTGGCTCTATGTATAGATATTCAACGTCCAAATTCAAGATGAATTCATTTCACGAAGCAATTCAACCGAAACGAAAAAAAAAATCTTTTATGACTCAAGTTGTCTTCCAAGCTTTTTATTATTACATTATTCGTTCGTTCCTACACATTCAAAGTTTACAGCAAGGGTTAAAAACATGGAATCTGACGTATACAGACAGACATACACGAAACCGACTTGGGATTTGACTTTATGATATAACATGTAGCTGAGTACAAGCCAACAGTTGGAGGCAAATGGAATTATACATTTTGTACACAGGTTTTGGTTTTATTGCTACTTGCATTATTATTGCTACCGTTTGTATATAAGCGTAGTGCACACACACACAGCTTTCATCCCAGCAGAGTTAAACACCCTCCAGGGATATACGTATTTTCATCCGAGTGCTCTTGACACTTTTTACACACATCATATTACAAGTGTTGATGTGTCTAAATGTATCACTTACATAGGCACCGGATTCACCGATTTAAGCTGGAGATGAGCCATATCATGGCAAAATAACACAGTATATCTTCTAATTTGAACGCTCGTAGTTGTTCTGTAGCCATAAAATGAATTGAAATAGTTATATTGCCAAACAGCCTAACCTATTGCATGCATTCTGAAAAACTGTGCAGTATAGCTTTTATTTGTTCTATAAAGATGAAAGCCAATTAAAAAGCATATAGTTTCGAATGCATGCAGAGCAAAAATACAAAAAAAAAATGCCTGAAATCATCCCGGGACTTAAAAACTAGGCAATCCGGTGAATCCCAAACTCACTTTGTCCAAAATATGCATGATATGAATACTCAACTTTCCCTTTATCTCTTTTCGGCTTCCAAAATGCATTGCTTCCACACACACAAGGATTAGGCACCGAAATAAGAAGTGAGAGGCTGTGAAAAGGGGACCCCTCTCTTTTCAGCAGCTTTCAGCTCTCCCAAAGCTTGTATTATTTGTTAGGTCTCCTATCCATACCTTGTGTTAGTTAGTTAGCCAGAATATATGAACGCACTACTGTCAAGTTGTTACTTACTTACATACTCGTACCTACCACACACACATAAAAGTAAAACGGCATCCATACTTCCGTTTCAACTTCTCGCTATTGATTTTTGGTGTGCGAGAATTTCTTAGTGCCCGTACATTAAGTGTTCGCTCAAGAAAACTGATTTACAGCTAAAACTGACTAACCGAAAACTACTACTATTGATTGCGATTTGTAAGTGATTGTCACAGTGAAATTTAAAGTTATGTATATTCAGTGAGTGTAGTGTGCTGTAATAGAGTGAAAATCAAAGAAGTTTTTATCCACCGTAATAGATTGACGTTGACATCAAGCAAAAAAATAATAATAATGATGGAATTGGAAGGGCCTTCTGTAGTAGAACAAAGGACTGCATCTACTATGGCCAAATTAGAGCTGGTCAAAGAAATAAGGTAAGATCGACCTTTGTTTTAAGTGTGTAGCATAGTATGTGTAGGTATGAGATTCAAGCAGTGGAGAATTGAATGTACATTTTTATGTCGGTAATGAATTGTAGAGACAAGACGTTGAAAATGTTGAAACTTAAAGAGCGGTTGTTGGATGAATTGGAAATGGTACGGAAGGAAGAGCGGTGTTTAGCTGATTATAGGACTGAAATGGATATGTTGATGCAAGAAAAAATGGCCCATGTGGAAGAACTGAGACAAATTCATGCTGATATTAACTCTGTAAGGTGTTTTTTTAGTCAGTATGACGATTTTACTAATCAGTATAAAATATTAGGATGTTTTTTTTGGTCTTCAGATGGAATCAGTAATCAAACAATCTGATCAGATGAGAGGTCGCTCTCTGGAAGCAGCCAAAAGACTCCATGCTGAATTTTTACCTGTAAAAGTGGAAGTGGATCGACTTAGAAATAGTTGTCTGGGCTTAGAAAGACTTCCTGAACTACATGAAGAAGAACCAGAGTTGATGCATTCTGAGTAATAGCAATTTTTACTTCGTCAATTTAAACTAGCTAACTACAGATTTCAAGTAGTTTCAGCCCAACACTGGGGCTATATACAAAACTGCTAAGTTTGTAAATGATACAATATTTTAAGAATATATTTTTTGCCAGCAACTGAACAAATACTTGGTTTTAAGTCTCATAACAGTTGTTTGTCCCTTTTTTCGTACAGATTTTATATTTTTTTATGCATTGGCTTTTCCACTCAATAAAATTTTTTTGTTTCTATAACTTCTGCAGACTGTACGAGCACCAACCACCCGGTTCTGGTCCATTAGGCTGGCCACAACCCTCTAGTTCAGCCCAAATCCCGCATCCTCATCACTCTCGATCCACTGGGGAAGATCACAATGTGATGATGTCAACTTATGCCGCCGCTTTAGCTGCTTCCGCAGCCGCCGCCCAACAGCAGCAGCAGCAGCACCAACAGCAACAACAACAGCAGCAGCAGTCTTCCAATAATGCAGCCGCTGGAACGTTTCTCATGAGACAAAATGCAATTGCATCCTTGATGCAAGAACGGGCTGGAAAGCCGAAAGTGGAGAGGAATGCAGGATCTCAAGGGACTCCTTCAGGAGCCGGTGGGAATGAAAATGTGGCTGTGAGCAACGCAGTTGGTCATCCTGCTCCCACATTTCGTCAACAACCACCACCCATGAAATCTTGTTTGTCATGCCATCAACAAATCCATCGAAATGCTCCTATTTGTCCATTGTGTAAAGCCAAGAGTCGGTCCAGAAATCCCAAGAAGCCAAAGAAGAAAGATGAGCGATGTTAGTTTAGAAGTTAGTTTTTGTTATTTTTGTGAATAAAACATTAGTTTTTATGTACACTATGGTGGCTACAGTGCCAAATAATTTGATTGGTTGGTTAGTTAGTCTATAAGTTTATAAAAATTAGAAAATGAAATGCAAAAATTGAACTTTGTGGTTGTTTTTCATTCATAGTCAACATTAGTTAGTTCGTAAATAAGGGATACAGTTTGTATACATATCGAAGTTTTAAGACACATTTTCGTAATCATGTACAGTAAGGAATAATGATTGATTGCTGTGAGCATTTTTAGTACGTACTGTTGTATTTTATTTATGCATTTTGAGGATTTTGTTACAGAGTGCAACAATAAAGAAAAAAAAGATTGTGGAATTATTGAATGGGGTTGTGCATGGTGGATTGCAAAATTAAAAACAACTCATTCAGTTTAATATTTCATTCCACACTAACTAAGACATTCTCATGGATTACACAATGTGATGGATAAATACATAAGGCAGTAGGCCAGCAGAGTTCATTCTATTTACATACCGTTAAAGTTGAATTTGTGAATTTTTTATGACCTGCGGCTCCAACAAAAACTATGATTTACTCGTTCATTTTGTTTAATAGTATGCAATCGGCTTTTCACGAGATTGTATATGTGCTTGAAATGCGTACATATGCAAACAGTTTGAATACTGTTTTGAACTCGGTTCACAGTTACTTACTTACTAGAAGCAAATATTTTTATCAACCAGTTGAATAATTGAAATTGTAATCAAGAAGTTGGCAGTCGACTGGAATATATTGGGAAATAGTTGAGCAAGAAGATTGAATCGAGGGCAATTCTTGCCAAATTTAAATTAATCTTTCCTAACTAACGAATATCTTTCGTCTTTCGTTCAACCCACAAAGTATAATTTATTTGCAAAAGCATTTCAGTCAGTGAAAAAAGGTCATTCGAAATGATCTCTCTGTGCTCCGGCTTTTCTAAAGTTTTGCAAGGGGGCTCTAAATCCGTTCCCGATTTAGGTAACACATTACACAGCAAGAAGTATATATTTTGCATTGCTTACTCAGACCGAAACTTTTTTCAGGCCGTCCCAAAAAACAAGCATGGACCTCCATGAACTCAATTGCACAGTCCACTGAACACTTCGGGAATTCTAATATAAATCGAACAACTGTGCTAGGAAGAAGAATACGGATTTCGTTCCCAACAAAACGAACTTCAAAGCAGTTACAAAATTGAATGCTGTGGATTTTTAAATCGCTCAATATAGAGAAAATTGGAACCAACTAACTAACTATGGAACGCTCATGTTTTCTTTCTGCTTCAAACAGTTGCCTTTTTGTGGCTCTTCTTATGGTTTTGAATTTAATGTTTGTAGCTTACTCGTACTATCATTTTTTTCTAATATGAAGTCGATAAATACGTCTGTTATTTAAACTCTCAGGATGGTATTTAAGTAAAGTAAACTTGATAATAGATTGGCTGCATACAAAGTAAATATAGAAATGATTGCTCTGCCAAACGTGTGCTTTGTGTACAGTCAGTTATTTAACCGTATTGATTTTTTATACATATTTAATAAAAGTCAATAAAAGAGCGATAAGACAAACAATGTTTGCAGAGCAGATCATGCGATCCTACATGCATTTAATAATTTGGAGATTTTGAACGTTTTCAAGAATATCGAATTCACACATAATGAGGTCTTATGTATCGTGACAAGCGATCATCTTTGCATAACAGTCCGAGTGACCATGGCGTGCAAAAAATTATGAGCTCAACTGGTTTTAATTTTTCACACTTTTAGCTTATACTTTTTTAGGTTGGCAGTTTTGAACCATTCTTAATTTTAGGTTGAGACGAGCAGTAATTAAAAAGCGTTATTGTATAGCAAACAACATTGCAGTAAAATTGGGAGTAGACTTCTTTTTTTAAAAGTAAATCCAAATTTTCCAAAATGAATTCCATGGTGCTCGCACTTGGATGCCTATCCACTATGGAGACCAATTTTTCGGTACCTGAAAACACTTGCAGCTCTAGTTGTAAGTGAAGCGTATACATGTAACATATTGCAGTAGCTAGGTTAATATTTCTAGTTAAAAAGTGTCCCGTTTCAAATTCAGACGATCTGAAGAAACTTTGGAGCCCAACCAATCCAATTCTGTTACAAAAAAGCTATGAAGACAAAGTTATTCATCAAACGAACTATAAGGTTCAAGATCTATCTGCACTTAAAGGGAAAAAAATTCGAATTGCAGTAGTCAAGGTTCTATAAGACAAAGAAAAGTTGCAAAATTCCCAACCATGTTTGTTTGTTTTGTCATTTTCGTAATATTAAACTATAGGAGAAGCCATACGTAACAGAAGTTTTCCGGAATAAAAGCATTACAGGCATATCCCGTGTCATGATAGATATTTTTAGAGACAAGTTAGGATTTGATTGGGAAATAGTTTTTCCCATGGAAAATACTGTGGGTACATGTCATAATGGAAAGTGTACTGGAGTTATGAAACTTTTGGCAGAAAATGTAAGTTATATTTCTATAGTCTGTCTGTGATGCAAACACTTTTTTTCCTTTTGCGAAATTTTTTTCTATATAATGCAAGCAAGCGGATTTGGCAATGAATTTCGTGAGTATGACACAAGATCGGATGGAAGCAGTAGAGTTTTCTACACCATTGGGGGATGAACGATGGGTAATTATGATGCGTAGGGAAAGTGAAACATCAGCAGCTGAGGCCATTGTAGCTCCATTTCAACTAGAAGTGGGTAAAAATTAACATTGAAGACAATATTGCATGATCAGCAAATCTCACGAAAAAATGTTATTCAGGTTTGGGTATATTTCCTAATTTCATGCATCCTATATGCGCCAATCATGTACATAATTATTGGAATCCGGGCATATTTGTGCAAAAATGATGAGGACTTGGGATTGCTTTACACTGTAAGGGAATACTACTGGTTCACTTATATTGCAGTGATCAAGCAAGGCTATACAAGAGAGCCAAAAGCTGGTATGGCTACTAAAAAGTGTTTGACTTGGGAAACACGCTCTAATAATATTGAAGGAATGAAATAAAAGTGTACAAATGAATGTGATCTCCAGATTCAACGAGAATTTTGCTAATATTTTGGCTCCTGTTTAACACCATTTTGTCAAACTTCTACACGGCAAATTTAATTGCTTTTTTCACAACTTCGAGGCTTCCCATACCATTCAGAGGTTTGTATGCGATTGGACTGAAGGATGAATGGATGGCAGTAGGAGGTGGTACAATCGAGTCTATTGTTATGGCACAATCCAATAGTAGCTCTCTAGCTTTTTCGGTAAAACTGTTTGTTTGCAAAATATTAATTTTTTGTGAAAACTTGTTCAAAACGCCGATTTTAATGACCCGAAATAGGAAAATCCGTTGTGGCCAGAATTTGATAAACTGAGAAGAAATTACATTATAAATGGGAAAAAATCTTTTTTGGAGAATAATGACGACAACTTTATGGAACGAGTAAAAAAACAGAGTTCGCAGGCTATATTGTTTAGAAAACTTATTATTCAAAACTATGGTACATTGTTCTATAAAAGGGGTTTATAATTGATGACAATAGATTTGTTACTTTTGGAAGAGGATGTGAGAGTTGAAAGAATTTTCATGGAAGATTATATGAGGAACAGGAAAAATGGTATACCATATTCCAAGAGATGTTCGTTTATCATGTCACCTGACACGATTGCAATAATTCCATATGGGATTGCGTTTTCAAAGGAATTTAAAATGAAGCCTCTATTTGACAATGTGTAAGGGTAGAGGCTGTTTTATTTGTTTTCCCATATGAGGCATGCATTTTTCTACAAATTTCGTTCTTACAGGATCCAAAAACTTTCTGAAGCAGGATTTTTTTATGCTTGGAAACAAAAGGGACTCCCAATAAAGAATCCCTGCAGTGCAAATGCAGACACACAAGCTGCAAAGAAATTAACAAATGGAGATCTTGCCTTGACATATGCTATCGTTGGAATTTTATTTGCTCTGGCGTTCATAAGTTTCTGCTTTGAGAATTTTATTGGCAGAATGATAATTCGTAAGCAGAGCAGAGCAAAAGAGCAAGCAAACAATCTATTGACAGAGTTTAAGAAGAAATTCGTGGAGAAAAAACTTTTCAATGACCATCACAAAAAGTTGGATGATCAAAAAACTGTGCTGAAAACAGCCGATGGAAATCTCGTCTATATCCCTTCTTTGTATTATTCTCATGAGTATGGAAAGTATTAGTAGTTACAAATTACAGCATGGATTTAGAACACATTTATTCATGCACTCATATTATGCAAAATAACAGTACCAATAGTAAAATACAATATTATTGCAAAAAATAAAAGTTCTGTTCGAATACCAAAACTTTTCATTGATTTCATCAAACTGCCATTTTTTCATGTCACTTCAGTTGTATTACCCTGCCCTATTGTATTATAGGGAATAATGGAAATTTTATGTTTCAAATGCTTATATTAAAAATCAATAGAAAATAAAAAATTCTAACGTCTTTTCTGTTACTTTAGCATTATATTTGCTCACTACGGTTGATTTACACAGAATAAATGGATAATACAGACATACTGACTGCGCAGCTAATGGACACGAAGCCTTCTCATGTTTAATTACTGACACGTCGAATTCCGTTGAAATGGGAACAAGGCCCGTGAAACTTTCAATAGAGCAGGTGGAAAATCCATTGAATAGAAAGTTTGGCCCAAATTATGAGCCTGCTTTATGCATGTTACATCCTCATTCAGAAGGACATCCACGTCCCTTAAGCCTATTTAAATCATCCCCCACTTTCACTTGCATCTCAAAGGAATTGGAGAAATTTTTGCTTATAGTATAAAAGTCTTTGCGGCTACAACAGTAGAGCATCATTTGAAATCTAATCTTTCTTTGGAACACATCTCAAACTCCAAGAATCTGCATCATGAAATCGGTATGACTTTTAAATTTTACTAATGTAACCATGAATTACAAATATTGATTTTCCGTTATATTTTTCTTTGAAATAATAGGTGTCGGTTTATGTAATCCTTTTTGGATCTATGGTGGCTGCTATCACCACTCCATACGAAGGAGAATCTAATCAACCAACTTTCCGTATCACTATCCGTCAACCCCCAACGGGTGCTCACAGTAACTATGAAGATGAAGATCTACAGCAACAGGGCTCCTCGTATGATAATACTGCGGTAGATCAGTATAGAGTCCAGCAACCTTCATATTCTTCTTCGTACAGTGCTCCTGCCCAACAATCTTATGTGAATTCTTACAGTGCTCCAACTCAACAATCGTACACTGCTCCAGCTCAGCAATCCTACAGTGCTCCAGCTCAACTATCGTATAGTGCTCCAGCCCAACAATCCTACAGTGCTCCAGCTCAACAATCCTACAGTGCTCCAGCACAACCCTCGTACACTGCTCAGTCAGAGTATTCTGCTCCAGCCGTCAGGGTTGCACCAACGAGTTTCGAAATTAAATCCGAATCTTATGATGCCCAATCGTATTCTGCCCCAGCTACTCCATCGTATTCTGCTCCATCTTACTCTGCCCCAGCTACTCCATCGTATTCTGCTCCATCTTACTCTGCTCCAGCTACTCAATCTTATGATGCCCCAGCTACTCCATCGTATTCTGCCCCATCTTACTCTGCTCCAGCTACTCAATCTTATGACGCCCCAGCTACTCAATCGTACTCTGCCCCAGCTACTCCATCTTATTCTGCTCCAGCCACTCCATCTTATTCTGCTCCAGCCACTCCATCTTACTCTGCTCCAGCCTACTCTGCTCCAGCCACTCCAGCCTACTCTGCTCCAGCCACTCCATCTTACTCTGCTCCAGCCACTCCATCTTACTCTGCTCCAGCCACTCCATCATACTCTGCCCCAGCTAAGCCAGCCTATAAAGCACCAGCACCTTCTTCATATAAGGTATACAATAATTAGCATGCATTACATAAAACATAGCTTGAATTTAAAGAGATCACTAAATTTGAGGTGGTGAGCCAATAATAATAAACTTTTTTTATACAGACTCCTTCCTATAATCCAGCTCCCGTAAAGCAAGGCTATTCTGGCCAATCAATAAAACAACAATATCCTTCCAAAGGCTATCAATCTTATTCATACTCTCAGAAACCACAATCATATTCAAGTGCTCCTATGAAAAGTCAAAGCTATTCTCCTGCCAGGAAACCCCAGCAGTCATATTCAGGCAACCAAGGGTACTCCGCATCAGAAATCCGGAACTCATATTCTCGGGCACCAGGACGTAGCTATGAAGCAGAGCAAAGAGGACAATCAGATTATAAAATGCCAAAATCGTCCAGATTTAGCATCCCAAAATCTATGGATAAAAAATATCAGCAAAAACAGGCTGAAAATGCCCAAAAATCTTCATATTAAATTTGGTACCTAATTTATTGTATTTGATATTAACTATTGCTATCGTTTGCTGCATATTTTTAGTGAATAATTATTGAATTTGTTTGGAAATAAAGAAATGAAAAAGATAAAGTAGCCTGTGTTAATACTTTTTGTGGCTCTACTATTGCCCAACAACAACCTGTTACAAGTGAAGGCTAACAAGATGAAAAATGGACCTTTTTAGACCCCTTAAGCCGTTGCAAAATAAGTATTTTTACATTGTGAGAACAAATGGCTAGAAAAGAGTCGTCAAAAACCTGTTTTCATGAGGAGAAAAATAACATTCTTCGGTCTCTAAAGTGCATATGCACACGTATGTTGGAAACAGAATGACTGAAGTGATCTACCCGTGCAGTATGGTTAATCACTCGATCGCACCTTTCAAGGCTAGCAGATTCATTTTAAATAGGTATCTGCACCTTCATTGACTCGAAGCCTTGAATCCAAGTTTTTGAATACAACATCTTCTAATGCAGTCCGAGATCAGGAAAAATGCATGGGAACATGAGTTTAAAACTCTGTATAAAAAGGGAACAAATTCTTGTACTAAACATCATACACTCTCAGCATCCCCACAGAAAGCAGATCAAGAGTTCCGATTTTCACTTCTACTGACTCAGTCAATCAAAATTTTCAGCATGAAATTGGTAGGTTCCAATCTTCAAAATCGAATATTTCATTCTCTCTCAAGTTTTAGACTTGAACGTTGGCCACACCATTTTTTTTAACTATTCTGTTTGCCTCCAATTCTAGATCATTCTTCTTGCAATTTGCGGTATGGCCGCAGCCAATACTTATGGTGAATACTATGGTCCATCTTATTCAGCATCTTATGCACCATCATACAATCCTCCGTCGTATCAATCTGATTATGTTCCGAGCTTCGCTCCAGTTGCGGAATATGCGTCTACATATTCACCAGCCCCAGTTTACGATTCCTACTCTGCTCCTCCAGCCTATGGTTCATCTTATTCTGCTCCAGGTTCATACTACAATCCAAATATTCGAGTGACAGCTTATGAGCCAATTTACACACCATCATACGAGCCAGCTTACGCACCATCATACGAGCCAGCTTACGCACCAGCATACCAGCCAATGTACACTCCAGCATATCAGTCCGGCCCATCATACCAACCTAGCCCATATTCAAGCGGATACTAGTTCACGGAAACCGATCAAATTAATGTAACCGATTTTTATGTTTCAAAATTGTATGCATCTTTTATAATATAACAAAGCAAAGCAATAAAAAATAAATGAAAACTGTCAAAGCAATTTTATTGTTTTACAAAATACTCAACACCTAAAGTTCTGCGCTTGGATGTAGTTTCACATGCAATGTAGATGATAAAGACATATTTTACGTACTTCAGACCATAAATCACTTTCACTAGAATGCACATACCTACAATATTCCTATCCCTTCAATCCTTTCAAACAACCTAAGGTGTCAACACTGAAGTGTGATGACTGATACACTTTTAGGCCTTTTAGAGGAACAATTCCCAATTTTCCTTCTGCGCTATAGTTGCACAGTACACATATACAGGTACAATATTTGAAGGAAGTCCAAAAGGTATTTAAAGGCTCTCAGAATAATGATGATGCTCAAATTCTCGTTTTGTGGTCTGCATAAATATCCATAAGCATTCTCCAAACTCAGTCAGCATAATGAACACCGTGAGTTTAAAAGTTTCCAAATTATTTTTTTTTACTTTCTAGAATCAAAATATGTAATCATTACAATTCTTTCATTTTAGGCCCTTGTATTCTGTGCAATTCTGGCTGCAGTAATTGCTACGCCAGTGGAAAAAAATAAAATTGACTCATCTAAGACGAAGGACGCTGAAGTGTTAACTGGAGAATTTGCGATTCCAAAAGTGACGCTGTCAACTGCAGATTTTGAACTGACAGATGACATAGCACAGAAAGTTATTGTCCCAATTATGAACTATTTGATGATGACTGAAGAAAAAGATAAGTAGGTTATGCTAGGCACACTACAAAATACTGTTAGTTTTATATATCCAGTGAATATACAAATATTTATTTTGCTGGATTTCAGTACCGAATCGGAAGTGGAGTCTAAAATTGAGGATGACGGGATTTCAAAGGACCTTAGTGATGCAAAAAAATCCGTTAGGACTGGAACTTACACATTTAAAGATGAAGATGGAAAATCCATGTCTGTTCAATGGACAGCCGAAAAATCGAAAATGAAGATTAATTTGGGTAAGAATGTTTTGTTTAGTCACTTTTTTTAAATTTCATCATTAAACATGCAAATGATAATTGGGGCTGATTCACAACGATAATTTTTTAATATTTTCAGATGAGGAACTAGAAGAATAAAAACTTACGAGCCTACGCAAAATCAAAGAATTGATAACTTTGTCAGTAGCCGTTGAAAAATGATTGTCAATTTATGTTCAAAAGTCACTTTAAAAATCGTTTGAAAAGTAAATGTGTCAAAATAAGTTAAGAAAACCAAGAATAAATTTAGATGAACTGAACAATTAAATGTATCCAAGATGTTTGTTTGCACGATTGGATTATTTTACTATCGTTTGATGATTAAAGTCTTTAAAACTGATTTACATACATGTACGCCTTTGCATTCATGACATAAGCACCTAAAATGCCGTTAATAATTACACGGGTAGTTCAATGAAAAACAAAATGGCGAATTTAGAGGGAGCCTATGGTACATGTCGCAAATTGAAATTTTGCGGTCCATGTATTGTTTTAATGCCGCAGTCGCAGATCATCGAAAGGAAACAAAATTGGAGATTTTTTATAACAAGTAGAATTTCAATGTCGTTCTGCCTCAAATGAACGTAACGACAAATGAAAGATTTTACGGTGCAACCAATGTAGTGTTTCAGTGCCGAGGTGCAAATTTTATATTGTAAACTATTCCATTCCGAATTAAAATATCAGTAGTCATATTTTAAATAATTTTCGCTTCTGTGCAATGGGCAGGATTTTCTTTGTAATTGTAATACTTCAATTCAAAACTCACAATTAATTTATTAGCTACATGGCATCTAAAATTTGTTTATAAGTCTCCAGTGCAATTAAAACAAAGGTATTGCACTCTAAGAAAGCATCCTTGTCTTCCCTTAATATTTATATTGTTCTTTATCGTAATTGATAAGCAATTGTGCTACACAGAAAAACAATCCCAAGGTTTTAGTCTCGAGTGCAACCCTTCGATCCATCTTCCTTTCCAAAAATACAAACAACTTTGCTGTTCACAGATTTAAAATATTCCATCTGTTTTCGTCCCTGCAGAAGGTCACAAGTATGTACAACAAGACAACAAGTTCCATCCCCTAAACAGTCAGTTAGCACTATATAGTAGATTCACGCACCGAATTCGTGAAATCCACAGCAAACCAACCATAAATTTGTTATTATCCAAAAAGTTCCCTATAAAAGGCTTGCCAGCCTCAAGTCCATCACATCAGTTTCATTTACTACTCCAACCAAACTAGTTACACAAAAAATCCAATTCCCCGATTTCAGCATGAAAGCTGTAAATATTTTATTTAAAATTTTACCCATGAATTTCAACAAGTTCCAAAACAAAATGTTCTTCACAATGTTATGATTTTTCTTTTCAGTTCGTATTTTTCACATTGGTTGCCACCGCTGTGGCCCAATATGGTCTTCCTCAGGAAGAATTCCGTTCTGGTTATGAAGCCCCTATTGTCCGTACTGCATATGAAGAACCTGTAGTCCGCACAGCTTATGAAGCTCCAGTTGTCCGTGTTGAGCCAAGTTCTTATGAAATCAGAAGCTCTGGTTATGAAGCCCCTATTGTCCGTACTGCATATGAAGAACCTGTAGTCCGCACAGCTTATGAAGCTCCAGTTGTCCGAGTTGAGCCAAGTTCTTATGAAATCAGAAGCTCTGGTTATGAAGCCCCTATTGTCCGTGCTGCATATGAAGAACCTGTAGTCCGTACTGCTTATGAAGCTCCAGTTGTCCGTGTTGAGCCAAGTTCCTATGAAATCAGAAGCTCTGGTTATGAAGCCCCCATTGTCCGTACTGCTTATGAAGAGCCTGTAGTCCGTACTGCTTATGAAGCTCCAGTTGTCCGTGTTGAGCCAAGTTCTTATGAAATCAAAAGCGCTGGTTATGAAGCACCTGTGATCCGTTCTTCCTATGGTGGATACGAGACCCCAGCTGTCCGTTCAGTCGTGCCCATCATGAAATACGTGATGAACACTGATAACTACGGATCTTACAATTTCGAGTGAGTTTTAATTTTGAATTGGATTTTAAGGAAAGTTGGTGGTTTACTGAAATGGAATTTGAAATGATTTTGTTTTATTTAGAACTTTATCTGGAGATGGCTCTAAAGCTGTTGAGAGCGGATCTTTGAAAAATTTGGGAGGCAAGGAAGGACCAGCTTCAGTGAAAAGTGGATCTTACAGCTACACTGCCCCAAATGGCGAAGTTATTGTGACCAAATGGACTGCTGATGAAAATGGATTCCGTCCTGAAGGAGCTCATTTGCCAACTGCACCACCAATGCCGGCCGGTATGATGAATGCACTCATGGCTGATTAAGTGTATTGGATTAGTTTGAGATTTGATCACAGATGTACCTTGTTTTGAATGATTGTGTGCAGTAGATTTGTATGTTTGAATGTGTGTATGCAAAAATTGTCAAGGAATAAATTTTGATTGTTAATATCGCACTTTGGACTGACTAGAGTTTGCATACATTTGAGAATGAAACTATCTGCAGTAAAGAATAGCAATATGCTGGAAATGGTTGAAAATTATTTGTGTTAATTTGTTGCATAATTCTTGCCATAACAAATATTTTAACCAATATTGTTCAGTTCGTTCATAAACTACATAGGTAAAAGAGAAAACTCTAATTTAAATCATTTAAATATATATATTCTTGGAAATATTTGCGCATTTGTGGAAACCTACATGATTGCAACTCATTTTTAATAAATATGTTTTCCCCTTTTTCTTCATATTTACAAATAAATATCTACGTCTAAAAGCAATATAAATCAACAAAAGTATAATGACATGTTGTTCTGCCATGGTTTGGCATCTGAAAGTTTTATTCTAAAAGTGTGGGATTCAAAGTGTCTATGGGTTGGGTACTTTAAAATTGAACTTGAGTTAAAATTAGGTTTGTTGGTCATTCTTTTGTTGTTGCTTGTTTAGGATGCAGTAATAACCTTGTGAAACCAATTGAAATCGAAAGGGTTCGTGTTGCATACAAAGTAGAGAAAAGGTTGTTTTAGTGCTCCTGCTCCATATATGTTACTTCGATTGGTCGGCCTTATTTAACATCATCTAAATGATGTGCTAATACCGCACGTCTGCACTACTTATGAATTTGTTGCAGTTATTGTCCATTTCTTGGGAAATAAAGCTATTTGCCGTGTTGTTAGTAAAATTTTAATGGGAATTAGTGACACTGACCTCGATATTTTTCAGATTTTACCAACCAGCTAAACCTTTTGCAAACATTTTAAATTGCCTAATGAATTTTATATTCGATTGCTCAAAATTTTGCGTCAACAGGACCGAAACATCAATAGTTCACCATTCTAATGAAAGGACAGCAATGTGCTTAGGTAACTTCCTGGGATGAATATATTTAATTTAAAATTTCAAGTTTTATTACTTGCAAAAATAAGGATTGAATAATAAATTTTCATGTGATTAATCACTTCACAAACAGTTGTTGACTCTACCATAACGAGCTGTATAATTTGGTAACTAACATTACTAACCGCAGTAAAAGTACCAGTTGTTTTAACAGATTGCAGTTAACCGTAATTCATTAATCGATTGAACTGGATTAAAAAATTACATTGAGACAATTTCTAAAATAATATATAAGTACTGTTAATTGAAAATTTAGATATGTCTAGAAAAAAATTCACTCGTTAATTTTCTAAACAAATTTTAACACCTAACTGGTTTTCTATACATTGTTTAATTAAATTGCTTTTAAATGCCATCAAAAATTAAAAATAATTTTTAAGAATAAATTAAAAGTTAAACTTCCGTATAAGAACTGCTCTGATGACTACTTATAAGACCAAAATTCACGCACCAAGTTTTTGAAAATATCGGTCAATCAAAATTTGATTTCAAAAGTGAGCAAGCCTGAAAGCGAAAAATGCGATTTGACTACACAAAAAATAACAAAGGAATGATTTAGTTGAAGTTTTAATTCGATATCTACAACTATGTACATACAACAGTCTATTCCGAAAAGTTTTTTTTACCTAATATTTGTCTTTCATATGAACCAGAATGCATCAATACTTTCGTAGGATTTCAGGGGTCCGTAGAGTACCTGCACGATGAGCTTAAGCTAAGCGTGATGCTTGCAGTGCAGTGTATTAATCGCAAAAACTTTCAGCACCTCTTTATGCTTATTTTTTTAAATGAAAATACTCCACAGTAAGGATAAAAGTATATATATTTTATTTACCAATCATTAATTTTACACAAAGAATTTCAAACACAGTATCAAAATATAAAAATCTTACGCCCCTTTCAACTATGTACGATCATCATGTAATTGCTTATATTTAATTGAAGGAATTATCTAAACTTAATCAGCCAAGAGAGCATTCATCATACCGGCAGGCATGGGTGGTGGAGTTGGCAAATGGGCTCCCATGGGATGGAATCCATTTTCATCAGCAGTCCATGTAACTTGGATATTTTCATTATTTGGTGCTACGTAGCTGTATTGTCCACTTTTGACTCCAACTGGTCCTTCAATTCCTCCTAGGTTCTTCAATGATCCCGTCTCTTGGGTGTGGATACCATCACCAGTTATGGTTCTGCAAACAAAAAACATATGTAATCGTTACTTAATACCTGCGCACAACACAGTAATTTACTCAGTTAGTTTTTTCATTTTCATCACTCACTCCACATTGTATGATCCATAGTTGTCAGAGTTCATTGCGTATCTTGTGATTGGTACAATAGCTCGAGCACCATAGCTTGGAGCAGAATAAGCTGGTGTGGCGGGAGCAGAATAAGCTGGAGCACTGTAGGCAGGCGCGGCAGGGGCAGAGTAAGATGGAGCGGCATATGAGTCGGTTCTGATTTCATAACTGGTTGGCTCAACACGGACTGCTGGGGCAGAGTAAGCTGGAGCAGCAGGGGCTGAATATGATGGAGCGGCATATGAGTCGGTTCTGATTTCATAACTGGTTGGCTCAACACGGACTGCTGGGGCAGAGTAAGCTGGAGCAGCAGGGGCTGAATATGATGGAGCGGCAAATGAGTCACTTCTGATTTCATAACTGGTTGGCTCAACTCGAACTGCAGGAGCAGAGTAAGTTGGAGCGGCAGAATAGGAACCGTAAGATGGAGCTGCCATCGGGGCTTGGTACTGCCCATATTGAGCCATGGCAGTGGCGATGAGAGCTGTGAAAATGATCTGAAAGAATAAAGACAAATTTTAAGCAGTTAGAAAATGTAATGGAAGAAATTTTAGACATTTTCACTGTGGGAATGTATGGAACTTACGATTTTCATTTTGGTGGTTGGTGTATTTCGAACAAGGAAGTAGTAATAGCTGTTGAGAAGGATAATGGAGAACTGATATGGAGATGAGAGCATTTGAGGTGTTTATATACCCGAGTTTTGCAAAGTATTTAGATGTGTTTGTTGAATGTTCTAATTTGGGTACTTTAGAATGAAAGGGAAGTCAGGATTTGAACTTGAGTTAAAATTAGGTCTCTTGGTCATTAATTTGTTGGTATTTGCTGGAGATGTAGGAATAACCTTGTAAAACAAACAAGGGTTGAAAAGGAAAGGGTTTAGGTTGTTAACAAGTTTGGAAAGGGTTGTTCCGATTTCGTTGCACTGAAGTGCTTTGTGCCCAGTACAGATAGATGAACAAAACCAGATCACACCAGTTGATCCTAAAATACCTATGTTTTTGCCATATCGAAAATTGGGTGTCCAATCATTAGTTGGTAGAAGCATTTCGTCGAGTTACTATTTTTGCTTCTACCAATTAACGTCTACAAGGAAATTCGTCTACTCGAATTTGGTCTACTGAATTTAGTCTACAAAAATAATGTCTACAAAAATATCGTCTACATTGATTTTGGTCTACAGGCAACTTCGTCTACAGTGAAAAAACGTCTACAATTAATAATGTCTACAGCAAAAATGTCTATTAAATAAAAATGTCTACGCCTGAAAAACATCTACTGCCAACTTTGGATTTCTGTTGACCTGCCTAGAGAGTAAAAACAACATAACATTTTTGAAAATAGCATAAACAAAAAAATTCTTCACTAAGATTCTAATTACAGCACTCACTCAGAATGAACGTACATAAATTATCATGCATGTTTGCCATGTTTGTAACGAACAAAGATCATGTAAATCTAAAGTTCATTCAACTTGAAATGTAGCACGCATGCGTGATTTTAATCAATTTTGCTTTGCTACGGCTTGTTTTGCATTGCTGCCTCCTTTTTTTGTTCCATAAGGCAAAAGGTTTTTTAAACACCTAAAGTTAATTTGATCCAGTGTTATCCTATATCTTTTTTGTAGAGCATCTTTTATAGTAGACATTTTTTGGCGTAGACATTTTTTTCGTAGACCTTATCACAGTAGACGTTTTTAGACGTAGACCTTTTTCTGTTGCAGACATTATTAATTGTAGACGTTTTTCGAAGTAGACATTTTTTTAGACCTTATCATTGTAGACGTTTTTCATTGTAGACTAAATTTTGTAGACGTTTTTAGGTGGCACCCGACGAAATAGTAACACGACATACTCACATACCGTTCATTTAAGTAACATACAAAGAATAGTCAATTTTTTATTAGTCAGTATATAAAGCTGTACAAAATTTGAAATTATTATAAAATTTGTCATTATTCCTTATTTTTTCCTGTGCACTTCTTCATCGACGTCTTCATTGTTACGTTTTTTAAGGTTTTTTCACCTATGGTTGTCGTCGGTCATATTGTGTGCCACTCCCTTTAAAAAATCTAGCACCTCATGGGTAGAATCGTAGTTTTGGTTTTAGTTTAAATTATGACTGCATTTGACGAATTCGTGTCTAAAAATGAATCAATAATTATCCTAAAGACTCCTTCTTTCATTATGTTTACCACATATAATAATAAATATTTGTATAACTCACTCGATAGCTGATACTTGGTGATCTTAGTCATGAGCCTTGAGTTCCGTTATGATCTCTCCAACCACTTTAACTCTACCTTTAAACGCAGATAAATATTTTTTGCATCTCCAATAAGTGACTTTGTGATACAAATAATAAAAAATTTCAAACAAAAGTATGGTTTTTCCCTTGTTGCCTGTAAAATATTCTCCCATTTTGTACTTGTCAAATCACTACTGAATGAAAAGTGACTTGAAGCTGTATTTGCAGTATCATGCATTGCATTGTGCATTTACATTCATGTGAAACTATGTAACTTAATATTAGTTGCATGTTACTTAAATGAACGGTATGTGAGTATGTCGTGTTAGGTGTTACTATTTCGTCGAGTTACTATTTTTTGTTACTATAATGGACGAGGGTTTTTTTGTAAGTTACTATAATGATAGGTAATATTGGAAGATAGGAAAATTGATATCGCTCACGCACGGAATTGAACCGACTAACATGCATTTCCATTTTTAACATCGGAAGAACCAATTGATTTACAATCACTAAAAAGCTAGATCACTTTTGCATCCCATAATAAGTTTCATACATAGTAGAGGCAGAGAAACTTCTGGATACATTATGGATTTTGTTGAGAATTAGACGCTTTTTCAATCGATTGTATCCGGCTGTTTGTTGTGGTTACTGGAAATAATGAAAATCCCCTTTACATAGATCTTACGATCTTTATTGCTGTTTACTTGCAGTGGATTGTGAAAAAACAGATAAACAAATCTATCTTGCAGCTTGAATCTTTCTTACAGCTACCTGCTTGGGTTCAAAATTCTAAAAATATATTTGCTGACCTTTTAGTTTTGTTTTGTTACCCATTGAATGAATCTTATGACGTATAGTTTTTCAAGTTCGATAAACAAGGAAAAGCTTTAGTGCCCTTGTGCCCTATTTATCCATATTTAAAGAAAAGGACTAAAAATGTATCAACAGCCGTAAAATAGCAAATGATCAACAAAGTTCCAGCTTTAAATAGCTATCGTTTCTTTGCATATTCAACCGCACGGTCAATGACAACAATAGAAAGAGACCTATCTTACACATCACGTTCTATGTAGCATATCAAATACATAACTGAATTCAAAAATATTTAACCTAAGTACTCTAGATTTATTTTTCAGCTATGGGAAGGGCCCCCTCCCTTTATTTGCTGTTTTCGTATAAAAGAAACAAAAATAATTTGACTTTGCATCAGTTTCGTTTGGTTCACTCAAGTGACAAGATATAGCTAAAGAAAAAAATTATTTTCGTTTTGAAAAAAATCTGCCACACATCAAAATGAAATTCGTAAGTTTATTTGGGCATTTAGTAGGTTTAAAATAACTTGCTTGTTGCAAGAATTTTCGAACCGACTTTTTCAAAAACTATTTTGTTGAATTGCAGATCATTTTAACGACCCTCATTGCCACTGCCATGGCTCAATATGGGTCATACTCGGCACCAGCTTATTCTGCTCCCGCCGCACCAGCTTATTCTGCTCCAAGCTATGGTGCTCGAGCTTTTGTACCAATCACAAGATATGCAATGAACTCTGACAATTATGGATCATACAATGTGGAGTGAGTGATGAAAATGAAAAAAAAACTAACTGCGTAAAGTATTGTGTTGTGGGCAGTTATTAATTAACAATAATGTTTTTTGTTTGCAGAACCATAACTGGTGATGGTATCCACACCCAAGAGACGGGATCAATGAAGAACCTAGGAGGAATTGAAGGACCAGTTGGAGTCAAAAGTGGACAATACAGCTACGTAGCACCAAATGGTGAAAATATCCGACTTACATGGACTGCTGATGAAAATGGATTCCATCCCATGGGAGCCCATTTGCCAACTCCACCACCCATGCCTGCCGGTATGATGAATGCTCTCTTGGCTGATTAAATTAGGTAGTCTGCGTCTCAATTAGGGTTACTACAATTACTATTTTAAAATAGTTTATAATTGTGTGTGATTCACAATGCGTTTTTTTACTTATTTAGAATTTGAACTTAAATAAGTAAATGAAATCGAAAAATAAATACCGCTGTTGTTCAATATTCTTGTGGTTTTTGGGTAATTGGGTTTTATTTACTCAGTCAGTCAGCAAATTATAGGATGTCTAGCATAATTAATAAAAAATTATTTTGATTTCAACTTTAATTTAACATTACACACTAATCATCTTCCATGCCAGCGGTCAACTAAAATGTAAGCTCTAAAAGCTGCATACATTATATTTAAAATCCCCTTCTTTCCTACGTGTGACGACAGCAATTATTATAATTACTGGTGACCGCAAACATGGACATCATGCATACAATTGTACGCTGAAATGAAACTACATATTCACTATTTAATTTCCTCGTCTCCTGCAAGTACAACAATTCTAGGTACGATAGTAGTTGTTCCCATTTCATCATCATCAAACAAAGATGACCAGGACCAGTTGTCCCTAATATTTTGAGCAGCAGTTGAAACTTTTTGCCAAAATTTGGAACCTTTAGTCTTCACAGTTTCAAACCCTCGTCTCCATTCTTCAACATCAATCTGCAAGCAAAACAAAAAAATTAAATGCACGAATACTCGACAAATTCAATTGTTTTTTCGTGGTATCATTAAGGAATAAAAAATTCTGTCTTACCGAGTCAGTGAAATTCCTCACATTGTCAACAACCCTAGTCACCACATCACTAAAGCTGTCCCTAGCCCGTTTAGAGCCGTCTGCTACACTTTCGACAAACTTGTCAAAAGTGTCACTGAATTTACCATCATTAACTAGCTCTTTCCACTGAGTGGTCAAATATTCTTTCAACTTCAAAAAAGAAGACTGAACTTTTTCCACAGATAATGTCCCATTTTCCCTTTGCGACAAAATCGTGAAATAAGCTTGAATTTTTTCCGCCTCTGGCTTCACTTGTTCAATTGCTTGTTGCACAGTTTCAGAAATATCTGTATTCTTCACACGATCTCCAAGTAGAGTTAAAAATTTTGAAAGGGTTAGTTCTTCTTCAGGGATTCTATTAGAAGTGGAAGAATCGTTTAGACACTTTTGGACAATGTCGTATGCAGTGGAACTTGTATTATAAAACGTGTTGAGTAGAGTATCTACAGAAGACGTTAGATTCTCATTGTCTAGAGTAAGTATTTGCAAAGATGTGACTATTTTTTCTTCATTCTTGGAAATTTCATCGAGCAATGGTTGTGCGTCTACTTGCATGATGCTTGCACTGCGCGCATGTGCAACCATCATCAGTGTGATGAGAATCGGTAGGAAGATTCGATTTGCCATACTTTGATATGTTTTGCTTGCTATTTTGTTAAATTTAATTGAAATTCAACTTCCGTTAGACAATTTTATGAAAAGATGGGAAATCTAACTAACAAATCCAGTGCAGAGCACAAATATTTTACCACAACTGAAATATTTGTATTCAGTAGTTTGGTGATTTTGGCTATCAACTACAAATGTGTTATATTCTTACGCAATGAAAGGAGTTGCGCATTTAGACTAACAACTTGATACACTACTACAAAAAACAAGGTGCTCTCAGTCAGTTGAGGTCGTTATAGGTCATAAAATACACTCATACAAAACATGTAAGTATGTTTATTACGTGCAGATTAAAAAACACATATCTGGCTATGTCAACATCACGAGATTGTCATGATTCATTGATTTGAAGATATTTTAGTAGTAGCTAGCTTACAAAAATAAGTGATATAAGGTATATAGTTAGTTATAAAATGTAAAAGTCTAAGGGCAATAGTTTTCAACCAACGAAATGGATCTGGGAGCCTCCAGAAATTGAGCCACTCGTTTTTTGTTGCTGGAGAGTCTGGAGCATTGAATTCATCACTGGAATCATTGCACGAAATGGGAACTGAAAGAGGATGCAAACAATAATGTTAGCAAAAGGATAATTGTTAAGGCTACCTACCTACATTGCTTAAAGGCAACTCAAGTCACGAAGTCACGTACTTCTCACTCATCATACATTGTTAAAAGGAATCAAAGATGTGTAAATTATTTTAATCAAAATTCTAAAATTCGATCATTCAACTTACAAATGCCGGATTATTTTCAATAGCGGCTTTGGATAAAGTAATTAATTGCTCAGCACTCATTGACTCAATGTTGGTGGCATTTGACGCCACTACAGATGTTAACACTGGATTGAATGCTCCTGATTTTAGCATGGCGTTGAACGCATTCAATCCCAGTGAAACAAATGGATTAAACATGTTAGCTTTCGCTTTCATTGTCGCCAAAACAGCAGAGTGCATTACAGCTTGTAGATTTTGGCGTGCAGCACGTACAAAGTTTATGCTATCGATTGTTTGGTTCACAAACAAGTCCTCCAATCGATTCAGCGTATCCAAATTTCTCGTCACAGAATCGTTTATAATCTTGATATTTTGTTCTATTCGGGGGAAACGAAATCTCATAGTTTCAGTGGTACTCTCTAAAATGTCCTGGAAAGCGTCCCGAGCATTTTCTACAGTGATTTCTGATGTAGGCGCTTCAAAACTACTTGTATCGAACGCACGGATGAATTCCATAAATCCTCGCACGGCAGATTGGACACTAGGATCCACTTCTTTCACCATCTCGATGAATTTTTTGAAACTTTCGACTGTGGGAGGTGTAAAATCAGTTGAACCTCTTACTGAGCTGGTATAATTCAAATCAAGTTGTCGTTTTAGCCTGGGCATGCATTCCGAGAAAGAAAATAACACGATGAGGAAAAAAGAAGTTTTTAAAATGGAAATAGCCATTTTGTTGTGTGGATGATGTGTGGTGTCTGAAGAAGTTAAGATGCCATGAACAAACATGTTGTGAGCTTATATAGAAGTTTGCAAGCTACGTGTTTATATCATTTGCAAAATTATTGTGGTAGAAAAAGATTTTGCCAAGAATTTATGTCGGACGATAACCTTTGCTTACGATGAAATATTCATTTCCTTTATGCATGAATGTGCTTCATTTATTAGACATAACTGGATTAAACCAAATTTAATTGTCAGTTGTAAGAAAAAGCGGATCGAATAAGTGGTTGACACAAATAAACAATTAAGTTATGCTATTGCTGACGTCAATAGAAAATGAATTTTCTGCATTTTGGCTGGATTTTATTTGAAGATTATTGAGATTTTCAGAAACAGCTGAAAATTTACTAAAATTTTAATAATTATTATAGTTATAACGGGACGCGGAACAAATATTTATTTTGCATGCTTGTTTTATCTTCCAAAATCCAGAAATCTTTATTGAACAAAAAAAAAATCTGACAAAAATGCTGGTATTTTGCAACTCGTGTATTGTAATGTAAATATTTGTTTGCTACTTTAAACAACGGTTGAGTGAGAAGCTATAAGCTATGGCCTTCAAGCAATTCGGTTTTTATTAATCCACAGATTTTTAGGTCACATTAACAATGCTATAATCGTATCGCAATGTGACATTGACTTCGTGGCTTGGCTGCAAATTCTGATCCGATGGCTGCATGTGCAACTCTTCCTATTTACACAAGTGTTCAAAACGCACACACCAAGATTAACTATGATTTCCTTTATAAAGACAAACATTTGAAAAAGCTTAAACTCCTCTCTCATCATCCTATCTCTCGTTTTCGATAATATCTTCAAAAAATTGAAAATGTTTTCAAAACTTTTCGTTTTGATAGCCGTCTTCTCGGCATCAAATGCCAGTCCATTCAACGTATTCCATTATTTTGGAGGTTATGGAAATCACATGACCGAATCCAGTTTGGTGAACACCTTTGAAATTTCGTTCGAAATCAGTGCAGACTCTACTGAAGCCATAATTAACACTTTCAACTATTTGCATGAAGCCGCAGAATTATTCCCCCGCGTCATGGAAGAGGCATTCAGAGCTGCTCAACAGGCCGCAGGAAATAGGCGTGAGCAAATGCTAAACTTCCTATCTGCTTTGAGAGACCGGGCCCAACAAGTACCCGAAGATGCAAGGGATGGCTTACTCAGCTCTATGGATACAATTGAAGAACAAGTGAGCAAATATCCTGATGAGATTGATGCTGCTGTCCAAAGGTACCAAAATAATGCACAGAAATTTCGAGCAGCATTCACCACAACATTGAATTCCCTTGTGGCCACTGTGACAAGCTTAAGAGAGCGAGCGGATGAACAGACCCAGCAAAGCATTGACGCTTTGTCTGTGGTCGTCGACAATCATGCTGAACAATTCAGAACTGCCGTAGCCAGGGCTACAGCTACGGCTAATGGATGGAGAGCCTCTTTTGCTGAGACTGTGGAAGCAGTTAGGGAACAAGTAAGTTAGTATTGTACAGGGTACAGGTATTGTACATAGTTTAACTAAATTAAATTCTTTATTGAAGTATGAATAAAAATAGACGGATTTGGGATAGATAATATATTTGGAAATATATTTTTGCAGACCCAAGGTGAACTCCAAGATCAAATAACATCCACAGCAAACTCTTTATCTTCCATGGGAAACATGGCGCAAACCCTTTTTAGTATTGCCACAAATTACTTTTCCAATATTTTCGCTAGCATGATGAAGGGTGCTGGAGATGGTAATGCTGAGTTAGGATTTGGTGGTGGTGCTGGAACTAGTATCGGTGGGGGTAGCTTTTCAATTGGAAAATAAGATGGAATATCGGAATTTATTGAATTAATGTTTTGATTGCAAAATTTTCTGCTGCATTAAAATCGTTTGGAAAGAATAAAAAATGCAAGGAAATTAAACAGCATGCATACAAATAATACGTACAATAAGGTGGTTAGGTGGTGAACATTCAAAATTGCTGATTGATTTTAAAATAAATCTTGCACAAATATTCTCAATTCAAAATGCATTAATTAAACAGTTGAAGACCTGCAACCATTCAACAGACAATTCATTTAGCTGGAATTTCTCTCTTTACTCTAGAGAGCAGCTGATGAAGATGAACTCAGTACTCAGTCAGTAAATGAAGTAAATCTGTAATTTATCTGAATACCACGAAGGCTTTCGCATCAATCTGTACGGAAAATTACTATATTGCAAAAACTATATTCTCCATTCTCCAATATAATTCTAGTCCTAGGCCAATATGATTTGATCTGATTTGCGGTCGATTGGTAATGAATGAATCATTTTCGATAATGATTCATGCGGAGAGGACAGATGGGTTCTGCCTGCTTTGCTTTGTAAACAGTACTAACTAAATCATGGATGATTAATGGGAAATTTCCATTTTGCATTTTAGGTATAAAATAGCTGAAAATTTTAATGCCGATAAACATTTAAAAGTTTACTACACAATAATTCAAAACCAGTTTCAATATGATTTCCAAAGTAGTTTTTTTGTTGGCTGCCAGTGTGGCAACAAAAGCCTTTTCAGTGAAGCGTTCTACAGAATTCAAAGAAGCTATATCCAGTACTTTATTGGCTGTTGCTGAAATCTGTGTGAATTTCCCAATAGCCAAAGAAACTTTTGAAACGTTCTTTACATTTATTGCGGAGGTAGGCACAGAAAAGGCGTATATTGCAGCCCAAGAATCTTCCGGAAACCAACGCGAGCAGCTTCAAGTTTTTTTAACTACACTAAAAAATGATGAAGACTCAATCCCAGAAAATTTCAGAAAGGAGTTTTTGATAGCAATATTCTTTATACAAGACCTTATCCTCAGGGAAAGTCAATTAATCGACGAAGCTATCAATCGATACAGCAATGCTAACGAGTTTCTAAAAACTTCTCGGATCACTAAAAATGCTATTGAAGGCACACTGTACATGATGAAGAAACACGGGAGCATATATGAACAAAAAAGTGTTGAAAATGCCATCCGTACAGTGAATTTGAATCCAGAAAAATTTGGATCAGCCATTGCGAGGGCTGTAGCTAAAGGAACTTATTACAGAAATTCATTTTTTGATTTACTCAAAGCCGTTAAAAGAGAGGTTAGTGGTTTGCATAAAAGTTAGGTTCGTATGTGAAAAGTTATGAAAAAATAGTTTTATTTCATAGACTGAAGGAGAACTTTTACAGCAAATTGATAATGCGGCAAAACATTTGAAAAAAGTGGAAAGGGCAACAGAAGCCATTTTCAGACTTATGGCTGACCATTATGCTGATGAAAGAAAAGTGAAGAACGAAGAATAGAATGTAAAACTTTTACTCGTAATTTTGATTATGAGAGAACTTATTGAAGGAAGTGTGAACGATTTTACTGAAACTATATTTTTATTATACTAGTTCTAGCTTCGCAGCAATAAAATATTCTGAATCTGAACTTAACTTGGCACTTAAAAATGTTCGTATGATTTGCAGAGTAGCTGATTTACTTATGCTATACAGCTACAAATAAAAATAAAAATTTCACCGGTTAGTTCATAAGAATGTGCAAGAGCGAGACAAGCCCTCATTCAACTGTATAAGTTTCTGATGGTTAACTTTATAAAATATTTGTTTTTAAACATAAGTAAGAGAATCAAAGTATTGGCACAGAATGATTTGTTGAACAAGAACCAGCTCCTAATTCTATGAAATAATTAATCATTGCTAAAGATCAGTTGAATACTCCAATTTCACGTCAGGATCTGAAGCCCTCCTGTGTTTTACTATGGCTTTCCAAACTCGAAGTTCGACTCCTCCCCTATAGTTAATAGTTACAAAATAATCATTTACAAGAATCTAGTTATTCATTTTAATTCAAGTATCACAGAAATGACTTACTTGAGTTTCAACATTTTTAAATCATCTCTGCTAATATAATGCAGCACGTCGTCGTAGGTATACTCTTCATGAAGAAACTGCAAATACACATCCATAATTTCATCAATGAGGTGCCATAATTTTACGAACAAAAGTACAAGTTCAGGTCATTAAGTCACTACTAAACTTTATCTAAAAAATTATGCTAATTTAAGTTGCTATCACTTAGCACCATCTGTCAGTAAACGGAAGCATAAAATACATCCGCCATTTTAGCGAATGCATCCAGTTGGTCGTTGTTGGCGAATAAACCACCTTCAAACTTCCGTCTTTATTTACTCTATGAATAACTTTAGCTACCTACATTATATATTGTACAACTTTTCCTTTTCCTGTTTTTGCAGGACTAAAACGCTGACAAACGAAAACCAACAAAAGTATTCAGTTCAATCGAATATCGTATTTTAAAACAGCTATTTTTTTTCGATTTGTCGAATTGGAAATACACAAAATGTGAATTGCATTTTAATTTTAGGTCTTCATAAGTTCATACCTTTTCGATAGAGATCCGATCCAAATGTAATTCTGTAAGAAAGTCAACTAATTTCGGATCCCGGATGTTAATTGGTGGTGCTAAACTCCCCGTGCATTGTTGTGAAAGATTATGAAGTGAACAACAAGCACTGGACGAGCCATCCGCAGTTTGCAATGAAGATCCATCATGTAGTTCAGGAGCCCCAGCTTGTGAACTAGTATCATCTTCCGAGTTCAATGTGTGGTGCGAACTAAATCCAGTATCGCTGGAACGAATTGTTGGTGGTGTCAAAGTGACCAATTGACCAAACACTCGCAATTGTTGAGCAGTTTGACTCAAAAGTTGAATATGTAATTTCTGGTCCTCTAAGCTAGTTTTTAGCAGCATTTGATATGATCGCTGACTGTCAACCAGTTCGTGGAGGAGTCTATAGTGTGTTTAGTTTAACGTTTTAACTATTTAGCTAGTTTGAAAATAAAGTCACTAGTGTTCGAAGCTTACCGATCATTGTCTAGCCGAATTTGGGTCAACTGTTCTTGGTATTCAGATTGAAGTTTAGAAGACGAAAAATCTAATACTTTGTGAGATTTCACGGAATTGACTGTGGAAATTCCAGAAGTTGCTGATCCGATCCCGTCAGAACCGCCTCCTTCTCTTGTTTCCCGACCAGGTTCTGTTGTTATTTTTATATTTCTTATGAAACTTCAGGCATAGCGTTTCACTGTAAAATCATGCATTGCATAATATAAATACGGCATACCTGGAGATAAAATGTGAATAGCTGCTTGCACAGCCGATCCTAGTAAAGAATCCAATGCGAACATCCAATGCGGTTTGATATTATGAGATCTCAGGGCATTGGTTACAGAATCTCGGAATAGAAACACGGCTAATTGAATTTGATTAATGACTGCAGCATCTGCATTCAATTCTTCCTTGAGCCCATTGATGACACTTTCAAGCTTCCGCTTTTCACTTGCTTCAATATATTCACGCAATCCGTACATTAATCTCACTATGTGATCCTTGAGAAAATAATACCATGTCGATCATAAGCATCAAGAGTCAAAATTACATTTGCCCAAATGATAACCAGCTTACTCTTTTCAGCAAAGGCCCTTCCACATCTCGTTCGAAACTTCGAACCAACATATCAAAAATTTTTTTTTCGTCTTGCATGAGAACTTTTGACAGTGTCGTTCGTCTTTGAGATTCTTTTTTGAGTAGATAAAATCTATCTTGTTCCCCCGTTTCACCCCCTGGACATGTTTTACTTTGTACGTCTGCTTCTGGAGAACATGGAACATCTTTGGATCCACGGCGACTTAAAGGTTCTTCAAATTCTGACAGGGCTGTACTAGTGCTAATACTAAAGTAACCA
>Ga0210040_10001371_pt1 | contig 37177 bp, 44 predicted proteins | sample CryGeyCG12114_NA_FD_185462 | JGI IMG/M metagenome (GOLD analysis project Ga0210040, IMG submission 185462) | Groundwater microbial communities from aquifer - Crystal Geyser CG19_WC_8/21/14_NA (SPAdes) (version 2) | ecosystem: Environmental > Aquatic > Deep subsurface > Groundwater | place: USA... | reverse complement strand
GCGCGCGGTTGGGCAGGTCGGTGAGGTGGTCGTGCCGGGCCCGCCAGGCCGACGCCCGCTCGGCCTCGACCCGGGAGGTGACGTCGGTGTGGGTGACCACGACCCGGCCGGACTCGTCGGCCCGGGAAGCCTGCAGGTGGAACCACCGCAGCCCGATCGCGGTGGGCAGCGCGTAGTCGGCGGCGACGGTCTTCCGCTGCCCGGCGGACAGCTGCCGGAGGGCCGCGATGCGCTCGTGATTCACCGCGTCGGGCGACAGGCTGAGCATCACGGCGAAGTAGTTGCCGCCGACGGTGGTGCGCAGCCGCTCGTCGCCGAGCAGGTCGGCGAGGCCGGACCACGCGGAGTTGACCAGCAGGATGGTGCCGTCGGGGTCGATCAGCACGGTCGGCGAGGGCAGCGCGTCCAGCACGCCGGCGACGAGGTCGGCGCGGGCGTGCCCGGCGCCGTCCCGGTCGCGGACGTCGAGCGGCAGCTCCGGTCCGGTCGATGTCGGCACGCGTGCCCTCCCCCCTGGGAACTCGTCGGGGAATGGTGCACGCCCCGCTGTCACCGAGACCATCGGCCCCCGGCCCCACAGCTGTACACCGCCGCTGTACCGGTGCGCCCGGAAGGGTGAGAGCCGCTGGTCAGCCGGCTGCCGGTGGCCCGGCCGGGTGCGTCGGGGCGCGTCGGGACGGTGGTGTGAACTGGTCTTCCTCCCGGGTAGGGCCGCTGCATGAGCGACTCAACGACGATCGAACTCGGTGGCGAGGAGTACCAGGTACAGCGGGAGGGCGATGCCCTCCGGCTGGGGCGGCAGGTGGGCGGCGAGACGACCTGGCTCGACGACATCGACGTGACCCAGCTCCCCGGCCCGGCGCAGGAGGCGCTGGCGCGCGGCGAGCACACCGACTCGACGTTGCAGACCGCACTGCTGGGCGTGGTCGGCGCCGAGGTCAACCGCGGCGGCTGATCTTGCGGTTTCCTTGCGGCCGGCCGGTGCCGACCCCGCGGAAGCCCCCGGAGGCTCAGGGCATGGACATCGACACCGCCTACGCCCTGCTCTCCGCGTTCGACCTGCACGAGGTCGAGGAGCTGGACGGCGCGTACTTCGAGGCCGAGCTGCACGAACTCCTCGACGTCGCCTGACCACTCTGCGCGACCGCTCTCGACGGGGCACCCTGGCACCGGGACGACGTCGTCCCCGTCGCGAGGGGGCCCGGGTCGATGAGCGTGCTGTACCGCTGCGACGAGTGCACGGTGGTGGCCGACGCGGCGTCGGCCGTCGGTTGGGTGGAGGTGCGCGAGCTGGGCGGCCGCCCGCTGCTACCGCCCGAGCCGCACCACCTGTGCCGGCTGTGCTGGGCGCGGACCACCGCCGCCGCGCAGGCCGGCCGCCCGGAGTGCGCGGACGTCCCCCAACTCAGCGAGCACGCCCAGAACCGGGACACCGTGCAGTGACCCCGTCACCGGGGCGCGCGGTCCGGTGGGTCACCCGCCGAACGGGGTGCTGCCGCCGGCGGCCCAGGTGAGCAGCACCATCGCCACGAAGATGACGATGACCGCGGCGACGGTGCCGGCCGGAATCGTCCACGGGTGCTCGACGAAGAACCCGCCCCCGTCGTCGCCGGCGCTGGGCTGCCCGGCGGGGTGGTCGGCGAGCTCCGGTTGCTGCCCGGCGGCGCCGGTGGTGAGGGACGTGCTCATGACGCGCCTCCTGGAGAGGGACGGTCGGGAGCCGCGTGCTCAGCTCCCGCCCGACGCTACGCGTGCTCCCCGGTCCCCGCTCCTGGTGAGCCGGCGGGTTCGGCACTGCAGGTCGGGTCAGGAGTCCCGCGACGGAGGACCTTCGACCCCGGCCCGGCGACCGGTTCCGCTCCTAGCGTCGAGGTCGGCTCCCGGACCCGGGATCCGGTTCCGGCCCGCGCGGGCCGACGTCGCAGGAGTGCAGATGAGCGTGCAGACCGACCAGCGTCCCGTCCCGACCCAGCCGGCTGACCAGCCCGCGAAGGTGGACGACGACCGGAACACCCACGGCTGGTGGCTGGCCCTGCTGGTGCTGGTGGCCGCAGCGGTCGCCTTCGGCCTGATGTTCCTGATCACCCAGCTGGCAGGCGGCGACGGCTACCGGCTGAACTGAGGCGCGTCAGCCGTCGGTGTAGCGGTCGCGTTCGACGACGAACTCACCGGTGGCGGTGTTGGCGTCGATGAAGTCGGGCAGCAGCGGAACCCGCACGGTCACCGTCACGCACACGGTGAACTCCTCCCCCGGCGTCAACCCCGGGGAGTAGCTTCCCGCGGCGTCGCAGCCGCCGCCGACCGGTGCGTAGGCCAGCACCACGTCGGTCGCCTGCACCGACTGGTCGGCCACCGCGATCGCCACCGCCGCCTCCGCCCGGGCCTGCCCGGTGGCCATGTCCGGGGCGGTGCCCAGCGCCCGGCCGGCCTCCCGCGCCGCCTCGGTCGCGGCGAACACCCCGCGCTGCACCGCGGAGAACCCGGCCACCAGGTAGACCAGCGGTACGAACACCACCAGCGCGATGAACACGAACTCCACGATCGCCGACCCGCGCTCGCCATCCCCGAGCCGCGCGCCCAACCGGGCCCGCAGCCAGGTCACGGGCCCTCCGCCACGGCCCGGCCGGTCGCATCCAGCGGCAGCAGGTCCCCCAGCGGCGCGAACAGGCTGGGCACCGCACCGGTGCACCGCACGACCACCAGCACCAGGCCGCTGTCGTCCACCTCCTGCTGCGAGGTGCAGGCCAACCCGGCCGCCGTCCGCGTCGAGGTCGCCCGGCCGAGGACCTCCAGCGTCCGGCCGGCCCCCGCCTCGGCGGGCACGTCGGCGTTCGCGGCATAGCGGGCGCCCTCCTGCGCGCTGGCCACGATCACGTTGCGCAGGTGCACGTAGACGGCCACCTGCAGCACCGCCAGCAGCAGCGCGACCACCAGCACCCCGACCAGCACGAAGTCCACGACCGCGCTGCCCCGCTCGCGGTCGTCGACGCCGGTCAACGACTCAGGACGCACTCGTCACGGACGTCAGCGCGTTCTGCACGGCGTCCACGATGGCCGCTCGGAACGGCACCAGGATGGCCAGCACCAGCGCCGCCGTCATCACCGTGATCATCACCCAGCCGGGGACGTCGCCCCGCTCGGGATCGTCGTCCAGCAGCCGGTCGGCCAGCACGGCGAGCGCCGCCAGGGTCCAGGCGTACATGTGTGGTCCTCCTCTGTTCGTCACCGGCGTCACTGCGCCAGCGAGACGATGCTGATCAGCCCCGGGAACAGGGCGAACAGGACGGTGACCGGCAGCACCAGGAAGACGACCGGCACCATCATCGCGATCTCCTTGCGGCCACCGGCCTCCAGCAACCGGCGCTTGCCGGCCTCCCGGACGTCGGCGGCCTGGGAACGCAGCACCTCGGCCAACGGCGTTCCACGCTCGATGGCCACGATCAGGCCGTCCACGAACCGGGCCAGCGCATCCAGCGAGGTGCGGTCGGCGAGCTGCTGCAGCGACTCCACCAGCGGCACGCCGGCGTGGGCCCGGCCCAGGGTCGCGGCGAGCTCGCGGGCCAGCTCGCCACCGGACAGCCGGGTGATCCGGGCGATGGCCGCGGTGGGGCTCTCCCCCGCCGTCACCGCCAGCGCCAGCAGTTCGGCGACGACCGGGAACTCGGCGAGCAGCAGCTCCTCGCGGCGCTGCACCTGCCGGGTCAGCCACCAGTCGCGCCCGAGGACGCCGCCGACCACACCGGCCACGCAGAGCAGGACGACCGACAGCAGGTTCACCGACCCGGCCAGCGCGGAGCCGACGGCCGCGACGACCGCGGCACCGAGCAGACCCACGCCGCCCCAGACGACCTGCTCGACCCGGAAGTCCTCGACCGTGGCGTCCCCGGCCAGGGCGTCGAGCCGGCGGCGCACCGCCACCCGCCCGCCGAGCAGCCGGTCGACGTGCCGGGCACCGTCGGCCAGCGCCGGCCCGAACACCCGCCGGGCGGCGGTGAGCATGCCCGGTTGGGTCGCGGTGCCCAGCAGCCGCGAGGGCGCCGGGCTGTCGTGCACGTAGGGGGCCAGCCGGTCGACCAACCGCACCTGCCGGACGGGCGGGGAGAATCCGACGACGAGCAGCAGCCCGGTGGCAGCGGCCAACCCGAGCAGCATCCCGACGACGCCGGCGCTCACTGCAGCACCCGGATGTCCTGCGGCAGCCGGCCGATCCGCAGCATCAGCCGGTAGGCGACCACGCAGACCGCGCCGCCGCCGAGCAGCAGCGCCGTCCCGACCGGGCTGTCGTAGGCGGTCAGCGTCTGCTGCTGCGTGGCCAGCAGGAGCAGCACCACCCATGGGGCGCCGACGGCCAGCCGCGCGGCCTGGACCACCCAGCCCTGCCGGGTCTCCAGCTCGGCGCGGGCGCGGGCGTCCTCCCGCAGGAAGGTGGCCAGCGTCCGCAGCACCCGGCCCAGGTCGCTGCCGCCGACCTCCCGGGCCACCCGCAGGGTCTCCACGATGCGGTCACCCACCGGGTCGGCCAGGTCGTCCTTGAGCCGGTCGAGCGCGTCGCTGAACCGACCGCTGCTGCGGTGGTCGGCGGCGAACCTCTCGAAGGCCGGACGCAGCACCTCGGGTCCGCGGACGGCGAGGGCGGACAGCGCCTCAGGCAACGACAGACCGGCCCGGACGGCGGAGGCGAGGTTGTCCACCACCTCCGGCCACACCTCCCGGAGGTCGGCCCGGCGTCGAGCGGCCAGCCGGCGCACCAGCAGGTACGGCACCGCGGCGCCGAACACCCCGAAGACGCCGCTGATGGTCACCGTCTGCGTGGTCAGCAGCACCAGCACCGCCGTGGCCAGCCCGAGCGCCACCTGCAGGGCGAGCAGCTGCGCGGGGTTGATCCCGGTCAGCCCGGCGGCGGCCAGCAGCTGCTGACGGCGTCGCGACCTCGGCGCGCTCGGCCGGCGCACCGGCGACCGCGACCCGCTGCGCCAGACCAGCAGCAGGCCGATGCCCAGGCCCAGCCCGAGCAGCCCGCCGGAGACCGTCACGCCGTCCACCGTTGTGCCGGGTCACCGAGCAGTGCGGCGAGGTCGAAGCCGTGCGCGGCGTAGCGGTCGGCGTGCGGCGGGTACCCGTCGGCGCGCACCAGCCGGCCGTTCCGGGTGGTGAAGACGTCGGCGGTCTCGACCACGCTGCCCTCGGTGCGCCCGGGCAGGGCGACCACCTCGCGCAGCCGGCGCTGACCGCCGGGCTCGGTGCCGACGTGCACGACCAGGTCGACGCTGGCGGCCACGGTCGGCACGACGAACGCGTGCCCGATGTTCTCCCCGGCGAGCAGCGGCAGCGTGCACATCTTCACCACGGCCTCGCGGGCGCTGTTGGCGTGCAGGGTGCACATGCCGGGCAGGCCGGAGTTCAGCGCGATGAGCAGGTCCAGGCACTCCTCCTGGCGCACCTCACCCACGACCAGGCGGGAGGGGCGCATCCGCAGCGCCTCCTTCACCAGCCGGCGCAGCGGGATCTCACCGGCGCCCTCGAGGTTGGGCTGGCGGGTCTGCATGGCGACCACGTCGGGCAGCGGCACCCGCAGCTCGAAGACCTCCTCGCAGGTCACCACCCGCTCCCGGGCCGGGATCGCCGAGCACAGGCAGTTCAGCAGCGTCGTCTTCACGACGTTTGGCTAGTGTCTCCCCATGCCAGCGCGCTCAGCAGTCGCGATTTATGCCCGCATCAGTCAGGACCGCGAGGGTGACGGCCTCGGCGTAAAACGCCAGGTTGATGACTGCCGGGCGGAGGCAGCGCGGCGGGGATGGACCGTGGCCGACGTCTACGTCGATGACGACGTGAGCGCCTATAGCGGTAGATCGCGGCCCGCCTACACACGGCTGCTCGAGGACCTGACCGACGGACTTCGGGACGCGGTGATCGTCTGGCACATGGACCGGTTGCACCGACGGCCGATCGAGCTCGAGCAGTTCGTCGCAACCTGCACGCGCGCAGGCGTGGCGGACCTGGTCACCTTGCACGGCAACATCAACCTCGCGAGCGGGGACGGCCTGCTCCTCGCGCGCGTAGTCGCGGCCTACGCCGCCAAAGAGAGCGACGACAAGCGAAGGCGAGGCGGGCGCAAGATGCAGGAGCTAGCCGAGGCCGGGAAACCGCACGGCGGCGGAACGCGCCCCTTCGGCTTCGACACCGACAAGGTGACGCACCGGGCCGACGAGGCCGAGGTAATCCGAGCGCTCGCCGCCCGGGCCCTGGCCGGAGAGAGCCTCACGTCACTCGCCAAGTGGCTGGACGAGTCGCAGGTGCGCACGGTGACCGGCAAGCCCTGGCGCACGCCGACCGTGCGGCAGCTGCTACTCAACCCCCGGATGTACGGAATGAGGTCCCACCGCGGGGAGACCCTGACGCCAGCGGTGTGGCAGCCGATCATCAGCGCCGCAGACGGGGAGCGGCTGCGGCTGCTGCTGACCGACCCTGCACGCCGCACCAATCGCACCGCGCGCCGCTACGTCCTGTCCGGACTATGCCGATGCGGCCTGTGCGGCGCAGTCATGTACTCGGTCCCCCGCTTCGAAGACCGCCGTTACCTGTGCCGCTCCGGCACCGACTTCGGCGGCTGCGGGCGGATGGCCATCTACGCCGACAAGCTGGAGCGCTTCCTCGTAGATGCCGTGCTGCTGCGGCTGGACAGCCCGGTGATGGACAAGGCACTGACCGGCAACGGGCACGACGACAAGGAGGCAAGCGCCCTGGCCGTCGCAATTCAGGCCGACAGCGAGCAATTGATCGAGCTCGCGGACATGTACGCCGACGGGGAGATCGACCGAGCCGGAATGCGCAAGGCACGCGAACGGATCGAGAACCGGCGCGCGAGCAACCGGAGAGCCCTACAACGACTGAACAACCACAGCGCCCTCGACGGACTGGTCGGCAACGGCGACCAGCTACGGCAGCGGTGGGAGGGCCTCAACCTCACCCGCCAAGCCGCGATCATCAAGGCCGTCATCGACCACGTCGTGATCCACCCCGCCGTCACCCCGGGACGCAAGGGCCTGGACATCAACCGCGTTGAGCCCGTCTGGCGGCTCTGACCCACGGCGGGCCACGTCCCGGGCGCACGCTCCGCGCGCTTCCCCGGGACGCCGCTCGCCGCCTGTCAGCAACGCTCTGACACGTTCCACGGTGGCCGGATCAGCGACCTTCAGCGGGACGCCCTGAGCGCTGGTCGATGCCTCCACCCACGCTCGCAACCGGTCGGCCGGCACATCGCTCAGGCCCACGCGAACCACACCGCCGGCGGCCGGTTCCAGTCCTCGACCTCTGCCGATGACCACGACTGGATCGGCTCGCTCCCCATGAACGCGCACGCCTGATCGAGCAGCTCCTCAGCAGAGGCTCCGGTCAGCCGTTGCACCGGCGGCTGGAAACCCTGCGCGAGGTCATACCGGTGCCGGCCGAACAGATGCGGCGCATCGAAGGTCTTGCTGACGTACTTGGACAGGTAGCCAGCTGCCGCACGCGCTGCCTCTCGCACCCCGGAGCCCACCGGCAGGTCCGACAACAGCTTGACGTGAACGAACCCTCGACCCCACGTCGAGCGAATCATGCTTTTGTGGACGTACCGGCCGAGCGCAAAGTGAGCGTGTAGCCCGTGGTCAGTCTTGTGCCACTCCGGCACCCACACGTAGGGCAGCGGTTCGCCGCCGACTGTCGAGCGGAGGGCGCGGAAGAACTCGCCCAGATGACTGCGCAACTCGGCCGGATCATGGCAGCCCGCCCCGGCATAGGTCAGGGTCGCCAACCGGGTCAGACCGTTATGCGCGCAGTACCGGCGCACCTTGGCCCGGGCACGACGAGCCGCCTCCTGACGAGCGCGGTCAGGGTCGGCACCAGGCCGACCGGGCACCCAGTCCCGGGGGGCCTGGCGAGGCGGGCGGTAGCACCCACCGGCTTCGCCAGAGGTCGGATACAAGGACAACTGCCATGCCGAGCGCGGACGGACGGCGGGGACACGAACAGACACAGGGGATCCCGGGGACGAGCCGACAGAGGACTGTCAGCCCCCGCGCGACGAAGCCGGCTCGCGACTAAGCGACTCGTTGCAACGAAACGAGGGGGCCTAGCCACCTGCCGCGCGCTTGGGGTTCATCCCCAGCAAATACGCGGCTTCCTCGTAGGAGTACCTGGCACGGCCCGATGATCAATGTCCACGCACGTGGATCGCGCGCAAGAGTGGGTGGGCAACCCGAAAGCTCGTATGTGTCCCCTGGCGCGGTGGCTAACCAGAAGAGCCGGTCTCGTGCCGCGTGACTCTGCCAGGCACCCCGGCCGCGCGTCAAAGCGTCGCGCCGACGACTAGGGGGCGAGTTAGCGCCCACCCCACCGGAGCAGTCTCCGGCCCCTCCTCCGACCGTCAAGGGTTCGCTCCGCCGCTACGCGCCCTTGACGGTCTCCCCCCGGACCTGCACCAGCACCTACGGGGAGGACGCCAGCGGAGGGAGCTCAGGGAGACGAGGAGGACGGCTCCCGAGTTACGTTGCTACTTCAAGTCAAGCGGCGCCGCTACGCGGCGCCGCAGCTCCTCGAAGAGCGGCCATGGGTGCAGGTCCTCCGGCGAAAGGCAGCCCCGCCACGCCTGCTCAACCAGCAGTGGCTTAGCCCAGTCGTTCTTGAGGCCCAGCCGCGCGATCAGCAGCGGGGCGATGTCGTGCCCCCGGACGGCTTTGAGCCGTTCGGGGGGCAGCTTGCCGCGAAGCGCCTCTAACCGGGCCAAGAAGCTCCCAAGCCTTCCTCCCTCACCGACGATCGCGAGGCTGCGTCGCAACACTTCCCGCGAATCCACCCGCACTCCGCTTCGAGTGAACTCACAACAAGCAACAAACGAGGGGAGCATAGGTATGTCGGGCCCATCCAGGTGCAGAAGTGCGCGGATCAAGAAGAGCTCATTAAGTACTGGTAGAAGCTCCTCTATGACACCACTGGCGGCTTCTCTAGTGCCGAGCACCAGATCGAAGAACTGCTGCAGGGGGCGCTCTTGAAATGCATACACATCGAGCGATCCGACATCCGTCCTACTCAGCTGCGACAGCTCCGTCGACGGAAATACGTAGTCGCGGTCGGCGTCCACAATGCACGTCAACCCCAGCATGTCGGTACCGACCGACCAGACTCCCACTTCAGCCGCCAAAGCCATCAATCGCCCACGCGGACCAATTTCTCCGCCGCAGGCGAGGACCCGTTCAGCGTCCACCACGACCCGATCATCGATGGCGTAGACAGACGGATGCGCTACCCCACAGCCACGCAGGTACCACCGAACGAAATTGGCGTCCGGACGCGCCTCGACGTAAACGTCTCGCAGATCCGGTTCCAATTCCATATGGAGCACTCTGAGCGCGGCTAGCGTGCGCTTTCCGTCCTGAGGGTCAGGCATTTTCCCGACGCTTGAGCCTCACGAGGTACTCACTCTGACTTGTGATCATCTCTACAGAATGAGTTGCAGCGATGAACTGGAGCGGGGATCCGTCTGTCAGCGTAAGCAGTGCATCAAGGATCTGGCGTTGCCAGCGGACTCCAAGGCTCAGTTCCGGTTCATCGATGATGAACAAGCGACTACCCCGTCCGGCGAGCAGGGTGGTACAGAGAAGCATCGTCAGCTGGCGCTCGCCAGAGGACAAGGAGGAGACCTCAAGGTCGCCGCCTGATGCCGTGAGTATTCGTAGGCCCAGGCGAGGCGTGAAAGTGAAGCTCTTGTCAACCAGGAAGTCATTGATGGTGGTCAGGAGCGCGCGAAGGATGCGCTCTGCGTCTTCGAGCGCCACATAGCGAGTCCGAAGGCTATCCAAGTAGGGCACGAGAATCCCTTCTGCGATCCCCTGCCGCTCCTGCGGTATCGCCTGCATAAGACTAAAGAACTCATCCGCAGCGAAGTGTGGAACGAGTCCAAATTCCTCGAATCGGGGGGACTGCTTCTCCAAGTCTTGAAGCAGTTGTCCTGCCTCGCCTTCGGTGGCGGAATGGAGCTCATCCCCATCCCCCGATGTTGTCGCCAAGTGACGGAGCACGTTTCCGTAGATGGTATTGGCCCCCGCGGAGCCGATATTTTGGCCCGCGAGAGTAAGGGACGTGACGACATCGTTCACCCGAGAGATAGTCTCGCGAAGTTCCCGCTCTACAACCTCAGTTGCGCTTCTCTGGCCAGCGTCACTGGGTGCCCGACGCTCACGGTCTCGTTCACGCTCACGCTCGTAGTCATCCGAGTAGATGGTTCGGTCATCCGCGAGGAATAGCGGATTGATCTCCGATTCCCGGAGGAATTTGTAGAACTCCTCCTCTGCCTCCTGATTCTTGACCACGTCCTCATCTAAGGACATTGCTCGACGCCGGAGTGCGCGTTCGTAGGCCCGATCCACCGGCTCCCCCGCGTGGCGGGCCCGAAACTCAATATCCATTCTGTACCGAAGGTCGAGCTCAGCTCTGTGGGCCGTGTCATTTGCCTCGAAGCGGACCACGAAGTCCCGATCCTCCGCTGGCCGACTAACTGTGACGTCAAAACTTCCCAATAACCCCGACGTCTTGACAACCACGATGCTGGAGCCATCAGAGAACCGGACCGTGAACTTGCTGAACGGCACCCTCATGAGGTACCGACGGTGCTGACGATTGTGAGCAGGGCTCAACAGGTGTCGGACCATGTTGAGCAAAGTAGTCTTCCCGGAACCATTGTCCCCGTAAATCAGCAGCAGGCGACCCGGCAATCCGTCCGCCTGCGTCGGGACATCAACGTCGTAGCTGTAACGACCAAAGAGATCATCCACACTGAACGACGCGAGTAAGGGGGCGCTTGCTTGCACCGACGAGCCCGTTCCGTCCGCGAGTTCTTCCGTCACAGCCTCAGCATGACAGGGTTGGCACGCCCCTCCTACTGCCTAAGCCGATGTCGTGTCGCCGCCAGGACCGCCGAACGCTACGGCGACGGCGCGTCCCCGGATGCGGGTGAGCCTGCGATTCGTGGGGTTGCCGGCCTGGGTGCCCCCGGAGACGAGGATGTTCAGCCCGGCGGCGACGGAGGCCTCCAGGAAGCGGGCGACCTGCGCGGTGAGCGTGCCCAGCGCCACCAGCTCGTCGAGGCTGTGCGCCTGGAGCACGAACTTGCGGATGTTGACGGCCATGTGCCGGCGGGTGACGTCGGGGATGACCACGTGCAGCCGCGACCCGTCGGGCAGCGTGGCGTCGACGAACGGGGTCGACATGTCGATCCGGCGACCCGACGTGCGCAGCATCCGCTCGACCAGGTCGGCCAGCTGGCCGGCGCCGAGAATGGTCGTGGTCAGCTCGCTGCGGCCCCGGCGGGCGACGAACACCCGGCCGGGCTCGTTGACCCAGATCTCCTCCACCTCCGGGTCGTCCAGCCAGCGCTGCAGCGGCCCGTACCCGGCGACCCGGTCCAGCACGTCCCGCACGACCCCGTCGGCGTCCCCGATCGGCGGCAGTGCGGAGGACAGCGAGCGCTCGGAGTAGTCGGCGACGACGTCCCGGACGAGCAACCGCACCGGTGCCGGGTCGGTGAACGGGTCCAGCCCCCGGCGTCGGATGAGCTCGCGGACCTCGCCGTCGACGAGGTCGACAGCAGAGCGCACAGCCGGCACGACACCCCCGTTGAGCAGCCACTTGGTCGGATGAGTCCGGTGACTGTAAGGGCCCGGATCCGTTCCGCGCAGCGGCCCTGTGGACAGACTGTGACCATCGGAGGAGCAGGTTCACCCGACCGGGCGAACGGATCGGGTCCTCGCCCCCGGAACGCACGACGGGCCGCCTCCCCTTCAGGGAGACGGCCCGTCGGACGAGCGGTGGATCAGGCGCGGGTGGCGCCACCGCGCTCGATGTCCTCGCGGCTGATCTGCTGGGTCACGTCGGCGTGCTGGGACTCACCGACGTGACCGGCGTCGTGCCTGCCCAGCCCGGGCGCCAGCTTCTCCGCCTTGGCCCGCAGCTCCGCGGCCGCGGTGCGCTCCTGGTGGGCGTGGCCGGACCGCTCCTGGGCCTCCCGCTCGGCCTGCGCCGCCCGCTCCTCGACCTCGGCGCGCTCCCGGCGCGCGCGGGCGGCCTGCTCGTCGGCGATCGCCTGCTCCTTGTCCGCCCGCGCGGCCCGGAGGTCGGCCTCCTGCAGGTGGTCGCGCGCCTGCTCGCGCTTGCGTGCCTTGCCCGCCCTGCCGCCCTTGGCGACGGCCAGGGCGATGAGCGCCAGCACGACCAGCACGGCGATGACGATGACCACGACCAGCCAGGTGTCCACGGGGTTCCTCCTCGATGTCAGCCCCGGGGATGCCCACTCATGATCATCCGGAAACGGCCGGTTCCGGATGGAGCGCCGGCTCTGCCGACGATCAGCGGACGCACAGCTTCGGCACGCGGAGGGCACACCCCGGCTCCGTAGAAAAGTCGCATGCCCGCCGACACCACCGCCACCAAGCAGCTGAGCCGCCGGAAGTTCCTCATCGGCGGCGGCGCCGGGTTCGCGCTCCTCGCCGGCGGCGGGGCCACCTGGGCGCTGGACCGCTTCGTCGTCGACCACGTCGACATCAGCGACGCCGCCGCCTACGAGGCCGCCGCCGGGGTCTCCTCGGTCGACACCTCCGACGCCGAGGGCACCTCCACCGCCACCACGTACACCTCGCAGTACTGCACGATCACCATCTCCACCGTCGTCACCGGCAGCGGCGACAGCACGGTCACCTACTACGTGGCCGACGTCGTGCTCACCGACGCGACGGTGCTGCGCTCGGCGTTCGCGAACAACGAGTTCGGCACCAACATCGTCGAGACCACCTCGGCCATCGCGGCCGACAACGACGCCGTCTTCGCCATCAACGGCGACTACTACGGCTTCCGCGACACCGGCATCGTGATCCGCAACGGCGTCTCCTACCGTGACGCCGGCGCCCGCGACGGCCTGGCCTTCTACCGGGACGGCTCGGTCAAGGTCTACGACGAGACCGCCACCGACGCCGACACGCTCATCGCCGACGGGGTCTGGAACACCCTCTCCTTCGGGCCGGCGATCGTCGAGGCCGGTGCCGTGGTCGACGGCATCGACGACGTCGAGGTCGACACCAACGTCGGCAACCACTCCATCCAGGGCGACCAGCCCCGCACCGGCATCGGCGTGATCGACGCCAACCACCTGGTGTTCGTGGTCGTCGACGGGCGCAGCGAGGGCTACAGCGAGGGCGTCTCGCTGCCCGAGCTGGCCGCGATCTTCACCGGCCTGGGCTGCGTCACCGCCTACAACATCGACGGTGGCGGCTCCTCGACGATGGTGTTCGACGGCGCCCTGGTGAACAACCCGCTGGGCAAGGGCCGAGAGCGCGGCACCTCCGACATCCTCTACATCGGCGGCTGAGCCGTGATCGTGCTGATCCCGGCCTACGAGCCCGACGCCCGCCTGCTCGCGCTCGTCGACGCGCTGCGCGCCACCGCCCCCCAGGCCCACCTGCTCGTCGTCGACGACGGCAGCGGCCCGGCGTTCACCCCGGTCTTCGACGCCGCCCGGCAGCGCGGCTGCGTCGTCCTCACCCACCCGGTCAACCGCGGCAAGGGCGCGGCGCTCAAGACCGGCTTCCGGTTCGTCACCGAGCACGCCCCGACCGAGGACGTCGTCTGCGCGGACTCCGACGGCCAGCACAGCCCGGACGACGTCCGGCGGGTCGCCGCCCGCCTTGCCGACGGCGCGGACCTGGTGCTCGGCGTCCGCGGGTTCACCGGCACCGTCCCGCTGCGCAGCCGGTTCGGCAACTCCGCCACCCGGCTGCTGTTCCGGCTGGCCACCGGCTCCGACGTGCGGGACACCCAGACCGGCCTGCGCGGGTACGCCGCCGGGCTGCTCCCCTGGCTGCTGCAGGTGCCCGGCGAGCGCTTCGAGTACGAGCTGAACACGCTGCTGCAGGGCGTGCGCCGCGGCCTGCCGATCGACCAGGTCGACATCGCCACGATCTACCTGGAGGGGAACGCCGGGTCGCACTTCCGGCCGGTGCTGGACTCCGCGCGCATCTACGCGCCGCTGCTGACCTTCCTGCTCTCCTCGCTCGCCGCGTTCACCCTGGACACCGTCTCGCTGCTGGTGCTGCACGCGCTGGTCGGCGGGCTGCTGGTGCCGCTGGTCGGTGCCCGGCTGCTCAGCTCCTCGGTGAACTTCGCCGTCAACCGGCGGCTGGTGTTCGCCGCACCCGGCGCCCGCCCGCTCCGCTCCGCGGCCGCCCGCTACGCCGCGCTCGCGGTCGTGCTGCTGGCCGCCAACTACGCGCTGCTCGCCACGCTCACCGCGCTCGGGCTGGGGCTGCTGCCGGCGAAGCTGGTCACCGAGGTGCTGCTGGTCGCCGCCAGCTACGCGGTGCAGAGCCGCACCGTCTACCTCCGCCGGGTGGTCCGAGCCCGGCGGACGCCGCAGGCTGAGCGCGCCCCGGTCGGCTGAGCTACCGGGCCAGGACGGCGTCGATCAGGTGCGGTCCTGGCTCGGCGAGCGCCGCGCGGAACTGCTCGGCCAGCTCCTCGGCGGTGGTCGCCCGGGTCGCCGGCACGCCCAGCCCGGTGGCCAGCGCCACGAAGTCCAGCGCCGGGCCGGTGAGGTCCAGCAGCTTGCCGGCCCGCTCTCCCCCGCTGGGCGCGCCGACGTTCTCCAGCTCACCGGCGAGGATCGCGTAGGCGCCGTTGTCGCAGATGATCGTGGTGACGTCGAGCTGCTCGCGGGCCTGGGTCCACAGCGCCTGGATCGTGTACATCGCGCTGCCGTCGGCCTGCAGCGAGACCACCGGCCGGCTCGGGTCGGCGACCGCGGCGCCGGTGGCCACCGGCAGCCCCTGCCCGATCGCCCCGCCGGTGAGGGTGAGCCAGTCGTGCGCCGGCGCCCCGACCGTGGCACCGGGGAGGAAGTAGCCGCTGGTCAGCGCCTCGTCGACCACGATGGCCCGCTCCGGCAGCAGCGCGCCGACCACCTCGGCGAAGGCCTTGATGCCCAGCGCACCGGTGGGCAGGTCGGGCCGGCTGGGCTCGACCACCTCCGGCACGGCGTCGGAGGCGACCAGGTCGGCGAGCGCGTGCAGCGCGGAGACGCCGTCCTCCTCCGGGGTGGCCAGCACGTGCACGGTGCAGCCCTCGGGCACCAGGTGCCCGTCCGTGCCGGGGTAGCCGAAGAACGCCACCGGCTCGCTCGCCCCGACCAGCACCAGGTGCTCGACGCCGGCCAGCTGCTTGCGGGCGCCCTCGGGCGGATAGGGCAGCTTGAGGACGTCGGGCAGACCGGCGCCGCGCTGCATCCGGGCCGGGAAGGTCTCCGCGAGCAGCCGCGTGCCGGTGGCGGCGGCGATCTTCCCGGCCGCGATCAGCCCGCCCTCCAGCAGCGCCAGGCCGCCGAGGAACAGCACGGTCGAGGGACCGAGCACATCGGCCAGCCCCTCGACGTCGAAGTCCGGCACCCGGGGCGCCGAGCGCGCCTCCCGCACCGGGCCGACCGACGCCCCGTCGGTCCAGGAGACGTCGGCGGGCAGCACCAGGGTGGCCACCTGCGCCGGCCAGCCGCGCGCCGCGGCGATCGCGTCGGTGGTGTCCGCGCCGACGTCACCGGTGGTCAGCGAACGGCGCACCCAGCCCGACACCGTGCCGGCCAGCGCATCGATGTCGCTCTCCAGCGGTGCGTCCAGCCGCTTGTGGTCCAGGGCGTGATCGCCCACCACGTTGACCAGCGGCGTGCGGGCCCGGCGGGCGTTGTGCAGGTTCGCGATGCCGTTGCCCAGCCCCGGGCCCAGGTGCAGCAGGGTGGCCGCCGGCCAGCCGGTCATCCGGGCGTAACCGTCGGCCGCGCCGGTCGCGACCCCCTCGAACAGGGTGAGCACCGCGCGCATCTCCGGCACGTCGTCCAGCGCGGCCACGAAGTGCATCTCCGAGGTGCCCGGGTTGGCGAACACGACGTCCACCCCGCCGGCCACCAGGGTGGCGACCACTGCCTGCGCGCCGTTCACATCGCCTCCCGGAGCGGGCCGCGCACCAGCAGGCGGCCTCCCGGGCAGCGTCGCACGGGGGCGACGGGACGGCGATCCGGCTACGGCAGGATCGAGGGCATGGCAACGACTGAGACGACCACCCGGCCGCACCCCCTCTGGTCCGCGCTGATCGGCCTGACCACGCTGGGCGTGCTGCTGCAGGCGCTGTGGGCCGGGCTGTTCCTCCGCCCGGACGCCGAGGGCGGCACCTGGTACTCGGTGCACCAGCACGGCGGCGAGGCGACCGTGACCCTCGCGCTGCTCGCCACGGTCGCCGCGCTGGTGTGGCTGCGGCACCGCCGCGACCTGCTGATCGGCACGGCGCTGCTGCTCGTGCTGCTGGTCGTCGAGTACTTCCTGGGCCGGGCCGGCGGCGGCAGCGTCGTCGTGCACGTGCCGCTGGCGGTGCTGCTGATGGGCCTGGCCGTCTGGCTGCCCGTGGCCGCCCGCCGCCGGTAGCACCGCGCCCGCGCCGGTGCCCGCGGTGCGCGCTGCGGGCCGGGCGCCGACCACGAGCTCAGCCCGCCGTCCCCCGGCGAGGCCGCCAGGCGCCTCGGTGGACCGGCGGGCTGGGCCCGTCGCTCAGAAGGTGACGACGAGGCGCCCGCGCACGCCACCGGCCTCGAGCCGCCGGTGCGCCTCCGCGGCCTCCTCGGCCGGGAAGGTCGCCGCCACCCGCAGGGTGACCGCACCGGACTCGACCTGCTGGCGCAGGGTGTCCAGCGCCTCGGTGTTCTGCGCGTAGTCCCAGACCATGGTCGGCAGCACCTGCACCCGGTCCTGGCCCTCTCCGGCGTAGCCGCGCACGGTGGCCACGCGGCCGCCGTCCTTGACCGCCGCGAGCACCTGCTCGCTCTGCACCGCGCCGTCGGCCAGCCCGTCGACGCCGTCCGGGAACCGCTCGCGGAACCGGTCGGCGACGTCGGCACCGCGGCGGACCACCACGTCGGCACCCAGGTCGCGGACCAGCTGCTCGTCGCCCTCGGACGCATCGGCGACGACGGTCAGCCCGTCGGCCTTGGCCAGCTGGACGACGTAGCCGCCGAACGCACCGGCCGCGCCGGTCACCGCCAGCACCTGGCCGGGCTGCAGCGCCAGGTGGTCCAGGGCGAGCCGGGCGGTGAGCCCGTTCATCGGCAGCGTCGAGGCGGCCTCGTCGCTGGCGCCGGCGGGGGTGCGCACCACGGACCCGGCCGGCAGCACCAGGTCCTCGCGGTAGGCGCCGTGCGCACCGCCGGGCAGCACCACCGCCATGACGTGGTCGCCGACGGCCAGGTCGGCCTCGACGCCCTCGCCGATCTCGGTCAGCACCCCGGCGGCGTCCATGCCGGCGACGTAGGGCGGCTGCTTCACCGGATCGCGCTCGACGTAGAAACCCGACCGCAGGTTCGTGTCGGTCGGGCTCACGGCGAAGGCGGAAACCCGGATCCGGACCTCGCCCGAGCCGAGCGGCTCGTCCGGGACGTCGATCACGTGCAGGGCCTCGGGCCCACCGAACTCGGTCACAGCGACAGCTCTCATGCCCATGCCAAGCACCGGAGCCCGCCGGGGATTCCACCGGACCCACAGGTGACGCGTAGGGAGGGCAGAGAGCACCACCAGCCGCGGACCACACCGTGGAGGCATGCCACTGCGCGACCCGAACACCGCCGAGCCGGACGGCGGCGCCGGCCCCCGCCCGCCGGTCGTCGACGTCGTCGTCCCGGTGCACGACGAGGAGGCCGACCTCGAACCCTGCCTGCGCCGGCTGCACCGGTACCTGACCAGCGAGCTGCCCTACCCCTTCCGGATCACCGTCGCCGAGAACGCCAGCACCGACGCGACGGTGGAGGTGGCCCGGCGGGTGGCCGCCGAGCTGCCCGGCATCGAGGTGCTGGTGCTCCCCGAGCCCGGCCGCGGGCGGGCGCTGCGCACCGCCTGGCTGGCCTCCCCCGCGCCGGTGCTGGTCTACATGGACGTCGACCTGTCCACCGACCTCGCCGCGCTGCTGCCGCTGGTCGCCCCGCTGATCAGCGGCCACTCCGACCTGGCCATCGGAACCCGGCTGGCGCCGTCCTCCCGGGTGGTGCGCGGCGCCAAGCGGGAGGTGATCAGCCGCAGCTACAACCTGCTGCTGCGCGGCGCGCTGGCCACCCGGCTGTCGGATGCCCAGTGCGGGTTCAAGGCGATCCGGGCCGACGTCGCCGCCCGGCTGCTGCCGCTGGTCGAGGACGCCGGCTGGTTCTTCGACACCGAGCTGCTGGTGCTCGCCGAGCGCAGCGGGCTGCGGATCCACGAGGTGCCGGTCGACTGGATCGACGACCCGGACAGCCGGGTGGACATCGTCGCCACGGCGAAGGCCGACCTGGCCGGGATCGCCCGGATGGTGCGCGCGCTGGCCACCGGCCGGCTGCCGGTCGCCGAGCTGCGCGCCCAGCTGGGCCGCGGCCCGCTGGCCGACCCGGTGCCCGGCGTCCCGGCCGGCCTGTTCGGGCAGGCGATCCGGTTCGCCACCATCGGCGTGCTGTCCACGCTGGCCTACCTGGTGCTGTTCGTCGGGCTGCGGACCGTCGTCGACGCCCAGCCGGCCAACCTCGTCGCCCTGGGCGTCACCGCCGTCGCCAACACCGCGGCCAACCGGCGGATCACCTTCGGCATCCGCGGCGGCTCCGGCGCCGGCCGCGCGCAGCTGCAGGGGCTGGTGGTCTTCGGCCTCGGGCTGGCCCTGACCAGCGGCACCCTCGCCGCCCTGCACGGGCTGGCCGGCACCCCCTCCCGCGGCACCGAGGTCGTCGCCCTCGTCGTCGCCAACGCACTGGCCACGCTGCTGCGCTTCCTCCTCTTCCGCGGCTGGGTCTTCCGGTCTGCGCCGCGCACCGATTCCGCCCACCCCGAACCCGCCGTCCCGGCGATGGAGACCGTCCGATGAGCACCGCCCTCGACTCCCCCACCCAGCCGCCGGCGCCCGCACCGGGACCGGGGCAGCCGGCCGCCGTCCGCACCTCGCGGGCGCGGCGGTTCGTGCGCGGCCGGGACGACGACCCGGGCTGGGTGCGCCCCGCGCTGCTGGGGTTGCTCGCCGCCACCGGCCTGCTCTACCTGTGGAACCTGGCCGCCTCCGGCTGGGCCAACGCCTTCTACGCCGCGGCCGTGCAGGCCGGGTCCACGAACTGGGAGGCGTTCTTCTACGGCTCCTCGGACGCGGCGAACTCGATCACCGTGGACAAGCCCCCGGCATCGCTGTGGGTCATGGAGATCGCCGTCCGGATCTTCGGGCTGAACTCCTGGTCGCTGCTGGTGCCGCAGGCGCTGATGGGCGTGGCCACCGTCGGCGTCGTCTACCTGTCGGTGCGCCGCGTCGTCGGTGCCGGCGCCGGTCTGCTCGCCGGTGCGGCGATGGCGCTGACCCCGGTCGCGGTGCTGATGTTCCGCTTCGACAACCCCGACGCCCTGCTGGTGCTGCTGATGAGCATCGCCGCCTACGGCACGATCCGGGCGCTGGAGACGGCGAGCCTGCGCTGGATGGTCGGCGTCGGCGTGCTGATCGGGTTCGCGTTCCTGACCAAGACGCTGCAGGCGATGCTCGTCGTCCCCGGGTTCGCGCTGGTCTACCTGGTCGCCGCACCGACCACGCTGGGCAAGCGGTTCGGCCACGTGCTCGCCGCGGGAGGCGCCCTGCTCGTCTCCGCCGGCTGGTGGGTGGCGATCGTCGAGCTGGTGCCGGAGTCGTGGCGGCCCTACATCGGCGGCTCGCAGACCAACTCGGCGTGGGAGCTGATCTGGGGCTACAACGGCCTGGGCCGGCTCACCGGCGACGAGACCGGCAGCGTCGGCGGGGCCGGCGGCGGCGGGGGTGGCAACAGCTGGGGCGAGACCGGGCTGGGCCGGATGTTCGGTTCCGAGGTCGGGGGTCAGGTGTCCTGGCTGCTGCCCGCCGCCCTGGCGTTGGGGGTCGCCGGGCTGGTCGCGCTGGGCCGGGCGCCGCGCACCGACCTGCGCCGCGGCGCGCTGCTGACCTGGGGCAGCTGGCTGGTCGTCACCGGCCTGACGTTCAGCTTCATGGCCGGCATCTTCCACGCCTACTACACCGTGGCCCTGGCCCCGGCGATCGCGGCGCTGGTCGGCATCGGCGGCGGGCTGCTCTGGGCCCGCCGCGGCGCGCTCTGGGCCCGGATCGTGCTGGCGCTGACCGTCCTGGGCACGGCGCTGTGGTCCTTCGTCCTGCTCGACCGGTCGACGGACTTCCTGCCCTGGCTGCGCTGGGTCGTGCTGGTCGCCGGGCTGGTCGCCGGGCTCGGGTTGCTGGTCGTGGACCGGATCGGTCGGGTGCTGGTCGCCGGGGTGCTGGCCGTCGGCGTGCTGGCCGCGCTCGGCGGGCCGACCGCCTACGCGGTGCAGACCGCGGGGACGGCGCACACCGGCTCGATCCCCTCGGCCGGGCCGACGGTCGCCGGCGGCACCGGCTTCGGCGGTGGACGCGGCGGCTTCCCGGGTGGCGGCGCGGCCGGCGGGCAGCAGGGCACCCCACCGACCGGTGGCTTCGGTGGCCAGAACGGCGGTGCCCAGAACGGCGGTGCCCAGAACGGCGGGGCCCCGGGCTTCACGCCGCCGGGCGGCGCGACCGGTGGCGCCGGGGGTGCCGCGGCGGGCGGCCGTGGCACCGGCGGGGGCGCGGGCGGTGGCATGGGCGGGCTGCTCGACGCCACCGACGCCAGCGAGGAGGTGGTCGCCGCCCTCACCGAGGACGCCGACGACTACACCTGGGTGGCGGCGGCCGTCGGCTCGAACAACGCCGCCGGGTACCAGCTGGCCACCGAGGAGCCGGTGATGCCGATCGGTGGCTTCAACGGCAGCGACCCCTCCCCCACGCTGGCGGAGTTCCAGGCCTACGTGGCCGACGGCGACATCCACTGGTTCATCGCCAGCAGCACCGGCGCCAACGGGTCCAGCGGCAGCAACGCCTCGTCGGAGATCGCCAGCTGGGTGGAGCAGAACTTCACCGCCCAGACCGTCGACGGGACGACGCTGTACGACCTCAGCAGCGCAGCCGGCTGAGGTCCCGGACGCTCGTGCTCCGCCCGCCCGCAGGGGCAGCGCACGAGCGTCGGCTCAGCGGCCGGGTGGCGCCGGCGACCAGGGGGCGAAGAGCCGGCCCAGCGTCCGGTCCGGCGAGCGGTGGACCAGCGGCTCCCCCTTCCGCAGCACGACCGTGACGACGTCCTCGTGCCCGTGCCGCTGCACCGCCACCGAGCGCACCGAGCCCAGCTCGACCCGGGTCGCACCGGGCACCGCCGCGGCGTGCTCGGCGGCGGAGTCGAAGACCGGCGGACGTGACCGGGCCCGCCGGCGGGCCGCCCGCCCGCCGACCACGGTCAGCGCGGCCAGGCTCCCGGCCAGCAGCACCCACGGCAACCAGCGGACGTCGGGCAGCAGGAAGCCCACGCCCACCGCCGCGGCGAACAGCCCGACCACCAGCGCCATCCCGCCGACGAGTGCCCGCACCCGGGCCCGGGTGTCGGCCGCGGTCGGCACGGCGACCGGTGTGCTGCACCAGCCGTCGTCGTAGACGGTGACCAGCGACCAGCGGTCGGCGTCGTCCCGCACCGAGGCCCATCCACGACGGCTCACCGCTTGCTGGCGTACTCCATGAGCAGCCCCCGGCTGATGATCGTCTTCTGGATCTCGCTGGTGCCCTCGCCGATCAGCAGGAACGGGGCCTCGCGCATCAGCCGCTCGATCTCGTACTCCTTGGAGTAGCCGTAGCCGCCGTGGATCCGGAACGATTCCTGCGTCACCTCGGCGGCGAACTCGCTGGCCAGCAGCTTGGCCATGCCTGCCTCCACGTCGTTGCGCCGGCCGGCGTCCTTGAGCCGGGCGGCCCGCACCATCCAGGCGGGTCATCGCTCGCTCCTCGGGACGCCGGTGTCTTGAGCTGCCGGCGAGTATGGACGACGCAGGCTCCTCCTCCGCCGTGTCCCGGCGCACCGGCCGTACCGGGCGGCCGCTGGGCGTTACCGTCCGCATCCGACCCGAGCCGCACCGAGGAGACGACGTGAGCACGCCCGACGACGGCCTGTACCGCGGCGACCCACCGGCGGGCGGCTACAGCCCCGCGCCCGGCTACGGCCCCGCACCCGGCTACGGCCCCGCACCCGAGTACGGCGCACCCCCGTACGGGTCGGTGGCCCCGGGGCCGGGGTACGGCCCGCCGCCCGGCTGGGGTTGGCAGCGCCGGCCCACCAACACCCTCGCCGTCCTCGCCCTGGTGCTCGCCTTCCTCGGGCCGCTGTCGGTGGTCGGCCTGGGGCTGGGCATCGCCGCCCGCAGCCAGATCCGCCGGACCGGCGAGGAGGGCGAGAACCTGGCGCTGGCCGCGATCATCGTCGGCGGCGTCATCAGCACGCTGCTGGTGACGATGCTGGTCTTCTGGATCCTGGTGCTCAGCTCGATCGGGAGCGTCTACGACTCCTAGGCCCCGGCGGGCCTGCCTCACCCCTCGGGCGGGGTGAAGGTCGAGGTGCGGGTCATCCCGGCGGCGCGGCCCTTGCCGGCGATGACCAGGGCCATCTTGCGGCTGGCCTCGTCGATCATCTCATCGCCCAGCATCGCCGATCCCTTCTTGCCACCGGCCTCCGAGGTCGCCCAGTCGTAGGCGTCCAGGATCAGCTCGGCGTGGTCGAAGTCCTCCTGGGACGGCGCGTAGATCTCGTTGGCCGCGTCGATCTGGCCCGGGTGCAGCACCCACTTGCCGTCGAAGCCGAGCATGGCCGAGCGCTTGGCCACCTCCTCGAACGCCGGCACGTCGCGCACCTGCAGGAACGGCCCGTCGATGGCCTGCACACCCCGTGCCCGGGCGGCCATCAGGATCTGCATGAGGATGTAGTGGAACGGGTCGCCCGGGTAGTCCGGGTGCAGCGCACCGACCACCAGCGACTTCATGTTGATGCTGGCCATGAAGTCGGCCGGGCCGTAGATGATCGTCTCGATCCGCGGGCTGGCGAAGGCGATCTGGTTGACGTTGATCAGCCCCTGCGCCGTCTCGATCTGCGCCTCGATGCCGATCCGGCCGACCTCCAGGCCTCCTGCCTTCTCCAGCTGGGTCAGCAGCATGTCCAGCGCCTGCACCTGACCGGCGTCGACGACCTTGGGCAGCATGATGCAGTCGAGCTCGGCCCCCGCCCCGCCGACGACCTCGATCACGTCCTGGAACGTCCACTCCGTCGTCCAGTCGTTGACCCGGACGGTGCGGATCTTGCCGCCCCAGCCGCCCTCGTTCAGCGCGGCCACGATGTTCTTCCGGGCGCCGGGCTTGGCCAGCGGCGCGCAGGCGTCCTCCAGGTCCAGGAACACCTGGTCGGCGGGAAGGCCCTTGGCCTTCTCCAGGAACCGGGGGTTGCTGCCGGGGACGGCGAGGTTGGAACGACGGGATCGGAGCTCGGCCACGGTGCCTCCGCTACTGGTCGGGTCGACGTTTGTTACCGGACAGTAGCGACCTGGTGATCACCGCGCCCCCTGGCCGGCCTCAGAGCGGATCGGCCTCCGGGGCCGGGCGCCCGGCCCGGACCACCAGGGCCACCCCGATGACCACCGCGACCATGCCCGGCACCGCCAGCAGCGGCGGCACCTGGTGCAGCAGCACCAGCGCGACCAGCACCGCGCCGGGCACCTCGAGCAGGATCGCCAGCCCGACCACGGTCGGCCCCACCGAGGAGAGCACCAGGTTCAGCAGCGTGTGCCCGAGCAGCTGGGCGCAGAAGGTGATCGCCGCGATCAGCCACCAGTCCCGGGCGCTGAACCCGGCCAGCGGCACGTCGGCGAGGAAGGCCGCGACGGCCAGGGCGAGCGCGCAGGTGGAGTAGCAGACGACGGCGTAGGCGGAGGTGGTCAGCCGCTCGCGGGCCCGGGCGCCGGCCAGCATGTAGCCGCCGGCGCAGATCGCCCCGAGCAGGGCCAGCCCGTCACCGACCAGCGCCTCCACCGACACGGTGACGTCGACCCCGGCGATCAGCGCCGCGCCCAGCACCGCCAGCGCCAACCCCCACCACACCTGCACCGGCAGGTGCACCCCGGAGACGCGGGCGGCCAGCGCGGTCCAGATCGGCGTCGTCGTCACCAGCGCGGTCGAGGCCGCGACGCTGGTCATCGACAGGCTGGGCAGCCAGGCGGCGAAGTGCGCGGCCAGGAACAGCCCGGCGACCACCGAGCTCACCAGCTGCCGGGCCCGCAGACCGTGCAGGGTCGAGCGCTCGCGCAGCAGCAGCACCGGCAGCAGCGCCACCGCGCCGGCGGCGTTGCGCCAGAAGGCGAGGGCCAGCACCGAGGTGGCCACCAGCGCGGTGAGCGGCCCGGAGAAGGAGACGCCGAGGACCGCCACCGCCATCAGCCCGACGTCCCGGCCGCCCGGCCGGGTGATGCCCCACGCCGGTGGAGCAGCGGGCTCCTTCAGCACGCCGGCACCCGGACGGTGCCGCTGGCGATGGGGCGCACCCCCCCGGCGACGCTGACCTCGGTGACGGCGCCGCCGGCGACGACGACCCGGCCGGCGAGCTCCGAGGGCCGACCGACGGCCTCGCCCTGGAACAACCGGTACGCGGTGACGCCGTCGCCGGCCAGGCCCTCCGCGGCCAGCCAGATGCCCGTGCCGAGCGCGGCCGACCCGGTGGCCGGGTCCTCGTGCCAGCCCAGGCCGGCGGCCAGCACCCGCACGGTTCCGGTGCACGTGCCGGCGTCCCAGGCCAGCAGCGAGACCCCGCCCTGGACGCCGGGCAGCAGGGCGTCCAGCGCCGCGGGGTCGGGCACCGCGCGGGCCAGCGCACCGGGCCGGACCTCGAGCTGGGCGAAGTCGATGCCGCAGCCCACCAGGTGCGCCGGCCGGCCGGTGGCGTCGGCGGCGGTGAGGCCGACGGCGGCGGCCAGCGCGGCGACGTCCGGGCCGGGGCGGCGCGACACGGAGCCGCCGGTGAGCCGGGCGCCGTCACCCTCGACCTCGACGTCCACCACACCGGCGCCGCACTCCTGGCGCAGCACCCCGGCGGGCAGCCGGCCGAGCCGGACCAGGGTGTGCGCGGTGCCCACGCTGGGGTGCCCGGCGAAGGGCAGCTCGGTCTGCGGCGTGAAGATCCGCACCCGGTAGTCGGCGCTGTCGTCGCTGGGCGGGCTGACGAACGTGGACTCCGAGTACCCGAACTCCGCGGCCAGCGTCTGGCACTGCTCGGTGCTCAGCCGGCCGGCGTCCAGCACCACCGCCAGCTGGTTGCCGGAGAACGGCCGGGACGCGAACACGTCCACGACCTCGTAGGCCAGCTGGTCAGGTCCGGGGGCCGCCACGACGGCGACGGTAGCCTCAGCTCCCGTGACCACGGTGACGAGGGCGTACGTGAGCCGGGTGGCCGGCTTGACCGTCTTCGACCCCAACGGCGACCGGGTCGGCAAGGTGCGCGACGTGCTGGTCGCGCTGCGCGTGGACACCGCCGCCCCGCGCGCCCTGGGGCTGGTCGTCGAGGTGGTCGCCCGCCGCCGCATCTTCGTGCCGATGGGCCGGGTGACCGGGCTGGACGCGAACTCGGTGCTGCTCTCCTCGGGCACGCTGAACGTGAAGCGCTTCGAGCAGCGGGCCGGTGAGACGCTCGTGCTGGGCGAGCTGCTGGACCGGTCGGTGACGATCAACGACTCCGACCGCCCCGCGGCCGTCGTGGACGCCGCCGTGGAGCAGACCCGCACCGGCGACTGGGTGCTCTCCCGCCTCGCCGTCTCCGAGCCCGGCCGGCTCGGCCGCCGCGGCCAGCTGCGCCAGCTGGCCTGGGACGAGGTCAGCGGGCTGTCGCTGCCGCAGACCGGGCAGAGCGCCGAGACGCTGATCGCCACCTACCGCGAGCTCAACGCCGCCGACGTCGCGCACGCGCTGCAGGAGCTGCCGATCAAGCGCCGGCACGAGGTCGCCGAGGCGATGGACGACCAGCGGCTGGCCGACGTGCTCGGTGAGCTGCCCGAGGGCGAGCAGATCACCATCCTCGGCACCCTGGAGGAGCGGCGGGCCGCCGACGTGCTGGAGGAGATGGACCCCGACGACGCCGCGGACCTGCTGGCCGAGCTGTCCAACGTCGACCGGGACCGGCTGCTGGAGCTGATGGAGCCCGACGAGGCCGAGCCGGTGCGCCAGCTGCTGAAGTACTCCGAGGACACCGCCGGCGGCATCATGACCAGCGAGCCGGTGATCCTGTCCTACGACGCCACGATCGCCGAGGCGCTGGCCCGGGTGCGCGCCCCGGAGATCACCCCCGCACTGGCCAGCCAGGTCTACGTCTGCCGCCCGCCCTCGGCGACGCCGACCGGGCGCTACCTCGGGCTGGCGCACATCCAGCGGCTGCTCCGCGAGCCACCGTCGACCCTGGTCAGCGGCGTGCTGGACGACCTGGAGCCGCTGCGCCCGGAGGCGCCGCTGGCCGAGGTGACCCGCTACTTCGCCACCTACAACCTGGTGGCCGCCCCGGTCGTGGACGCGCAGGGCCGGCTGGTCGGCGCGGTGAGCGTGGACGACGTGCTGGACCACCTGCTGCCCGAGGACTGGCGTGAGCGGGCCCGTCGTGGCTGAGCGACCCGAGCAGCGCCTGGACCAGCCCCGCGGCGGGCGGAACCTGGGCCAGTTCCTGCGGTTGGACCCCGACGCCGTCGGCCGCTTCGCCGAGGGCATCGCCCGGTTCCTGGGCACCGGCCGCTTCCTCGCCGTCCAGACGATCATCGTGATCGTCTGGATCGTGCTCAACGTGGCCGCGGTGCGGCTGCGCTGGGACCCCTACCCGTTCATCCTGCTGAACCTGGCCTTCTCCACCCAGGCCGCCTACGCCGCACCGCTGATCCTGCTCGCGCAGAACCGGCAGGCCGACCGCGACCGGGTGACGGCCGAGGAGGACCGCAGCCGGGCGGCGGCGACCCGGGCCGACACCGAGTACCTCGCCCGCGAGCTCGCCTCGCTGCGCGTCGCCGTGGGCGAGCTGGCCACCCGTGACTTCATCCGCGGCGAGCTCACCCGGCTGCTGGACGGCTCCGGCGAGGACGGCGGCGAGCGCAAGAAGAAGAACAAGAAGCGCCGGGACGCCGCGGAGGCCGACGGCCACCCGGCGGGGAGCTGAGCCGCACCACGCCGGATCCGTGGCCTCCGGCCGCACCGCTGGGGACGGCGCGGCTGGAGCTGGAACCGCTGCGCGTCGAGCACGCCGTGGAAGCCACCGCTGCGTTCGACGACGTCGCCCTGCACACGTTCACCGGCGGATCGCCGGCTCCCGCGGAGGAACTGCGCCGCCGGTACGAGCGGCAGGTGGTCGGGCACTCCCCCGACGGCAGCTCGGGCTGGCTGAACTGGTTGCTGCGCCGCCGGGACGACGACCGGCTGGTCGGCACCGTGCAGGCCACGCTGCACCGGGAGGCCGACGGGCTGGTCGCCGAGCTGGCCTGGGTGGTCGTCACCGCCGCCCAGGGGCAGGGCCTGGCCCGGGATGCGGCGACCGCGATGGCCGGCTGGCTGCGGGAGCAGGGCGTGCACCGGCTGGTCGCGCACGTGCACCCCGAGCACGCCGCGTCGATGGCCGTCGCCCGGGCGCTCGACCTGCACCCGACCGGGATGGTGGTGGACGGCGAGGTCCGCTGGTCTACCTGAGCAGCGCGCGCAGCACGTCGAGCAGCTGGGCGGCGCCCCAGGTCGACGGCAGGGTGAGCCCGACCGCCCAGATCCGGGTGCGTCCGTCCCGCGGCAGGACGGCGACCAGCAGCACGGCGACGACGACGTCCGCGACCGCCTGCACCGGATGACCTCCGGCGTTCCCGAGAGCACCGCCGCCCAGGGTGATCGCCGCGGCCATCGCCAGCAGCGCACCCGGCAACCAGCCGGACCGCCGGGTCGACCAGTGCGCGGCGACGGCGGTCGCCGGCACCGCGGAGACCGAGAGCAGCAGCCAGGCGATCAGCAGCCGCACGTTCCAGCCGAAGTGGAGCACCAGCGCGGCCCACGCGTAGTAGGCGACGGTCATCGCCGCGAAGAAGACCGCCGCCCGGACCGCGGCCGCCCGCCCCGACGGCGCCGACCAGCCGATCAGCGCGACCGCCAGCACCCAGGCCGCGGGGTAGCTGCCCAGGTCGGCGGCCCACCGATGGCCGGACTCGTCCGCCGCCTTGGCCGCGATCCCGGCCAGCACGCCGCTCACCGCGGCCACGGCGAGCGGCGAGTTGCTGTGGTGCCGCCGTCCCGCGGGCCACGCGAACTCGCCACTCGATGCCGGATCCACGGCCACCTCAGGCGCCGACGACGTGCACCAGCGCGCCCGCCGCACCGGCCAGCACCAGGACGACGACGAACGGCGCCCGCAACGCCAGCGCCAGCGCGGCGACCGCCAGCCCGACCAGCCGCCCGTCGAGCACCAGCGCGCCGTCCGACGTCGCCGCCTGGACCGCGACGAGGGCCGCCAGCAGCGCGGCCGGCACGAACTCCACCAGCCGGACCACCGTGGGGTGCTGCACCCAGGCGGCGGGCACCGACAGCCCGGCCAGCTTGAGCAGGTAGCAGCCCACCGAGCCGGCCAGCACGACCGCCCACAGGGCCCCGCTGCTCACGTCGCCGTCCCGGTCCGCCGCCGACCGACCAGTGCCACGGCGGCGACGGCCAGCACGACCTGCAGCCCGGCAGGCACGAACGGGGTCAGGGCCAGCGCGACCACCGCACCGCCGAGCGCCACCCGGCGCTGCGCCACGGCCTCGGGCGCACCCCGGCGCAACCGCGGCCACAGCAGGGCCAGGAACGCCGCCGGCACCACCGAGTCCAGCGCGGCCTGGGCGGTCTCCCCCAGCGACCCGGCACCCAGCGCGCCGACCAGCGTCATGGCGTTCCAGCCCAGGTAGATGGTCGCGCCGGTGACCCGGAAGGCCAGCCGGCCCAGCTCCCGGTCGGGTGCCGCGACCGCCATCGCCGTCGTCTCGTCGATCACCCAGTGCGCGGCGGCGGCCCGGCGCAGCCGACCGCGGGGCATCAGCACCGGGGCGAGCCGGACGCCGTACACGGTGTTGCGGGTGCCCAGCAGCAGCGCACTGCCGACCGCGGCCGCCGGACCGCCACCGGCAGCGAGCACGCCGACCAGCGCGAACTGCGAGGCGCCGGTGAACATCAGCGCCGACATCGCCACCGCCTGCCACGTGGACAGCCCCGCGCCCACCGCCGCCGCACCGAAGGCGGCCCCGTAGAGCCCGACGGCCACCCCGAGCCCGACGGCGTCCCGCAGCGTCGCGGTGCGAACGGGATCGGCGACCACGGGAGCAGAGCGTAGGGGCGGAGTTCGACCCGCCGGGCGCACGTCCCTCCCGGGGTCGCAGTCGCTGGCCAGAGGTGCCGGTCCGGTGCGCCGTACAGTGGCAGACGGCCGCGCGCGGGCCCCGCAGTGCCCGGCATCCGCAGGCTCCCCGTCGAAGGAGACCCCACCCGCATGTCCGACACGTTGACCGGATCACCGGCACTGGACGCCGTGAACGCGGCCCTGGCGACCGTCCAGGACCCGGAGATCAACCGTCCGCTGCCCGAGCTGGGCATGATCAAGGACGTCCAGCTCGGCGTCGGGGGCGCCCCGGGCGCCGTGCTCGTCGAGGTCTACCTGACCGTCAACGGCTGCCCGATGCGCGACACGATCACCGACCGGGTGACCGAGGCGGTCACCCGGGTACCCGGCGTCACCAGCGTCCAGGTCGTGCTGGACGTGATGAACGACGAGCAGCGCGCCGAGCTGCGCAAGACCGTCCGCGGCACCGACGCCGCCGAGCCGGTCATCCCGTTCGCCCAGCCCGGCTCGCTGACCCGCGTCTACGCGGTCGCCTCCGGCAAGGGCGGTGTCGGCAAGTCCAGCGTCACCGTCAACCTGGCCGCCGCGATGGCCAGGAAGGGCCTGTCCGTCGGGGTCGTGGACGCCGACATCTACGGCCACTCGGTGCCCCGGATGCTGGGCGTCGACGACAAGCCGACCCAGGTCGACAACATGATCATGCCGCCGCAGTCCTACGGCGTGAAGGTCATCTCGATCGGCATGTTCACCCCGGGCAACACCCCCGTGGTGTGGCGTGGCCCGATGCTGCACCGCGCGCTCCAGCAGTTCCTCGCCGACGTGTGGTGGGGCGACCTGGACGTCCTGCTGCTCGACCTGCCCCCGGGCACCGGCGATGTGGCGATCTCCATCGCCCAGCTGGTTCCCAACGCGGAGATCCTGGTGGTCACCACCCCGCAGCTCGCCGCCGCCGAGGTCGCCGAGCGGGCCGGCGCCATCGCCACCCAGACCCACCAGCAGGTGGTCGGGGTCATCGAGAACATGTCCTGGCTGGAGCTGCCCGACGGCTCCCGGATGGAGGTGTTCGGCTCCGGTGGTGGCGAGGCCGTCTCCGATGCCCTGACCAAGACCCTGGGCGCCCGGGTGCCGCTGCTGGGCCAGATCCCGCTGGACACCCGGCTGCGCGAGGCCGGCGACGCCGGTGCGCCGATCGTGCTGGCCCAGCCGGACGCCCCGGCCGCCCAGGCGCTGGAGAAGATCGCCGAGGGGCTCACCGCCCGCTCCCGCGGGCTGTCCGGCATGTCGCTCGGGCTCACCCCCGTCCGCCGGTAACCCCCCCGCACGCCGCAGCGGCCGGTCACCCCACCCGGGGTGGCCGGCCGCTGTCGTTGCTCAGGTGGCGTCGGGGTCGAACGGCGGCGGCGTGGAGGAGTCCCGCGGTCGGGACGCCTGCGGGCCGCGCTCCCGGGCAGCCGCCGCGGCGGTCGCCTTCATCCCGATCGTGCCGCTCGCGCTGCTCACCGCCGGACCGTCGTCGTCGGCCAGCAGCTGCTGCCGGATGAACGTCTTGGGGTGGTACTTCCGCAGGTCCACGTCGCGCAGGTGGTCGAAGTCGTCGCCGAGCGTGTCGTGCAGCTGGCCCCGGACACCGGTGATCGCCTCGCGGACCTTCTTCAACCCGGTGGCGGCGTCCTTGGCCAGCGAGGGCAGCCGCTCCGGCCCGAAGATGAACAGCGCCGCCAGCCCGAGGACGACGATCTCGCCCCAGCCGATCGAGTCGAACACCGTTCCTCCTTCCCGCGCACGCCAGCGTCGGGGCGGCCGGCGGTCCTGTCCAGCGTAGGTGGGGCGCCTGTCCGGGAGCTGATCGCCGGCCCAACAGCCGGTGTCGGGCTCAGGCGGTGCCGAGCTCCACCTGCACCTCGCGGGAGGCGTCGTCGCGCACCAGCTCGAGGGTGACGGTGTCGCCGGGCGCGTGCCGGTCGATGGCCACGACCAGCTCCTCGGAGCTGGCCACCGCCTCGCCGTCCACCGCGATGACCACGTCCTGCTCCTGCACACCGGCCTCGGCGGCCGGGCTGCCGGGCTCGACGTTGACCACCAGCGCGCCGTCCCGCGTGCCGTCGGTGACGGTGCGGGCGTTGACCCCGAGCGAGGCGTGCACGGCCGTGCCGGTGGAGATGAGCTGCTCGGCGATGGCGCGGACCGTGTCGATCGGGATGGCGAAGCCGAGCCCGATCGAGCCGCCGGTGGTGCCGTTGCCGCCGAGCGAGGCGATGGCGGTGTTGATTCCGATCACCGCACCGGTGCCGTCGACGAGGGCGCCCCCGGAGTTGCCGGGGTTGATCGGTGCGTCGGTCTGCACCGCGCTGATCACCGCGTTGGTGTCGCTGCCCTCACCGGACAGCCGCACCGGACGGTCCAGCGCGCTGACGATGCCGCTGGTGACCGTGCCGGCCAGCCCGAGCGGCGAACCGATCGCCACGACCGGGTCGCCGACGACCAACGCGTCGGACTCCCCCAGGGTCGCCCCGACCAGCCCCGGCTTCTCCACCTTGAGGACGGCGAGGTCGCTGGCCGGGTCCCGGCCCACGATCCGCGCGGCGGAGCCGCTGCCGTCGCTGAACACGGCCCGGATGGTGGCGTCCTCGGCGTCGGCGGCCCCGGAGATGACGTGGTTGTTGGTGACGATGTAGCCACCGTCGGCATCGATGACGACCCCGGATCCGGTGGCGCCGGCATTGGTCAGCTGGACCTCGATCGAGACCACGGCCGGGGTGACCTGGCCGGCGATGTCGGCCACCGAGCCCGGCTCCCGGCTGACCCCCGGGGAGACCGAGGTGAGCTGCGTGCCCGGGGCGAGCAGCGGCTCCTCGTCGGCGGTGCGCCCCAGGAACCAGGCGGTGGTGCCGCCGACCACGCCCACCAGCAGCATGCTCAGCAGCACCAGCACGGTGAGCCGCACGGAGACGTCGCGGAGCCGGAGCTTGCGGCGTCCCTTGGCGTCCACGACGACCGGGCCCGGCTGGGCGTCCTCGGCCTCGGCCTCGGCGGGGTACTCGGCCGGCGCCGCGAGCCCGGCCGGGGCGTACGGGTCGCGCCAGGGGTCGGTCGTCGCGTCGGGCTTCCAGAACGGGGCGGCGGCGGTGCGCCGGGCCGGGCGGCGACCGCCGGGTGGTTCCCCGAGACCGGTCGCGCCGTCGCGGGGGGCGAAGGCGCGCAGCACGGCCTCCGGGGGCGGCGGCGGGACGGGGCGCGGCGGCGGGGTGGGCCGGTCGGCGCCGAAGGAGCCCTCGACCTCGGGCGGCCGACCGAAGGCGGCCTGCTGCCCGGGCGCCGGCTCCGGCGCGGTGGGCGAGCTGGGCTGCAACCGCACGTCGGTGGGGGCGAACGCGCCGGTGGTCCCGGCGGGGCGACCGTAGGCGGCGGCCTGCTCGTCCACCGGGCCGGACCGCGGGCGCCCGGCGTCCCCGTCCGGAGCGGGGCGCCCCGGCTCGTTGCCGGTGGTCTCGCTCAGGGCGTCCCGCCGGGGGGCAGCGAGGTGGTCGCGCCCACGGTGAGGGTGCGGACGACCGGCGGCACGATGTCGGTGCGCTCGCCGGGGTCGGCGTCCCGGACGGCGCCGGCCACCGGACCGGGCGAGGCCGGGCCGTCGGCGGGCAGCGCGGCGGCGCCGAGGACGGCGACACCGAGGCCGAGCCCGGCCAGCGCCGCACCGGCCATCCCCCGGCGGAGCCGGCGGGACGGCTCCGGGCGGACCGCCGGCGCGGCCGGACGCAGCGGGCTCGCCGAGGAGCCGCCGAGGTTGCCCAGGGTGAGCCCGTCGGCTCCGGCGCCCAGGCTGCCCAGCCCGGTCGTGCCGGGCATGTCGGTGGTGAACGGGATCGCCTGCAGCCGGGACATCAGGTCACCGGGGACCGTCAGGTCGGTGTCGCGCTGCAGGGCGGCCTTGGCCTCGCGCTGCGCGGCGACCGCCAGCCGGCACTGCAGGCAGCCGGCGAGGTGCCGGGCGGCCCGACCTGCCGCGCCGCCGGACAGCTCGCCGTCCACGAGGGCAGCGACCGCCTCCTGGGCGAGGTGGCTCTCCGGGATGCCGTTCACCGGACCCCCTCGGCCAGCGGTGCGCGGCCGGGGGCGAGGTGGGCCAGCGCCTCGCGGAGCTGGACCCGCCCGCGGTGGATGCGGCTGCGGACGGTGCCGAGCTTGATGCCCAGGGTCGCCGAGATCTCCTCGTAGGTGAGGCCCTCGATGTCGCAGAGGACGACGGCCACCCGGAACTCCGGGGACAGCGCGTCCAGCGCGGCCTGCACCTGCGGGTCGAGGTGGGTGTCGGCGTAGACCTGCTCCGGGGACGGCGAGGTGCCGGGCAGCCGCTCGGTGTCCTCGGGCAGCGCGTCGAACCGGATCCGCTGCCGGCGCCGGACCATGTCCAGGAAGAGGTTGGTGGTGATCCGGTGCAGCCAGCCCTCGAAGGTGCCCGGGGAGAAGTCAGCCAGCGAGCGGAAGACCCGCACGAACGTCTCCTGGGTGAGGTCCTCGGCGTCCTGCTGGTTGCCCGAGAGCCGGTAGGCCAGCCGGTACACCCGCGCGGAGTGGTCGCGCACGACCTGCTCCCAGGTCGGGGCGACCCAGCCCTCGGCGACGGCCGGCTCGGGCCGCGTCGGGCCGTCAGCGCTGGAGGTGGTCACCGGCTCAGGATCGCAGACGGCCGACGACGCCACCTCCCCACCGGGGGTGGGGCGGTCGGCGGGCCGGGAGACGGTGGTACGCGAAAGACGCACGCCCGGTGCAACGGGCGGGGCCGGGGCCGGTGTTCCCGGACCCCTCGACCCACAGGGATCTCCCAGCCCGGCGGACCGGGGCGGGCCCGCTCGGGCGCGGCCCCGGTGTCCGCCACTACCCTCGTCCGGTGACCAGCGTTGCCGGACCACCGCCATCGGGTGGATCACCGATCAGCGCAGCCGCCTACGCCGACAGCTTCGCCACCGAGACCATCGCGCAGCTCGCGGCCCGGCACCGCGCCCTCAGCTCGGCGACCGCCTTCGGCACGCCACCCCCCGTGGAGCCGGCCGTCGGGGCGACGCTGGCCGTCCTGGCCGCCGGCGCCGGCGCCCGCTCGGTGGTCTCCATCGGCAGCGGCGGCGGGGTGGCCGGGCTGTGGTTGCTGCAGGGCATGCGCGCCGACGGCGTCCTCACCGCGCTGGACGGCGACCCGGCGGAGCTGCGGGCCGCCCGGCGCGCGTTCACCGAGTCCGGCCTGCCGAGCGGGCGCACCCGGCTGATCTTCGGTACCGCCGCCGAGGTGCTGCCGCGGCTGTCCCCCGGTGCCTACGACCTGGTCTTCTGCGACGGGCCGCCGTTGGAGTACTCCGGACAGCTGGCCGGGCTGCTGGAGCTGATCCGGCTCGGCGGCTCGCTGGTCTGCCACGGTCTGCTGGCCGACGGCCGGATCGCGGACCGCTCCGCGCGGGATGCCCAGACCGTCGCCGCCCGGGAGGTCGCCCGCACGCTGCGCGAGGACGAGACGCTCTGCTGCGCCGCGCTGCCGATCGGCGCGGGCCTGCTGGTCGCCACCAAGCGCAGCTGAGGGCTCCCCCGGTCAGCGGAAGAGGAACTCCGAGTCCGGGTCCCAGGGGCCGCCGCGGTAGTGCCAGAGGCCGAGCCCGCGGGCGGTGACCGTCTCCGGCGCGAACCCGGCGGACAGCTCGGCGTGCAGCGCGCGGGCCACCGCCGGCGCCACCTTGTTCTGCACGGTGACGTGCGGGCGGGACCACTGCCGGTCCTGAGCTGTCAGCCACGGGTCGAACGCGGCGGCCAGCCGGGCCCGCAGCGCGGTCAGCTCCGGGGCAGCCAGGTCCAGCGCGACGCCGCCGCCGAGGAACCGCACCCCGGTCACCGCCACGTCGAACGACGACCGGCCGGCGGCCCTCCCCAGCTCCTCCTGCACCGCGGCCAGCTGCCCACCCGGCAGCGCGTGGAACAGCGTCACGTGCGCTGCCAGGTGGTTCCGCTCGGCCGGGAAGTGCGCCGCCCGCAACCGGTCGAACTGCTGCTGGGCGCCGTCGTCCAGCAGCAGCGTCACCACCAGCGGCACGCTCACACGATCGCGCGGGCGCCCTTGCCCAGCACGGTCACGCCGCCGGCGCTCACGTGGTAGCGCTCCCGGTCGTCGTCCAGGTCGACGCCGATCCGCGCCCCCGGCGGGACGACCACGTTCTTGTCCAGGATCGCCCGGCGGACGATGGCGCCCTCGCCGATGTGCACGCCGTCCATCAGCACGCTGCCCTCGACCCGGGAGCCGCGCTCCAGGCGGACGTTGGGCGAGACCACGGAGCCGTGCACCGAGCCGCCGTCGATGATCACCCCGGCGCTGACCATCGACTCCTCGGCCCGACCACCCAGCACGAACTTCGCCGGCGGCAGCATCGGCGGCAGGGTGTAGATCGGCCAGCGGTCGTTGTAGAGGTTGAACACCGGCGACACCGACACCAGGTCCATGTGCGAGTCGTAGTAGGCGTCCAGCGTTCCCACGTCGCGCCAGTAGCCGTGGTCGCGCTCGGTCTCGCCGGGCACCGCGTTGCTGCTGAAGTCGTAGACGTAGGCGTCCCCGGCCTCGGCCATCATCGGCATGATCGAGCCACCCATGTCGTGCACGGAGGACTCGTCCGCGGCGTCCAGCCGGAGCGCCTCGAGCAGCGCGTCGGTGGAGAACACGTAGTTGCCCATCGAGGCGAACGTCTCCTCCGGGCTGCCGGGGAGACCCGGCGGGTCGGCCGGCTTCTCCAGGAACTGGACGACCTTGCCGTTCTCGTCGGCGTCGATGACGCCGAACGCGGTGGCCTCCTTGCGGGGCACCCGCAGACCGGCCACGGTGACGCCGGCCCCGGTGGCCAGGTGCTGCTCGATCATCTGCGCCGGGTCCATCCGGTACACGTGGTCGGCACCGAAGACGACGACGATGTCGGGCCGGTCGTCGTAGATCAGGTTCAGGCTCTGGTAGATCGCGTCGGCGCTGCCGGTGTACCAGCGCGGGCCGAGCCGCTGCTGCGCCGGCACCGGGGTGATGTAGCTGCCCAGCAGGGTCGACATCCGCCAGACCGTGGTGATGTGCCGGTCCAGCGAGTGGCTCTTGTACTGGGTGAGCACCGCGATCCGCCGGATGTCGGCGTTCACCAGGTTGGAGAGCACGAAGTCGATGAGCCGGTAGTTGCCCCCGAAGGGGACCGCGGGCTTCGCCCGGTCCTGGGTCAGGGGGGCGAGACGCTTGCCCTCACCACCTGCCAACACGATGCCGAGAACTCGGGGGCCGCCACGCATGGGCCGAACCTAACCGCTGGCCGATCCCGCCGCTGCCCCTGTCCCGCTGGTTCCACCACCTAGGGTGATCCGTGTGCGCGTGGGAACAGTCACCAGGGAATGGCCGCCGGACGTCTACGGAGGGGCCGGGGTGCACGTCGAGCACCTCGTGGCCGCGCTGCGGGGGCTGGGCGACGGGCCGCACATCGAGGTGCACGCCTTCGGCGGCCCGCGGCCGGATGCGACCGGGTACGGCGTCCCGGCCGGGCTGCAGCAGGCCAACGGTGCGCTGCAGGCCGTGGGCGTGGACGTGGAGATCGCCGCGGCGCTCGCGGGCGTCGACCTGGTCCACTCGCACACCTGGTACGCCAACCACGCCGGCCACCTGGCCAAGCTGGTGCACGGCATCCCGCACGTGCTCACCGCGCACTCGCTGGAGCCGCGCCGGCCGTGGAAGGCCGACCAGCTCGGCGGGGGCTACCGGCTCTCCTCCTGGATCGAGCGCACCGCCTACGCCGACGCCGACGCGGTGATCGCGGTCAGCCGCGGCATGCGCGCCGACGTGCTGGAGGTCTACCCCGA
>Ga0210040_10001370_pt1 | contig 37177 bp, 41 predicted proteins | sample CryGeyCG12114_NA_FD_185462 | JGI IMG/M metagenome (GOLD analysis project Ga0210040, IMG submission 185462) | Groundwater microbial communities from aquifer - Crystal Geyser CG19_WC_8/21/14_NA (SPAdes) (version 2) | ecosystem: Environmental > Aquatic > Deep subsurface > Groundwater | place: USA... | reverse complement strand
ATATCATTTCCTCATGACTCATGTCATTCATCGGTAGCTTTCGATTCGTACGAGTAGACCAGTCCAACTTGCCCTATGCAGTTACAACGGACCAAAGTCTTGGCATCGTTCCCGCGGAATCGCGGATGACGCATGGTGGGCTCGGCGGGCTCGGTGGGCTGCGACTGCCGTGACGCAGAATTTCGCTGATTCATCCCAATTATCCATCGTGACTCTTCCACGCCGCCACAAGCACAATCTTGTACAAGACCAGCAGCACTGACTAGTCGTATAACTACTACTACCATCCACCGCAAGCACTGCCCACCACTGCACACTGCGCCCATTCCTAAGCAACTTGAAGAGCACGTAACAAGGCCACCCTCCCCTTCCCAAAACCACAAATCACACTACCGCACCACCGCAATCATGGCCGTTCGCGCAACGTTCGAAAACAGCCAAGAAATCGGTGTCTTCAGCACCTTAACAAACAGCTACTGCCTCCTGGCCCTCGGCGCCTCCCAATCCTTCTACAGCATCTTCGAGTCCGAACTCGCCGATCTAATCCCCATAGCCCAATGTACCATAGCCGGCACCCGCATCGTCGGTCGCCTCACCGCCGGAAACCGCAAGGGTTTACTGGTCCCCACCTCCACAACCGACCAAGAACTGCAGCACCTGCGCAATACTTTACCCGACAGCGTGAAGATCCAGCGTATAGAAGAGCGGCTGAGTGCCCTTGGGAATGTCATCTGCGCGAATGACCATGTCGCTCTGGTACACCCTGATCTCGAACGGGAGACGGAGGAAATCGTCGCTGATACATTGGGCGTCGAGGTCTTCAGACAGACCATCGCGAGTAACGTGTTGACGGGGAGTTACATGGCACTCTCAAATCAAGGAGGACTTGTCCACCCCAAAACCTCAATACAAGATCAGGACGAGTTGAGCTCGCTGCTGCAGGTACCGCTTGTGGCCGGAAGTGTGAATCGGGGATCGAGCGTCGTGGGCGCGGGTATGGTGGTGAATGACTGGATGGCTGTGACGGGCATGGATACCACAGCGACTGAGTTGAGTGTGGTGGAGAGTGTCTTTAGGCTGGGTGAGGGCGCACCGCCGGGTGTTGATGGCCTGGACCAGAAGATGAGGGGTAACAAGGAGAGTATTGTTGAGAGTTTCTATTGAGGCATGATACGAATATCAACTCAGAAAGAACATGGGAGGGTGTTTCTACATGGGAGGCGTGGCCAGTGGTCACTCCAGAAAGAGAGGGCTGTGCCGCTCACGACAACTGTGCTAGCAACATGATATCACGGCATCCAGCAGACGTTGAGCTCGACCTTCACATCGGCGTAACTACAGCCTCGAACTCCATCACCCTAGAAACCTCCCGAGAACTGTCCCTGTCCACAAGTACCGGTGCACGAGCAGGAAGGGCCATTACTATCTCTACACCAGCGCGTAGTTCACGCCAGCAGAAAAGGCAAAAGACAGACAGCGGAGCACAATGACCGCGCCGCACGCGATGATAAAAGCAGAGCAGAGCATCGAGATACAGGCATCCTGAAGGCAAGTCAACTCGAGAAGCAGAAGCGGAAGCATCTCAATACATGCCATACTACACCACTTACCTAGCCTAGCTGTGCTATAGTGGGCTGGCTGGGCTGGCTTCAGTTAATCAATCAATAAACATGCATCGATCACGTCCGCCATGATTCCCTCATTCATCTACTTATCTCTCTCTGTTTTCGCCGTTTCGTTTTGTATGGTTTGGTTTGTTCCACGTCCTGAACACCGAGTGTATTGTACATACCATCCCAAGCCTTCCCTTACCCTCCTCTCGCCTCCCCTGCGATGTAGTACAGTACATACAGTCCGGCAGTCAATCAGTCAGTCACTCAGGAGATCCTTATTCTGCTTCATCCTCAGCTTGTCATTGTCATGAGCGTCTTATCTTACATGACTAATATGTTATATCCAATCCACTCTTTGACTGGACTGCGGAATACATCGGGCGGACAGACAGATAGACAGGTAGATGGATAGATAGATAGTCTTGCGTGATATATATGATAAGATGATCGATTGGTCGGTACACTCTCATCTCCTGCGTACGGGCATGCAGTTCGGATCACCATCCCAGCCCACGTCACGCGAGTAGAAGCAGAAGTAGAAGCAGAAGCAGGATCTGTCCACTCTGTTCTGTTCTGTTCCTTTCCACACACGATAGGAAAGGCTCCAGTTGAGTTGAGCTGAGCTGGCCTCCTGCTCCCACGTACGTTGCGTTGCGCTACGTTGGGTTGCCAGCGTTGTCTGCCTCCGTCTTCTTCCGAGGTAGAATCGTGTAACATGTTCCCCCACAAGCAGGACTAGTCTATTCTACTATCGTAAGGTCTGCTCCTGTCCAGCTCCAGTTGAGCTTCTACGTACGTAGCTACTGTAGCTAGCGCATATCTTCGAAGATTGTGGAATACAGACGGACGTTAAGCTTTGGGCTCTTCTTTCAACTGCAGTGCTTTTCCCTTCTCTTGTCTTTTCTTCTCTCGAACACGGGACGGGACGTCCCAAGGTGACGGTCAGTTCGGATTGAATTGAATTGGGTTGGATTGGGTTGGATGGGATGGGATTGGGTCTCAACACTCCCCTCACGCAGTCTGCTCTTCAACCAACGCGTTCTGGACCTTCACCCTATTCTCCGCCTCATCTTCATCCATGCCCCAGTCAACCTCATCCTCCGCATCCGCATCCGCTTCCCCCTCCATCTGCGCCAGCGCCCTCACATCCGCCATGCTCTTGTCGCGGAAATTCGTGTCCGCATGGACATCAGGCTCCTGCTCTTCTTCCGCATGTCCGTATTGCTCGGGCTGCTCGCCATGGCCCTCGGGCGAGTCATGCTCACTCAGCGTCGGCGTCGGCGCCTCAGCCGGCGGTGCAGGCGGTGGGGGAGGCGGAGGCGTGGAGAACGATCGGTCGAGCTTGATGTCGGGTTTCTTCGCGGGCGACTTTGTCAGGTCGTCGTGGTCGGCGTCTTCCTCCTTGATGGAATGTGGATGTAGATGGGACGCATCGATATCGGCTGAGCGTTTGCGCTTCAGACTCCCATTCTTCATCGATTCCGACGGCGACGGCGGCTCGTCCTCTATATCCGACATCTTGATATCCTCGTCGTCCTCCTCTTCTTTCTTGGGTGTTTCCGCCACGGACAGCGATGGCTTCGGCGACTGTGCGGGTGTAGCATGACTCGATCCAGCCTTCACTTTATTGGTCTTCGTCCTCGCAGTCTTCTCCTCCTCCATCTTCTTGTGTTTGGAGGCTGCTTTGTCGAAGTAGTCCTTGCAGTATTGTTTGACCTTCTTCTGCTGTTTCTCGCTTATTTTCGTGGGGTTGTCGACTCTGCCGGCCTTGTAGTCACTGTTGACGAGCTTTTTGGCGACGTCTTTGGCGAAGCGTTTGAGGTCGTCTTTGGGGATTTTGTGTTTGTACTTGTTCATTACGTGTGATATGTGGGGGAATAACTGTGGTGCGTCAGCATGGTTGTAGAGTATGAGGGTACAGATGGCACGTACCGTATTCTCGTACAGTTTCTTCTGCTTCTCTTCGTCCAGCGAGCGCCACTTCTCTTGCTTGTGCTCTTTCTTTTCAGCATCCGGAGTATCAGGGGTGGAGATCGTGCTGTCTTTCTTGTCCTTTTCCTTTTCCGTGACAATGCCTTCGATGATAGACTTCAGCATGTCTTGTTGTGATGGCTGCTTCGGTGGAGGAGGTGGTTTGGCGGCGGGTTGTGAAGGCCGCTTCCAGGTTGTCTCCCCTGTAGCAGAGTAGAAGTACATTCTACCACTTTGATCTGTGGCCTGAAACCAGCCAGCTGGTAGTGATGGTGGCCCTCGACTAAACGTTGCCGATGGAGGTCTGGCAAAGGGCAGAGGACGTGGGGCAGCTCGAGGTCCGGTGGGTGCTGCGATACCGGCAGGACCCTTCGGTATGTTCGATGGTCCTCGTGGGGGACTTTTTGACCGTGACCTCGACCTCGACCGTCTTCTTGACTGTGCTGCTTCTCTTCGCTCATATTTGATAGGTGTTGCCGTACTCGGGCCATCTACTGTAGTCCGTGCTTTCCTAGGTATACGATAGGCAAGCTCTAGTTTAGACCACTCATCAAGCAGATGAGTTGCCTTTGCAGATACTCTCTCGTCAGAGCTTTCCTTAAGTGGCTCGAGTGTCTGATCGATCTTTGCGTCCACTATCTTGTTTCGTGTCAATCGAGGTAGGTTGTCGAGGATCTCCAATATCTGCAATATCACGTTCTCGTCGTCCCTCCAGGCTGACAGCTGGGAGTTGAAGATTTTGTACCCATGTAGCTTGTTTATGCGATGCAGCACATCTTCATCCTGTGACCGTTGGATTCGTTGCAACAGTTTGACAGCAATCCACTTCTCTTTGCACTGCATCAAGGCGGCCATGACTTTGGTAACGCCGTCGACATCCAGGTCTCTAGCCTGAGCGCGCTCAACGTAGTCTTCATCATCGTCATCCGTTGTCCTCTTCTTCTTGGGCTTCTTGGCAGTGACCGTATCCCAAGCATCATAATCTTCGTCTTCGATGCCAAGAGCCTCGATGGTGGCAGCAGCCAATTTCGTGCCCTTCTCGGTTTGGGTCTTGCCTCCGATGAAGCCAGTGCAGTTGTCTTCGCCGCAATAACATGGTTGTGGATTCGCACCGTATCTGTCCACGTTGTAGTTGAAGACGAGTTCTTCGCCAGGCTTGATGTTCCTCTCGGCAAAGATGCCCATTCGGAGTTTGTCGCCAACCACCCATTTGTCGACATAGCAATTCGGGTTGCAGGAATGGTTACAGAAGCGTCCAAGGTTACCTTTCTTTGTTGCATCAACAAATTCGCCTTTGCTGAGCGACATAAAATAGAAGTGTTTGATCCCTTCATCGTCATATAGTCGCATGCGCTTTCTAAACGTCCCTTCCGGGATGACTTCTCCAATGTACTCAAATATGAAATCGCCATGTTTGAGCGGCACGTTTGCGCGCAGGCCATGGCCCTTCTTTTCAGTTTTGATCACCGAGACGTTAGCGTACAGGCGACGCCAAAAGCGTTGGTTTTGGCATGCGGCACCACAAGCGCAGTCCCCGACACACTCCATTTTTGTCGCACGGTTGATGCAATCTGAATCGTCGCCACAGGCAAGATTCGACCTCGTCGCTGAATCTGTACACTGCTGTTAGTGTCACTGTCCGTAATTTCGCATCTGTGGGAGTTTGTCAAGGCTTACCCCATTCTTCGGCACAATCACATTCCATAGCATGTTCAGTGTAGCCTAGATACTTGTTCTGATACGTGCACGAATCAATAACAGTGTATGTGCTGTTGGCTTCATCTGTCGCATCTGGTAGGTCATCGAAGAGAGGTGCGACGCGAGCAGGATTCTTTTTCGATGTCCGAACGCCTTTCTTTGGACGCACTGCTTGTTCCACGTCGGGAGATTCGTGTCCATTCGTGCTATCGTCTTCCATTTTGGCAACAGAATCTTCATGTTCCAATTTCGCTCTAGGCGTTGACGCAGATGATGAAGCATTCGTTTTCAGCTTTGCCGATGCCGACAACGGTGTACTAGATCGAGATAGAGGCTCATCTTTGACGGTGGCAACTCTAGTTGAGCTCATGCTTTGTGCTAGATCGTTGTCTGTCGAAGTCTCACGCTTGAGCTCAATGGTGTCACCACTAGGAAGTTCTGACGCATCGCGTGAGCGGTCAAGGCGAGCCATTATTACGTTCTAAATAAGAGATGGTTGAATGTCCTGTGTAGGTGGATGGAGCCACACGAAGGCACCACTCCTGCTTCCAATCTCAGACCTTCGCGATAAAAGTGTGACTCGTCGTGGGAATGTGACTTGACAGGACCTGTCGTGCTTACGTGATGGACCAAGCAGAGATGCGATGAGCGGTCTGTAAAGCTCAAGGTGCAGGAAATCGGAGGGACAAAAGCGAGGCCCCGTATCAAGCAATTATGCAAGTGCGCGTCTGCTCATTGCAAACGGTCAAAGTGACGACAAGAAATTTAGGCAGGTCGCAGACGTGTCGTTGGGCTTAGCTGAAATGGCGGCTGACCAGAGGGTTGGTGCTGTACAGTCAAGTTTGGTGTACGGGAAGATGCTCACCAAGGCACGGCACAAATTTGAGATGCGCGACCTGAAAACATCCCAAGACCAATTCGCTCAATTTGATGCCAGACGAAGGAGAACAAGAGCAAAGGAATTTTCCAAGAGTCTGCTAGACAAAGCAGCGTGATGACTTTGATGGTTGTGAACGAAGGATAAATGAAGTTGCAACATCAACTCTCGCAACTCCTTGCTGGGCCAGTTCCTGCCTGCCAAGAAACTCGGATCGCCCTCGCCACCAAAACTTCATTGTTTTTAGCTTTCTTTCTACCAGCTTCAGCGTGGCACAGTGCCTCTATGTACATATCCTTCCAAATTTCACGCACGCGATACGACATGATCAAGCTATGCACGACTTTGCTTGTCCATATCGACCGACTGATCATAGACGTATTGTATCAGCAGCGATGCGAGTCTGCGGTCAGCAACAATGCCCAGTCTTCTGAGGTGAGGCCCAAAGGCTGAGCTGGGTGACTGATGTGCGGGGTCTCTGGCATCGCGTTTTATGTTATGCTGGTAGCGCGAGCGGTGGCGGTTTCCGTCACCTGCTCAATGAATGATCACTTCTCAGATGCTGCTCAGCTGGAGGTCGTTATGTCTGGTAGTACGTCTCGCGTCAGCGTGAGGCCTAGTCGGTTCAATTAGCAAGGTCGGCGCTCCGACATTTCAAGTGCCTTCGTCTCTGGACTTGCGACCTTTCTTGACTGTGTTGACCAGTCCCGAGAAAGCACTTTTAGCATACCTTCCACGATCGGCTGCTTTCGCTCTCCATGAATTTGTTGACTCCAAGGGTTTAGGCGTTATCTGTTCCGGCGATTCGGCCGCTGCTGCTGCTTGCTCACTTTCTACTGGCGGACTAGCAGCGCTGAGATTAGCCACACCTTTGGCCTTCTCTGCCTTCTCTGCCCTTCCAGTGTCAATCCATGCTTTACGCTCTTGCCGCCGTTTTTCATACTCGGCACGTGCAGCCTCGCGTAATGCTCTACTGATTTCTGCAACCTTGGCCTTGCGCTCGCGGTATTGAGCATAGTCCCTAAGTTGGCCTCTAGCATCGTCTCCGTGCGCCATCAGCTTACCTGCCAAACCGCTAAATTGAAGCAGTTTCTCATCCATGCGTCTCGTCAAATAAACCTGTGGTTCCTTGTTCTGCTCTTGAGCACGTGCAAGAATGCGTTCAATTTCATCACGATAGGCAGTTTCGTAGATGTCTACGTCTGCGGCACCAGGGCTTTCGCTGACAACATATGCATCGTCATCCTCGGTGAACAGGCCATCCGAGTCCTCCTGAACACTGTGTCCAGCAAAAGTGGAGGGTCCGATCCTCAGGTAGAGTTGATCTTCCAGCGGATCATGAGCATGGCCTCGTCGTCCTTTGTCATCAATAGTGCGAGCGTGGTATACAGATGAGCGAAACGGCGGTAGGTCGTTTGCCTCTACATCGCTTTCGAATGTGGTCTGTAGCCGCGTCAGAGCTGCGTGATCCTCCTCGTCGGTACCACCACCAGCGAATGCAGCCACCGGCTTGCGTTTTACCCGGTGAGCAGGCGAATCTGGACCGACTTTTGCCGAGACATCGCGATGTACGCCTTCTGCAACCAGCGCTGATTCGATGGCATTCCGGTCGTCCACGTTGACACTTTGCGATCTATGCGCCGTTGCTGCTGTGGCTAGCTGGCCTGGAGGTAGACTGAATCTGGCCGCATCAGAGTCACCAAGGATCGAAGACATCACTGGGGGCCGCTTGTGCGCTGTCAGCTTCTTGAACTTCTTTACTGCTTTGAGGACAGTCATTAGACTTCTCATGTTTCCTGTAATCGCGGCATCAACTTCTGCCTCGGTAGGCGGCTCGATTAACTCCGACGTGTTTTCGGCTTCGGACAGCAGTGGATCTGTGCCCTGTTTCGTCACCCAAGGGTGCGCCTGAGTGTGTTAGTACCGTTGTATGCCAAGAAAAAGACGACTTACCCTCAACTCAGGCATTTTGATGCGTTTCGTAGGATCTTTCTCCAGTATTCGCAACATCATGTCGCGAAAATTGGCATCATTCTCCGTGCTAAAATCTGGTACCTCGCTCCTGATTGACTCGTACAAGTCGAGGATCTGTTGCTTCTGAAAGGGTATTTTACCGTATTTGAGACAGTAAAGGGTCACACCCATTGACCAGATATCGGCAGCCTTTCCGGAGACATCCCCATGCTTGACTACGCACAGCTCGGGAGGCAAAAATGCTGGAGAGCCAGCGGATTTGGCAGTAAGCATTTCTGAATCCTTCTCGAACATTTCGGAGACGCCAAAATCCACGACCTTTAGTATGTCTTCGTGGTTGATAAGACAATTGTCAGGCTTTATGTCACGGTGGACGATACCTTGTGCATGCAGATACTCTATTCCCAGGATCAAGTCTCTGAAGTAGAGGCGGCAGGACTCCTCAGGGTATGGGTCGACTTGGGAGTCAAGGTCGAGATCAATGCTCATGACAACGCCTTTCTTGCACATCTCCATGACCATATACAGTGAATCTTCAGACGGGTCATCCAGTACCTCGATTAATTGGACCAAATTTGGATGATTGAGCTTCTTCATGATGGCAATTTCCTCCTTGATCAACTCGAGAGGATTGCTGTCGTCGCCTGTTCTGCGGTGCAGAGGCGAGTTGAAGCCTTGTAGGGCGCCGCGCCTTCGCTGACTCAGTGGCTTCCGTAGGATGTGTGATTGTGCTCTCTTTCGTAGACGGGCCTTGGAAAACTCTTTGACGGCATATTCTGAGCCATATTGATCAACAGCGATATGGACGGCGCCAAATGAGCCTCGACCGATCTCTTGCTTGATGACATACTGATTGATTTTGTGCTCAGCACTCCCGTCATCCTGGCTTGTGACATATTGCGACCGAGCATTGAGGGTTTCCTGTTGGCCGGTGTGTCAGTTGAGACCGATCGGGAGTCGTCAGCGGTGTGCATACCTTGACCTGATGCGCCTTTGAAGGATGTCGACGGTGGTGCCTCAGAGGGCTCTCGTATGCGGGGCTCGAGCTACAGCACTGTCAGATACCACGGTCAGTAGGACGCCGCTTCGTGGCACGCACACATGCTTCAGCAACGGTGGCTTCTGCAAATCTGAGGGATGCTCGGGGTCTTCTTGGGTAGTTATGTCTCGTGTATCGTGTATTGGGTTATCGGAGGAGGACTTGGTCGGATTCAGCGATTGTGTCAATGGGGGCTTTGCGCTCGACACAGGCGATGCCACAATGTCCATGCTGAGGTCGACATTGAGATCAAGGCAAAGCTAAGGATGCAGAGCAGAACTCATGCAAAACCGAATGGCGAGTTTCAGTGTATCATGCTAGGTCGTGCTAGGTCGATGAGTGGTGGAGGACAAAGGTTGTGGTCTGAGGGTCTTGTACATGACAGGCAAGGTCAGGGCAGTCACCGTAGTGCGCTTTCGTGGTGCCATTCGTTCACCCCTCTTCGCGCCAGGGTCAGGGTCACGGTTGACAGCTTATCGATGGCCTAATGAACCTCACCATAGCCAATCGGTCGATCACCGGACCAAACGATGGCCAGGCAACCATAGCGAATGTATGTATAGAGGTCTGCAAGTCCTACACTGGTGATGTTTCTTTCGTGAACTTGATATGCGATTCACAGGACTGCCAGGACTATTGCTTGGAATTGAAAACCAGGTTTCGACCCCCAGAATTCTAGGCGTGCAGCGGACATCAACGCGCCTGCAGCAATGGCCTCATTCACCTTTGCTCCTACCACAGACGTGCCTGTCAGCATTCTAGAGAACAAGTCGACTCACGCCAAACTTCGGATTGAGCCAATTGACGCCTACATCGACGCTGTCATTAGTCCCGTACCGGACGGGAGTGATCGCTGGACAGCTACTGTCAACACTGTCCCCCAGTCGGTCACTGTGCCTCGCCATGACCATCAAGCAGTCTTATGTCTGTCCAAAGGAGAATTAGGGAAACATCTTGGAAGCATCGATCTCGGGAGGCTTTGAAGAGCTTGTGGACAATACCGGGACCTCGCAGTCTTGTCCTCGTACGCTATGGGCTTTTAGTAATGAAGCCATCGGTGCAAATGGCCATGGTTCAATCTGCAGTGACTATTTATCCGACATGTTATTGTCAGTACGCCTCATGTTCCGGGACATCTTTTTGGCAGTAGAGCTTGTGAAGAGAGATACTCAAGCTTGTAGCCGTGTCAGTCGCAATGTTGCGTGAGGCTGGCACTGCACTGGCAGCTCCAGGCGGCCGCAATGGTCATCAAGTAGTCCGTAAGACTTACACGTCTTACAAGAGCCTCTCCGAGCATCCTAGCATTACTTAATCGCTTCTCAACATACAATAGTTTTAGAAATCAAGATCATGCATGAGGCAGGGCTTGTATCCAACGGGAGCAGCGAGGGTGACGTGGCAAGCATGGAGGTTGATGTTAGGAGTGATAAATTTATCGTTTACAAGAGAACCGCTGCCTATCAAGTTGGCCGCAGACATTCCGACCAGATTTCCTGAGCCTTCGTTGACCACTGTGCGCCTTTTCCTGCTGACCAGACTATTCGAGGCACTCTTACCATTCTAGAAGGCGAACACCGTCATTTCAGATAGTCAATACCCGGTATCTACCCTCCAGCGGTAGCATCTTGAGTCTGGCATCGTTGATGGCAATGCACTGCCAATCGCGGTCCATTACTGTGAAACGAGCATTGCCATAATGGTTGTCTACGCATTCTACGTCTTCGACAGGCACGGTTAGTGAAGGAAGCAAAAGAAAGGATCACTGTTGACTCGGGCGCAGCTGAGTGCATCTACACTAAGCGATGGCGGGACACTCTGCCTGGTTCAGCCAAAAGAGCTGGTTCTCTCTCGGACTCGATCACTGCTCAGGCAGCTTCAACAAAAAGGGCGGGCATCATCGCTGACGATGATGCGAAGCTCATCTTCGGAACAGTTTATTCGCTGCGAAACATGGTCAGGAAACTCGGAGGTGAAGACGACAGGTAGGAAAATGCACGACTCGAGTCTCACTTGCACTGACAAGCATCAGCTTCCTTTCCTACCGTACATCACAATACAAGCTCCATTACTACGAGACCCCAACCAACACCAAGTTTGTGATGTTGACAGATGTCAAAACTACCTCGATGAGGCATGCTTTGCAGCAGATCTATGTCAATATCTACGTCGAGTATGTGGTCAAGAACCCTCTATCACCTGCTGAGCATCCTGGTGGCATTGGGGTCAACAACGAGCTCTTCGAAGCAAGTTTAGACGTGTTTGTTGAAAGAGTTCTCAATGCACAACCATCGGATTCTCGAACCTGAAATAGGAACAGAGCATCTAGCTAGAATACTGATGGAGCTGTCGGACGATCTAGACGAGCGTTAGCAGGGGTAAGCAGCTATCACTCCAGAGCGCGGGTCCTGCCCATGCATGAACGGTAACCGCGGAACAGTCGTTCGCAGGAGACTGTGTGCCAGGGGATCACTCAGACGGAGATACTTCCACGACGGTGCGAACCTTGCTCGAGCGATGGACAGATCAAGAAGCCGACCGTTGTGCAGAGGAACTTTATTTATGCGGATCCGGTACCGACTTGCCTGCAACAGAAGTATCCGTTTTGCCAGGGCCAGCATTATGTTCAGATATTAACCCCATCCGCCACTGTATACCATGGACAATGCAGCTGCATCGATATGAGCTTACGGCGACCCCAATCAACACAGTGGTGTGAATGCTCTAGATTGAGGAGGGCACTGAGCCCAGAAGAGGACAAAATAACGCACGGAGATGACCTGAGAGCCTTGCCGAAATCATGTCAGGTCCGCAGATACGGCAAGTAGGACCAACGACGTCGGTCGGCTGCATTCCACAGTAATGCTGCGGCTCAAGACTGCTTCGCTTGCTACCAGCGAACAACACCCTGGCAAGTTGTGCATTGGTTGAGCAGGATATGCATGATGGCATTGTTTTGAGGGAATTCACTACGGTTGCAAGTGCTATCCAATAGCACGCGTGTCGTAGAGGAAAGAGTTGATGAAGCAGGCTATTGGCTAAAGCTTCTTCCTCCCCTAGCAAACAGAGCATCTGGACTTAATTCTGCGGGCAGCCAATTAGCGAAAAGACCTGGCTCGAGTATTGTTATGTGGCGCCTAACGGAGCATTTACTCCGTCCTTTTGACGCGAGACTTTTCACCAATTCTCCGATTATCGTACATAGGAAGTTCACTTGTACCGTAGAGAATTAGTCGATACAAGTACGTACTGTAAGCGTCGTTGATCAAAATCGAGCAAATGGAGACATGATATGAAACGCAGTTCGGTTCTAGACAGAAATCGGAAAGACAAAATTCCGACTCAGCTGCAAGTGCTTGCAAATACCAGCCAACGGTGGCACAGTCCGACAATGCAGTCGAGCACTGTAGCTTCGATACACGACGTTTCTCTCACGCCACACATGGATCTGGAAAACATTGGCATCAGCTCCGTAGAAGTACTTCGGCGTCTAGTGCGTGAGCGGTCACACAAAGCGGTCTGCATAGATTCCGAAAACGTGGTTGCAGGCCACTGATTGACTCGCGACAAGATCTACCATATTCCGGTGTCTATCCGGTGAAGGCAAACTCTAGTCAGGCGAGGACCATCTCCTGGAAATGAGCTGTACAGTATAGTCCAACATCCCTTAGGTCAATCATATTGCGAGGACGACTTTCATGAGGTTCACCGTCAAGCTGATGTTTAAGCCTTGCTTTTTGGTCACTACTATTTCTAGCCTTCACACGCGGCAGCCACCGCTCGGCACGCCCGCCGTCATAGATGCTCTGGCCAGTCACTGACGTGCATAGAGGTGGCATTGTCGACAACGTCAACTCGAAGCGTGCTGTGGAGTCGCCAAGAACACACAGTCCAGCTGCCTCTCGGTCTCGTATTGCGCATTACCTAATTGCCCACAAATTTGTTCTAACAGCCTTCTTTCAAAAAGCCCTCGTACTTCAATATCTACAGGGGACGCTGCATGTATTTTGTATCAGACATGCTTGGGGAAAGGAGCAAGCACATGCATGTCATAGATGCAGCAATTATCGCGAGGAGACCTTTTGGTGAACGTAGTTGCGACATGAGAAAGGAGATGTCAGCACTTTGTGTGCATTTTTCGCTGCAGGTCCTGCAAATCCCAGCCAAGTGGACGCTGCACCTCTTCCACGGTACCAGTCTTCGCCCTGGAAGGGATGCGCTACCAAGTAATCCCTGCGCAGGACAAGACGTTACCATGCGTTTCACGGACCTGATCCCCCTGTCGGGCTCGGAGGAAGCTTGCCAGCTGTGTACCGTGTCACAGCCCGCCTGAGTTAGCTTCGCTTCAGACTAGCCCAGAACTCAAAAACATCGTGGGGCCCCTAAGCCTTGGATCCCAGCTGGACGCTAACACTACCTGCTGCAGATCCCATCGAGGTACCGCTTGAGCGCCTACCTGAACGATATGCACCTTGCCGAGCCAACAGTCATCCTCGCTGCTCTTTGTCGAGTGAAATTCGCCTGCGCTCACAATTAGACCCTTGGGAGTACAGCTCTTCGTGCTTTCTATTCGTTGTACTACCGAAGACCTTCTCGTTTGCAATTCCCTCTCTCATCGTCATTCGCGGCCACCTTTCTTCCCCCGGCTGTCTTGTATACTCTAACAGTACACGTCCAGCCTATGCTGGACAGTCCGGCGGGGTTTGGACCCGGCTGCGTCCTCTGTTGTCAATGAGATGTTCCGCTAAGAGACTAGCCGCACGACTGAGTCTCGAATGGCTTCGTCAATCCTGTCAGTAGCACGAATCTGGCTTCGCCGCTGAGTGCTTTAGCCCACCCCGGTCCACCATGCAGACCGACCAGGGTATCAAAGTGGGCACATCACTTCCTTCTGCATGTCCCATGCTCCTACACCACTTCTTCATGCGCGACTGCTGCTGTGTGTCTGACATTTTCTATCAGCCCTACCAGAGTACCGACCTACACTCGTTGTTAACGCTCTCAAACGTCGCTCGTGATTCGTCCCTGCAACTTCACCCGCTCTACCACATCACAAACTGAGAGCAAACTACACACTATGAGAAGCAGAGAACAATAAGGCATTTCGAAGGGCTTCAGCCTCTGGTCTGACATGGCCACATCCTCAAATTTGACGGCCCTTCGAGGGCACTGTCCAGCACCATTCTTTGAAGAGTCGACGTTTCCAACAGTCGGCGGTTGTACGCCTCACCCGCCTTGCAGACACAGTATGTTTTAATATACTAACTGCTAGACAGTGATATCTGGACGAATATGTGTACCTGTCAAGGAGCTCAACGCGACATGCTGTGTCCCTTGTCCATATTCGGACTGGATGTATGCGGATGGATTCGAACAGCGAACAGAAGTTGCCAGCTGGGTTACTGTTGCTTCTTTTGTTGCAACGTTATTCGTGCTGGTCTCATATGCGGTTTTACCTGTAAAGTGGACTTCGCGGCACTATCTGAGCGTGTGTCTCGCGATTGGGGTCCTCTGCATGGAAGTACGTACGCCGTACAACTTGACTTGACCGGTCAGCTGACAGAGACAGCTTGCATTCATAATACCGCTGGCAGATCAACCAGCTCAATGCAAGAACGAGATAACGCCGAACGACATGAGGTCAAGCCTCACGTGCGCCTTCAGTGGCGCCTTCCTCATCTTTGGAGGTTGGGCTTGTGTCATCTGGGTATTCTGGAGAGCTCTTGCCTTGCACTTGCAGATCTGCTGGGAAGTCAACACGGGCAAGGTGTTCTTCTGGGTCACGCTTGTCGTTGGATGGCTGATTCCCGCCGTCGGCGTTGCGCTTACCCTTGGCTTGACTGGAGTTTCCTATCGCTTCGGCAACATCTGTCACATTAACCATAAGCTCGGACTCGAAGACTTCTGGGGCCCGCTCCTTGCTTTCGCAACTCTGGCATTGGTGTTGCAGTTCATTACGATCGGATACTGCATCAACGTCTATGTTCGAAGTCTGTTCGACGACAAAGCCACCACAGAAAACAGCTCCGGAGTACCTACTTATTCTCACAGTGTTAACGCAGCAACAGCACGACAGGCTTACAGGCGAGTGAAGAGAGTGGTCGAACTGCAATGGCGCGGGGCCACCATTGTCCTTCTGATCATTGCAGAAGTTGTCTTCTTTGCAGTTATTTTTGTCTCGATGGACAACAGTTCACAAGTCAATGCTGAGCTCTTCGAAAGGGCCTTGCCGTGGCTCACATGCTTGGCATTTTCAGGTGGAAACAAGAATTTGTGCTTGCCACAAGCACGAGGTCTCGTTAAAGACGAGGGCATCGTTGTAGCGGTGCTCGTCTGTCTGGCGGTGTGTACAGACGCTCTTCTAGTTTCGTCATGCTAACGTGGTTTCAGTTGAGTGGCTTCTGGCTGCTGATATTCCTCGGAAGGTGGTCAATGGTCCTAGGATGGCGGGATCTACTCAGATCAAAGTTGCTTAAGCAACGTCATGAGTTTGTGTCCGCAGATGCAAGGCGCTTCTCGAACGATCCACGTACGTACGAAATGCTCGATACGGCCACGACCACACCAGCGCTGAACATATCTTCTCCAGATCCAGTCTTGAGCCCTGGCCAAGCACATCCGCTTCGAAGTTCTCCGATGACACCTGAGCCAGACTCGAAAGTACCAGAATACTTCATGAGGAAGGCATCCGTGCGAATAAATGACAACATCGTGTCACCTGAAACTCCTGCACCAGCATACTATTCTCCGAGTTCACCCAGCATGTTCTCACCTCGCGATTGGGATCCTCGAGGGACGCAAGCACGATCGAACTACCCTCCAGGCACGGCTATGTCGAAAGATTATATTTGAAACACCGTGGACGTGCAGATTGACCGCTAAAAGTATTCCCTATGTCACGGATGGCATCGTTCTCCGCGCTTATCATCAACATAACATCGATATGTACAGTCACAGGAGTATGGAACACTTCATTCATGCTTCTTGACATTTAGCAGTGGAGCATTGGGTTGCGACATTCTCATGTACAATATATCAACACGCATCAAGGGATGTGACAAGAGCAGAACTATTGCGACGTTTCCGCCGCCATCATTCTGGTCGGCTCTAAACCCTTGGCCACAGGCCGCCAGCTTACAGGTACACAATTGCCCATGGCTATCACAGCCAAGCGATGAATTTGGTACAGCAAGGCTATGAATGCATAATATGTCCATAATATTTCTTATGTTCGACTCGGGAAGGACATCGCGACAGCTCTGGAAAGCGGCGACATGCTTCGCCGCTTTCGGGGAGGCTGTGTATGGGACATGCATGAAGAGGATGGGAGCGGAAGGAGACGAACGAGACGAAGCGATGATAAGCTTTGGCTGAAACGAAGGGTGACGAAGACGTTATTCGTTCGACTCCCGAAAGAGCCGGCTGCCACTAGCGTATCATGAGGATTTTTGGTTGCATCTTCTGATTTCGGCTCGTTGACATAACGAGCAAGCGCGATGTTATAGGATCACCAAGAACTTACGCCTCACGGCATGGATGTCTGACCAGGTTCATGTCCATAGAATTGCTTCAAGACCAATACTGTATCGTTTTGATTGCTCATACACTATTTGTTTCGTACGAGTTGGGCTTCGTCTGAATGCAGTAGCCTTGGTGTTCTTGGCTTCAACATCGTGAGCAGAACTGCAGCCAGCATCATCGAGGATGAAGGACGTGCAGATCGTCTTACGACGGCGCCCACACCATCGTAGGGTTGCATGACTTATCTCCGGGAAGATCCTGACTTCTGTGGCATAGGCCGAAGTTCCTGCATTAGCGATGCAACGCTACAACACGACCAAGGGTAGGCGAGAAGGTCCGAATTCCTTGGCGTCATGTCTGGCGACGAACCGCCAGAACTTTCGTCCGCTGCTCACCGAGATATTGGAATCAACAGCAGCAAGGAACAGAGTGAAGGTCATCGGAACAAACAGCACAATGAGCACTTGGGAGTAACATCAGGAAGAAATGGCTACTAGAGTACGCCCTACGTACAGTAGCAATTCGGATTGCCAGGGCGCAAGGAAGGTGAGTGATCCAGACTCAGAAGTGTCCCAGGATGTTACGGTATGACTGTTGGACTTTTGATCTGCTCTAGTCGCAAGATTTTGCCATGGTATGTGATACACAACAATGTGCAGTATTGACATGCAATACAAGCGACCTCGTGCGACAGAACGTGGCTTGGTTCTAGCTTTATTCCAGAAGGTGCATACCCTGGCAACATCTACCATGACGAGCACCCTTGCAAAGGTGCCTTGAGGTATATGCTTTGTGCTAGTCCACCGTCTTCTACCGCAAAATACGACCTGGCAAGCTTGAATGCTAGGGAAGGTCCAACTGTTTCAAAGCTTGAGGTGGAAATTCTTCCCTCCTTCCCCAAGGACCAGCCACCGAACCCTCCTGTAAACCTAGCCAAATCAGGCGTCTGCCCCGGACAGACTCCACAATCACGTGCCCCATCATGTCGTATCAACACGACTGCGACAGTGGAACTTTCCAAACCTCGTGTGCTAGCGACGAACCATCACTCTTGCTCCACACATCTTGATGACATCTCAATCCGTCAGTTGCACCTCAGACGCCCAGATACTTACGTGCGACCCTCAAGGGATCCGTTCCCGAACCATGTCTTGTACCGTGCCCACTGCTCGTCGAGACCCTCGAAACTAGGAACACGACAATGCTTGATGCTTGAGCATGCAAGGTGCGTTTAGAACTGCTCGTGTGATTCCTTGAAGGTGCATCGCATGCCTTGACGAATTTGGAAAAGCCTAGCGAACACCAGATGGACACATGGAACGACGTCGATGGCACGCGGGTCAGACTGCCCCTCGGAGGACTTCCACGACTTTTCTGTTTCATCATTGCAGTTTTCGCTAGCCTTATAAGTCACGCATGGCTAAAGGCATTTTCCTTAAATGCGCATTGAGGACCGGCAACGCACTGCTACGATCGTTCTTTGTATACGCGCATTGCACCCTACTCTTGGTGGCAACCACGTAAGATCTGCGTGCGACATCGAGCTTCAATGGCGCTTGTCTATTGTTCCAACTTCATGGGCAGCCGCGCAGGAAAAAAGAGCCGTTTTTGCTAGTCCCTGGACGGCAGCCACATGGATTTCGAAGAAAGTCTCTTCCATCATTAGCGGTCTCATGAACGACAGTGAGAGTGCGGATGAATAGGGTGAGCCTTGGACTTTTTGCAGGATTCCCACGTGTAGCTCAGCACGACTGCCTGACGACGTGGATCATGCCCACGGAGCTCGTATCTAGATTGGGCAGGCGCACTGATCATCATGGCCGAGCCGTCACGCTCCAGTTAGCCTTACCACAGTATGCTTCTTCTGCGTGCTAGTGAGTGGTCCTAGCCCCCGGTTTTACTGGTAGACAGGCAGAGACAGGGTGCCCCAGCAGCACTTTCGACTGCTTGCCTGGCCATCTGTTACTGACTGTTCGAGCAACAGACACAGCGACCTATCCCGGTATTTGGCTGGCGTCCTAGCAAATGTTTCTTCGCACTTGGTGGCATATGCAGCTGCATACAACGAACGACCTGAGGAGGAGGATACGTCCCCTCGTCCCGGCTGTGCAGATGTACGAGACAAATTCGGCACCAAGACAAGAATTCTGCACGTTCGCGCAAGCCTTCTTTTCGATTCAAGACCGCGGCTCACCGCCCACTGCATTAGGCGAGATGCGAGAGAGCCATGCCCGCCTCCATCCTGGACTTCATCAACAGGCTCTCTCTGTTGCCTCCGGTCAACCCTGATCACTTTTCTGCTTCTGACAACTAACCCCGCTACGCTTTGCACCATATCCGGCATACACGACTCATGTCTTGCAAGCGTCCTAGAAGCTAACACGCGGCGTACAGTGAGTGTTGACGGCTATGAGAATGAGTCCGATACTCAATCCTGGACGTCTCTGAAACCCGGGCCTTCATCTCAGAAGCAGCACAATAGGCATGACGCTTCCTGTTGCGTTGTTCAAACGGTTCTGTGGACAACAGTCCTCCACGCGTGGTTAGATACGAGATGTGGTTGTGAGCGCCGTGGATTCGGACTCAATCAGACAACAATATGTGTGCTCTACCTCGGGCAAGGGTGGACGCCGTTACTCATTCGCGCATGTGTTGACGGACAATCGATTTTCTTCTTCAAAGCCCTCGTCTCTTACGTCTTGCTGCACCTTGCAAGGCCTCCCTTCTGGCTTTGTCATGTTTTTTGTCCGTGCAGTTACCCTGCGGTGAGACGCGATCGCTCACCCGCCAAAGGCCGGCCATTTGACATCCTAGCCGTGGATGTTTGGCCTCGAGTCCTTCTCGTGCTGAATGGTAGCAAGGTAGTAGAAAGGGTTGCGGTAGAGAGGTCAGTTCTAATGCTCAGCGTGGTACGAGTCTGTGGCGAGGTGCGTGTGCCACCGACGGACATAATGTTTGAGCATATACACATTAGCATTAACTATAGTATGTCTATTGTCTAATTTACAGATGCCCACTCCGCGTGAGTCCGTGTATGTTCCCACCATCAGGTTTAGGTTCGCGGACGCGCGTTGCATGCACCTTATCTTTCGTCACGCCTCATCATTGAGACCCCGAACCGTGCACATGACACGATAAAGTCACCGGCGTTATCAGGCAGGACTGTCATCATGGTGACGCTGCTAGGTCGACTTGGGTCCTCTTGAACGGTCTTTGGCGTTGGCGGCTCTCATCGCATCATTTCCCACAGTATGCCGGTCAATGTCGCAATATGTGCTCAATCAAGCCTTCGGGGGCCTTCTGAACATGCAGGCATGCATCGTGCTCAAGGCCGCGAAAAATCATAGCATTGTTGTTGGCCCGTTGGTAGGTCGGTTCATCGTAATTTCGTGTTATCATCAATGGACAATCCGATCGTTGTACATGTGGTCATGCATCATTCACTCATCGCCACTTGCTAGTGGGATTTTGACGTCTACGTCCCACCGGCCGCTCGGAGTGATGATACCGGTGCCGCCTTCGACGTCCTTGTCGTCCACGCGCCGAAAATGCCACCGTCTTCGCGCTTCTCGCTTGTTCGCTAGGCGCCGTCGAAGCAGCAGTGATGTGATCTGCAGGATGGCGACAAGGATGAAGAGGAGGAGGACGATTTGATTTCTCGGAGATGCCAGGAAGGATTTTGATGCTTGTTCTTGTTGTTGGCGGAGAGCGTCTTCGCGTTCCCATTGGTCGAAGAGCTTTTTGTAGAGGCCTGGGTTTGGCTCGAGGCTGAACATGTTGCGTATGTGTAGGTGTTTAATTGATGATATGCCGTGGGTGGGGAGTGGCGGGGAATAGGTGTGAGGACGGCGGGACAAAGAGATGGACGCAAGCGGAAAATACAAGGCTGTTGGTGGTGGTACAATGTTTGACCTACCAAGACAACTACAGGTGGAACAGTGCTATATAGCAGACCGATACCTACTCTCTTCGGGAAGAGGTCGGGTGGGGGGGAGCATGACAGGGGTTAGGCTGTTCGAAACCTAGTATGTCTCACAGCTTAGTGCAGCAGTCAATTGCGGTACGTGCTCATATCTGATGAGAGTTGCTGTTGTGGTCTTACAGACTGAAGGCTGGAAGGCAGGAAAGGTTGAAACAGGAGAGAACGTGGCTGGAAAGACTGGAAGCTCGTGTTAGAGGACAGCCGGGTATTTCCGCGGGTTCTTATCGACCAATGACGTCTGACCTTAGAGACGCTAGAGCCTGAAACGGCACGTTTAGCGCCTTTCCAGCCTCTGCTTACATCATTCCCAAGCCACTGCCAAACAAAGGCGAGTCGCAGAAAACTTTGCTGCAAGTAGACTTCTAGAAACGACACCCAAGGCAAAGAAGTGCCCCTAACTATAAGGGACCACTAGCCGAAATCGAGTCCCAACTTATTTACAACAATTATCTTCCGGTCCGCGCTCCTTATTTTTTGTCTTGTGGCGGTGGCTTGTTTCCTCTCTGCATACAACAAGAACCTTTGTAGGTACCAAGGCCACTCAGGTGGTGACATGAAGATAGTAAATGCTGTTTAACCGCTTCATCTACCTCCTGATATGCATCATAGCCATACAACCATGGCTGCACCTCAGGACAATTCCACCTGCTGGGGAACTTGACTTCTGCTTCTTCCTTTCCAAGCTGCGAAGCGAATATCTTGTCTCTCGCTTCCTGCGCAGGACCGTCTTCCATGTGAAAATCGTGCCGCTGGAAGAAAGTCTCACGTGCCACCTTTTCGCCTCGCGACTTCCGTAGCTTCTCGAAGAGTTCTACGGCTTGTGGCAGCTGTTCTCGCGTCTTGACGTGGGATAACACCCTTCCCAGTACGCAGCCATCTTCAATAGACGAGTTCGCGCCCTGCGCAAGATATGGCAGCATGGGGTGACAACTATCGCCGATGAGGATGAAGTTCTTTTCCTTGTTCGTCCACGACTCGAGCTCGGCCCTATGCATCAGCTTCCATTTGTCAACCGTCGTCACGCACCCAAGGAATCGTGTCAATATCGGATCCCAACCTTCGAACAGACCCTTCATTTCGTCGACGGAGCCAGGTCTTCTCGAGACCTCTGGCGGTAGATCATCCGGTACAAGCAATACGATGTTGTACATTGTGCCTGACTTCATCGAGTATCCCACAACATGCGCTTTGGGACCAATCCAGAAGTGCAAAGCCGGATTCGACACTAATTGTTTTAGTTCTTCGTCTTGTATTTGATCTAGTGTCAGCACAATCCGATATGCGAGATCGCCTGTTGGCAGTGGCTGATCTTTGACACCGAGCATGCTTTCTCTGGATCGTGACCACAGGCCATCAGCACCCACAACTAGATCACCATTGATGACTGTACCGTCCATCAACTCGAGCTCTGGCAGTCCCTTATCGAGGTTCATCCTCACCTCCTTCATTCTATGATCGAGTTTGACAGATACACCTAGCTCGATTGCTTTGTCGTAGAGTATCTTCTGCATGTCAACTCGGTGCATATCAATGAAAGGTGCTTGGTACTTGCGCTGAATGTTCTCAGCGAATTTTGCTTCATGCCACAGCGCCTTGCCATCAGCATATCGATGAACAGTGCAAGATGACGGCACAGCCCAGGTCTTTTTCATCTCGTCGCCTAATCCCCATCTCTGCAGTATCTTCGTAGCATTGGGCGTAATCTGAAATCCCGCGCCCACTTCTGCAAGTTCTTTTGCACCTTCGAGTACTACAACAGAGTGACCTGCCAGGGCACACGAGACTGCCGCTGACAATCCTGCTATGCCAGCTCCCACTATGACGATGGTGAGTTTCTCTGACATGTTGGTAGTTGTCCAGATGGTTATTCTTCCGCTACTTAAAGATCAAGGTCGTAGCAGTGCAATGGACCCGACCTACTGTACGACAGCGCTGTGATGCCTTCGCGTTGCTTCCAGCACGATGCGATGCACTATCTCAGCTCGTGACTGTTGGCAAGTATATGCCTACATGCGTGGTGGACACTCTATCGGCATGTGGTCGCGGCTTCAACGTGAAGAGATGGTCGGGGACCGGGAGCCGATCTGGGTTAAGAGCCGACTCGGAGCATTAGGAGCCGAAATTTGGGCACTGTTTCAGCCTTGGGGGTCTCTCCTCGCCTATCGCGCTCTCGGCGGTTGGCCGCAGCTAGAAGTATCTGGCCCTAGACCTGACGCGCCATTAGGCAGCCACGCGTCGCCGTTATTCGTCTGCGTCAACAAGCAGCTCACGATGCTGAATCTGCGCCACACCATATCAACGGTCAAAGATCGCATTCAGACTATATGGGACATTGAAAGATGTCACTTCGATATTTGTAGCATGGCGAGCCACGACAAGATTAGTCGATTCATGGCAAGGAGTGACTTGAAAGATGAAGTATAGTGAGAGTAGGGCAGACCACAACGACTGAAGTGCCAGGCCACTCATACGAGTGCTCAACTACGCAGTGAGTCTAGAAAGTCTCCGACTTGATGACCCCAAGCCTCTTCTCTCTCGATATCAGTGCCCAAGCTCAATGGAGGACTGATATGATTTTGACCGTCCATCACCGCTACAGTCAGCGCCTGCCGGCTACCCTCATCCAGCTTATCCCATTCATCCAGGAACTCTTTCTTCGGAGCAAGTATCTCGTCTTCAGGGTCAAGAGAACCATTTAGCACCATGACTTTCACGTTCAAGAGAACGTTATCTGCATCTCGAAGCATGGTAGCCTTTAGCAGTCCCTGCGGCGAGTTTGCTTCGATGTCACGGAAGTATTCCTTGATCACCTCAGCACGGCTGGGATCGGCCTGCCTGAAGTTGAATGGCACAGACAAGAACACTACCCCTCTAAGGACAACCGACGCCTGCGGGTCCGGAGTCATGATTTTGTTTCGAGCGTTAGCAAAATCTGGCGCGAACAGATAGGTCGCCAAGTGAATTCCCCCAGCGGAGTTGCCCATGATAAAGAGGTCGACATTCTGATACCCATCTTGCCGCGTCATTGTCTCCCTGACCCAGACTACTACTTGCGCCAGATCTTCACCTCCAGATGGGAAGCGCGCGCCATGCGACATCAGCCTATAGTCTGGGATGATTGTTGTATAGCCGAACTTATCAGCGAAGAAATGTCCAACGTTTGCATGAGCTAGCCCGTCTGCCAGTGGTAGGGTCTTCGACCCTACAACGAGTCCACCGCCGTGCAGGAATATCAGAACAGGTACATTGCCCGAGGATACAGACGGACGTCGTCTCTTTGTTGGGTAGTACACGTCTAGTGTCTGTCTCGGATGACTGCCGTATGCGCACGTTTCGAATTTGGTCGATCTGATAGCAGTGGCATTGGCGCGCAACAGTGGCTCGTATGCCTTCATTGTCGGCATCACCGAGCTGCCTATCGACCTGGGTAATTGCTGGATCTGATCCATACTGAAAATTCGGCGATAACCTTGGCTGACAATGTACTGTTCGGAGGAAAGGGCAGAATGCGAAATGTTGTGTCCTGCTTCAAGATATGAAACATGTGTTGCGTGATGCATGATAGTGTCACTAGTGGCATTAATCACGAGGGTGCGACTGCGGCTGCCGACATGCTGTTTTGCGTAAGCAGCTCTCGGGCGTGTGGGGAAGCATGCCCTTGCATCGGCCCCAGCTGTGGAGGTCCATGGAAAAAACTTTGGTCATGCACTGCTATTGGTGCCCCGGGCCCGGTTCAAATGCTTCCGAGTGTGTACGAGTCCAGACTGTCGTCGGCATTGACGCTCGAGTTCATCGGCAGCTGCATACTATCGGCACGTTGCGGATTACCTGTACGTACTAATACAGGTTGTTTGTCGCAGCAAACGACTGCGAGCCCACTAGACACGGGATTCACTTCACACTACAGGGATCACGTATAACTTGGTTGAGGATAGCAGTCCTAGACACTCTTGTCTTCAGTGTAGCTCCTTATCCGCGCTGATGGCAGCCAAAGCAAACGGCACGGTCAGCAATGACTTGTTGCCGCAGAACCTGCCCTCTTATGAGCCTGGCAAAGCTTACACGTTGAAGTCGCTGGAAGGCGAGATCATCTACATACCATGCTCAAGGTCAGCAATGAGGCTGCTGGTGACGGGCAAGGAGACTGAGGGAGCTTTTGCACTGGTTGGGACCGGCGGCTCACAAGGCGGTCCTATAGGCTTTCACTTCCACAGAGGAGCCCACGATGTTTTCCTCACCCTGAAAGGCAGCATCAATGTATGGTGCAATGACCAGTGCAGGACTATGGGTCCAGGGGACTTCGCGAGTGTACCTCCTGTATGTTCTCAGTGCATAGTTGCAGATGCAGACTAACCCGAAACTAGAACGCAATTCATCAGTACCAAATACTAGGCGACTATACTGAATTCATTGGATTGATTGTACCTGGAGGGTGGGAAGAATTCTTCAGATTTATTGGCGAGCCATACGCCGGGCCGATGTGGCCTTTGACCGATGAGCGGAACGTGTTTGAGGTGCTGATCCCTAAGCTCAAGGCAGCTGCCGAGAAGTTCGATATGGTCCCTCAACCGCAACACAACGGAGGCGCTCCGCAGCCTTTTGACGGCAGCGAGAACAAGTTGCCAGGGAAGCTCGAGCCTTACTACCTGCAAGCCAACAAGGGACCAAAATACCTGGTGGACGGAGTCGTGGTGAAGCCTTTGGCAACGATGAGAGAATCGGGCGGCAGATTCTCGATTGGAAGTATTGAAGGTTCAGCAAAACACAGTAACCCGGTACTGAAGAACAAATTCCAATTTACGCAGGTGCATCATGCGGTACAACCTGTGGAAGGGCAGCTCGAGGTCGTGGTCGATGGCGCTTCAACCACTCTGAATTCCTTCGAAACGCTCTACATACCTAAGGGATCCAGCTTCAGCATCGACATTGCCAGTAGATTTGCTCAAGCGTACATCTTTACTAGCGGAGGTGGGCTGTTGGAAATGCTGTGTGATGCAGGGGAGTCTTATCAGCACAGCATGATACCTGAGAAGGAGGCCGCTGGTGCTTCTGACAAGCTGTCAGAAGTGAGTGCGAAACATGGCTGCCGGCTTTCATAGCAGAATTCGACATTTCATAGTCGGTCATTTGCACATAGGCTATGAGTGCTTGAAAGACTCGTGGCCTGCTTCCCCATTCTTGCTTCATTATTGTACAGACTTGAAGCTCGAATCGTGTACCGTTTCGGTTCTGCTCCTCCAAAAGCCGTTCTGGGTTCTGATTGGCTATTCCGCCCACAACGGAACACCTGCCGACGATCACTGGGCAATTGCCGGGTTCTCGACCACATTTGTTGCCCACCTTGTTCGAACGAGCATGTACGATGACCACGCAAATAATCGGATACAAATGATCTATGAGATCGACTGAGTTGTAATACAATGACCCTCACATTTTAGAAAGAGGTCATGCACGATTGATGTCTGAACATCAAAACAGCAAAGTATCTCATACAGTAATTCACCGACTAAATATTACGGCAGCCACCATGGGTAGCATAGCCCCAAAGCAGACGGCAGATATGCCCGAGAGTGCCTATAGAAAACACCTTCCCGATCTCGATATCCCACGGTTCCAGATTATGCACAAGCAGGATGCACACGAATATGCTGCTGACTTCAAGCAGAATGGCAACCCGCCTTGGATTCACGGGCTCTACCTGCACTGGCTAGCTTTACTGAAGGAACCATTCAAGGGAGTCACATCAGATGGCAAAGTGACACCCGGCCTATATGATCTTCAGGACGAAGGCGTGCCGATACAACAGATTGTTGACGCTGCGGATCAGCTTGTCGCTCAGCTGTCGGACGAACAGAAAGTGTCCGTGTTCTACCATATCGACGACCCAAAATGGAGGACGTGGTCAAATCCTGAGTTCCTGCTATCTCACAAGGGCATTAGACTCGATGAAGTGACGGAGCCTGTGCGAAAGTCAACGATGGCACTGCTGGCTTCCATTCTGTCTCCTGAAGGATATGAGAAGGCTGTCGGAGCAATGCGGATCAACGGATATCTAGGTGAACTGGTCAATGGAACCAAAGTGTGCAACGAGTGGTCGTACAACATATGCTTCTTTGGTGAGCCATCAACGACGCGGCCATGGGGCTTGAGCTTCTATGGCCACCACCTTTGCCTAAACATCTTCTTCTACAAGACGCAAATAATCGTCAGCCCATGGTTCACTGGCGCCGAGCCAAACATCATCGATTCAGGACCCTACTCGGGCACAAGAATATTGCACGAAGAGGAGAGACTAGGTCTGCAATTGATGCAAAATTTGAGCCCAGACGCACAATCCAAGGCACAGGTATATAAGCTGATGAAAGATCCTGCTATGCCGAAAGGAAGATGGAATCACGATGACCAACGACATCTTTGCGGAGCATATCGGGACAATCGAATCGTACCATACGAAGGCATTACAGTGTCCTCGATGTCGTCAGATCAGCAGCAACTTGTGCTCGGAATACTGGAGCAATACCTACTCTACCTGCCCGCTAAATCGAGGCAGATGCAGCTCGACCGCATCCAGAAGCATTTCGATGAGACCTATTTTTGTTGGATCGGCGCATTTGGTGACGAAGATCCATTCTACTTCCGCATACAAAGTCCTGTCATCTTGATCGAGTTTGATCACCACTCGGGTGTGTTTTTGACGAACAAGGAGCCTGCAAAGTTCCATATTCATACGCTGGTGAGGATGCCGAACGGTGGTGATTATGGCCACGCTTTGAGGACGCAAGGCGAGCCTGTCCATCAGGACTTTGTTTGGGAGGGTTAGGGAAGCAGCTCTTATCGTGACGGAACGCTATATTTATAAGCAGCAGGGCTTCCTATCGAAACAAGGGCAACGTTGCCAGTTATTTATGAGCCGACTATCTGTGTGCTCGACTTGCAGCGGGCACGAACTACAGTAAGCGCTGCGATACTGATCGCCCAAACGCCTCGATCCAAAGTGGGGAATTTGGTTCCGCACTTCACAAATAGCGAGGACATCCATTGGCTGCAGGCATCACTGCGCCGCACGCCCATGCTAATTTTGGACCATCACTTCATGAAACGCGCAAGCAGCAAACATGTTTCCGCTCCTCGATAATACGTTCCATCTTTGCGCTCCTCGCATTCGCTTCTGCATTGCGTGCCAAAAGAAGAACTTAGGCCCGATTTTGTGCTTCCCTAGCTATGGCGCCTGCTGTGCTTGCCGCGCCATTATACATGGTAAATGTCCATGCGTATTCGCTCGCAATGATAACAAGTCCACCACCAGAGTCCCGACAGCTCGCCCACGATGCCGAGCTCGAAAGCCATGGCGATCAATACAGAGTACCGTAATATCGACTTCCAGAACGACGCAGCGGCTCGCTCTGACGAGCGATTCCCCCAATACTCTTCGGTGGATAGGATGAGCAAGAAGCGAAAAATGCAAGAGATTGCATGGAATACCGCTTTGCTCGTCGTTCCAATGCTTGTTCTTACCATGGTACTGCTCGCTTTTGTCTTTGGCTATCAGATCAAGCCTGAAGATGAGCCATTTGAGAATCTCAAGGGCAACAGCTCAATTGGAACCGACGATGATGCATACTATGTCGACCTCAACTCGACGTTCCTAATCTTTCTGGCCTCTTGGATGAGCAGCTTAGCACCGATGCTGGCAGGATTTGCTATCACTTTGGCGGCATACCCGATTGCAGGCAGAGTTTACGAGGACACCATCCAAGCGAACCATGATCGGTTGTTGACGCCATACCAACTCAATTTGACTCTCAAGCTGGTCAACGGATCCACCTGGAGTGGTCTTTGGAGCCTGATACTTTACCGTGTCGGCTGGGGCAAGCGCGTAAAAGGACAAGGAGCAGCACTAATGTCGTTCTTGAGAGTGACCGTCGTTGTTGTGATCTTGAGGTGAGGACTCTGCAGATTGATGCTTGATCCCGCTGACGAACCTAGCACTCTTGTGTTCGGTGCCGACACATGGCTTCACGTCGTCACAAAGACGGTCGGTCTTGTGCAGCTTTCGGCAATGCCTAGTGATGAGGCTCTCTACAGCCTTTCCCTGCTCGATCCCAATTGCACAACAACGAACAACACCGTATCACAGCTAGCCGAGAACAACTTGATTTGCACTATGGATCCTTTCACGACAAGGCTCGAACAGGGCACAGCAGCGTTCCAGACGCTCAACAATCAATCGAACGCAATAAGCGTCTTCAACGATGGGCCCGACTCAACTATAGCGTATCTTGGCTGGAGCTCGAGGGAGAGAAATGATACCCACGACTTCACTGCCACAACTTTTGGCATGCACACGACTTGTCGACCAATCAGTCAAGCGTGTGGTTTGGGACGAACCTCGAACAATACTTTTGCATTTGACTGTTCTGATGGCACATTCGCTGGCAACGTGACGATCGCAGCTACTCTTCCACAAGGATATTTTATCGATTTCAACGCATCTCAACTTTCACAGGGTGGTGTCAAAAACCCTTTCGACTACGCAGTTGCTTCTCTATTTCAGACCTCTGCCAACCCGGTTACGGACATTGCCAATGACCCGGATATCGTGATCTATCCTGGTGACTTCCTTGCAGTCATCCTTACATGCAGGGTTACCCTTCTCGACATCGAATATGATCTGGTCGAAGGCAATGTTACAAGACTCACAAGTACCCCTAGCAACACTTCTGTTGCCAATGTCTTTGAGCCCGCTTTGGAGAATACCGCCTTCGGCTGGTCAAGTATCTCAAACGCGCTCCAGATCGCTTCTGTGGTCGCAGAAGACGCTCAAGACCTTGCGAACCAGTTTGCTACAGCGTATAGCAAGGTGGCATTGTCGATTGGGGCTGGCTCAATGGTGCGCACCCCAGCCACTGCAGCACAAGAGCGAAGCACCGTTTTGGTCGCTAAGGTGCCAAAAGCACCGCTCTTCCTGCTCGTTATCATCAACCTTGCCTTGGTTGTGATGGGATTCGTGCTCGCTTTCATGGCTGCACGCACGTCACAAGAAGCACATGAAGTCCAGAGTCGTTTTACAATTGCTGGCATCGTGGCGAACATGTTTGAAGGTGAAAAGGCTGGGCGGCCTGCCGATGCCGTCGAAAGATTGTTCGGAGAGTATTGGGAAGGTAGCAAGACCAGCCGAGTGGGCGTCGATCGATCAAGCAAAGGTGGATATGTCTTCAGGATAGTTGACAAGGAGCTGGATAGTATTGCTTACCATGGCAGAGACTAACATCCTGTATGGCATTTGCGTTCTTGCATTTGTCGCGCAGCCCAGCCATAACCACTCGGGATCTCGCCTCTGTTCAAGATTAATGCCTTAGGTATGCAGACTTGAATTCAGAAAATGCCTGCTGGCGCAAGACGAGCCACGACCATGCCGATTAAGCCAATCATATACGACCGGTAGCTTCGAGCCCCGATATGGATCCTCGTACAACGTGGTCATTGGTCGATTCTGAGCTCGCCCTCCGAGTCGGGCGACCGAGCATCCCAGACGCCGTGCCTGGCAGCCTCGGTCAATCCTGGCCAATCATTCCATCCCTTTGACTAGCTTGGTGAACTGGTCGAGGAGGAGAAGAGACATATGAAGAGCTCGTTCGCGCTCCTACACAATTGCTCTCGTCTATAACACGACACAGTAGCCCGAGGCAGTTGAAAAATCGAACACTATCAACACAAGTCCAGATCCGCCAGCAGACTGTGGGACGCACATTATCAGCTGTGTCAAGCACACCGGAAGTCGGCGTCTACCTCAGCGAGCATACCTGTTTTGCGGATTTGAAGGGTTGAGTAGGTCACCATGGCTACTTCCTCTGATGCTCAGGACAAGCTCGTCCTGTACCGTGGCTTCCCTGCTTCCAACAAGTACACTTGGTCACCCTTCGTCAGTAAGCTGGAGTTCCGTCTTCGTCAGTCCAGGATACCATATACCCTAAAAGAAGGCAGCACGCAAGAAGGACCGTCAGGCAAGATTCCCTACGTCAACATCGCACCACTCACAAGCAGCGACACCAAAGATTTCGTCGGCGACTCGTCGGTCATCATCAATACACTTGTCCAAAAAGGCCTGGCTGAAGACCTGAACGCGCATCTCGCCCCTGAGCAGAAAGCGGCAGACATGAGTATCCGAGCCCTCTGCGAAGACAAATTGTACTTCCTCGGCATGGCAGAGCGGTGGGTAGACAATTTCTACATCCAGCGCGATCATATCCTGGAGTCCAAACCATGGGCGCTGCGCTTTGTGATTGGAAATTTGATCTACAACAAGATTGTGTCAATTCTGCACGGGCAGGGTAGCGGACGGTTTACGAAGGAGCAACAGAGGAAGATGCGGGAGGAGATCTGGACGATATTGGAAGGGCTGCTTGCGCAGAGGAGGATAGAGTCGGGAAACAGGAGAGGTCCGTTTTGGATGTTGGGCGGTGAAAAGCCGACCGAGGCAGATGCTGTTGTCTTTGCTTTCGCGAACTCGGTTCTGGTCTGTGATAGCTGTCCTGCTTCACAGACTTTCGTGCGGGGTTGCGGGAGTGTGATGGAGTACGCAGGCAGGATACACGATGAATACTTTGCAGACTACCAGAAGTGGAAGGAATAATCAAACCTAAACGAGGACGTGATGGAGAGGTGATAAGAGCTTGAGCCTAGTGATAGTCAGTGAAAACAACTGAAGGTTATGAGCCGGTAAAACTCCGCCCGCTGATGGACGGTGCCAGCAAATACACTGAAATACTGAAACCTACGAGTTGCTTGCACAACCAAGCGCGAATACATTCCGTTCCATGACCACTGATCACATGTCCATGTAAGTTCAATTACAACGAGCCTTGCAAGGCAACCATAGTCAGGGTAAGGAACCACCAAAATGAAGACGCAATCTAGTTCCTGACGGAGAGTGCCTGGATTTCATTTAGTGGGTGAAAGTCGAATTGGGGTGTTGAAATGGTTGGCCCACTTTAATTTTGGCTAATAAATCAAGGTGGCAGGCGACTTGATCCGTGCGCAAGCGGGAGAGCTTCTGGGCGAAAGACTGCCTAGAAAAGGCCTTGAGTGGCCTTAAAATTTGCCGTGTCCGCGATGTGAAGGTCGTGCGGACTTGTGGCTGTCAGGCTACTAAGGCTTCAAGGTTTCTAGTGCTGTGTTCCAATGCACTTTTTGACCTGTCAAACGGAGTAAGAGATTTGGTAGGGTATTGAGGAGCCATCTAGGACTGATTACTACACTCGCAGCTTGTGCAGAAAGAACAGAATCGCTACGATGCACATGATAGAGTCTTCGCTGGCGTTTTAGCTCGTCGTGGGGAGATCCTCTGAACTGAGTGCTGCAGCTTGCGTAGCCAATGGACGTAGTTGGAAGCTGGAAATGGAGGCAGCCTAATCTCACCAAGCCGCTCTTTAGTGGCTTACTGCCTTGTACCAAGCACTAGGATCTACCAACCAGATTTCGACAAATTCTCGTCGTCTGCACCTTTTCTGCGAAGCCCCCGCCTTACTTCGGCATTGCACTGGCAAATTTTGACTGGCTTCGAGCTCTTTCGCAGCTTCCTCCTTTGCCCTGGACTGGTATGCACACTGCACCATCTGTCAAATCGCACTTTCTGCACTATCGGCAGATCCGCCTGTTTTCTTCTCGTCCCCACCTCGACCTGGCCTGAATGATCGCCACCGCCGCCCACTTTGCCTGCACATTCATGTTTCATATCGATTTTGCCTTCTTTCCCTACCCTTTTGCCTTATGGTAGTTGACCGTCGTCCATATGCAGGAAAACCGTCCTTTGGCACCAGGAGGCCATCCACGACCTCGCGATGGCCACGATGAGGATGGTGACCCACTGATCACTTCACGTGCCGTCGAGCTCCGTGAATTCAACGACGATGCACGATGTGTGCCGTGCCTCCGTCTAGGACGCATATGCCACGTCAAAGAAGGGGCTGATTCTTGCCTGCAATGTTCAGCTACCTCATCAGCGCACGAGTGTGTCTTTATCAGGAAGGTTGTGCGCCAGGAACGAATGAACTGGTTCACCTGGCCTGAGCTCACCGGTTTCAACAACAATCCTTACAGAAATGCCAGGGACCATATCCAGCATCCTCAACATCATCGAGAAGGCCACGTCAATCATTATCAGGATCGGCCACCACCAGGACCCATGCATTATGCCCCATATCATCAACCTCCGCCAAATCATCCAGGGGAGAATCACGTCGAAAGAACCTGGAATTCCTATCCACCTCAAGGTCCACATCAAGGTCCGCCAGTCTACAACGGCCCGATGCCACCACCAAAAAGGCAGCGTACCGATATGTATGATGGACAGGATGTTTTTGCTCATTCCAGGCAGCCGTCACTGCAAGGTGGACCGCCTCCAGATTGGCAATCACCTCGGCGGCCAGATTACCACCTGCCAGAGATCAGACCTCACGAAGGACCGCCCATACGTAGACCGGATGAGCAGAACCATGTGAGCAGTGATCGACCTGTCTCAGCACCCCACGAGAGAAACTCCAAGGCTCTGGACCTTAAACCACCGTCAGTGCCTCCTTCTGCATTGAAGAGGAAGCTAGAACCTGAGCCAAGCGACGCAATGAACCTACCACATCGATGTTCTAAATGCGAGGCATCATTCAAGACGCCAGCGGAGTTGAAGAAACACTTCGCGCGACACGAACCACAATACTTTTGCAACATTCCCGGGTGCTCACGTGGTCGGGATGGCTTCACAACGAAGAACGATCTGGACCGTCATCGAAAGACGATGCATAAAATTCTGAGCCCAAATGATCGATTCTGGAAATGTTTCTTCCCAGACTGTGCGAAAACAGAGAAGGTGTGGCCCCGTCTGGACAATTTCAAAGCCCATATCGTGCGTATGCATGGTGCACAATACGTTCAAGAAAATGTAACCAGAGCTGAAGAATGGTGGGACTCGCAGAAAACGCCCATCGTTGGTCGCTCTCCAGAAACAACACACGATCTCGTGGCGATCGAGCCAAAACCCCAGCATGAGCCGAGTAGGCTTGGCGTTAACAACCTGCTGGCGGAACCGCCTGAGCATATTAATGGACGACGAAGGCACTTGAGTGCAGAAGGACGACAAGAAGCGGCACAAGTACGTGAGATGGGCGCTTGTCTGCGGTGTGCGTTACTCAAGGAGAAATGTGACGACAACCGTGTCTGTCACCGATGTAACAGCTACGCGAACAAGCACTTCAATGGCACCCTGATATGCCGAAGAGGGAACATAGCAGATTACCTTGTTCCGCTCATACCGCTTTTCTCCAACTTACCACAACCGATAGAGACAACCAAAGGCTGGAATCTACGATCATTCTCTCCAAAGCTTCGGATCTCCACGTTCTCGGAGTTACTGGAAGCCACGGACTACCCAAGAGAGCTTCACCCGTTCGAGGTACACAGTAATTCGTTCACTACTACGCTATTCAGCGCTATGGACGAGGTCATTTCGGCACACGGCAGAGATTCTACGAAATATGGACCAGAGTTTTTGGTCGAGCTCGAGGTGCTGCGCCAGCTGCGGGAAGTGTGTTGCCTCATATACGACTGCGTTGGTGATACTTTGAAACAGAAACCGACGGATCAAGAGAAAGCAGATCTAATCGAAAAGTTGCAGAAGACAAACTTAGAATTGAGGGAGTGGTATGATGAGCTAGACAACGCGGTGTTCGATTGGAAGTCCCGACATTTGGAGCTCAATCATCATCCTATGAAAAAATGGAATCTATTTTTCTCCATCTGCGCAATGCTTATCATGGAAAGGCTGACTGTCTTGCTGACTCGGTCATGGGCGTATGTCACAGAGGTCAAGGAGGAATCCAGCGATGACGAGGCGGCCGATACGTTATGCGCTTTGCTTGAGTTCAAGTTCCAGCGTCAAGCACCAGCACAGCACCATTTCATTAGCATGTTGCTGGATGATAGGAGTGAGCTGCAAGCTCGATCTCCTCATCCGATCGCACAGCTTGCTGCATTAACATGCACACCAGACCTTCGCAAAACTATGGGCTTCCTACGTGAGACTAAGGGATTCGAAACGTGGAAGTGGCTATATGAGCAATTCGGCGATGCTGGAGCAGATCCTGAGGAGAGTCCGAAAGACCAGAAAACCGAAGACGGAGAGGATTCCGACACGATCCAGGTCGACCAGACTGATACCATCGACAGGAGCCGCCGAAGTTCGGAGGGCTATAACATACGTTCACGCAGAAGTGCGTCTAGAAATCATGTTGGGGGAGAGCTTTCTAGCCTAAACGGTCATGACCAGGATGGAGATGAGGCCGAGGCTAAGAAGGAAGACTCGTCGTCGCCGGACAAGATGAGTGAGTAGCGTGCTCGTCTGCGCCGGAGAGAATGATCGAGTGAAAGCTTATCCTGGGCAATTCTGTGCTCGAGCTGATATTGGGCTATTTTCGCGCCACGAATTTCGAATGGAAGCCTTCGAGCTTTCAGCCATCGGCTGGAATGTGAAAGACGTATGAGCCTCATTTCCAGTCCTCGTTCGTTTGCTGTCGTTGCTCTCCTTCCGTAAGTTTCCGGCAACGTGCGCAGCCGTGGCTACATTGAAGCCATTGGGTTCGGTCAGACGCTTGTGTTGAAGTGGTTAGCTTGTGACACAACTAGAATGGCTTAGTGCATTTCATGACGCGCCTGCGAGCTTCACTTGATACTTCTTCCTTTTCTTTGCGAGACTCGCCTCTCTCCTCACTTCTGCGGCGCTAAGGGCATTGTAAGGTTTGGACCCGTGTTCGGACCGTAGCTCGTCAAGCCCACCTGAGAGCCGATACTGTCGTCCTTCCAGCGGACGCCTCGCCAACGATCCCCGCCTGAGCTGTCGACTTCCTCGGTGGTTACGGCGATGTATCGCGAGAGCAACAGCTACGCGCGAGGTATCCTGGACGCTGGGGGCTACAAAGCTATTGCTCGACAGTCACGATCTCACCGGCTCCTAGACAGCGCTCGCACAGGCAGGCCTTGGGTGTGAACATGCAGTGGTTGATATATGTGGAGGGCTGAAGAGAAGGGACACTGGAACAAGGTCTTTCCTAGAGAACGCTATTTGGGATTCTATGTACCATGTCACGACCCAGGTGGTTTGCAGTGTAAAGCTAGGTTCCCGTTACACACCTTGCCGTTGGGTTTGAGCAATCGGCATAGTCGTAGGGGGTCGCTGTTTCCAACGGGTGTTTGCCCACGCTGCCTTTTGTTTCTGGTGGTATCCTTGCCCTTAGAATAGCCACCTGGTTTCTTGTCTTCCTTTTGTTCTTCGAAACTCATAACGCGTTCCTTCCTACTACGTTCGGTGCGATCGTTCGAGGTTCGATAGGAGGGTCGGTCCTTGCCGGTACGATTTCGGTCATCCCGGCGTTCGTCTCGTCGGGCTGGCTTCCGGTTCAATCCCTACACCCGTTTAGCACCAGGTTCGCGTTCACGCACTTTCCGATGGAATTCACTCAGGTTGTCGCCAGGGATCACAGGGACGACGTTGGCAACGTGCGAACAGCTTTATCGACTGTCGAATGTCAAGCTTTGTCTACCGAAGGTACACATCCCCTACGAAGTCTTTCCGGTCGCGACACATTACTTGTGCACAAGTCCTGCGTGTTTGCATGGCTGCATGCCCATGCCCATGCCCATGCGCTGCGCTGATGACAGGGGTTTTGTTCAGTCTGCCTGGTACAGTGCTCGATCCGGTCTTTCTTGATATCTACAGATAGTTTGCTGTGACTACTGCTGCGTCCAGAGTGTGAGTGTCTACGCGTGATACTGTCGAGGCACCGTTCGTGTCAGGCTATGTACCTCCTCGCTTCTCCCCTGGCTTGAGCGGCAATGCTTCATACAGGGTGCTCCGCATTCTCCTCGTAGTAAAGTTGGTTAGAGGGCTTGTTGACTGAGCAGTACTCGCAACAATCTGTCCTCAAAGCCGGGACTTTTTCTGCAATTGTCTGTGGAACGCGGCAACGATTTAGGCCTTTCCGCAGCGGTTGCACGATACACTAGAGCAAAGTGATTAGGGAGGGGAGCACGTCGCTTGTGAGAGCGTAGAGTTGGATCAGCCTCGTTGCAGGTGACACCTAGTGAAGCCTGAGAGGCCCTAATAGCAAGGCGCACTGGTGTTAGGGAACAAAAAGCAGCTATGTATAAATCTCTAATTACGAAGTGTGGTCGCGTAGGCGCTTGTTTTGCGCCGTAACATCGCCGACTAAGATCTGACCTAGGCCATACTTGTGACCCAGGAAACCGATAAAGGTAACGATCGAAAACCCGTTACTTCTATAATATAATTACGAATAATTTAATCTAGATACTACTCGTTAATTCCTTCGTCTACTCGATTTATTATAGATTTATATACTTAGTTAATATTGCGTATACGATCGATCTCGAAGCGATCTTTTTCTAGCTACGTGCTATTAAGATCGATAAAGTTGCACTTAGTATATTTATTCGGAAAA
>Ga0210040_10001369_pt1 | contig 37186 bp, 49 predicted proteins | sample CryGeyCG12114_NA_FD_185462 | JGI IMG/M metagenome (GOLD analysis project Ga0210040, IMG submission 185462) | Groundwater microbial communities from aquifer - Crystal Geyser CG19_WC_8/21/14_NA (SPAdes) (version 2) | ecosystem: Environmental > Aquatic > Deep subsurface > Groundwater | place: USA... | reverse complement strand
CCGTGGTAGCGCGGTGGAAGGCGTTCCCCCCGCTGGTCGCCCTGGTGCCGGCCGCGCGCATCTTTCCGCAACAGCGCCCACCGCTCCCGCAATGGCCCTTCGTGGCGTTCGGTTCACCGATCGTGCGTGGGTTTAGCGCATCGTGCCTTGACGGCTCGATTGTGGAGTTTGCGGGGCATGCGTTTGCCGAGACCGACGGACAAGGCGGGGAAACGGTAATGGGCGCGACGCATGCTGGCGAAATCGCGCAGGCAATGTGCGACGCCTTGGCCGAACCGGTTAGGCTGGAGCCGTACGGCTGCCCGTACCCTGCCATGGCGTACCCGCTGTGGATCAGAACGCAGGTAATCCAGGACGGCACCGAAGCGGATCGCTTCCATGCCATTATTTCGTTCGAAGCCACTGTTAGCAGCTAGGGGAAAAACCATGGCCCAAAAGGTAAAATTCGCCGCCCGCTTCAACTACACTTGGCCATCGCGCGCCGTGACCGACTTTCCAAAGGGTTGGGAAGGCCCAGTTAAAGATGAAGTTGCCGAGGCGGCCAAGGCGGCCGGCGCGCTCGATGGCGAGCCGTCGCGGACCACGAAAGAGCCGGTAACGGCAGAAATCGACACTAGTGTGGATGCGATGGGGCAGGACGCCCCGGAACCTGCGAAGAAATAACCTTGCCGTAAAAAGGCGAGACAAGCTACACGTTGACGCGAAAAGGAAAGGGCGCACGCCATGGCCGAGCCGGAAATTGTACGCGGTACTTATATTGACCTTGCCATCGGTGACGGCGCGACAACCGAAACCTTCACCCCGTTTTGCGGCATCACGACCCGTAACTTTACCGAACAGGTAAACACCAACGATGTGTTCGTACCTGACTGCGCGCAGCCCGAACACGTGCCCAACCGGCGCCTTGTGCCGACCGGCCGCCAATGGGATTTAACGGGCGAGGGCCTGTTTAACCTGGCGCAGCATGACACGATACGGCAGGCAACCGGTGTCACTAAAAACTACCGTTTCGTTATCGGGCGACCTGCGGGCTCGATCGTGGGCACGGGCTTTTATGAAGGCCCTGCCATGATTACCAATCGGCAAATGGGCGGCACGTCAACGGGCGGCGAGTTCGGCAGCCTTAGCTTGACTATCGCCAGCGACGGCCCCTGGCGTTGGGTGCCGGCGACCTAATCGTGGCGGTTACCTGTATCAACTTGAAGTTCGCCGATGGCGAGTACCGCTTCGCCCTGCCCTTGGAGCAAATCCGGGAACTGCAGGACAAGACGGGTGCGGGCATCGGCGAACTTTACGGCCGCGTCCTAAAGGGCCGGCTTGCCGATCAAGTGGACATAGGCCACCCGGCCTTCGCCGCCTTTCGGGTGGACGACGTGCGCGAAACCATCCGATTAGGGCTGGTCGGCGGCGGGGAGGGCATGGTGGACGGCGCTGACGTTAAAGTGTCGGCTCTGCGCGCTAATGACCTAATCTCCCGATACGTTGACGCAATGCCGCTTAAGGAACAATGGGACCTGGCGGCCGCGATCCTTTATGCCAAAGTGGAGGGGTACACCGACCCCGACGAAACCGAAGCGCCCGCGCCGGCCCCTGCGGAGGATAAAAAAAAAGCGGATGGTTCGACTACGCCAGCGCCCTAGTAGATTGTGCCATGATGGGCGTCCCGCCCGACCAGGCGCGGCGGTTGACCCTTTGGGAATTCACCGCCATGCGGGCCAACTGGAACAAGCGCCACAAGCAGACGAACGGTGGCGACGACGAACCCGTGGATTTGCCCGACGTGGATTTCGTTCGACAACGCCAGCTTGAGCTAGCACAATTGGGCATAGCGACAGGGAGCGTTGACTAATGGCCATTACCGCCGATCGCGTCATTGTCGAACTAGAAGCGAAGCTAGACCGATATAACGCCAACGTCCTGCGCGCCGAGCAGCAGTTTACGCGCTCCACCGGCCGTATGCAGCGCGACATAGGGCAAACCGAAAACGTCATTTCCCGCACCGCTGGGCGGATGGGCGCGGCGCTTGCTGGCGTGGCTACCGTTGCTGTCGCCCGGCAGCTTATGAGCATTGCCGACGAAGCGAACAACCTTACCGCGCAACTTCGTCTGGCCACGTCGCAAAGTGGGTCGTTCGCCCAAGCGCAGGAGGACGTACGCCGCGTTGCGGATGCGACCCGCAGCGACCTTTCGGCAACGGCCGGTTTGTACGCCAATTTTCAGCGCAACGCCTTGGAACTGGGCATTACGCAAGAGGAAGCCTCGCGCGCGACTGAAACCGTGTCCAAGTCGTTTAGGATCAGTGGCGCCGCGGCAATGGAAGCGGCACAAGCTACCCGGCAGCTTGTGCAGGGGCTACAGTCCGGCGTGCTGCGTGGCGACGAGTTTAACACAGTTATGGAGGCGGCGCCGCGGCTGGCCCGTCTGTTAGCGGATAGCCTGGGCGTACCAGTTGGCGCCTTGCGAGCCATGGCGGAGGAAGGCGAACTTACCAGCGACAAGCTTGTGCGCGCCTTTACCGACAAGGAATTTACGGCCGGTATTGACGCCGAATTTAAGCAAATGCCCGTGACCTTCGATCAGGCCATGACGCAGGTTTATAACTCGGCGGTCATCACTTTTGGTGAGTTCGACAAGGGCGGCGGGTTCTCCCAAATGCTCACTAGCTTTATCACCGAGGGTTCGGACGGGTTCGGGGATCTGGCGGCATCGGCCAGCGAGGCGGGCATTGACATTCGGGCCACCTTTGAGGGTCTTGCAAATGCGTTCGACCCGCTGCTGGACGCGGCGCGTTCGGTCTTTGGCCAAATCGAAAGCGAGGCCATGAGCCTTGGCGATCGCATCCGGCCCGGTCTTGGGCAGATTGACGCAATCACGGGTTGGCTCAACCAAAAGACGGGCAACTTTGGCGGCCTTTCGTCCGGCGGTACCGACCTACTCGGGCGGTTCAACAAGGGGTACAACGCGGCTAGCGCCGATCGTCGCTTAGCGATCATTCGGGGCGGTTTCGAGCCCGAACGTCCCGCATCGGGTGCGGCACCCGCACGACCGCGTGCGACGGGCGGTGGCGGGGGCGGGCGCGCACGACCGCGGGCGACGGGCGGTGGCGGGGCGCGACCCCGGGTTGAACGGTCGCCCTTGGACCCCAAGGCCTTTGAACGCGAAGAATACGCACTCGCCAATGAACAGCTACAGCTAAGCCGGGAAGCCGCGACCACGGCTGCCGAGCGGGCCCGCTTGGAAACGGAACGCCTGACAGCCGAGCGGGCCCGGGAACGCGCGCAAATAGAAGCCGACGCCCGGTACACACCTTTGCAGCGCGAACGCCTGCAGGCCATGCACGACACGACGCTGGCAATGCGTTCGGCCGCCGTGATTGCCGATCGGGACCGAGAGCTAGCGCAAGAGGCAAGCGAACGCGCGCGGGAAGCCGAGCGCGAAAACATGGACCAGCACCGCCGCCTGCAGGAAAACCGCAACCTGGAGGCCAATGCGATTGCCGCTCAAGCAGATTTGGCACGCACACGCGAGGAACGGCTAGCCCTCGAGCGGCGGCTATTGGACATTGCCGAAGATCAGGAACGGGCCGATTTGGAAGCGCTCATTGCGACTAGGGGGGTTGCGGATGCCGAACACGCCCGTCGCGCCCTGGCCACGGCGCAGGCCGGCCGCCGCACGGGAGTTGAGCAGGACCACCAAGGCCCCTTGGCGCGATACATGGACGAGATGGCTCGCGACCGCGAGAATATGGGCGATCGGGCCGAAGAGTTGGTAGTGGACGAAGTAGAGCGCATTCGCGGCGGGATGCGCGATGCCATCATGAGCCAACTAGGCGTCGACGACCCGCTTATTGCCAGTGCCTTAGATATGCTCCTACAACACTTGGTAATTGAGCCCCTAACCCGAGCGATTGCCGGCGCGTCCGGCACAGGTGGGGGCGGCTTTATCGGTGCCGCGGGCTCATTCATTTCGGGGTTGTTCGGCGGCCGGGCATCGGGTGGTCACGTCCAAAGCGGCAAAATGTACCGCGTGACCGATGGCGAGGGTTTTATGCCCGCGCAGTCCGGCAAGATCATCCCGCTAGGCCAAATGCGGACGATGGCACAAGCGGGGGGCGGCAATGCCGGCCCGACCATCAATATGACTATTACCGTTTCGGCGCCGGGCGCGAACGAACAGACTGTGGCCCTTATCCACCAAACCCTTGCGGACGCAGCGCCTACTATCGTACAAGCCGCCCAAAGCGCTACGATGCGCAGCCTGCAGCGCAAAAGGATGACCTAGCCCCGTGGCGTTGAAAATTATGCCCCCAAATGCGATTTTCCCGCGGGCCACGTGGGTTCCACCTGCCCAAAACCAGGTGAACCGGTCGGGCTGGACTGGCGCGCAGAAAATCGTCCGCTTGCCCGGGGCAGGCCGCTGGCGCGTGTCCGCATCGCTTATGGAAATTACGACCGAAGCGGCGGCGCTGCCGTGGTACGCGTTCTTTACCTCCCTGGAAGGCAGGGCGCATTCGTTCCTTATGCCGTGGAAACGCTGCCAGCCGGTAGCGGCTGACGCTATTGTGGGGTCTGCGGGTGCCGCCGCCGGGGCGGAAACCGCGCTGATTGCCGGCATGCCCGCTAGCCGCACATATCTAGCGGCAGGCCGCGTGCTTACGTTCGTTTTACCATCGGGCGTCCGGCAAATGGTTATGCTTACGCAGAACCTGGTCGCCAATTCCAGCGGGGTAGGCACCGCCACATTTCGGGCGCCGTTGCGTCAAGCGTTGGCGCCCGGCGCAATCGTGTTGGCCAAGAACCCGGTTTGTCAAATGAAACTCACGCAAGATGACGTCCCGCTGCCCGAGGATGAAGGCAAATATAACTTCGCGTTCGATGCCGAAGAAAGCTTCGAAGCATGAGCCGCGCCGATCCCACCGCCGTTGCCGCGCTAGAGGGAACGTTTCTCAAGCCGGCGTTCCTTGTCTACCTTGACATTGACGGCGACCCGTTGCGGTCGACTACCTGGCCGGCGGACCTTACGTTTAGTGCCACCGGGGACACCGACTTGGACGGGTTCACGTTCGAAGCCTTGCGTGCTGACGTGCTGGACGTGGGCGAGGCGAAGTTCCAGGAGGGCGGCGCCGAAACGCTCACTATCACGATGTCGGGGCTTATCCTGCCCGACAATGAGTTGCTTAATCTCATGGCGGATGAAACCAGGTGGCGCGGCCGCGTGGCTCGCTTGTGGCAGGCGATCTACAACCAGAACAACGTGCGGCAGGGGGCCTTCTGGAACTACTATACCGGCTATATGGTCGACATGCCCATTACCGGCAGCCCCGAACGGCAGGTAATTGAGTTGACAATCGAAACCTACCTTTCCGCCCTTTCCGCGCCGTCGGGTCGCACGTACCTGGACCAGCACGACTTCGACCCGGGCGACCGCAGCGCCGACGCGGCTATTGCCATTGCGAATGGCACCGGGGGCGCGGGCTTGACGGGCGGCGGCGGTTACGGCAACGTCGTGGCCCCCGGGGGAACCTCTCCCGGCGCGGGCCGGGCAGCAGGGCGGGTGAACCAATGGTAACGGAACGGCTGCCCGATTGGGAAACGCGCCTGGCGCATTACATGGCGAGCGCCCGCGACCAACTGGACGACGGGGTGGGCGGCCCCACGCGGACTTCGTATTGTGCGCTTTACGCCGCGGGTGCCGCCGAAGCCATGACCGGCGAGAACCCGTCCAAGCCTTTTCGGGGGCGCTTTGCCGAAGTTGCCAAGGATCTGGAAGCCACGATTGCCGGGGTGTTTGCCGAAGTCCACCCGGCGCTGGCGCAACGCGGCGATTGGGCCTGGCACGAAGGCGTGGTGGGCGTAGTGATGGGCGACGTGGCGTATTTTATCGGGGAGCAACCAGCTGGAACGCCGATCCTGGTTCCGGTACCTCGCGCCGACTGGGCCAAGGCGTGGGCTATCGGCCGTGGCTAAGCTTGTAAAGCCTCTCGCGATCGTTGCGGCGGTTGCGGTTAACGTCATCCCGGGCGTGGGGCAAGTCATGTCCGCGTCTATCATCGCGGCAGTTACGACGGCGGGGGTTAGCGCGTCGCTGGGCTTTGCGGCAGGTACGCTCGGACTTGGGCCGAAGTCGCCGGAAATGTCCGGGGCCACTCGCGACCGGCTGTTTGCCAACGTCGACCCGTCTGCGCCGCGTAAGCTTGTGTTCGGCCGCACGGCCATGGCAACCGACATTCGCTACCAGGAGTGGACGGGAGCGGACCAAGAGTACCTGGACCAAATCGTTTGCGTGGCGTCCCACAAGGTCGACAGCATAGACGAAATTTGGCTTGACGATGAACTGGCGTGGACCGCAGCCGGCGGCGCGCAGGGCAAAAGCGTGGGGTATCTCGCCGTCACCCCCGTGCTGGAAGGCGGCCCCAATAACACCGTGACGATCGGTAGCGGCACGAAGTGGGGTTCGGCTCGCCGGCTCACGGGCTGTGCCTATGTCCACATGCGCTTCAAGGTCACGGGCAACGGTAAGAAAAAAGAAAGCCCATACGCGCAGTCCATCCCGAGCCGGATGACAATTGTAGGCAACGGGATGCCCGTTTACGACCCCCGGTTTGATAGCACGCGGGGCGGCAGCGGTACCATGCGCGCCGACGATCAGGCCACGTGGGCGTTTACCTACGGCGGCAAGGAAGTGGGCCGCAACTCCGCGAACCAGTTGCTTACCTATATGCTAGGCTGGCGCATTCGGAACCCGTCCAACGGGGTTTACAAATTGGCGGTGGGGCGCGGCGTGCCCCCGGCCCGTTTCGACTTTATGAAGGCGATCACGGCGGCCAACGGCTGTGATGAAACCGTGCAGAAAGCCGATGGGGGCAGTGAGCCGCGGTACCGCACGGACGGCATTTTTAGTGAGAATGATGACCCGCGGCAGGTTATCGAAGCATTTGAAACGTCCATGAATTCCAAAATGCGGGACACGGGCGGGCGCTTCGGCTTGGTCGTGCTTTCCAACGACTTGGGCACCCCGCGCCTGGCGCTGAACGATAGCGATGTGCTTGGGGAATTCCGCTGGAACCCCAAGGGCCCGATCGAACGTAAGTATAACGAGATCCGCGGCCGCTTCACCGACCCTCGCCGCGCCTCGCTTTTCCAGCTTGTCGACTACCCCCGCTACCGAGAGGCGCCCATTGATGGGATCGAACGCGTCTTGCCGTTTGACCTACCTTTGGTACAGTCCCCTTCACAAGCGCAGCGCCTTGTCAAGCAGCAGTTTGCCCGCCTAAAATACCAGGGCCGCTTTGAAACCACCATTGGCCCCCGAGGCTGGGCCTTGCAGCTAGGCGACATTGTAACGTTGCAATTTTCCTCGCTCGGGTGGGGGGCCAAGCTTTTTCGCGTGGTCGAACACGGCATTCGGCCCGATGGCGCGTGCCCGATCGTGCTGCAGGAAGAGCATCCCGATATTTACCTATGGGACCGTGACGAACGGCCCGCGGTGCAACCGGTGGAACTGGTTAAGTACGATGCGAGTAAGGCTGTAATTTTGCAGCTTCTGGAAAGCACCGAACTTGAATACGCGGACGGAACCAGCTTTGAAGATCTGAAACCCGCCGAGCCTGGCGCGACCGCGGGGGGCCTTACGGTCGAAGAGCAGGCACGGATTGACCAGCTAGATGCGGACATAATCGAAGCTCAAATCCGTATCGCGCAGGCCGAGGCCGACATAGACGCGCTATTTAGCAGTGACGGCGGGGCGGCCCAAGCCATCTCACAAGCCGAAGCCGCCCGAGACGCTGCGATTGCCGCCCGAGACGCTGCGATTGCGGAGCGCTTAGCGGCCGCCGGTGAAGCGGATGCAGCGGCTAATTACGCTTTGGCGGCTAAAAGCGACGCGAGCACTGCCACCGCGGCGAGCGGTACAGCCGTGCAGGCCAAAAACGACGCGCAAGGAGCGGCCAGCGGAGCGGCCACATCTCAACAGCTTGCAGTCGAAGCACGTAATGCCTCACAGGGGCACGCCAACGCGGCGCTTACACGTAGCGAGACGGCAGGAGCGCATGCAACGGCCGCAGGCGTATCGGCCGCCGCCAGCGAACAGTCGCGGATTTCCGCGGCCGGGCATGACGACAACGCGGCGGGCAGCGCCACGGTGGCCGTGCAAGCAGCAACAACCGCTTCCGGTCACGCCTCACGCGCGGAAACCAGCGTGGGCATCGTGGCACAAATCAGCGGGGGTTCTGTCACCCCTAACCCGGCTTTTGCTAACTGGCCAGCCGGGCAGACCTACCCCGTGGGATGGACAAACTGGAACGCCCTTTACGGCGCGTCCAAGCCTAACGTTGCCAGCATGTACGGCGGTAACGTGTTTCGCGTTCACAGTGTGGGCAATACAGTTAATGGCGTGGTTCCGTCGGTAGCCTCGCTACTTGGCCCGGGCTTTTATGTGATGGAACTATCCCTTGCTTTAGAGGCCGGCAGCTTTGTAGGCGCGGGCCCCTTCGTTTACACCCGAACTGCGACGGGGGCCCATATTGGAAACCCCCACATCCTTCACTTAGCGGCCGTACCCGATGTGACTGGCGCCGTGAATTACCCGAGCGGGTGGCAAAGCGAGCCAGGCAAGGTGCTTCGCTATAGTTGGTTTCTGGATTTTTCGCATCCCGATACGAAAGACCTTGTTTTTCACTATATGAATAACGGTACGGACGGGAAGTATGCCGATAAAATTGTTCATTTGCATTATTTTGGGCTACGCCCGGCTAGCACCGGAGAGATTGCCGCGAAAACAGCTTTGCCCGCACTGGAAGCGACAGTGGGGACGCAATCGCAAGCCATCGCTACGTTGAACGAGACCGCAGCGCGGCACGAGACGACCCTAACGACGCACGGCACCCAAATCCGGCAAACGGCCGAAGCGCTCACGACGGCAAATACCAATTACGCGGGTTTGACTTCCACTGTAACTTTGCTCGGGCAGGGGGCCACCGGCACGCTGAACCCAAATCCTAAACTGGCATGGGTCGAAGGGGAGGCCACTCCCCGGGGGTGGACGCAATGGGGGGCCTGGCTGGATTTGGCTCGACGCTTAGACGGGGGCGCGGACCAACCGCAATTTGTCCGCGCGGGAGCGGGAGCCGGGATAAATGCGGGGGTTCAACAGCAATTTTCCATGGCTGCCGGTTGGTACGTCATCGAAGCCGATGTAGCTTTAGTGGGGGGGTCGTATCAAGGTTCCGGGTTGACAATTCACGGGTATGGCCTGGCGGGCTTGCATTTTGCCAACGAGCCGGACGCTAACGGGCAAATTGGGGCTACCGTTGGGGGGCGGCGCTACTTTTCTAAACTGGTACGAACCGACCAAGTATACACTAACTGGCATCTCATGGTCGGGTGGGGCGGCTTCGGCGCTACTGCCGCCAAGGAACTGTTCATTTATAAGGCCGGTGTCCGTAAGGCAACCGCCGAAGAAATCCGTTCGGGTACCGTCATTCCCGGCTTGCAGAACACGGTCAACGCGCAGCAAGTGACCATCACGAACTTTTCGCAAGCGATCGGCACGCTAGAAGGCGGCGTAGCTACCTTGTTCGGTCGTGCCGGCGTATCCGTCGACGTAAATGGGTATATGACCGGGTGGGCCACCAATAATAACGGGCAGTACGGCAATTTCGTGGTGAACGCCGACCATTTCTCCATCCTAAAACCGGGCGGCGGTGCGCGTCTCGAATGGTCTGGTGGCCATCAGCGCATTTATGACGCCAACGGCGTTTTGCGCGTGCGCTTGGGGGTTTGGTGATGCCCGCGGGTTTGCAGATTTTTAACGCTGCTGGCCAAATCATTTTGGATATTACGGATCGTACGGCCACGATCGCCGGCACCATTACCCGCGTCGGCGCGTCGGCGGTATGGGAAACTATTACGGTGCCGTATCCGGATGGTGGCACCGCGAATGAACTTTTCGTATATATCGACAGCGTCAATGCGGGCGCCTGGTACGATTATCAAGTGCGTTTAGGCTACCCCGCCCGAAACCAATTTAGTTTCCGGGTTGAAAAAGCGTCAGCGAATACCGTGACCAACTTCCATTACGGTTGGTCATAATGGCCGCAGGTTTACAGATATTCAACGCATCCGGCGCCCTACAGTTCGATACGAACCTTAGCGCTATGAGCCTTATGGCTAAAGGCACAACGCAACTTGGCGGCGTTTCCTATACGAACCCGTCGGGGGTAGCGCCTCTTATTGCTTGGCGGCCGCAGCTTTGTAATGCGGCGCATACCGGAACGTCCAAGAACGGGAGTACTTGGACGTTCCATTTTGAGTACTTCGAGACGGTCCCGGGGTATAGCGTGCCCTGGTGGGTCTTTGACCGCGCTAGCGCCATGGCCCCTCCTACTGGCGTTGCCGCGTTGGAAATCAGAGACGGCGCCGGGGGCTTGCTCTTCCACAGCCATCACGCGCCTTTGCGCATGCTTGGCTTCGGTTTGGGCACCGTGCCTGCGGGCAAACAGGGGGCCATCGTGGGGGCAGGCATACACTGGCAACAGCGGGTCGAAGTTCTTTTAGATAGCCAGGGGCGCGATACGGGCAAGATAGTATTCGATGCCACGGCGGGCGGGCTTCGTTACGACAACGGCACCTTTTACAATGGCGCTAAAGTCCGCAGCCAATCGCAATTCAGCGACACTGACGGAAGCGGCGAAGTCGGGCCGGCCCTTTTAGTGGACGTTACCAATGTATGACGCCGTAATAGTCGGCAGCATGGCCGCTAAGCTTGGCGGATTTTTACCGCCTTGGCGCGAAGGCTGGGTGGGCGACGTGGACCTGATTTGTACCCCCGTAGCCGCCCAACAAATCGCCCATCAAACGGGCCAGGTGCTGCAACAGCACGTCCCCGGCCGCGCCATGCTGCGCGCTGGCCCACTATGGCTTGACTTGGAAATAACCGATAAACCCCCTACCCAATGGGCCGGGGAATTACAGCTTGTTGCCCTAAACGACTGTTTTATCCTCACGCGTGTGGGTTCCCCCGCTTTAGTGGCGGCCCTTCGTGCGTATAGCGTGGGCTTTGTCCCGACGCGAATGGAGAAAGCCTTGCGCGACGTGGGGCATTATGACACGATGGCGCAAGAACTAGATATTGACTTATTACGGTTTATCGAAATGCGCCGCCGCAAACGCCACGCGGAAATGTTGCAGGACTTGCATTTATGACGCCCCGAGCCCTTCTCGCCGCTGCTGTCCGGCCCTTCGGCCCCGGGGGTAAGCTACTGCCCGAGCATATCCCGGCGTTCGATGCCTTGGCGGACGCAATGGGGCTCCCCCGAGATGACGTGCCGCAAGTGGGGCTGACAAGCCAAGACTTCACCGAGGCGGCCGCTTCCCTTGGCTGCAGCGTGGCGCAAATTCGAGCCGTATGGGAAGTCGAGAGTGGCGGCGGCTGGTTTACGGACGTGCGCGCCGACATTCTTGCGCTAGACGGGCCAGGCGGCTTCCTTACCGGGCCACACCTGCCCAAGATCCTTTTCGAAGCTCACGTTTTTAGCCGTGAAACCCAAGGTCGGTTTGACAAATCGCACCCTCACGTATCATCCCCAACCTGGAACCGCGCGCTTTATATCGGCGGGGTGGGTGAGTACGGGCGACTTCACGCTGCCATGGAATTGGACCGACTCGCCGCCTTGCGGTCCGCTTCGGTCGGGGGCGCGCAGATTATGGGGTTTAACCATAAACTCGCCGGGTTCGATACGGTCGAACAGTTCTGGTCCGCTATGGGGCGTAGCGAGCGCGCGCACCTAGACGCTTTTGCCGCGTTCATTCGCAACGCCGGACTCCTATCCGCCCTGCAACGAATTTCCGTCTATCACGCGGCCTGTATACCCTTCGCGAAAGGGTTCAACGGCAGCGGCTATTGGCGGCATGATCCGCCCTACAACGTGCGGATTGCCCGCGCCTTCAAGAAATGGAGCACCTAGTTATGGGTTACCCCGAAAGCATGCCGTGGTGGCAATCCCGCGTGATCGTGGGCGCCCTCATTTCCGCCATCTTTAAGGTAATTTTCGCCGCGCTGGTCCTGTTCGGCCATCCGGTAGATTACGCCGCCGAAGAACTGGCCCCGCTTATCGACGCCCTGGTTTTGATCGTCTCGCTGCTGGGCGACTTGATTGCCGGGCGGGCGCGGCTGGCGCAGGTGGCGGCTCCTGCAATCACGCTCACGAAAGCACCTTGATATGCGCCACCGTCCGTTTTTTGCCGCAGCGTATGCTTCACTGGCCCTCGCCGGTTGTGCCGCCCTCACGCTGCCCGCGGCGCCGGTAACGGTTGCCGACGCCACCCTTCTGGACGAACAGGGCGCGATCGCCGTCGAAAGCACGTACCGGGCGCTTGGCCTAGTGCTGGAAGCTGCGGTCGACGCGGGCGCGCTCACGGGTGCCGCCGCTGCGCACGCAGCCGCGCTTGAGGATCGCGCTTTTTCGGCCGTCCGCGCCACCCGCGCCGCGTACGGCGCCGGCAACGCGCCCAACTACCTGGCGGCGCAGACCGAAGCCCGCCGAGCGCTGGCGGCCGCCTTGCTCGCCGTGAATGGGGAGTAAGACAATGGACCCGCTAACCATGATCGCCGCAGCCCGAGCCCTAGGCCCCGTGCTGGCCGCCATTCCCGCCGTGCGCGCCGTGTTCGATACGGCCGCTTCCACGCTGTCCGAGCGGGACCAGGTGGCGCTGCAGGAACGCTTGGTGGGGTTGCGCGCCGAGAATGACCGGCTGCACGCGCGCTTACAGGACAAGCTAGGCACCGCTGCTGGGCGCTAGCCCTTCCGGTATCTTTTTCCGCGCCAACCACCCGCAGCCCGCACGGGCCAGCCGGCGGCCCATGGCGGCAGGGTGGCCATGATCGCTTCGAACTGTTCGATGGAGCCCGTGCCGGTCGGGATTTCCGCCATGATCTCGTCATAGACGTGCAACACAGTGGGGTACCCGGCGGCGCGCAGGTTTATGATGGCAAAGCGCAAAATGTCGTGCGCAATCGCCTGGTCGGCATTCTCGAAAATCCGGCTGCCCCACGTGTCCATGCGGACCCATCCAATCGGGCCGTACTTGGGGTTCGTGTTGTACGTCATGTAGGAAATGGCGAGTTGCCCCGGCCGTTTGGCCGAATGCTCCACTCGCGGGTCGTGGTACTTAATCTCCCGGCCACTGGGCAGCGTCATACGCAGAATATCGTCCCGCACCACGAACCGCACCTGCACGGGAAATGGCGTTGTGTCGCCCGTGCTAGGCGGATTGGGCACGAATTCGACCCCCGGCTGCTGGATCGCCTGGATTACGGCCCCTTCGATCCCGAACATCTCGTCGCGCCACTTCCAGCCGTCGCGCACCCGCTGGCCGCCCCAATAGGCCACAATGCGCGGCGAGGCGTCGCGCCAAGCCCGAATAATGCCTTCAATCTCCGCGCTGGGCTTGTTCGCTTCATTCGGATCAAACGCACGCCACGCGCCCTCCCACCCGCCATAGCCGAGCGCCAGTTCGGCCACCTTGCCAATGTCCTGCCGATCAGGGTGGTTATCGCCGTGGGCGGCTGCGTACGCTTCGTATTCTTCGTATGTGCGCCCCGTAATCTTGGACGCCGACGAAAGGTAAATATCCTTGCGCGCGCGGAACGTGTCGATACGCCATTGCTCGCCAGCCATCATGGCGGCCACCACGGCTTCAATTGCGCTATAATCGCTCGCTAGCAGGTCGTACCCTTCGGCCGCCTGGAACAGCCCCCGTACGCAGCCCTGGATAGCCAGCATGGCGTCACCGAAAAAGAACTCAACCAGCCCAAGCACGCGCGAGCCCATCACTTCGAGCACGTGGGGCACCATGTCGGGTTTCCAGACCCGCTTGCGCTCGATCGGCGGGCAGGGGACATTGCACCACGGACAAGCGTTCGTGTCGTGCCGGTGGGGGCGATTACAGGCGCCACACGTAACCAGCTTCGGCCCGGCCTTGGGCAAATTAAGCGGCTGCGGGCCTTCGCCGGTCGGCCGCCCGGTGCGCGCGCCGTGGTGTACGATCAAGTTTTGCAGCCGGTCGTTGCGGTTCGCCTGGTACTCCATCGCGAACAGCTTTTTAACGCTGGCGGACCCGATCAGCGATCGTATCTCAAGCACGCGGCGCGCGAGCGGCGGCAGCGACGGGTCACGCAGCTTCATTTCGATTGTATCGGCTTGCATATCCGGCAGTGAGACGCCCTGCGCGGAGAGCCACCCGCGAATTTCCTGTAGCTGACCGGCTTCCAGGCCTCCCGTAATCCGCACGCATTCATCGCCATATTGCCCGATAGCCTGGTTAAGCACGGTGATGCAATCGCGCACGCCTTTGCGATCGATACCTAGCCCCCGGTGGTTAATCTCCTGGTCGATTTGCCAAAATTCCAACTCGGCGGGGCTCATGGGCTCCATCCGTGCAGCGCATTCTTGCTCGCTGCGCACATCGTCACCGCAATAGCTGTAAAGGCGATCGGCATCGGCCGGGTCGTCCCCGGGCCGGATGCGCGATCGCGGGTCGCCCTTCGTCGGATTGCGCGGGATGCTGAACTTCGACAGCAGCCGCTTGCCGTCCTTATCTTTCTTCGTCTCGACCGCCAGCACGTCGCCTAGCTTTTCCAGCGCGCCGGGCAGGTTATTAACCCGCGCCGTGGCCATGCTGCAGCGCAGTTGGTAGGGGTTCAGGGCGGGCCAGCCGTACTTCGGCACCGCCACGTTTTCCCATATCAACCGCTCAAACATCGCATTATGCGCTTCGATTATCCCGCCGCTAGCTAGGTAGGCGAACAGGTCGGCAGGGGCCGGCATTCCGGGCGCCCACAAGGTCGGGTTGTGGTCGCCGCGAATGTCGTAACGCAGGCAAAGGATCTCCGCGGTCGGATGCTCTGAATAAACGGATGCCCCCACGATCGGGAGGCCTTTCTTGCCTTGCGGAGCGTTCGGCAGGCACGTCCAGTAGCCGAGCGGTTTCTTATCGCTTGGCGCCTCCCATACGTAGCCGGCTTCTGAATATGTTTCGAAATCAAAGGTTGGCAGGTACTTCACCCGAGCCCCACAGCATTGCGGTACGTTTCTAGCAGGGCGTCCATTTCGGCCCGGTCGTCGGGCTTCATTTTGCGCAATTTGAGGATTTCGCGCATGATTTTGATATCATACCCAACCGCCTTGGCTTCGGCAAACACGTCCCGCATATCGTCGGCAATCGCCTTCTTTTCTTCCGCGAGCCGTTCGACCCGTTCGAGCAACAGTCGCAAGCGATCGTCAGTTGCCGCAGCCGCCATAGACGTTTCGGGCGCCATATAGCCGGCTGCCACAAGCTGTTCGTCGGCCCAACCGGTCGCTTTGAATTGTTCGTACGTGTGTTCCCCCGCAGCGGGCAGCATTTTGGGCATAGCGTCAATTCCTAAAAAAAAGGGGGCGGCGGGGGGGTTCAAAGCCGCCCCCTAAGTTACCGCCGCGCCCCGGGAGAGGGGTGGGCGCGGCGGTTGTCTCGTTAGGCGGCCATCATCCCGTGGGCCACCAGCGTTTCGTCGGTCCACCCGGCGGCGATCATCGCTTCGTACGTAGCACCGCCAGCGGCGGGCAACATGGCACGAGCCGGTGCGGCCGCCGGGCTAGTAAGGGATGGCGTCACAGCCGGGGCAGAAGGTGCTGCCGGAGTGGCCGGTGCGGGTTGGGGGGACGGGGCAGCCGCAGCCGGCGCATCGTTTCCCGCCGGGATGAAACCGGCATACGGCGCGGCCGGTGGGCTAGAAGGGGCAGGTGCCGCAGCCGGTGATGGGGCAGAAGTCGTCGCCGGGGCCGGGGCATTCGTAGGTGGCGCAGCCGGCGAAGGCGCGTTGCCCGCGGGCGCAGTGAACGCCTGCGCGCCGGGGGGCAACGCGCCAGCCGGGGCGCCGCCGAACGCCTCACCCGCATCCGGGCCGCCGACGATCAACTGGTCAGGCGGGCAGATGGCCGACAATTCCACCATGTCCATGTTGAGATACATGCCGGGCCGTTGCGTGTCGCCGTTGCCTTCCATGGTGCCCGACACACGGATAAAGTATCCGCGCTTAAATACGCCATTCTCCTGAATCTGATCCTGTGGCGAATAGCGGCCCGCATGGAACAGCTTAGGAGCGTAACCGGTGCCGAAGCGAATGACCCAATGGCCCGCGAAACCCGGCTTGGCAGCATTAGACTTGCCGTTGTCGTCCAGCCCGTCGCCGTCCACGATCTTGAAGGAAAAGCGAGGGTGCATAAGCGAGCCCTGCGGGAAAGGACCCGCCGGACCGCCGGCAGCGATGATCGGCGCCGCGCCCTGCGGAAAGAACGCAGGGAAGTCCTGCGCCGCCTTTGTGGCCACCTGCGCCCAATAGGCAGGCCAAGCCGGATCGTTTTTGGCGATAGCGCCGGCAACGAACCATTGCGGGTTCGGCTGCCCGGCATTGGGGCCGCTCTTGACTACGCGAAGATTGCCCGCGGCATCCTTGGTTTGCGCTTCATCTGTGTCGCCCTGGACGAACCGAAGATAGGGGGTGGTGAAACGTTCTTTTGTCATTGCTGATTTTCCTACTCAAATGCCAATCTGGCGGCGTTGTCGTCCATGCGTTCCAACCGTACGGCGCCGCGTGGCCGTTCGGCATATTCGGAAATGACCGCTTCGTCAATTCCCAATTTACGCGCCTGGTTAGGCGTGATCGGTTCGGCCGGCTTGCGCAAGTCCACGCCGTACAATTCGCCCAATGCGAGGGCTTCGGCAACCGGCACTTTCCACCGCTCCCGGCCGACCGCATGCTGCGCGCCGAAGAAGGGCACCGTCGTTCCCGATCGGATCAAGCCCAAAGCCTGTTCCTCAAGTCCCGTTTTACGGGCTTTAAGGCGGGATAGGGCATCATCAATCTGCCGCAGTTCCAGCCCCACGGCATGCGGGGGAAGGTCGACCGGATGGCCCCGCAGCGAAACGTCCATGGCAATCGCCCCGGCACGTTGCAGCGCGGGGCACGCGTGCCGCCCGCTGCAATCGCGGCAGTGGTCACCCGTCTGGAAAGCCGGGTTGCGACCCATGGCTTCGGTAGCGGCCGCCGCCAGCATAGGGCGGTAATGGTCCAGCAAAGCCTCACCCGTAGTGCGCCATTCCCGTACCTGCCCGTGCCGATCGTAATTACGCGGCTGGGCAACGCTTAGTGTGATCGCCCAATTGGGCCAGTCGTATGCCGAAAACTCGTACATGCCCCCGATCGCGTAATCTATAAGCTGCAGGTTTTCGGCCGCGTCAACGAACCGATGCCCGTACTTATAGTCCCAAATATGAAGGGCCTTACGAGCCGTATCGATTATCTGAACGTCAGGCGTACCCCAATTCTGTTCATGGACGATCGGCATATTGACGCGACTTTCCACGTGCAGTTGCGAGCCTGGGCTTGCTGCCTTCAACGTGTCGCGCACGTCGACCAGGATGCCCTGCGCGCAATCGACCATTTCGGCATTAATAGGCACGCCGTTGGGCGCAAGGGTTCCCGGCGCCATATCCCGGCCGTTTAGCAATTCCGCGACGTACCAATGCGCTGCGGTGCCTTCCCGTGCTTCGTCTGTGTCGTCGGGTTCCGGGTAGCGCTGGCGAAGGCCGACCGACGCCGCACAAACCGACCAGATATGCGCGCTGCTAGGCGCCAGTACGGCGTGCGCTTCGCCGGTTGGCAACGTCACAGCAGGATCTTTCGACCGCGCCGCGACAGCCCGTACTTGGGGCAATCGACCGTTCGGGCGTAGGGCTGGAACCCGCAGGGCACGCCGAAACCCTGCGCGTCGTATCGTTCTCGCTTTGCCCGGTTGGCCCGGTTCAGCTTGTCGCGCTTCGCCTGGCGCGCACGGCGGGCGATTTCACGCAGGCCCATCATGCGTCACCAGCCGGCAAGAGGGCGGCGAACGAAGCCACCATATCGGGCCTGTTCACCAGGTCGCGAATGCTGGTGAGGCCGAGCGATGCCGCAATATCGTTGGTCGCCTGGGTGGTAAGGACGCCGGACGACTGCAACCCCGTGATTTTGCGCATGAGCGTCGGGAACGTCATTTCGCCATCAGGTGCAGGCGTGGCAGCGGCCGGTCCAGACGCCATGGCGGCAGGCTCGGGCGTAGGCGCGGGCGCAGGAGGGGCAGGCACCGGGGCCGCCGCAGGGGCCGGTTCCGGTGAGGCGGCAGTAGGTACGTTTGGGGCGGGAGCCATGACGCTTGTTTGGCCGTCCAGCGCGGGAGGCGCCGCAGGAACCGGGGCCGCCATCACCTGGCGCAATTGGGCTTCCACTTCGGCCACGGTTGCATCATCAACGCCGCGGCGCTTACGCCACGAACCGTCTTTTGTAGTGATCTTATTGCCTTCGTCGCCCGCGTGAATGCGCTTGTCCCATGGCAGGCCGCTTGTGTCCACGTCGACGCCAGCCGGGGCGGCCGTATCGCCTTCCTCGCTATCGTCGTCAGACGAAGCCGATTGCGCCGCAGTCGAGGCAGGTGGCGGAGTTGACGTCATGGCCGCAGTATCGGCCCGTGAGGTAAAAGGGGCCTGCGTACCGCCGAACGCTTCGGCCGGGTCCGCTTCCAAACCGCCGTCGGCGATAAATTTGGAACCAATCGTGGCGAGGTCGGGGTACATGGCAAAGATGCACGTAAGCACCGAAGCGCACGCATCTTTGTCCCGCGGATCGAACTGAATTTGCATTGTGTCGTTTCCTTTTCTCGGGTTGACGCCTGCCACCTAAGCTTGCATGACGGCTCCGTCAACACCCTTTAGGCGAAAATATGAAATACGCACTTCGTAAGGATCAATCGGACTTTTTGGGCGACGTACACGGTGCGTGGAATAACGGGGCGCGGGACGTATGCGGGGTGGCTTCAACGGGCTTCGGCAAGACGGTTTGCCTTGGCCACCTGGTCGAACAGCACCCAGGCGCCTCCGCCGTAATCGCGCATCGGCAAGAGTTGGTCTCGCAAATCAGCATGACGCTTGCCGGGTATGGCGTGCGGCACAACATCATTGCCGCTGACGCCACAATCCGGGCGATCGCCGCGCAGCACGTGGCGGAATATGGGACGTGCTTCCACACGCCGTCGGCCCGCGCGGCGGTGGCTTCGGTCGATACGCTGGTGCGGCGGGATGATCCTAGTTGGGAAAAGCAAGTTACTCTTACCATTCCCGACGAGGGGCACCACGTCATTCGGGGCAACAAATGGGGGCGCGCGCTCGACAAGTTCACGCATCCCCACCGGCGGGGCCTGCTACCTACCGCTACCCCCGAGCGGGCCGACGGCAAAGGATTGGGCCGCCATGCCGACGGTATCGCCGACGTAATGGTGGAGGCGCCGCCGATGCGGTGGCTTATCGACCAGGGCCACCTTACCGATTACCGCATCGTTTGCGTCAAAAGCGACCTAGACGTGCTCGATAAGGCCGTATCCGCGTCCGGCGACTGGTCAACGGCCGTGCTGCGCGATGCATCCGCACGATCGCATATCGTGGGTGACGTGGTGCAAAATTATCTCCGGTTCGCAAAGGGCCTTCGCCACGTCACGTTCGCAACTGACGTGGAGACCGCGCAAAAAATGGCCGCCGCATACCGTGCTGCCGGGGTGCGCGCCGAATGCCTCACGGGGAAAACGCAAGACGCCGTACGCCGGGCTATTATTCGCAAATTCGAGTGCGGGGAACTGGACGAAATCGTTGCGGTCGACATTATCAGCGAGGGTTTCGACCTTCCGGCGATCGAAGCCGTAAGTTTTGCCCGCCCGTCCAAATCCTTGGCGCTAATAATGCAGCAATTCGGCCGCGCCCTTCGTGTCCTGCCCGGCAAAAAGGAAGCGTTGATAATCGACCACGTGGGCAACCTGCTGCAGCCCCATGTCGGCCTGCCCGATCGGCCGCGGCAATGGACGCTCAACAGTGGGGAGCGTAGCGGGTCGAAAAGTGCCGTCGACGCGCTGCCCTTGCGCGTGTGCTTGGAATGTTTCGAGCCTTTTGAGGCCAAGCACCGCGAATGCCCCCACTGCGGCTTTTACCATGCGCCGGCCAGCCGATCGGCGCCGGGAATGGTCGACGGGGATCTAGCGGAAATGTCGCCCGAGTTGCTGGAAAAGCTGCGCTCCGCCATGACGCAAGCCACGCTGCCGCTAGAGGAAGAACGCTGGCGCCTGCAGCAAACCGGCCTCCATACGGCGGGAGTTATGGGGAACGTCAAGCGCCATGCCGATCGGCTCGAAACGCTCGCCACACTTCGCGAAGCAATGGCGGCATGGGGCGGCAAATGGCATGGCGCGGGCGAAACCGATAGCATGATACAGCGTCGCTTTTACCATTCGTTCGGGGTGGACGTGCTAAGCGCTCTCGCCTTGAAGCGAGCCGAAGCGCAGGCCCTACTTGACCGTATCGTCACCACAATCTAGGACCGCAACAAATGGCAATTGCAATAGAACTTCGCACCTGGGCCCTGCGCCACCGTATTTCCGACCAGGCGTTGGCGGATCTGGCCGCCGTGCTTGGTGCCGATGCGGAGCCCGCCGGCAACAGCAGCGAAAGCCGCGTGCAATCGGAAATTCGCTTGGCTGCGCCCCGCTACGCTATGCGCCTGTTCCGCAACAATGTGGGCGCGCTAAAAGACGAACGGGGCGTGCCGGTGCGGTACGGGCTGGCCAACGACAGCAAGGCCTTGAACGATCAGCTTAAGTCGAGCGACCTTATCGGCTGGCGACGCCTCACAATCGCCCCCGAACATATCGGCGCCACCATTGCGCAATTTGTGGCAATCGAAGTCAAGCACGCGGGCTGGACGTTCAAGGGCGACGCTCGCGAGCAAGCTCAACAGCGTTTCCTTGCGCTGGCGGCGGTCGACGGGGCGTACGCCCGGTTCGCGAATAGTGCGGAAGGCTTGGCATGAATTACGAACTGTGACGCGGAAATGACGCCCGAGTACTGGCCTATTATCGAGACCCGTCTTGACCGGGCCGTCAAAACTCACCATAGCATGACAAAAGAGGACGGGTTCCCCCATGAGTGAAAAAGTCGAAAATCGAAATCGTGCGGTCCTGTCCGCAGCGATCGAACTGGCCCAGGAGCGGGGGTTCGCGAACATAACCCGCGACCTGGTTGCCACGCGGGCAGGCGTAGCTGCGGGCAGCGTCAATAACGCGTTTGGCAACATGGACGCTCTGCGCGATGCTGTGATGGCTCACGCCGTCGACGAAGGCCTAGTGGAGATTGTCGGGCAAGGGCTGGCGGCTGGCCATCCCGCCGCGCGCCGCGCGCCCGAGGATCTTAAGCGCGACGCCCTTGCTGCGCTAGTCGCGTAAGCCCGCCCCTGTCGGTTAGAATAACGCGGGGCAACCCGCGAAAGGTAACACGCGCCCATGCAACAGCTACCCCCCGCCCTGGAGCCGCTGGCCGTCTGGCCGCAGTTCGTCACGTGGCGGCTTGTCCCGAGCGCCCGGCCGGGGAAAATGGATAAGCTGCCGTGCGATTGGCGGAACGGCAAAGTCACCAGCGCCCACGACCCCGCAACTTGGGGTAGCTTTCAGGAATGCGCGGACGCGGTGCGCGCGGGACACGGGCAAGGCGTAGGCTTTGTGTTTACCCCTGACGATCCATTCTTTTTTCTTGACATTGACGGCGCACTGCAAACCGACGGCACGTGGTCGTCGATCGCTGTTGAACTATGCCAGCGTTTTGCTGGTGCCGCGGTGGAAGTCTCACAGTCTGGCACCGGGCTACATATCATCGGCACTGGCGACGTGCCCGAGCATTCGTGCAAGAATATCCCGCTGAGCCTAGAACTCTACCACGAATTGCGATTTGCCGCGCTCACGGGGCTGAACGCCGTTGGCAATGCCGCAACCGACCATACCGCCGCGCTTGCCGTAGCGGTGCCCGCCCTGTTTAATCCGACCGCCAAGGCAACGCACGGCCCCGACGACTGGACCAGCGAGCCCGTTGAAGGGTGGGACGGGCCGCAAGCCGACGACGACCTGATACGGCGCGCGCTGGCCTCTGGCGACCGATCGGCTGCAGCCGCATTCGGTGGCGCCGCGTCGGGCACCGTCACATTCCGCGACTTGTGGGAAGGCAACACGGATGCCCTGGCCGCGCGCTGGCCCGACAGCACCACCGGGGCTTACGACGCGTCCAGCGCCGATGCCGCCCTAGCTGCGCACCTTGCTTTCTGGACCGGCAAGAACTGCGAGCGCATCCGCGACCTTATGTACCTCTCGGGCCTGGTCCGCGATAAGTGGGAAGCCCGAGGCGGCTATTACCTGCCGCGCACCATCCAGCGTGCGTGCAGCGTATCCAGCGAGGTTGCGACGGGGTGTAGCGCCCCTTTAGCCGAGCCCGTCCCCGCTGAAAAAATCGAGCAGGCGGGTATGCGCACGCGGGACGGGTCGAATGGCTTTATGGGGGTTCACGACCAGCTAAGCTATTTCGCCGGCTGCGTGTACGTACGGGCGGACGACAAGATTTACCTGCCCGACGGCGGCATGGTGAACCAATCCCGCTTCAACGCCATTTACGGCGGGTTCCTGTTCGTGATGGATGGCGAAGGGCAAAAGACAACAGACAACGCGTACCAGGCGTTCACCCAAAATCGGGTCTACCAGCCGCCACATTGCCACGCCCTTTGCTTCCGGCCCGAGCAGCCAAGCGGCGCCCTGATCCACGAAGAGGGGCAAATACTGCTGAACACCTACGTGCCTATTGAGACGCTGCGCGTGGGGGGCGATGCGGGCAAGTTCACCGGGTTCCTTGCCAAGCTTCTGCCCAACGAGCGCGACCGGGCCATTTTGCTTTCGTATATGGCTGCGCTGGTCCAAAGCCCGGGCCATAAGTTCCAATGGTGGCCCGTGCTGCAGGGCGCGGAGGGCAACGGCAAAACGCTGATCCTGCGCGCGCTGTCGTTCGCGGTGGGCAACCGCTATACGCATCTGGTCGACCCGCAAAAAATGGCGTCGAAAGGGATCAATTTTAACGGGTGGGTCCAGGGGAACCTATTCATCGGGCTTGAGGAAATTTACGTGGCCCATCGCCGCGACTTTCTGGAACAGTTCAAGGCGTACGTCACAAACGACCGCCTGCCGATCGAAAAGAAGGGCCTGGACGAATTCACCGGGGATAATCGCTGCAATGGCATCATGTTGACGAACCACGCGGACGGCGTGCCGGTCAACGTCGACAGCCGGCGATATGCGATCTTTTACACCGGGCAGCAAACGGCCGACGACATGCGCCGCGACGGCATGGACGGGCGCTATTTTCCCGACCTTTACGACTGGCTGTATGGGCGCAATGAGTACGCCAAGCTGGGCCCTAATTACGGGTTTGCGGTGGTGAACCAGTTTTTGCGCGACTTTGTGCCCGCCGAGGAATTCAATCCCGCCGGGCTTTGCATGCGAGCGCCCGAGACCAGCAGTACCGCCGCAGCCCTAGTGGCCAGCCGCGGCCGTGCCGAGCAAGAGATTATGGAAGCGGTCGAACAGGGCCGCCCTGGCTTCGCCAACGGTTGGGTCTCAAGCAAAGCAATTGACGATCTGCTAGACCGCATTCGCGTGTCCGTCCCCCGCACCAAGCGCCGCGAAATGATGCAGCGGCTAGGGTACGACTACCACCCGAACCTGCATGATGGCCGCGTAAACAACACAGTGCAGCCGGACAATGCCAAGCCGCGGCTATTCATCCGACAAGGGCATCTGGTGGGCCAACTTACCGACGCGGCAACAATTGCTAAACGCTACCAAGCGGACCAGGCGAGCGGCAGCGCTGGGGATGCGGAAACCGCTTTCGGCGGTTGATTGGGCGCGGCGTAAGGGGTAGGCTACCGGTTCGCATCCATAGGAGCCTATTCCCATGCCGGATAATACCCGCGTCCCCCTTACCGAAGCCGCCGCCGCGCTCGAAACCGCGCGCACCACTATCGACACCGTCGAAACTCGCCTTTCCCAAGTGGTAGGCGAGGTTTTAGGACTTCTCGGCTATGCCGACACCGGCGTGACGACTGCAGAACAGCGTATTGCCGAAGTGCTCGCCGAACTAGACGCGCGCGAAAATCTCAATACCAGCGTGTCGTCAAATACGATCACATTTCAGTTCGACCAGGCGTACCCGACTGGCCAATACGCGAACGGCGATCCATGGGCCGTCGGGCCTGTCACCCTTCCCACGATCGCGCCCGAAAGCTACCAGGCGTCTGGCTCCTATTCCAGCGGCAAGACATATTCGAACCGGTGGGTGCATGGGACGCAGGTTGACCCCGGCAGCGCTAAGTATGCGGGCAGCAAAGCGCGCAACAAGGACAACCAGTTACAAGGCCTGCATGGTATTCCGACCATCACCAACCTGAATTCGGTCGCCTACGACCACGTGCTGAACGTCGACCCAGGCGCTACTGGCGTTCCGCTGGCCATCGACGAAGGCACCGTTTACAAGTTCGTGTCGCCTGACGGCACGGAGGGGCGCCGCCGCCCGTACGATGCGCAACGCCCCGGCGGTGTGGCCGCCGCGATCCTTACTGTTGTGCCCTCCCGCCCGCTGCCCGGCGCGCTGCGTCCAGGCGTTGCCGCGCCCAGCAAGCAATCCTTCTTTACCGAAAGCGATTGGGATTTATCGGTATTCAAGAGCCTCCCCAAAGTGGAAGGCATGCCATCGTTCGAAACGATCGTGAACCGCCTGCGCAGTCCGTGGGCTCTGCAGTTCACCAACACGATTGGCGCCCCGAACGTGGCCCCTGGCGACGTGAATGGCGACGCCGGCTACCCGCGCGATCATGCGCAAGTTGTCTGCGATGCCGTGGCGGCGCTCCACTTCGACTTCACCCCAGCCGAAAAGGTGGCGATCCTGAACGTGCTTTGGCCGTTCGCGATCGACTCACATGAGCGCGCCATGGAAGGGGGCGACCCGGTTAGCGGGGGCCTGCGCGGCGGCAATGGCGCGGCGTTCCGCAAGCCGGCCATGATTGCTTGCGTAGCGGCGCTGCGCAACGCAACTGATACGCCCGAGCGAGCGGCCAAACTGGCAGAGATGCAGGCCATGTGCGACTACAAGCAAAACCCGGTAATGCCCGAGGACAAGTTCCTGTACTTCATCGATCAACGCTATGTGGAAGTTGGCGGCGATGGGTCCACGGCCGATCGGCGGAAAGACCCGTACTTGCAGTACATGCAGGGCAGCTACGACATAGCGCCCGACTTCGACCCGGTCATGTCGGGGAGCAATATCGACATTCCGTATCGTGATATTTGCACCATCAACAGCATTCACGGGGTTGCGGCCGCAATGCTGGTCGAGGGGGGCCGTGCGCTTTGGAACCATGAGGAATTGTGGAAATACCAGAACGTTTACCGGTCGCTCGATACCTGGCTTAACCGCTGGAACGGCAGCTTGACGGCCGGCGAAGTTATCGTGCCCTTCCGTCGTCGGATCGCCGAGGCCCTGTGGCCTGCCACGCCCAAGGACCTGGCCGCACCTAAGCCCGTAATTGCCAAATGGCGCGGCGATGCGCTGTGGATCATTTTCGACAATACGTTGCGCGAGGACGTGGTGCTTTCGCCAGCGGATTTTGTGGTGCGGATTAATGGCGAAGTGGTGCCAGCCGAAATCGCGCCGCCCCCGGTGGGCAAGCATGCGGGCTCATGGGTAAGCGCGTTTGCGGGTGTGTTCCGCTCGAATGTGGGCCTGGTGGTGCCCGTTGCCGAGTACGGACAGACGGCAAGCGTTGAATATGTCGGCACCGCCCTGGTAAGCGCCGTTTATCAAACGCCCGTGCAGCCGTTCGTGGTGCCTGTCGTCAATACGGCCGAACCGGCAGCGTTTACCGAACCAACGGCCACCTACCCGGTCGTGCAGTTCACCGGTGGGGCTAGGTACGCCACCGCCAGCGACAAGCGCCTGGCGGATACGGACAGCATGCAAGGGTCGCTATACCTACCCAATGTGCGCCTCTCCGAAGCGCCTTCGTCCATCGTAACGTTGTTCAACTCGGGCGGCTTGCAAATCGAACTGCACCCTGATCGACATATGCGTATCGTGCTGCGAAATGCGGCAAACGCTCGCATTGCTCGCATCAAGTCAACGGCGCTGCCGCTGAATACCGACAACGCCATGTTCTTTTCGTGGGACATGGCCGAAGCGAGCGTGTCAACGGGCGTCACGGTTCGTCGCAATGGCTCGCCCGCCGGAGCGGGGTCGCTCGAATGGGGCACGGGGCAGGCGGTTGGCTGGCGCCGGATCGCGCCGGTCGTACTAGGCGGCTTTAATGCGGACTTCGGCGGAATGTGGCTCGATACGACCACCCGCGTTACCGACCCGGCGCTGTTCACCGACGTGACCAACGGCAAGCTGGATATTGGCCTGCACGGCGAGGGCGTCACAGGGCAACCGCCCTCGCTGTTCCTGGTGGGCAATGCCGATCAGTACCGCGGCGAATTCGGCTTCAATTGGGGGTCGGGCCCGAAGTTCTACCCGGCTCCGGGTGGCGCTGGCCCGATCGGCGGCGCCTGGCTCTAAAAGCCATTGACGGGACGGTCACTTTCCATTTAAGGCGGCTGTCCCGTTAACAGAAAGGTTTTGAAATGCAGACTTCTGAAGTTGTCAAGGGCATGGTCGTGAACGGCCGCACGCTTAACGGCAAGACTTTCGCCGGCACCGTGGAAAGCGTCAAGCAGGGTGGCCGAGGCGCCTACGTCCTGGTGCGGGTCGACAAGGACACCAGCTATTCGGTTCGGCCGTCCATGCTGGAACCGGCCACGATCGCCGCCGCTACCTAGGGCCAATTCCGCCCCCATACCGGTACGAAAGGCGCCCTGCGAAAGCGGGGCGTTTTTTGTTGTTGACGGGGCCGTCAATTCCTGTATTGAGGGTGCAACGCAACGCTTTTGGAGAAAAGCAAATGGGCGACGCAACCGACATTCTCGCCACCATTCGCGCGGGGCACGCCGTCCTAGAAGCCCTGGAAGAAACCGGCAGCGTTCTTTCGTTTACCGCGACCGGCCTTACCCTGGGCTTCACCGACGACGACCCCGACCGGCCGTACGTTTGTGGCCTCGCCGCCGCCCGCGTCTTTACCGATAGCGAGCGCATGGGCGACGCAGCATGGGCACCCCACCTGCAGCGCCGCTATGAGAACGGCCACGGGAGGCAACCGATCCTTACCGCTATGCGGGTAGCCAAGGCCGACGCCCTGCGCCTTTCGCAATCGACCATCACCTTTTTGGAGGGCATGCAATCATGAGCGGCCCCTATTACTACGAATTTCGGCTCTTTCCCGACGAAGGGGCCGAAAGCACCCAATTCCACGGCTGCGCGAGTGACGGCGCGGCTAGGGCCAAAGCCGGCCGGCTCGCCAAGCGCCACGAAGCAAGCGTGGACGTGGCCCGGTTCGGCGCCGACGGTCGCGAGGAATGGGGCAAACGCTACATCACCACCGCCAGCCCGAGCCCCTACCATGCGTCGGGGTTCCGCTTCGAAAGGTTAGAAGTATGAACCGCAAGCTTGTGATCCGGCTGCACGAAATTCTGGCGCTGACAACGCGCCTGGCAGACGACATTAAAACCGCCCGAGACGCCGCCCCGATCGGGGGCAAAGCCGGCCTGCGCTACGTGGGCCAACGATTGGAACTTGCCGAGCGCGAATTAGAGCGCGCTACGGCCCGGGCAGGAGGCCTACTGTGACCGAAGCTGAAACCATGCGCCTACGTATCCTCATGCTGTCATGCGAGGCCGAAGGGCTAGAGCGGGCCGCCAGCGCGCGCCGGGACCGCGGCGAAACCATCGCTTCCAGCGTTGAAACCCGCGAGATCCTTTACGAAGCGCGCAGGCTGCGCGCGCGGGCAAACGGTATCCAGATGTACCTTGCGGATATAGGCAAGTTCAATGCCAGCCGTTGAGCCGCAGCCTCGCTTGGCATCCAAATGCCCCCGCTGCGCCCAGGCGCTGCACGAGCACGAATACGAACACGGGGTAGTAGCCGTAATGGTATGTCCCGACGGAAAAGGAGTTTTCCCGCTATGAACGAAACAACCGAACTGGTGGGCCTGCTGCGCGAGCGCGACCGGCTCAAAGCCGAACTGGCCGCAAACAGCCGTGCGCTTAAGCCTACGCTCGCCAAGTGGGGTGCAAGCCGCCCCGGTGCGATACGGGGCGCCACGACCGAGCACGGTGCGCGCTTTATCCTGCGGCAAGGGGGCGTGCTTTAATGCCCGCCTACTACAATGAATTCGACCCGCAAGCCGCCGCTTGGCTGCGGAACCTGATCGCCGCAGGGCACTTGCCCGCAGGCGACGTAGACGAGCGTTCGCTACTGGACGTGCAACCCGAGGATTTGAACGGTTATGAGCAATGCCACTTCTTCGCCGGAATTGGAGTGTGGCCCTATGCGCTGCGCCGAGTTGGGTGGCCAGACGATCGCCCAATTTGGACGGGAAGTTGCCCTTGCCAACCTTTCAGCACGGCAGGCCAGCAACTTGGGTTTGATGATGAGCGGCATCTGTGGCCCGCGTGGTTCCAACTCATCGCGCAGCGCCGCCCTGCAATCGTCGTTGGCGAGCAGGTTACAAGCGCGCTCGCTTGGCTCGATCTTGTACAAAACGACCTGGAAGGCGCGGGCTACGCCGTCGGGGCGGCAGATTTGTGCGCTCCGGGCTTCCCCGTGGAAAGCTGGCACGAAAGCCCCCAGCACGAATGGATATTGCGGGCCATACGTCATTGCCCCGACCCCATGGTTGCCGGACAGCTACTTGATTTTGCCGCATGGGCTAGCGGAAACCTTGGCGCACATGACGGCGACCATATTCGCCAGCGGCTCTATTTTGTCGGCGTGGCCGACGGTGCGGCAGACGGACGGCGACAAGAACGTACGGACGGAAGCGGGGGCGGCGCGGGAAATGGAGCGCAAGGGCGGGCCACAGGATATGGCGCAAGCGGCGACCCTAGCGGGCTGGTCGACAGCGAGCAGCCGGGATTGGAAGGACGGGGCGACCGACCTGCCCCCGCGGGCCGACGGGACGCTGCGGCAGGACCAGCTACCGCGCCAGGCGGTGCTGGCGGGATGGAGAACGCCGACCGCGATGCGCCTAACAGCCGACGGGGTGCTGCAGATTGGCTTTTCTGCCGGGATGGAAAGTGGAGGCCAGTTGAACCCGGAACATTCCCGCTGGCTAATGCGCCTGCCGGCCGAGTGGGCAAGTTGCGCGCCTACGGCAACGCGCTCGACGCGGAAACGGTAGTGGCTTTCCTAGAGGCCGCATTGTGACCTGCGCCAAGCGAACCGTGACGTGCATTATCCGCGCTCCCGATGGCCGCCAGTGGTTCGGGTCGAACGAATGCGCACGGCCGCAAAAGACATGCCCGCGGCTTCCCGGCGAGGGCTATGCCAAGTGCGCCACGATCTGCCAGCAGGGCGGGCATGCGGAACAGGTGGCGGCGGCTCGGGCCGGCGACCAGGCGCGCGGCGGGGTGGCCTATGTATACGGCCACAACTTCGTTTGCGGGTCGTGCGGCGATGTGCTGGAAGCGGCCGGGCTTAAGAGCGTGGTGATCGTGCTAGGGCGGGCCGCCCAATGGAACGGCCCGCCACCCGCGCGGAACGTGCAAGCAAAAGAGGCCGAGGAACGGTAACGCATCCCATCGGCGGCCTGCATCGGGTGCTTCGTGAATACCGATCGGCTCCTATTTCGTCCAGCATAAAGAGGTTAGAAAAGGAACGTCTCATGAACCTGAATATTTACCGCTATCGCTTTTGGGTACCGTGCCCGAATAACGGCCGGGCGATCAGCTACACGCTGAAATTAGAAACCGGGCGAACAATCATGGTGGAGGATATCATTGCCGCCGGCGAGCACGCCCTTACGCTCGAGAAGCCGTACCACGAAAATATCGCCGACATGCTGTACGAGCGGTTCGGCGGCGAGCAAGGCTTGCGCGCTTTCCATCATGGCGTTGAAATCGAGACGCGCCGGGGATGATACACTATCACGGCACGCCAATTACCCCGGATACTTGCGCGCTGCGCGTCCTGAAAGCCCGACATGGGTTCGTGTCTTTCTGGACGCCCCAGCAAATCCGGTTGGTCGCGCAGGAGTGTCAATCGTTCGCGCTCGATAATGGGGCGTTTGCCGCCTGGCGTGCCGGCCGCCCTGTGCTCGATTGGTCGCCGTATTTCGTGTTCGTCGCGGATTGGCGCCGCCACCCGGGGTTCGACTTTGCCGTGGTGCCCGACGTGATCGAAGGGACCGAACAGGAAAACGATGCCCTAATTGACGCATGGCCCTTCCCTGCGGCCGAAAGCGCCGTCGTTTGGCATACCAACGAAAGCATCGAACGGCTTGTGCGCCTGTGCCGCACCTGGCCGCGGGTGGCCATCGGCTCGAGCGGCCAATACGATGCGTCCACCCCGGCGCGTTATCTCGAGCGTATGCGCACCGTGCTGCCCCATGTCGTCGACAGCGACGGATACCCGATTTGCAAGCTTCACGGCTTGCGCGCCTTAAACGCCACGATATTTCGGCACTTGCCATACGCTAGCGGGGACAGCACAAACGTAGGGCGTAACATCGGGATTGATAGCGCCTGGCGCGGGACGTACCAGCCGGCCAGTAAAGAGGCGCGCGCGGCTATCCTGGTTGAACGAGTCGAAAGCGTAAATGGGGCATGCCGACTGATTAGTTGACGCCCCCGGGCTGTTTACGTCGGTAACGCATGCTTTGCTGCCATATGGTCGTCGACGACCTGGACGAACAGCTTTCCCCATTACGACATTCCGTTAATTTGGGGGCGCGGCAATTAACGCGCCGGGAATTAGCGCAATTTATCCGCGCCAATCGGTATCGGTGGCCGCGTTAATTTAACGAAAAGTTGACGGTTTACCTCGGCTTGACGGTTACCCCGATCGAAAACCGTTCGGGGTGCCCCCGTTGGGGTAACCGTAAGCAATTGAAAAACCAGCTAAAAAACCCGAAAGTTGACGGTTTACCTCGATACCCCGAGAAGCGCGCAAGTCTTTGAGCGTGCGTGCGTGCGTGCGTGCGTGCGTGCGTATGCAATTTACATATTTTAGAGGTAATAGGGTAAATACTCTTATACAAAGCTAAATAGGTAAGGATTTCAAGAGGTTAGTAGGTTGACGGAATACCCCCATAACATTGCGCTTGACCTGCCCCAATTCAAACGACATAGATTGTGTATGTTACGCAACGACATTCCCCCGCCCGCCCCCGCTTCGCGCCACCACGGATCGCGCTGCAAGTACCCCTGGCCCGACATGGCCGTGAACGATAGTTTTGCGGTGCATATTCATAATCTCGGCGTGACACGTGCGAGTGCGAACGCGTGGGGCAAGCGTCACGGGCGGTCGTTCCTGGTGGCCCAGCACAGTGACGGCACTTACCGTTGCTGGCGGGTTCGCTAATTAACGCTTATTTTAAGTTGACAAATTGACGCATCCGCCACAATTGTTGGCGGTATGTCCGATAAGCCCCTAGTGCCTTCGGCCCGTCGCGGGTCGTGCAATGCGCAAGAGCAGCTTTTTGCCGAGCATTGGGCCGTCCATCGCAACCAGGCGCAGGCCTATAAGCACGCCTACGGGCCAGATGTGACTTATGGGTCGGCGCTGGTGCTCGGGCATAAGATGTTCCACCGGCAGGCCGTGCAGGACGAAATAGCGGCCCTTATGGAAACGCAGCGCGTCAATTCGCCAGCCGTCGCGAATGTCGGTTGGCTGCTACGCCGGTTCGTGGATATAGCGACTGCGGACCCCCGCGAACTGATCGGGCTCAAGATCGGGGCGTGTCGCTTCTGTCATGGCGAGGGGCATGGGTACCACTGGCGCGAGCGTGAGTACCTGGACGCGATCGCCAAGGCCGAGAAAGAGACGGCCAAGTTGCGCCGCAAGGGCGTCATAGGGGCCGCCGCAGCCGATGATGTGGACCTGCCGGACATAGCGGGTGGTTTCGGCTATAACGCCACCAAGCCGCCGCATCCCGACTGTCCCGAGTGCCATGGCGAGGGCATCGAACGGTTCGTGCCGCGCGACACGGACAATTTGAGCGACCAGGCGTTGCTGCTGTACGGCGGCGTGAAGGCGAAGCGCGACGGGTATGAAATCATCATGGCCGACCAGCAAAAGGCGCTGGAAATGGCCGGGCGGATCATGGGGGCCTTTACGGACAAGGTCGACGTGTCCGGTACGATCAAGCAGCTAGTGGCCGTGGCGGATCTGGCAAAGATGGACCCGCAGGAGGCGAGCAAAAAGTATCAGGACTTTGTCGCCGGTCGTCTTGCCGCCAACAAGGCCGATCCTCGCAACGAAGGCAAGCGCCCGCATGGGCAAGGGTATTCCCCACAAGAGGATTGACAGGCCCGTCAATTCCAGCGTAGGCAGGTGGACGAAAGGAAACTGCCATGGATTGTTGGGACTTATGGTTGATCGGCGTGCCGTTTATTATTCTGGCCGTCATTGTGCTGTGGGACGTACTGGACGCCTCGCCTATCTGTGAATGCGGCGACTCGGAGTGCGGCGGGGGCTGCTGGTGCCCCGAGGATTACGGGGTATGAGCGCGATTAAGGCCCTGATCGAAGCGGCCGAGCGGCTTGACTTCCCGGCCGGCGATGCGGGGGCCCTGGACGACCTGCACGAGAGGGCAGCGTTGGCCCGGCTGGAACTGGTCGCGCGGGACCGGGTGGCCCGGGAGCAAGAGCCCCCGTTCGACAACGGGAATACGGAAATGGCGCCGGAGTATGAGGCCCATTTGCGGCAGACTGCGCGAACTAGCCGCCAAGGCCCAACCGTGACCTTCCCGTCTGGCATGGAGCGTTGCCCTCGTGACGCAATGGGTCGCCTGCTCCCGATCTCGGCGATCGAACGGTTCCGCGAAAAATGCCAGTTCCAGCCGGAAACCGGGTGCGTCTTGTGGATCGGCGGTAAAACGCAGGGCCGCGGTAATTCGGCGGTCTACGGCAGCTTTTGGTTTGAGGGCCGGCGATGGTTTGCGCATCGTTGGGCCGGCGTATTCATTCACGGGCTGGATCTGGACGGGCTGCAGGCGGGCCATAATTGCCCGCATACGCCGGATGGCCATCCGAACACGCTTTGTGTCCAGCACATCACGGGGCAGACGCAGCTTGACAACCTGGCCGAGCAGCACGCGCGGCTGGCCAAGATCCGGGCCGATCAGTCCAACGATGTGCGGCAGCATTGGCTGCTGGTCCATCGGGGCTATGAGGAACCCGAGCCCACGCACGACCCGGCCACGATAGCTGGCACCGTGCCCTATTTTGTACCCCCCGCCTGGCTGGTGGGTGAGGTATTGCCGCCGATTGACGATTGCCCGTTTTAAAATCTTGTTGACGGCCCCGTCATTTGGACTTAGGGCGTCTTAAATCGAAACAAGGAAACGCTCCTATGCCCCGTTTTTCACTTTTGCTCGCTGCGGCTGTCCTGGTCGCTCCGCTCCCCGCGCTCGCCGACGGTGGCGCGGACCTGGGTCGCGTACCTGCCGAGAATGTCGCGGCGATCGCCGACGCGGCGGAACTGGTTGCCCTGCAGGCCAGCCGGGCGCCGGTTATTCTGGACGTGCTACCCCCTATCGACCTGCGCGTGCCGGCGATCGAACCTGCGTTCACGGCATTTAGCCCGGCGCCAGTGTCCGTCTCGGCTGGTACCGATTGGGCGCTTATTGGAGGGCTGGCGGCGACCGGCGCGGCGGTTTGCATCGCTTTCTGCAGTTCTGGCGGTGCGGACGGGATCGTGCCGATCGCGGGGCCGGGCGGGGTTCCTGGCGCCCCCGTGGGTGAGGTTCCGGCCATTCCCGAGCCTTCTGCCTGGGCCATGATGCTTCTCGGCTTCGGATCAATCGGCGCGATGCTGCGGCGGCGCGTGCAGGGGAGGGTGATGGCGTGACAAGCGACGGTAGAACCCCGCCTATAGTCGAGCAGGAGTATATCGGTGGCGACACGCTGGCGAAGGCCGAGCGCAACAAGGCGATTGCCGACAAGATCGACGCCGCCCTCTCCACGGCACCCGAGCGGAGGGACGAGAAGTGAGCGCTATTATCTCCCCTTGCGGCACCTATCGCTATCGACTGGAGCGGGCGCCGGGATTCCGGCAGGACGCGGTCGCTGTCATCATGGTGAACCCATCCACGGCCGACGCTACGCAGAACGATGCGACGATCCGCAAGCTGCTAGGCTTCGGGGAGCGCAACGGGTGGGGCCACATCATCGTCGGCAACCTGTTCGCCTATCGAGCAACAGACGTGCACGAACTCGCGACGGCGGCCGATCCGGTAGGTCCAGACAACGACGAGCATCTGCGCGCGATCATGAGTGAAGCCGATATGATCGTGGTGGCATGGGGCGCATCGGGGAAGCTACCAAAGCTGCTGCGCGGTCGCTGGCGAACGGTTGTGCGTATGGCCGACGAAATGGGCCGGCAGCTACACTCCATCGGGGAGCCGGCAAAGGACGGGCACCCCTGCCACCCTCTAATGCTGCCGTATTCCCGACAGCTTCAACCTTGGGGCCCCCAATGACCACCCCTGACAACGCGCCCGCTGCCGATGTGGTGGGGCTGGCATCGGATCATCTGCTCAGGATTGACGAGCCGCTACGGCTGACTGACCATCGCGGAAACCCTGGCCTCGCCTACACCGGCCAGCAAATTATCGACGCTTTCAAAGCCGGTGCCGCCCTCCGCGCTTCTGCACCCGCGCCAAGCGAGGCGGTGGACGAACTCCCCGGCATCACCGAATTGGATGACGACGCAGAGGCCAAGGTTTGCACCGGATGCGGGACCACGAAGTCCGTGGCATGGATTCACGCCACTTCACCGGCTGCCTTCACTTGCTGCCCCGAGCGCAAGATGATCCCGGTTCGGGAAGCGATTGCATCCCATGAGCAAGCTAGGCTGCAAGCTGATCTAATAGGCGCGCGATCCCGGCTTAGCGTCATCGCTTCCGGCAACACCATCGCGGAAGCGTACTACCCGAGCACGTTTAGCGACCCGGCGAAGATGTTCTGGCGTGATGTAGCCGCCCTCGCTGCCGAACAGGAGGAGAGATGAGCATGGACCTGACCGAACAGTTGCGTTCCGGAAACGTCACTTACGGAGATTGTTATACCGCCGCCGACGAGATCGCCACCCTCCGCGCCCGCGTGGAGCAGCTTGAGGCGGCGCTGACTGTTCTGCGTGACCTGCCCATTCAGGAGGACGATGGCCCGAACATCTTGCACCTTGATGGCGTGGCGCACGAAGGGCCTGCCGTAGACTGGACGTTTATGATCGTCCGCAAGGTCAAAGAGATCGCCCGCGCCGCCATCCAAGGACCGACCAATGACTGAGCGATCCGAGGCCAAAACTGCCTACCAGCTTGCGACCCAAGGGCTGTGTGCCTGCACAGGTGCGTGCAAAACCCAACGATGCCCGGCTGCTGTGGCTGCTGATTGCCTGAGCGAGATGGGGCGGCGCGGTCGCCGGGCGGGCTGGACGATCTTTTACGAGGACAACGAAATTACGGGCCTTTAGGTCTCGTATAGGGGCGGCGGTAATTGGCCCGCAGACTGAACAGTAAAACATTGGTTCATATTAGTCTGGCCACATTTACGGGACAGGTTGCGTCGCCCCGTCAATTTACGGAAGGTGATAGAGTGCTCGACCGGGAAACGATCGCCAACTTGCGCCGGGAAAACGCCTATTTGCGCCAGCTAGCGCACGCGGGGGTTGTCCTTGCCGAAGCCTGCCGCGGTAGCGCAAAGCCTTCGATCGTGGGCGCCGTGGCGCGCTTCAACGCAGCGAGACGGGATTTTGACCGATGATAATTCCAGCCGGGCAGGTGCTTAAGACGGGTTACGTCCGCACCGCCGACGTGGTTTTCCCCATGACGGGGGCGGCCATGAGCATTACCGAAGTCAAGGAAAAAATAACGCAATTCACGGCGATTAAGGAAGCGCAAGCGTACCCTCTCCCGGTCGGGCGATGGGAAGGCGGGCGGTTTTTGCTGTGGGACGGCCGGCACCGGTACATTGCGTCGCTCATGCTTGGGCGCGAAAAGATGCTTGTTGCCTGGCTGGAAGCGGAAAATAATAGTTGACGGACCCGTCAATTACCCTCATATGCGGGGGACCGAAACGCTTTTGGAGTTAAGTAAATGACCCTTTCCGTTCTTGCCGCTGTTGTCCTGGCTGTTGTCGACGCGGGCACACCCAAGGCTGACGCGCGGGTGGAAATTACCGAAACCGTCGCGGCCCCCACGAAGTCCGATCACGGGCAAAAGATTATCGATGCTATCGTGGCGGAAATTCCCGCAGGTACCGATTACCGCATCATGTACGCGTCGGCCTTTGAGGGTAAAGCGGACAGCACGGGCGCCACCGTCATGGATTGGTCCAAGATGCTGCACACGATGGTCAAGGCCAAGCAAGCGGGCGCGACCCACGTTTGCACCGCGTTCAGCGGCGATCCCGAGAATTCCAAGATTGCGGCAGACTTCGCCGCGCAGCTTGGCCTCACCCTCGTGGCGAGCATGGGCAACGAGCCCGACGACGTGAGCGGCCGCCTTTGGCAGCAAGAGGGCGTCGTGAGCGTGCTTGCTGCCGAATACCGTCATGCACGCCCGGCTGACTTTGTGCGTGCGATCGACCACGAGACCAGCGGTGTTATTGACGCGAACACGCGGGGGTCTAGCTTCGCTTCGGCCCGCATGTGCGCTCGCCTTGCTGTTGCCGCTTCGAAGGTTGACGGCGAGGTCACGGGCTCTTAACGGGTGGCGTACGAAAGCCCCTATGGCCGCCCCGAAGGGTTGGCCGAACGCCTCGCCGAGTGGGAACGCCGGCTAGCTACCGACAGCACGTACCCTTGGACGGGTACTGGCATTTTGGAGGATTTGAAATTGGCCGCTCAAGTTTTGAACCTGGAAGAATTTGCGCAACGCCTGCGCACGATCGGCAGCGAACGGGAGCGCGAATTCGCAGACGAAATCCTGCGTAACGGCGAGACGATCGAAGCGATGGAGGGCGCCACCAGGTCTGCGGGCCTCGCCAACTATGACCCGGTTGCGGCAATCGAAACGCTCACGAGAGAGCGGGACGAAGCGCGCCGTAAGATGCGCGCCGTTCGTCTTGCCCTGGCGGAAAAAGGCGTACTGGACGTAAGCGACGATCAAACCGAACTGC
>Ga0210040_10001368_pt1 | contig 37215 bp, 17 predicted proteins | sample CryGeyCG12114_NA_FD_185462 | JGI IMG/M metagenome (GOLD analysis project Ga0210040, IMG submission 185462) | Groundwater microbial communities from aquifer - Crystal Geyser CG19_WC_8/21/14_NA (SPAdes) (version 2) | ecosystem: Environmental > Aquatic > Deep subsurface > Groundwater | place: USA... | reverse complement strand
TGACGCAGAGCCAATTCTTTTGGGTAGGCAAATTATTTGCACGCAGCTTTTGTTACACAGCCAATACCAATGATTAATAATTTAAACAAGGGCTCATTAATAATTATGCAATGTTATTGTTAGATTAGCACGCTAGTGAAAAATACGTACATGTGAGGGATTGTGAACAAATTCATTCTGGGAAACTCCTCACACCTCAAGCCTAGTTAGATAGCTTATTAGTAAGTGAATTAATATTTATATCCGCGGTTTTAGTTTTTATAATATAATTTAGTCAGTTAGTAAGCAGTTAGTATGTTTTACTAATTTAGTTAATTGATTGGCTAGTTAGCACTGGCTGAGTAGTCAGTTGCTAAGACGATTAATAAAAAAACCAGCAAATGAAATAATAATTAATATGATTCAAAGGGAATGTAATGATTTTATAGCTTCAAAAGTCATTATGGTCAGCGTACAGAGAGGGAAAGTGGTAAACTTTGGTCCATCCATATACACATTATTACGTGCTAGGGCATGACATGTGAGTCGTTTAGTACAGCGCGTACTTATGAGGACGTACACAACACTCGCTATAGACGGCAATAGTTAGTTAGTAGCTAAAGCTAACTAGTTAACTAACTAACTAACGGACATTACAGACGATGGGCGACTATACGTGTTTAAGACGTCGAGAAGCGGTAGACAATTACTCACTCAAGTTAAAACGGATATAAATGTTTCTAATCATAGAGAAGAAGTGGTCTAACTAACTAACTAACCAAGTTTATGCTCAGGAAGTAGACAAAAGAAGGAAGTTGGTCACTTCACATATGGACTGTAAATACTACATGTAGCTTAGGCATGCCCTGTGTACTTGTATTGCATAAAATTGTCCATCCTTTTTCCTCTTTCTGCACTATGGGTTGATTTGTGAGCACATTGTATTCAATCCGTGGACTACTAGAGTCCACAGGGCCGCAGCAATCCTAACTAACTAAATGCACATGGTTTTAGAGGGAGAACGGACATGCTCATTTTTGTGTAATCTGTAGAGCATGACCACATGCCATGACGGCTTAACGTCTTAATACAATTTGGGATTGTGAATGAGTGAGGTTTGCGTACAAAGTAAAATTGCCGTGTGTACAGTATCAGGAGCAGAAAGTGCTCTCGTTTTGAATCTAATGGCACTTCATGTGGCTCCCTTGTTACATGAAATTAAAGTGTTTAATTTACATGCACACGACTCGTGGAAATAGAGATTCGTTTTGTGGAATAATAAGCCTAAAGTGTTATTGTCGCTTAAGGCTGGCCATTCAATTTATCAATACATTTTCAAGTAGATCTATAGTTCTGTAGTGTTGTTTGCGTATTATCTATACTTTTTTTTACAAGATGCATACCTTTTAGTCTGTTAAATGCTGCATTTCATAATCCAGTTTCATTTAGATTGAAAATGTGGATTGTATAGTGCATATAAATGTATCGAGTTTTTGAATAAGGATTGCATTATTCAACGCTTTAAGATGATTGTATGCAAAAGTTAGGAAATCACTTACGGATGGCAATCTAGATTCCTCTGCAGATCCACCAGTAGATTCTTCTGGTACAGGTAGAGCATTGCTGACAGCGATGACAATAGCGAGAACTATAGCTAATCTCCAGGACTTCATTCTGGGAGAACAAAGAGGAAAATTCGAATTAAACACAATTATTAAGAGAGTTCAACTAGACAGACTAATTGATGAAAATGAGAACAGCCGTTTGTTTTGTTATGAAATATCTTTAATAAGTTTTTACAACCCTGTCTATAAGTAATCTGTTTAAAAAACTGCTTAAAGTAGGGCTATGTACATTAGAGGTTGAACAAGATATCTTCCGCAACCAAGTACACTGTTATATAATGTGATCCATACGTTTCTCATAATAATTCTTTGTTTCCGCTTATTGTTGATTCTAATTGTGGGCTGCAGGATTGACTTTAGCCAAAATACATGTACAATGTCTGAAACTTGGCTCAAGCACTAATAAGAAATCGAAACCAAGAATCTAGTAGTTACGTGTACTTTTTTGTACTCTTTCCTTTTGGTATTTCATCCGTGGAAAGAGCACATAGTTGTGAGGAAATTGATGTGGTGGAAAATTTAATGCAACCACAATTACAATCACGTATGAGTGTAGATTGTAGATATTTTCGATAGTATATCACTACGGCATGAAACAATAAAAGCTAATTCATAATTACTTGAGCACGTGGTGCATGTCCGTATTGTTGTAAAAAGCGACGACGCACATTTACCAGATTTTTATCTCTTGATTGATTCAATTCATTCACTATATATTATATGGTGTAGTGAATTAAAACCCTGTTTATAAGTTTTGCGTTTATTATTAAAAAATAAAACGCATATTTTATTCGCACTTTGTGGCAGTAGCTCCTATTTACTAACATATGCTGCAAACGTAAATATTTTTTTTGTGAAATGCTTCAAAGAAATATGTAAAACATGACTATACTACACAATTTCATCACTACTTACTTGCTTATTCACTTTACTACTAATATATGTTAATACAGAAAATTTAATATACTTTTACTTTTAGAATGAGAGTCATTCAGAATGATTTTAAAATCATTTCGATTTCAATCTCAAATACTCCACTATTACACCATTAACACATAAATTACTATATTAAATCCCTAGTACGATTCTATTTTGATGCGTGAATGCGACAAACAATAAGGTCCTTTGTTTTCATAGTGTTCCATCCTTCAAGAATCCCTTTGTGTTTGGAATCGTGACAAACACCGTATAGTAATCAAATATCTGATCATCATCTCTCGCATACAAATTTACATCAGTGCCACCATTTACAATTTTTCACGCCATTAAATAGTCTTGCTACTTAACTAACTAACTAACTATCACCCTATCCTATCATCCTCCAAAAATTATCAACGCAAGCAAATACAAATCCTAGCATTTATCCATCGAAGTGCAAAAAGTTTAGTACCGAGGCTTCGCAACTCTTTTTCGGCAAGATAAAAAAACCAACAATCCTCATACACTAGTCAGGCAATAGTAGGACGAATCTGTTTACCAAATTGGATACATTGCATGCAAAAATAATAATGCACCTGCTGATTGAACAACAATAACAACAAGTACTAGTAACCAACTAACGAACCAACTAACTAACAAACACACTGGATGTTGCCGGCTAACCCATCACCTATACCACACCATTACATTGAGCACGTCATTATTGCATAACACTGTTATTACAACCAAGTATCGCTAACTGCTAACAAAGGCCTACGGGCGAATTTATCAATAAGCTTGCGTTATGTATGCATACATATGAATGAATACATATGGTAAGTGATTATGTACAAACTAACCACGATGCACCTTCTTCACTTGTGACCTCTCAATGCGTCCTTTTTAGTGACAATTATAAAATTATATACTTTATGTCAAAACATCTAAGCTCCTCAATACAGTTTAATGTGTTTCCGGTCCATAATCAAACTTATCTGATTGCATCACATAAAGTTGACACTGTAAACACAATCCGAAGATGTTATACAAAAACTGCCATATCCTTCCCTTTGTACATGAAACCTGTGCGCATGAAATGAGGATTTCATCATACCCCAGATAGTATGCATGCAAACTTCAAGATTCTAATCTAACTAACTAACTATGAGCAAGATAGTCATCCCATTATGTAAGCATTTACAGTGACAGTGAGATCTTTTGAACCCCAAAACAGCTAATTGCTTCTGAAAGGAAATACTGTCCCTTTGTTCAGCCAGTTAGTGAAGTGTCAATCCTTGAACTAAACTCCAAACAAATATAAAAGGCAATAGAGATGAAGGTAAAGAAGACAAAAAGAGCCCAAGTGTCTTTACTAACATGCATGCTAGATATGATGAGGGAGAGAGAAGAAAAATTAGCCCAACGTGACATTATTATAACTCTTGGTAGCTATGGTTAGTTAGTTAGTGAGTAAGCAAGTAATGAAGATGATGCAAGGTGTTAGCCATATTATAATGAGGATGATGACGCCTGTGACTGGGAGAGGGAATATCAATGGAGTCCATATGGATGGACTGTTGGTGCCGTTAGTTAGTTAGTTAGTGAGAGGATTGAGGAACTATTTAGCTATTCTCAATCGACTGTATGAGCAGAGTTTGATGGTGAGGCAATACTTGGTCTTTAACACCTCTCAGACTTGCAATCATACATATTATACCCAATGATTGAGGAGGCAATCTGCACACACACACTGTTGGCCAGTCCCAGGAAGACAAGCACACACACAAATCTAATGCATTCAACTCGGTCACATTGCCATGCATATTTATATAATCTCGATATGACTTAGGATTGCAGCATCATCATGATAGAATAGTTAGTTTGTACACATGTTAGTATATGGCAATTTATGACAGAGGCAATGGACGGCATACTAAATATTGACTGGCTAGTTCCTTTGTATGGATCGTGTAGGGTTAGAATTATAAAATATTGGAAGAAATTGGTTTTGTTTCGTTTTTGATGCGTTTTTTTTAGCAACTAACTGACTGATTGAGTTCTTTGGAAGAGATAGGTATGATGATGGGATATGAATGGGCATGAATAGGGCTGGATTGATTATTAGGTTCGATTCGATTGACACATGGGATTTGGAAGGCATGTTGTTTACAGTGTGAAAATTACTATTTGAAGTCGCAAGCTGTCTGTGTAAAAAAAGAATGCGAGGGAAAAACTAAGCGATTATGAGGAGAATTATTGGAATCAAGGGATTCGGCTTAATGGCTTGAAATTATGATGAGCTAAATCTCAACTCACGATTTTAGCGATTTTAGTGCCCAAGGATATGCAACTAATTTGGACTTGCTAGTTTTCAAAAGCGTTAGTTTAATTGAATTTTGAGTTAAACTACTATTTCATGGATTGCTAACTGAAAACATTCAAATGAATAAAACCATTAGTTGAAAATACACGAGATTCTGTAGAGAATGAAAGTGAGCTCATTTGTTTATCGTTAAGATTCACGAGTAGCATTGCAGAATCCTGTTTTCTGCTCTTGTCAAAAATCAATTTATTATTATTTACTCTACAATGAAACTAGTAAGAGATCAAGTTCGAAAAGCTTATTGCCTATGATGCATTTTGTACCTTTGAAATTCACATCCCTTCAATGAATACAAACGAGTGCAAAAAACGCATTGGCCTACAGAAGTGAGCTACAACACAACAATTAGTTTCCAAATGTGCTCCCTACCTATTTCAGTCTCATTTAATAACATCCAATCACATACCCACCTGTATAGATGCACAGCTATTACAACACACATTTTTATATTCAACTGAAATCCAGTTTTCTTGTCTATTGATGCAACTCTTTTGCACGTATCTCCCATTCCAACTATGCATGACTAGATTATTGTTTCAGAATCTATTTTCGAGAAATTTCTATAACCAAAGTTGCCAAGTTTGCTCCTTTACGGTCCTTTATGACTGACTAGCTATGTTATTCACACTTCTCAAAAGTCAAAATCATACCCTATTCAATTTTTTTGGCCAGCTTATACTTTTCGCATCTATTATTTGCATCAAAAATACCGCTCAACCTGACTGTATCCATTTTATCATGCAATTGCAGTTCATATTCCAATAGAATTAGTACAGTCACATAAAAATCTACAACTTTTTGTGCATGCAATAATTGATGTTCTCTTTGACCCAGTCCACAATAAACAGTTACTGGTTATCATTATCATTGTGCAGTGCATCCACATTATGTGTGTCACATTCAAGTTGCACCCGTCATGTAACATTGCTCTTTCAACTTCTACAAGATTCACTTTCAATGCCCTTGTGCGCATTTGTTGGCCACTACAAATGGCAAACTACAAATCGGCGAATTTGACTTGACTCTTAAACCACGTGCTTATCCACGCTCCTCATATAAACATATAGTACACTTTCCCGGCTTTATGTTTACAATAAACAGTACACACCTTCCGCAGTTGCAAACTCAAATCAACCTACATACTGTCTACTGCAAGATTTGTTGCCTACTTCACCGACCGGAGCAACCATTTTAAAAACATAAATTTTCCTTTACCTGTACATATTTAAATTGTTAGCTCCGAATCCAAACAAAGACTGAAAAACAAAAGGAATAGAAATTCCAAAAAAAATCTCCAAAGTACACTTCACTACACTGAAAAACTTGAATGAAGATCCACAAATTGTGAATAGCACAAAAATTTGACAGAACTAAATACAATCAAATGTTTCTCCGACAACGTATGCTCGTAAACTGATGGCAAGGTTCACAAATGTTACGGAAGAAAACTAGCTGTAGGTGCAAAAGTAAAAGTTTTCACAAACTGACCATCCACATATGACTACCATTTTCATAACTACATTTAAAAGTTTAACTAAACCTTATACCTCACAACAGCATTGCTCCCATGTATGTCTATATGTGTTATGTGCATGCACTGCCTTCATAATTCTCCACATCTCATCCATGCATACATGAAATTGTACCTATTTCTTAGATACCAAGCGAATTACCGCATGCATACAATAAAACTACTTGGTTTCATTCTTTGTCTTATTCCGCGTGCACACATTGCATTGGATAATCTCAAGTACATAAGTAATAGGACCAGAACATTTCATGAGCAGAATTCCCCAGAACTTATAAGTATTATTGATACGCTGACGGATCAAAGTCATCACCTTTTCTATTGGTCTTTCCGTAATTGCAAGTAAATTGTCTAAAAAATCCCCACCAACGATACCTCAGTCAGTCGTTCTAAACTGTGTTCAAAGGAAACCATATAGAAATCAACAAGACATGTATAACAGAGAAATGAGACGGCTTGTTGTAGAATAATTAGAGCTGGCTAGATCTACCCCTGATATGGCAACGCGTCCAAGCATACACATAGTCTAGTGCGTACACTCAATTGAAATGATAATAAAACCCTGTGCACTCACTCATCATGTAATGCATGCATCATAGTTAGTTAGTTAGCTAGTTGTGTTTCCCTTTTTTCATACATTTTTAGCCAAAAGACAGGAATAGTGAGTTGCAGTAGGTCGTAGCAATAACTAAAGTCGAGATTTCACATTGATGAGATTGTGTTAGTTACTAACTACAATTACCCATAGTAACCTGCTCACAAGTTATTACGCATATATAGCATGCGGTCTGGTCTTCAACTATAACTAGGTGAACACAAAGAGTGCACTTGTTCATTGTTACCTCCATTGTTTTAGATATGGCGGTCCGCTCATATGAAAAGAGCTTGAGCCACGCTATACTACTAATAGCTAACTACTGTGTGACTTTGTATGCGGTAGAGAAACGTAAGCTTGTAAAACCACAGGTTTTTACGTGCTATGCGTAAGTTAATGGCAAGAAATCAACGGTAGCAGATTATGGTGTCCATTGCAATTGCAAGGGTATGACAAGTGTTTACTATGCGAGCATTGTTGAGTTGAGTGAGGCGATTGCTGACCAATGGCAGAGGTTTCATGGTTTTTCAATAATTTGTCTCGCAAGTTATGATGTATCTTACTAGAGGCAACGATTGAAAAAAAATCAATCAATGGTCTAGATCGGTTATGAATAATTTTAAGTGAAAATTTCTAATGATGGTAGAAAAAAAAACTCAATAATTGACATTCATATGATTTAGAGGTAGCTAGTTTAAAAACTAGGCAAAAATTATGATGATAATAAATTTCATAATTACCGCAGAAAAAGCTTGTGAGTTTCCCTGCATTTAAGCGTTTTCGTCCATTTGGTTTGTTACACATAATTTGCGTTTCTATAGGTATTAGTGCACTCAAAGCCTTTGTTACGTGCGATATGTAAATCCAATTAAGTGACTAATCAGCAATCAGGACAGCAAAAACCAGTAGCTCTGTATTTAATACTATGCTTTAATTTCATCAATGATGATCCTGATGACAATGATTTGTGCATGCGTGGTTAAGTACAAATCGCGATCCCCAGCCGCCAGCCATAATTACTTAGACGAGAGTGCAAAAAACTATCTACTATTACAATTGTGCACTAATTGTTTGAACTTTGGAAAGAAAACTTTTGCTTTCAACTGAACCGGTTCCTATTTATTGGCTTCTTGTTATTGTTTAAGTAGACAATTGTAATAATTGCAGGTGTTGTCATAAGTTGAGCACGAAAGTTTTTGTTGGCCCAAGCAAAGGACATGAGGAATTTCACGAAAGTCATCTGTGCATATTGATTACTCAAATTCTACTCATGCTCCCACTATTAATTCCCATCATTGAAGACATGAGTGCACACGTATTCAATTCATTGCTTTTGTGGCCTCTAGCCTGTATCAAAAGCAGTGCAGTAGTCCATTTGTTGGTCAGTTTGCTAGTTGCTTACTTGTTGTTTGTCATATAAAAACAATGCTTGATTAGTCAAAAAGCTATCATAAGTTTTGCCTTCAAGCACTAACTATAAGTAAGTAGTAGTAATTGTCTACCGGTTTAACAGATATAGGCGGTATCACTACTTTTAATTCATATATATTTATTTATTCATACAAATACAGGAGGCTACCTCACAAAGTCATGTTAGCATGATGATCAGAATGTCGGAATGTGAATGAATGAAAAAATGACATATCATTTATACTTTAAACTTGAACGTTTTACTTTGGATGTTAGTAGACAAAAAAAATATTTTACCACCGAGTAGAGCTTCTTTAGAAAATATTATGCAGATTGATGTGGTTAGCTGAGAGAAAGCTTTTTGAGAAAAAATATTCAATATAAAATTATGAGCATTTTTTGTTAGACTGTTGGGTAGCATTCCACAGCGATTTTTAAGATGCATAAGGTTTAGGTGCGATTCGTGGAAAATACAAGTTTTCGCAATTTTTACCATTAAAACCTCAAAAAAAATTTAACTCATTTAATTTGATTCAGTCTTTTGTTCCATTGGATAAAATAAGGACTGTAGATTGTATGCGGGATACGGGAGCATTTTCCCTGTTTGTAGACAGGGACTAGGGACCAATATTTGGTAAATCTAGTAAATCAGCCAATTAAATATTATTCATGAGAAAATGAAGGGTGACTGACGTTGCCACTGGTTCTGTTATGTACTATAAGCTAAGCTAACTAACGAAAAAAGTTCAATTAATTCATAAATTTGAATGAAATGTTATTCGTACTCCTATGAAATACACTAAATAACAGTAAGTTTTGTAAGATTTTTTCCACATTTTTTCCATTTTCCTGTTTTATTGGTTACTTTAGAAGAATCTGAAGCTATGAATAAAAAAACTTAACGATTAAACAATAAATTCAGACATATGAGATAAAAATGAACTTTCAAAAACCAGCAATAGCATTTTTCATTGTTGGTGTAAAATTATATAGAGAAACCGGGCCTCACTTCCCCATGTTGCACCGCACAAGTAGTGGTAGGTACATACATGTATGAATGGCTGGGAACAAGGAAGCATACAAATCATTGCAGCAGGCAGCAATGCACAAGTAAGTTAAATGCACGTTCAGAATCTTAAGATTCTTTAAAAAGTGGTTTAAACTGCTTTGTAGACACAAGTAGTATGTGTAGTGGACAGTGAAAATAATGTGTACGATAAGGTGCTCATCTGAATGTAACATAAATTAGAGGTTTTAATTTACTAAAGGATAAGATGTACTAACTTTTAGAGGATTGCATTACATCAGTTAGTAATAAACATATAGCACTAATTATGCCTCTAATTTTCTTACTCACTCAGGAAATCCGAATCACAGACTTAACTTTAGATCTGTTTCCGACGCAAAAAAGCTTAATAATTGGGAATGTAAAATATCATTATGATTTTTTTAACCAAAACCACAAAAGAATCCTGCTGTGTGAGAGGCCAATATCGAAATTATTTTTGACCCGTAGATATTAAAGGATATTACTAATTGCTTTGATCTTTTAAGATTAATAATGTCAGTAAATGTAATAATCACATGCATAGGTATTTAGTTGTATTTAATACTAAACCCTTATGAGAACAGTTTCCACTTGAATTCCATTCCACTGAATTAACTATCCATTTGCAGAACTGCTGTCAATGATTGCACTTATTTAATTCGAAATAATTATTTTCTCAAAATATATATAGGATATGTATCTAGCATTGAAATAATCAAGCAAAACTACGTGAAATGATTAAAAACATAAGCTCCCACTTATGGGGAGATCGCATGGGTAAAGAAAATAAATGACACTTGTTTCATGAACCATTAGTTGTCAAGTCAATACTCAATAATGATATCATTGAAAATTAATAAGATGACTGCCTCGTACTAGAAAACGCAATAGCATGCTTGAACATGTGAACTTGCGCTAGAAATGTTCCCTCGCTGCTCATCCTATGACTTTTGTGGCCAACTTTATTGATACAAATAATTGTGAGCTTTTCCTTCAAAATTACAAAGCTTGTTAAATTTCCACGAGTCCTTCACCCATCTTCGGAAGGCTTTTTCGTCTTCATTGCGATGGGATAGAAAAAAATCCAGAAGTTTGGGTTATAGGTTAAATGCTCTGCACTTTATGTGATTTTCTGTATACCTTCATCCTATTGTTTCTATCTATTTTACATTTTACCGTAAATGGATTGTTATATCAATCATGAATTTTTGGGCCACGTAATATTCAAACTTTTTTCAGTCAGTTGCAGTTATTTAGTTGGACATTTTACACTCATTGTGCTGTAATGTAGCCGTTAGTGCATTGCATGCAATTCAATGTAAAATGTAATATCAATTACTCGAAGGACAAGGTATTTTTTGAGTATGTATTTATGCAAAGGGATTTTCCCAGAAAATTTCAAATGCCAAATGCAAGGAAGCAAAAATTTAAATTTCTACATATACTATGCATACTACGCGTATTTTCTAGCTGAATATCATAGAAATACTATATGTCGGTCTAAATAATTGAAGAAATGATAAATGTATGAACACTGTGTTGCAACCATTCCCTATAGTTTTAACAATAGTAAATAAATTACTATTGTATTCTGTAAAATACGTGGAATCTTGTACAGTTGAGAGTATTTGACACAGAATCAAGGGCAAGTATGAAGCAATCAAGCAATATAATACAATCTTTTACTAATGTAACAATACTATATAGCACTGACATTTGTTCTAGCTGATGTGGTTTGTAAAACTCCATATTTGCAACAGACTTAAACCGTCTTTGATTATGTAAGGGACAGTAAATAAAGCCTAAAATTTTTTAGTGAAAACTTACTAACTACTCATTGACTATAAATGTTGCACGCCCTGCAATTATACTATCCCTTTGACAGGAACAAAATGAAGAATTAATTTGACTTTCTCACAATTTTCATTATAGTAACTCATGATCTTTACTTATAACTTATTCTTATCATGCCTGCAATCTACTATTGTTTTCACAAGTAGTGATTAATTAAATTCAATGAATATATAGTCGGTCACAGGCATCAGATCCTATTTAACCTGTCTTGGCCTCGTGGGGTAATGACGATGAGGATTTCTGCTGCTCCTCAACTGACACCCATAGAGCATTGCGTGGCACCCATGTCAAGATAAATTGCTCTTTTACCTTCACACATAAAATATATTGTTTCAGCAATGTGTTGAATACTGATAGATTTTTATGCAACAAAGTAAACTTGATAAGTTCAAGGAAGAGAAATCGGTATGTGCTTTCTCCCCAGCAACAAAAAACATGCATAAAATCAGTCACTGAATAAGTGAAAACCCACTGAGATTTGCATATTTAGGTGATTACATATACATGACTAACTAAACTACATTCTGATGAGAGAATTACATAAACATTCCAAAGACTATGATGGTGGTCTAGTCAATAGGAACGCGCAAGCAATCAGACACACATGCTAATAAATTAGAATCAATATTTGAATCCCAATCCATCAACTTTTTTTCCACACTTCAACCATGATTGCAAGCATAGTTGGTTCTATGTATGCATATATTTGATGACCATTGTGGAGTCATCATCATCATCATCTAGAAAACGACAGATAAATGATACACTAGTTTTATGTGTTGAATGGAAAACGGAAACCGGATATGCTTTTATAGTTTAATTGTCATTAGGAATATGGTGGATACTTATGGGACAACATGTTAGTAAGCAAGTAAAGACAAGCGTGCGGTGTAGTCAGTAAAACGATTATACAACGATCAACATTATTGGCTGTAATAACTTGCACGACTTCACATTTACAGTGTCATGATTGATAGAACAACGAACCTTGCAAAAGATGCGCACTGCTGCAGCAAGTTTCCATTTCTCAACCATTTGATTTACAACATTAGTCATAGGATTAAAAGTGACAGTCTACACTATTATTATGATTACATGCTGTCGATGTCAAGTCCCACAAAATCATTCACTATCCTTTGTCAGCTAACATTGTTTTTTAACACTAACCAACTAACCTAACACTGCTATATATATCAAAAGGTGAGACTTTTAAACAGGCTGAGGAGAAGTTGTGTCAAACAATGCCAAGAAGTTGAAGTTGAAGTGCACTACAAGTACAAGAAACTATAACTAGTTGCTACTACTTCTTATTACTACTGTAAACAAAGTGCAGAGGGAAAACCAGTGGGTCTCTCAAGGGAGGTACCTGACATTTGAACTAATCTAGAGTTAGAGGGAATAGTTGAGGATCATGACTACGTGTGTAGTGCGCTCAAAGCGACTATTTAGTAATTTATGACTATAGATGATTATTATATGATGATTTGCACATATAACGATTACATTTATTTTCTCATCATCCCTTTTCAGAGTGGTCACTTTTTTTTCTCCTTTTTTTTGCATCATGTAACAATATAGATTTCTTGACTGACCGCTTTCTCCTGAGTGTGAGCATTGAACTTCGATATTTTTCAGGCGTCAGGTCGACGTTGTCTTTAGGTAATATCCTTTTGGTGTTGGCGAAATTTAGAATGAATGAGCTACCACATTTGCCTGATTCGTATGTTGTAAAATTATGGTACTTTGTGCTCGTGTTGTGAAGGCATCTTCTTCTATCGTCACAATGGCATGTGCTTTTGATTAGAAATTGAATGTTATAATTACAGTTGGAGTTTCTTAGTTAGGTAACTAGTTACTGGCTCAAGAAATGGGAGACATTTGTATTTCTTTGCACACATTATGTGGGATATAATTGAAATTCTTGCATGACTAGTACATATGTATGAATAAAGCCAGCATATGATATTGAAATTGGTTATATTATTGGTAGAAAAAAGTAGGGATGACGCGAGTCTATCGTCAAGAGCAGCGAATAATTTGATTTTTAGCGCGTGTCAGGCTGAGCGAGAACTTGCTAACCTATTGGTTAAAAAGGCACACAGGGACGATGAAGGTGAAAAATGGCTGCGATTGTTTTTCGTTCCAAAGCTGTCACATGCCTCAAGTTTTTGCCGTTACTAAGGAAAAAATTCCTCAAATTAGTTGTGTGGTTATTTTATAAACCAAAATGCTTTCCCAATTAAAAACCACGAATTTGGTTTACCCGTCTTGATTTTAGTTTAGATTTTTGCAGCACAAGCTGTTCAAATAAGTGGATGGAAAGTTTTGAGGTAATCTGACAAGTCTTTTTTCTGGCATATCACTTTGGTGGCGGCACAAGTGTGAAAACAAGTGTACGTACGCCGTTAAAGATTTGGACTGATTTGAGATACCTTATATTTCAGTTAAGATTTAGAAGAAAAATGATCGAAATCTAATGACGGATAGTGCATAAAATTGCACGAATGCACAATTTTTCGGGTAACAATCGCGTTGGTTATGACAAGATTATGACACGATTTGCCTAGCTTTTACTGATATTCAAGGTATAATTTTGAAAAAGAATTATAAGAATCTATTGATGCGAAGCACAAAGAAGTTACACAGATGCACATTTATTTTTAATGTACAATAAATTTTCATAAATTTTTTTTGGTATTAAAAAAAATAAATCCTTCATAGCTGACACGCGCTCTTTATTTTACGTGCATGCTTTTAAATTTCTGCAAGTTTCAGCCATGCGAATTCAGGAAAATTACTTTAACTTGTGATTTCAAGGATTTTCCCTGGCTAGCTATTATGGCCCAACTGAGAGTTGGTATTTTTACAGTTTGTTAGCTTTTTAGCTTAAAATAGTTGTGAAATGTGCAGATTTTTTATATGGAATTTTAAGTTTCAATAAAATATGAGGAAGTAAAACAGAAGAAAACTATGCCTTTTAGTAAGTAACAATAAGTACCTTTATTAGCAGTTTACAATTGATATTTTACATACCGCTTCGCAAATTCAGCCTCAAAAATTATATTGCTCAAGCTTTCTCATGTATAAATTAAGTAACTTTATCACCACCACAAGGAATGCACATTAATAATACACAAAGTTAAGTAGCTGCCATTTCGTTTACAGAACAGAAATTAGTGACATGAAGAAAATTATAATTCTCATCTCACGATCAATTGACAAGAAAGACATAAAAATTATAATATTACATAAAGCATGGTGAGTATTACTATAGCAAACAGCTATTTATCCAACATTTTAGAAATACATATGAAAATCAGTTCCTTCCCTCCCACAAATTATTCGCATATTTTCGTTATTCACATAACCACTCATCATCCACCCACATTCTTAGATCTGTCAACCAAGCCCGGAGTCAATGCTGAGTTAACTTATATTCTATAACAGTAAGCAACGAATACAGATGTGACTTGCAAATGTATTATGGCGAATGTCTCGAGATTCGAAAGCTTTTAAAGAAACAGTCTTAAGGCACATGGCTGCGCAAAAAAAAATCTACATTTTAACCATTGTATGAACACATATTAATGAATAGAGATTTTCTGAAAGATCCAACAGACTACAAGTGAAAGTAAACAGAAAGAATTAGCGGATCTGGCTTGTTGCTTCAGATTGTTCTACAGGGACACCCACTAATTGGTTAAGGGTGGTTGATGGTAACATTAATTAAATGCATAGAAAAGGTCTGAGTAACAAGTTAGATACAACCTAAAATTATCTATAACCCGAGGGTTACTAACACTAACGAACACAAAAAACCACAAGGAAAACAACAATATAATTAATTATCAATTTAAACCCACAAAATGGGCTTTTAATTAAACTTCAACGTATTTCTATGGTGCAAGTCTATTCTAAATAATGCACATCCATGACATCCAACTTCAAAGCTTAGCTGTAAGCTATTACACACTGAAGCACAGAGCATGAAAATATGGTGAAGAACGTCTTCAAAAATGGATTCCAATTCACGTCCTGGCACGTTCATAAGGATACGATTTGTAGATTTCGGGATTCTTTGGCGATTTGGCATGGAAAAAAAGAAGCGTAGAAGCAATGATTCCGTAAAGCTAGAAAAAGAAAATGTCCCATTTAAAGAAAAGTATGTCTGATTTATCATGAAGCAAAAAAACTTTATATTCAAATATTGGCTTACTTGAAAATAAAATGAATATTGAAGAAGAATAATTACCTGCAAGAAGACCAAAGTGATAATAGCAGTAGCTAGAAGATGCAGATTTTCCAAAACTCGGATTTGCATCTGGCCAAGGCACCCTTGTTTCTTCCATAAGTCGGGTTCCAAAGAACGTCCACAACCTATAGATACAATAAAGTATTTGCACGGCATCAAAACGTCGTTTAAATTAGATGATTTAGATTGAGTCAAACTCATTCGGAGTCAACCACATTTAAAGAACTCCAAGCAATATAGACATATATAAATTTTGACTTTACCACTGGTTAGATTACTGGAAAGACTGTTCCAACAGCAAGAATCCGGAACATATTGGTTTTCAGGCCAAGCTTTGGTTCCAAACCAATCAGTGTACCCGTCAACTCCACAACAATTGAACTGTTTTAAAAAATGAAGTTAAAGATAGACAGAAAATTGAAATAACGGTACAAAATACAAAGAGTAACGAAAAATTACCTCTTGATTAATGCGATCCCAAGTAGCAGTAATTGGTTCATTTGTGGAATATTGATCCAATGTCGATAAGAGCTCATTTCTCACAAAGTCTCCCATCGGTTGGCGATAAACAATTGCAAAAATGGAAACGAGAAGCTGCAAACTGAGGATCAGGATGATGCATGTAAGGTACTACGCACAGAAAACACAATTATTATTCTCCAAAAATGCATAGTTGATTCACACTAACTTTAGCGTTAAGATTGCTTACGCTCAAAAGAAGGCAACGAGATTTTACGCAGGCACCAAAACAACCCATAAAACTAACGAGTCCACTCATAAACCCCAGACACATCAACAGGATGCTAAACCCTTTGTACTGGCCATTGTTGGGAATCCCATTTTTGTGCGATAATTCCTCCAGGATTTCAGGCCCAGTCGGGTTTACTTCTTGGCTTTGGCGAAATAGCCAAACTCCAATACAAAAGGTAGATACACTAGCTAGCTGAAAAAGTATAAACAAAACAAATCTTGTAAATCTCAAACAGAAATCTTTGATACATACTAGATGCAACAAAAAATATACGATTAATTCGTCATTTTGCTTTCTATAAAAAAAACTTACTAGAGTAACCAAATTGAAGGCAATCAACGAAAACCGTAAGCAGCACATGCCACTAGATCTTCCTCCATTCCCTTTACCCATTGCGCTAAATGCAGAGAAAAATAGTTTCGCTTCTGACTCGGTAAGAGACTCCGAACAAATATTGTTTAACTGGAATACCTGAGCAAACAAATATAATTTAACGATGATGATATTATCATAATTACTATGATTCAATAAACAGATAGACAATCAAATACTTTTCATTTGCAGTAACCCTACCAAAAAAAATTATATTGCTGAATATTAAAACTCAAGTTTAGTAATGTAGCTACGTTACAACAAACAATTTAAGTTGATTCAAAGATGGGTAATGACAATGCTCACTCTCAGTCAGTTCAGGAAAAGGAAATCAAGTGAGAATGAGCTGATAAATTCGTTGGGTTTTCTGAATAATTTAATTCGGAAGGTATGTGGGCTACAAAAGCACAGAACATCCAGCGTTCAAAAGGTTCCGTCAGATAGTCAAGCGGACCTTCCAAGAAGGAAATTAAAATCATAACTGTATTGACATGGCTTACCTACCACGGATCGTGCGACTTGGATAACTTTTGATAATACTCACTCAACACTAGGTACTAGGTACTATAAATAGAAATTAATTAATATCCACTCACCAGTTACTTATTGGAATTCCAAGGTGTATGTGTTGAAATAGGGCGGCCAGTTTACATCAATTTCAACAGTTTAGTGCAGTGTACTTTACTTACATTTAACCTTAGAATTAATAGTTTGTCAGTATCTCAAAAAGTTTTAGAATGGCACTTGTACTTTCTGTGCGATCGCTTGATTGGTCAGTTTAGCTATTCTACATGGTTGCCTAAAGCGCAGTTGCACATTAAAAAAAATCAGTTATTGAGTTATTCTAATTATAGTTTTATCTTATTCTAATTAGCAAAATGAAAATGCTTTTGTTTACCTAAGAATTCACTCAATATTCAAACGTTGAATTTCCTTTCCGTTTAATGGGATGCTTACTTTCAATGACACTGTAGGTATAATTATTTCCTGCAGCAGGCAAAAAGGTTAAGCGTCAGAAAATGACTGTGTGACATTCTTTTCGGTGAGTCTGGTGGTCGTGGTGATGATCCTGGAAAAATAGGGCAAATATTTCAGAAAATCAGTCGTAATTTGCTGGAGTTCCTTTTCGTATAGTTGATAAGTTAAATCTGAGCCGGAAAACATCCAATTTTGACCGCTCGGACCTGATCCGTACGACTGCTCTGAGTGCTTTGCATGCATGTATTTTATTTAAAACTACCGGAAAACTCTAAAATAAAAGGATTATTGATTACTTAAAATGCATGTGTATCAATGCTTGTAATTTCAAAACCTGTCAGAAGATTGAGCCTAAGGAATCGATCTGATTCAGCTTCCAGGCTGTTCAAAAAATCTTAGAACGAGTGGTGTGTCATTCATGCAGGACGTAAAACTAATCCAGCAATTCATTTATCGTGGTTTTTTTTTACCTACCATGCATTCAATATGCATCTAATTCATACATACCCAGCTTATCTTTTAGATAGCACTGATAAATAACTAATAGTAAAAACTGTTGCCATACCAGTACAACGTAATGTGTACAGTGTTATAAAACCCAGTCACCAAATAAATACGTTTTTTCCAACCCGACAAACTCATTCGATAACCGAGCGTTTACAAACAAATATTATTTGCATAAATATCATACAGAACACTCAAAGAGCTACAGCATGTCCACTGCACACAAATAAGTTGGATTTTCTTCCGGCTTGCCGTTGTTATCTGAATATTTTTAGTTATTATAGCAATATTTCTGCCCATTTTCGCCTGTTTACTATTGTTGTCTGCTTATGTCAATATAGTAATTAACGCCCTAATAATTTATCCGTTTGGTCTGAGTAAAATTATCACCATTATCACATATGTTTCATTTTTCACGATCATGGCGTGACTTGTTTTGAGCTGATCAGTGCCCTTCATCAACAGCTTGGATGTATCAGATCCCAAATATTTCATTCGTTTGCGGTTTTCCATGAGGTAAAAATTTTCATAGATATATGAAGTGATGTTCTGCATCATGATGAATTCAAGATGTTAATGCTTTAATGCTTAAGCCTAAATCACATAAAAATGAAGCACTGGGAATTACCTTTGCAAATCGTCATTTATTCATGGCTGTCATAATTCACGATCACAATGCTACGCTTGATCTCAATCCCAAAAAATAACATCTACCTACAACTGATTAATTAAAAAGCGGTTACATCGTTTATACAATACACACAATTTTTTTCAATTTATACTTCTCGACTACTTCAATTTACAACACCCATGCAAAATTCTGCCTATATATATAGCTTACATCCAAAAAATTACGCCACAATTGGAATTTTGTATTTCTAATATTTGCTAATTCATAACTGACAAACGTATTAAGCATGTGTGTTAGTAGTGTGCAATGCAAAAAAACACCTAACATGCTCACTTTCGCATGGTATTTCAGAAAATTCTCATGTGGCTCATGCATTGCATGCCACGCACTAGCTGACAAGTGAAAATGTACTCTATTCTCAAAACTCAAACGGACGTCGAATACACACAAATGCATGTCCCACAGCATTGCATTCCCTCCGTTTCAATTCTGCTCGGACTATATTAGCACCAATGAAAAAGAATAAAAACTTACAGGTTCAGCACTCACATCAAAAAGCTACAAGACGCATATTGTTTGCTGTATTCAATTGGACTTGAACTACCGTGCATTATACTAAAGGACTTAATTACAGAGCACACGGCATACGCATTGAAATCAGTGACTGTAGAAGCAGACAGTACGAATTAACACAAATATATTCTCATCATATATACTCATATACACATTGTCATTCAAACTACCTTTATTGGCCAATAAATAATGGCTTTACTAACTAACTAACTAAGCTGCAGACTTTCCGATAACCTGACCACTCGTAATAATACTCGAGCACTGATCCTATTTATCTTCCACTTTTGATTTCCATAATTTCCGTTGCCTGTATTTTTGTTAATAATTTAGTGCGTAGCATATGCGTCTGTGCATACCATTTCCATACTTCGCAACTTCGCATCACAGTAACAACGCTCAGTTGCAAAATCGATCCGAGAAAATTGACCGGAGCCTAGCTAGCTGGGACACGTATAAGACAAAATCTCAGGTGATGAGTTTGTTTTTGTTTCTCATGGATTCATCATGTAGTCATTTTTGTAATACCTCAACCGTGAAAACATACGGAGCTGCGCTTCGTACGATCTGGGGTGTATTATTATCGGAATTTCAGTTATTTTCATATTCTGAAAATTTTGTCAACTAACTACCAACTATTAACACATCTCAGTGTCAAGTTTCACATACGGTGAAATACTATGCCCACGTAAACCATTCCGTGTAGTACAATTTGAATGTACACATCAGACGACGAGAGCAATATAGATTTAAATCAACCTGTGCCGCGTGTGGTGCATTGAAATGTTCTACTGCTACGTCTTACCTCTCTAGTTACGGCTTACGGCTCCGACTTTCATACTTTCGTACTAAAAAACTACCACTAGAACATATAGGGAACTTGAACAGCCTACCAGAAAGAACCAACTAACTAAACTATATAGTGATGAGATCACATGAGAGTGAGTAGTGGACAGCTGGTTCATTATTTAGGAGTTTGATGAAGAAAAATTTGAATTCTTGGTTCTGTCGTTAATTATTTGCATTTCTGAGGTAGTGGAGGTGAAGAAATAATAACATCTGGTAAGAATTACCTGTTTTTGTAGCAAGCAGTGCTGGGCAATAGTCCTTTCCTTGATGCCCAGACAAGATTTGTAAAGATTTAAAAGTCATTGGTCCATAGAAATAGATATCCATACATTAGTCATTGTTTAATAGTTTGTATGGTGGTTTCTGTTCATATAAAACGTCTGTGAACCGTATAAATCGTTTTGATTGTTGTTGTCGGCACGAGTGAAAGATCGGGTTAATATCCAAGTTAAGTTGTTTATCGGATGCTTGACTTGATAATCGTAAAATTTTCTGTTGCGCAATTATTCAAACATTAGTGGATTGACAAGGGATTGAGGGAATAATGAACCTGTGCTGTAGTATTTTTAATATGTGACTTGTGGAAGATTAAATTTTAACTTGGCGGATTTTGACTTTAACACTATTTTTTTCCAGGCTCCACAATGATGTTCTCAACTGAGGGGTCTCGAGTGCTGAGCGATGCCCAACTAAAAAAATTGAAGACACACAAATACAGTGTGACCAGCAGTAGTTTTTTAGATTCCTTTCTTCAGCCTTGGTGGAACTGGTTGGTTCTACAAGTGCCCATTTGGTTGGCACCCAACTTAATCACAATTGTTGGCTTAGCCATCAATATACTCACCAGCCTAATTCTAGTTTACTATAGTCCGAATTGTAAAGAAGATGTAAGTACCGTTATTTTTGTTGTGAAGTCTTGTCAGTAAAATTTCAAACTTTTTATTTCTTTTTTTATTTCTATTTTCTTTTCAGCCTCCAAGCTGGGCTTGTTATTTGTGTGCTCTTGGACTTTTCTTGTATCAAAGCTTGGATGCTATAGACGGAAAACAAGCTAGACGAACAAATTCTAGTTCCCCATTGGGAGAGCTTTTTGACCATGGGTGCGACTCTATATCGACGAGTTAGTTTTTTTCACTATTTTTTGGTTGCAAAGAAAAATTGCCCTGCAAATAGTTTTTTAGATAAATGTCAACTGTTAATATGATCCTAGTTTTCGTATCACTGGCTGTTTGCGTCTCGTGTAAACTTGGAACGTCACCAGGCCTTATGTTTCTGCAATGTTTTTGCGCAATGACACTGTTTTATTGTGCTCATTGGCAAACATACGTTTCAGGTATGACATGAAGTTATCAAAGTGACTCTTAGAATTGTAATTCGGTAAATTTGAATTTCAGTGAGTTCTTAAACTAACTATTGTTGCAGGAACTTTACGTTTTGGTCTTATTGACGTAACGGAAGCTCAAATAGGGATAATCTCTGTTCACATTCTCTCCGGTGCGTTAGGATGTGATTTCTGGACGAGAAATGTAAGTTGTAAAGTTATTAATAATGGAAGCTCTAATCTCAATTTACTAACCGTATAAAAATTCCATGATTAGTTTAGTAATGAAATAGGTAATGATATAATATTCGATTGATGATATTTATTATAAAATCAGTCTACCAGAAAGTGGCCAAACTTCGTCTTCTATGATTGTTCGTTTTCATACTCTTTGATAATACTCTAAAAATGTTAGCAGTTCAAATTCACTTGAAATGGCAAAATACGAATGGGAAATAAAAAATAACAAAGGATGAATCAACATCTAAGGACCCATGCCATGGGAATTTAGGAGAGGTAAAGATGATGGTTATTTATGTTCAATTTTGCGTTTTCTGAAAGAAAGAAACCGTATATTATTGTGTACGGGCGGACAGATAGTATTTCTAGGGTTTCTTATTTAATGTAATCATTTCGTGTATCTAGAGCCAAACGCGAAGTTTGGCCACTTGCAGATATTAAAAATTGTATTGTTTGTTAGATCATTGTTTCATTATCTGAACTTTTTAAACAACGTTCCTATTGAAATTATGTGCAGGTGTTTTTTCATGTTCATTTGGGAGCAGTTCCGACACTTCTTGCTCTTCCTTTGGGTATATGGTCGTGCATTAAGACCTTAAAGATAATTTTTACAGGTGGAGTAGGCAAGAATGGTTCAACTGTTGCAGTGAGTACTGACTTAATTGATTGACTGAATTCTTTCGCAAAGTAGAGGTGGCATATTTTGTTGCCGTTTTTCTTCCGTTTTTTTAACATTTTTATATTTGCTCACACTACTCACATATGCACTGCAGCAGCGTTAACACTTTCATAACTAAAAATTGCTAATTAATTCTTTTATCTGTATTACCATGATGAAGTTTCGGTCGATAGTCGATAGTATGTATTTTAACGTTGGATTACTCTAGCTGAATTGAATTAAAAGTATCAACTTTTAGGTAATTACTGATTGTGTCATTGACAGTATCTCAATTGCAGAGTTGCAATAGTGTTCTAGGGTTAATTTAATATTCTGTTTCATCTAGAGTTTTGAAGCATGGTTTGGTTTAATAGTTGTTGATTGTATTCATCAGCCACATAATAATTTTACAGCTGATTCCAGACACAGAAGTCCCACGTTACTCCCTTTACGTAGCACTTTTCATTTCCGGAGCATTCCGAGCTTTGATTTGTTATTCCCAAACAATTTTGTATAAAGGTGCTGGCAAAAATGGGTCTTCTATTGCAGTAAGTGCCATGTCAGCATTTATTAAAGATTTGAAACCGTGGGCCGTGGGTGTACTCGTCATGTCGTTTGTAGCTAAATACTATGTGAGAATGAAGTTTGCTGTTGTTTTGTCCCTATTTAAAAGTTAATTTCAGTATTTTATTTATTATTATGTGAAAGTGAAACTGTATCTCGGTGGATCTTCTTGCATCTACGGTTCAACATGTTCAATTCATGTACATTCGCTAAGCTTGCATGGTAGTATTTAGGCATGTGATATTTGCTCGCTGTAAAACACTTATCTGTGAGCTTCTTAATTTGCCATGATTGCTTTTTTTGGTTGTTGAATGCTTTTATTGTGTTTATTTTGTTGTACTCTTGTGAAATCAGATTTGATAGTAAGAAAAGTTGACCAATGTGGGATGTTTTCAGGGCACCAGTGTATTGTCACCTATCATCCCATTCAGCTTAGTACTTATCCCAGCGATAATGATTGCTATCAATAGCAAGGATGATATATATGGGAATTTCCCTGCGTTATACGTTTTAATGTTCGGCCTAGTCTCTGCCAAAGTTACGAACAGATTAGTGGTAAGCAAGGACTTTTGTTTTATTAACGGACAAAACCATCAGCAGAATTCTATTGTGTTTCTATGTTGGTCGATAAATTGATGTGGTTGTAATTTTTTGCAGGTGGCCCATATGACTAAAAGTGAAATGGACTATTTAGATTCAGCACTATTTGGACCATTTTTACTTTTCGTGAATCAATATTTCTTTAATTATGCTGTTCCGGAAAAGTATCTTCTGTTTTTTGGCTTGGTAAGAGCAGTTAATTATTTTTTTTACTGTGCAACGTGTTGATAAGCTTCATAGTCCTGCTCTGCTAACTATCTCCCATGCCCCTGCACAGTTTATATCTCGACCACCTGTACCATCGGTGTAACCGTTGATCGGAGTTGATTAGTACATATATTTTTTATCATGGTGGATAAATTTGCTATGTGTTGTTTCAGGTGTGGGCTGCCGGAGCTTTATGGACTTATTGCAGCTCAGTATGCATTGAAATATGTGACTCTTTAAATATATTTTTATTTCGTATTGAAACAGTGCATGTGAAGAAAACACAAAAGTGAACCTCCACATTTCTCATTATATACTGTATTCTATATGAGCGTTTATAAGTGTCATCTTGTGTACGTGTGTGCATACACAACGGTGCTTATTGGTAAGGTTCTTGTTGACGTCCAAGAAATAACAAGAATACAGCAATTCTTGTATTTTTACGTGATTTACTCTCTGTAGTGTTCAGTTTAATACTGTGCTTAGTGATATATTTTTATGATAGGTATAAACATATTACGGAAACAGTAATGTGCTTGATTTGGTGTGCTTATCAAAAAGGTTCATCATAATACAGTACATATAGTAACGAAATCCAACCCGAAGTGCAAGGGATATTTATTTACTTATGTAGAATTAACTAAAGAAGTATGAATGTTGTGTTGTGTTCTGTTCTAAGTATGTATGCTTTATGAAATGCGCGAACTCGTCGCTTGATTGTAATTGAATCAATGTTCTCTAATGAAAGAAGTGGCAATGTTATTACTTACAAAACAGTTTATGTGTTTTCTGGCATTCCACGTTTATTTACTCTCTCATCCATGCATAATATTATGGACAGCCGAATTGCACTACCAGAGAAGACCTGTTGTTATGCAATGCACTATATGCAGTTCACTCAATATTTACTCTCTTACTTTTAGTTACGATCTTTTAGGCACTTACAACTTTTGGAGGAGTCTGGAGTGCTTTACTGCTGTTATTAGCTCACTCCCTCGAATAATTATCCTGCATGCATACGTGCGTGCTTCATTATAATCTGTATTCCATTTTCCATCCCGCAGAATTGTACAATAGACCCATCCGACTAGACTGACTGACTGAGCAATAACATGCGTTTGAGCTGCCAAATTTCAGCACAGCTCCTGCATGGAAATGATGGCAAATAGATACACAGTGAAAGCAGGGAAGATAGAAAATATAAGCTAGAAATATCGCTCTACTTCATGGATATTTATCGATTTTACTTTCACACGAGCCCATATATTATTTGTGTACCAGGGTTGTTGCGTTGAGCAACATTTTTAGAGGCCATTTCGACTTTATTTCAAGTAACATACTTTCACGACACGACATATAAAAAAAGAGTCCGCCTCAAAACATGGGTATGGGAATGCTGATGCATAAAAAACGTTGCGCGCTCGAAATAAAAAAAAAATCTCATGAAATGGAACAAAGACACTAACACTAGTCCGGTCGCTTATTGATGATTCAAATTGTTTAACTTGAGAGTTTCACACTTACAGTTAATTTCTTCATGCCCAGTAACTCTGTGGTCGAAAAACCTAATAAACTATGGAGTTCCATTCAAATCAAACCTTTTCACTCGTGCTTATGTGCCTGTGTCTGTCTAGCACTCTAATAATGATCCAGTTAGCTGCACAAAACGATTGGACACCTTGTCCAAATCGAAATAATGGCACATATGCAGGATACGTTATAACATATAGCATTCGCTACGTGGCTCGAGAGAGCAAAGTATAGGTTTTCCATCCCATACCACATTGCATGAGAAGCTCATAAAAATGAATATCTTCCTATAAATCTACTCGCTGCTCGCTTTTATTATCATTATTGCAATACCTGCTGGATTAGGGCTGCCAATAAAATAACTTATTTGAGCGAGCCACCGGATAACTGCTAAGAAAACCCCGGTTAACTGATCGAGTAGTTCTCTGCAAAAAATATTTATTAAACGTATACTACAATGAACTTTTTTGTCATTTTTTCCTGTAGGAGTGAGCAATAACTGGCTGCATTGCATTCCTACTGGTTAGCCAACCAATAACATATCTAGCTGTGAGCCGTGATAGCTAACCCATGGGTGATAATACCAGATACATGGAGCACTATTGTACTGGTAGGGAACTATTGGAAAATTGGAATGTGCTGCTATCATAACCCACTAACTAATAACTAACTATGTATGCCATTGGCAAAACCACAGAGTTAAATCTACAATGTGGAGTAAAAGCTGTGTAACTGCAAACATTTTCCTGCTCCTTATTCAGTAATAGCACATAATGGTGGAAAGAGCAGCTGTTGCTTTCCGCTTTTCAAACATACATGTACATGAACTTCTTTTATTGGGTCATAACTATTCTCTTGTTTGCATCTTTCTCTGTGAACTAAATACATGAAGACGTACTAATGAGTGAGTGAAGGAGTTAACATTTCCATGGACAGTTTTGAGTCCTTCATTTTGTGCACGAGAATTAATACCCTCGACATCATTATTTTCAACTAGTGTCAATAAACAACTATTTGTTTCCCCCAGTAATACATTTCGTTTGAGGATTGAAAGTTGGCTGAAAGGAGGAATAAACTTTCTCTTGTCAACTGTCTCAACAACTCTCAAATCAACGGTCTGAGTGCACCTTATACAGCGCTATTTGTGAGTTTATTTTCTGGAGTATGGTCTTTTGTCAAGTACAGTTATAGTTATGTGTAGGAATTGGATTGTTTGACGCACATAAAAGATAAGTGGACCAAATAGACTAGTAATTAAGAATAGACATCACCATTTTCAATCTAATTGCATAAATAGCAATGAGTTCGTGTGATCTGATATCAAATTGCAGAAACTTCTTTGTTCTGAGAGGTGAAGAGCATCCGTTTTAGATACAAGTTAATTGTTATACACGACTATAGGCACTTTCAGTCTGTGTCTGCGATTCCGGAAGAATTGATTTTTCTAATAAGTTTATAAACTAATAAAATAAGCATGGGATGGGATGTCTATACTGCTTTCTATAAAAAAAGACTGTAGACAAAACTGTCGCTCTTTCGATCATCACATCATAAGAGCTTTTTACAATGCACGCATTAAAAACCGCACTTTAGAATTGCCTTATAGCTTTTCGTAGCATGGGTTTTTTCAATAAGAAATTGGCAACTGATTGAGCGCAGAATTAATTAGATATTATGATTGTCTGAATGATTTAATTGAACCCCGGCAGCACTCCTGTTTGCTGCAGCGCATTGTAAAATTTAGGGTTCATCGCGCAACTATATAGCAACGCTACGCGAGACTGTCTTTGCCCGAATATATTATATTGAATACAATACACCTATTTTTCTTAAGGTAACTTGACAACATTATTTTTGCTAACATACCATGTTTAAGATAAATACGCAACGGTTTCGCAGGGTTTGCTAGTTATAGTTTGCAGTAGGGAATCCTGAATATCAAGGTTTCAATTCAATGTTTGAGAATGCCATACACAAACATTAATGCTATACACAAACATACGGTTTGTATTTCGTGGTAACTTCGATCGCATTGTCGATTACATCAGTGCTATGCAACATAATAGAAAAGGCGTATTGATTTCAAGAATTGTGTATTAGTATTACTACACAAATAATGTGTATCATGATAACAAAAGAAGAAAAGCCCAAAGCCACAGAAACAGAAACAACCGCTAAATCATTTCCTTGACATTATCTTTATTGTTTTTGGTTGCTGCTCGCAAATGCTAGATTACAACGGCCTCAGACTGTGTGGAGTTTTCCTGGTAAGGATTCATACTGCTTCCATGAAAATTATATTTCGCTCCTCAGAAACGACCTATATAATAGTGAAGGATAGTAGGATTACATGAAAACCTACTTCAGATGAAGCTTTGTGTTCTTTATATTCCTAATTAATCAGAGTTATAGTTGCTATATGAGCGTCGTCCGCTACCGTTTAGTCATAGTTTGTAATAGCGTATTATTCACATACGGGATGTAACTTGGGTAACTAATGAAAATTGTGCCATGCCATGTAATCTTATATCCATAAAAATACCATGCCTGCACATAGTACGTAGATAACTTTCTTCATCTCCTTCACTTCAGCGAGTTAACCCTACAACAGCCAGCAGCATTAGATTACGTAGGGTAGAAACGAGAACGAGAAACACTTTAATTTCTTGCACGGCATTCTGTGTTTTGAGCATGCATTGCGTTCAACTTCTTTCTTGGAATCTTTCTATTTGGTTTTGGATTTTAAGAGTTTGTTTGTTGCCAGGGGCTATGAGGATATTAATTCATCAAACTTCTCTTTCTCGATAGAAACCATAGTGATATATTGTAACGAGAAGGACCAAAATACTATATTAAACTTGTTTATATAATTTTTAAAATTCCCTTTTGCATATTGGTTTTTGAATTTTTGTCGTGTTGAACGTATTTCTTACACTAAAATGTATGATAAGCTGACTTGAACAAAACTTTCTAATAAGTAGTGATTAACCAACAAAGTTTACAAAACGTCGTTTCACATTATAATAAACACGGTTACGTCGGAGTGAGCAACGAATCTGTGTAATTGACTGATTGATTGCTAGTTCAAGTTTACAAATATGAAGACGCATCTTCTTTTTGATCTTGGTGTTTTTAACTATTTTAAATAAAAACAGCGGTGCTAACAATGATGAATTTACTTTTTGTTGTGCAGTTTTGTGTGGTGAATCTGAAAATGAATACAACGCTTATAGAAATGAGAAAAAAATCTTGGAATTTTCGAAAAAAATGCTTTGACTTTGTTACTCGAAAAACAGCAATCAAGCGTTATCTATAACGTCTCTCAATACCCCAACTTTTCCTATCTATTCAATACTTTACACCTTACACGTTCCATATCCGTCCAAGCATTAGCTCCTCCTTGCAACGAGTTCAGAAATATGACTAAAAAGCGACCATAAACTTTTTTCGTACAAGTGTTTGAAATGTTTTTCAAATTCACTATAGTATTATCTTAAGTGTCTGGTATTTGGATTGTATTGAAAAACTTTCCCGGCTCACTCGCTCACTGCTGAAGAATATAAAAAAGTGTTCACACTAGAGTTCGTCTTCAAAAAGTTACCCTGCACTGATAAATGCATATATTTCGTGAGAATGTTTTGTATCTGAAAAAACTGAAATATAGGAAATCAAATTCCACCATTGACTTGTAAACTCGATGAGAAGAATGAATTTTAAACTAATAGCATCTTGGAAAGAAACAGTCAACACAATCTATTGTCTTGTCAAGTGAAGTTACTTGGGCGTGATATTGAAGAAAACAAGCTAAGAAAATATTGGTGGAATGATGCACATTCCGATAATAAGAAAATGGGAATGAGAAAATTGTGAGCCTTCTAGGAGTTTTTATACATGCTGATGATGCATTAGATATAGTGGACTCATGTAAATAAATACGCACATGTCAATAATCCTACTCTACAACTTAATATAAGGAAAAATTAGAGCATTCAGTATTCAGTTCCTATAGAAAACAGTTGTGTGAAATTAAATCTCTTCCTTAAGACGAGTATCTCTATGTATGAAATAATGTCCATTAGAAACTAATCGAGAGAAACGGTTAAGTTAGGAGCTCCTTCACATTTTCTCTGTAGATATTATTGGGCCCCGGACTTTTCTATAGCAACAGATGACGGAGATTATTCATATTTTACAGGTTGCAGTACAGTATGATTATTAACTAGCCATTCACTGGGATTGAGGGAGAAAATTATTTATCGAACTCGAAGTAAGTTCTTCCCCATAGGTTAAGAAAGTTGCGACCTTTTATGGACACATTAGAAAGGCACACAGAGCAAAAGTTATTTAGCTCAACATAGTTATTAAGTTTAGTTGGCTGGCGAAGTGTACAGAGAAAGGAAGAGAATGTGCTAGGATGATTCATGTGGGCAATACGATGACAAGTCAAGGAAACAGGAAATTGGGATTGAAAGTATTGACTGACACTGTGAGTTGGAGCGACCATGAAAATGAGATTAGATGTTTCCATCACACACACACACATTCTGTGTAGTTCCATTAAACTCACGACATTTCCTGCCTCCTTCTCTATATAAAATCTTTTCCCTCGTGTTCGATTTCATTTTTTTTCAACATAACAAGAATCATAGCGGCGCTGTCAGGACTACATAAATTCCTAATTCATGCACGCAAGCATGGGTTTTGGAGTCTGAGCTGATAAAATTAAAACAAGGGATCCTCATCTATTAAGATTTGAGTTCTAGGAGCTATATATTATTCAACTTGCTTCCCAACTCGTGAAAGCATGGTTTAGGTAAATGACTTGAGGTTAGAGTTAGTTAGAGCCCTCTCGAATCTTTCTTTTTTAGATTTTCTAGATGCCCTGATAGTCAGTACGCTGACTAAAGTAAGTATTCAAGCAAAATTGTATGCATGTTTTGAGACATATTTTCCTGGAAATTACAGGAATTTACATAATGTGTTAATTGCCAGAAAATCGTTTTGAACTTAAAGCGCAAGTAAACAATCCTTACCCTGACAATGCCAGTGACATGCGAAAGATAAATCTATGACGTTCTAAATTAAGCACGTGGGTGGACACAGTCTGTATTTTTAATATTCATAAAAGCAAACTGATGGAGGACTTAATTCTTGGACATCAAGTTGTTCGATAATTATCGACGCAATAATACCGTAACATCGGTATTATAATCTCTCAATAAAAATAATCCTTTGGGGGAAAGTCCAATAGGAGATACAAAACCAACCCAAATCCTTAAAATATAAGCCCAAATAGATGTACAACGAAATAAGAGGAGATAAAATTTAATCTCTATTCAATTTCTGTCCATCCCAGGAACCTACGAGACTCACTCCCGCGAAATAAGAGACTCAATGCTTAAAATCCTGGGAAAATTGTGACAACATATTGATATTATTGGAAAGCTTTGTAGAACTCATTTTAAATATTATGTCTTGTAAGCTGCTTATCACAACTATTCAGTTTTGAAAATTACCACGATTTGTCCACTAAAGTCAGATTACAACCATTAAAATAATCCCCTTGGCAACTGTACATATGTTTGATTCATAAGTATGCCCCCGTAGAGATCCATTTTGTGCCAAAACTATAGAACCCATTAAAACTAATCTTACACAAAAAACTATTATTAAGAAAGAAAGATGCCTAAATAATCCATTATAACTAGCCCCTGTGATCCTAACTAAAACATTCCTCTATACAAGCTACCAAAGTAAACGCTTACTAATTATATAACTACTATAGACTGACAATAAATAAAAACTAATGAATGAAACGTGTGAAAAAAAGTCCATTTTTAAGCTCATAAGCTTCTCCTGTCGAGCCAAAACCTTGCTAGCAACTACAACTGCTTTCAAATACAGAGAAAGTGAATATATCCATGCTCCAAGTCGGAAAAGGAGTGGAGCAGCAGAGCAACGCGAATGTAACTTTATTGATCCGATGCGCGAAAAACTGGAAACTCTTCTCTCTCAGAGCCAACTACCTAACTACCAACTTTGCTAGCTATCTCCAACCCATGTACACATAGTAGTTTGCACAGAACCTGCAGAACATAATACATAAACTATATGGGCGAACATTGTGCCTACAAGTTCCGTTCCCTGAGTCCACCGTTTTTCGCATCGCATCCAGGCGAGTAGTTAGTGATACAACTCACTGCTCAATTTCCCCATGGCTGGTGAAAGCGCGTCTCGCAATTCAGCAAGGGAAGACTGGAGCACACCAAATGTACTCCCTTTCTCCTATGTTTGTTGTACGTATATGATGGTATAATGTCCCAGGGAAACACACGGGGATTCGTGCCCAAAGTTAGTTGGCTCTTTTCTGCCAAAATCTCAGACTAGTTCACCCACCATAGAGTCAGTCAGTACCAACTAGTTGTGGAGCACACTACATTCCATATTTGAACATGTACTACCACTACTACAGACAATTATTATGAAGCCTCACCTCCTTTCTAACTAAACTCTCTTTCGCTACCACTCGTTTTCACTCTGACTTACTTTCCTTTTAGTTTTGTCCATACAAGGGCGCAACAACGACGACATGTACATTTTTCCTCTATTTAGAACACAGGGTCTTCCTTTCCTTCACTCACTTGCTAACTACACTTTAATGGCTGTGTGCTCCGTGATCCTCCGTTCCAAGTTCAACTAAACTACTACTACTTCTGGTTATGGTTACCAAGGCTGTGTCAAGTCCAAGATTCTTGTGTTTATAGTAAACAGGAGGAGTACTAAATTACTATAAGCTGACTATATATGTAACTAAACCCTTAACCAGCAAACTAACTACTAAGGAGTGACTCCATTTGCAAGGGACAAGTAAGCGTAGTTTTTTGTGTATTAATGAAGATCATTTCGTAATTTTTTAGTTTGTTGGAGGACAAATTCGCTTGGTAGATATCATTTAGGCGATGGGGCGATTTTATGGATTAGGATGATCACTATGGAGCTAAGGAGTCGTTGGAAACGAGGAGTTTATATTTTTATCGTGGCTCCTATATTAGGTGTGTTATCACAACATAATAGACTAGGCGTTACTCCGTGTATATGTACGGATTTGTTTATTCCAGGGAACAGTGAGTTTTGGTTACCAAGGATGTGTTAATGGCTATTTTCTATTTTTAATTTTTGAGGGGATTTTTAATTTTTGACGGGTCTGAACGGTAGGGAGGACTATGTCATTGCACCTTGTTAAAGGTACTACGCTAGTGGCTCAAAAATATAGCTGGGAAAGAAGCTATAGAGTTAGTTAATAACTAACTGTGAACGGGCAACTAGTTATAGTTAGCTATATAGTTAGTTTACGGTTGTTTGCTGGGGAATAGAGCTGATGGATCACAGTTATTCAAAAGATATGATTTTTTATGAATCAGTTTTGTGAATGAATGACGTAGAGAGGGAATAATAGTAATGATCTGAACCAGTCATGTGTGTTAGCTTTGTGAGGCTGGACGATTATGTAATAAATTGCATGTTATTTTTGTGTTCATTTTCCAGTGTTACCTCGTACACGGACGATTTGAATAGTTCACGGAGTGAAAGATGCTCGCCATTGCCCAATGAATGAAAAGTGGCTATGTCCAAGACTCGTAGACTACCTAGTGATCGTGGGCTCCAGGAGTCCTCATCACCAGGCTAGCATCCAGGCTCCTGAACTTCTTCGTCGTTATCCAACCAAGGATCATAAAGTAAGTGTCATTTTTTTACTATAGTTAGTTGGTAGTGGTTTAGGTTAGTCACAATAATAATTTTCAAGAGAAAATGGTGCGTTTTGAAATGCATAGGCAGGCTATGGCTTAGGAAGGTTATTTATCGTCAGCCTTGTAATCGAGTTGTCATAAAGAGTACTTTAAGTTTCTTTTGGTCGGTAATGATACAGATTTGAGTAATAGAGGTGCTTAACAATTTTGTATTTGTACTGAAAATGACTGTATCAGCTTAACATTGAAAAAAAAATTTCAACTGAGATAGCCATTTTGTAGAGCATACAAAGCTGTAAAGAAATCTGCTTTGAATTTTCGAAAAATCGGCTATACGGCGGGCGTAGCCGCCGCGGTGTGAAAAACAATATACAGTACCTTAAGGGAGTCAACTTTTTATTAGATCAATTTTTCGACATGAGTGCATATGAATTTGGAAAAACTGAAGATGCCATTCGATAGAAAATGAAATGAAGATGTTTTCATGCAAAAATCAGAGATGTGCAAGGCTCTGGTAGTTACAAAAATTTGATTTGAAAACAGGGTTAAAAACATGCATTTTCTGGTCTGTGCGCCGCAAATCACTACCACTTTTGGCAAAACCGTAACAAGGTTTGAATAATTTACAAGACTATTAAAGATTAAGATGAGAAGATTTTAGCCAAAAAATATATGCGCTGCCATTTCATTCAGGGTTTTGCCAAATATAATGTTGTTTTGGATTCCTATGCAACTTTTTACGCTCTACAAAATGGCTATCTCAGTTGAAACTTTTTTTTTCAATGTTAAGCTGATACAGTAGAAGTGTTTTGACATGGATACTGATCCTGCACATTTGAGCAGCTGAAGATGAAGTTTAACATACTCAAGAATATACCAGCTCAGTCTTCTTTTCTGCTGGATTTAGTTTTTGTAGTTTTTCAAGATTGTTACATATCGGCGGCTTTTATTACATGTAGCTTCGGTTTACTTCGGCTTCAGTGATTACGGTTGGTTTTCTATCCCGAGGTTTTTTAATGGGTAAAAATCATTGTTTATTTCGTCAGGCGTTCGGTTTAATATTTTTTCGGGTTTTTGTTGTAATGACTTTGATTGTTGACTACAGCCCCCTAATTTCTATGCTCTTGTCAACCGATCTTATCTAAAAAATGTGTTTTCTAACTTCACTTTTCAGTAGGCGATTGGAATATTCAGTTTCATCCTTGGTTGGTTTCTTATGTTTGTTTTTAAATTTTTATTTTAAATTTTATCCCGATTTTTCATGAGTTGCTTTGTATTCTCTGTTCCTGTCACCTGTATTTCATGTCACGAATTCTTGTTGATTTTCCCGGAGCTACAGTGTTCAAAATAGTCACTAATGTGTTTGTTAAGTACTGGAGTTGCTCTTCAAACTTAATGCTACTACATAAATATGTACTTGTCGAGACAAAACAAGTTTCTTGAATCAATGGAAATGGAAGGTTGAATGCATGCATGGTAGAGTCAGCGGAAGCTGCCTAATGTTTGAAACCATAACTTTTATTTTTAGGACTTTCCACTCCCAATTGATGTCGTTTATTTTTGTCAACCTGAAGGATGTGTTTGTGTTGGTCCCAAAAGACCTGCTCTGCGAGACGCAGTTTCTTTCGTTTTCACTCTAACTGATAAAGATTCAGGTAACTAATCAAATTATGAAGACAGTATATAGGTTGTATTGTTGACTCACTCAGAGCCACTGTAATGTGGAACATGCGACTTTGATGTTCTCCCTCGCATTCATTGTCCTCACTGTATGACCGCATATATTATTTACACTTGGCCCAACATGGCAATAACAATGTTGGCAGTAGCAACAGCCTGTCTGACTGACCACGTCAAATACCCCAAACTTTTAGTTTCATTCATATAGCTCGAATATATTGATCATGTAGGGAAAACTAGATATGGAATCTGCCTCAATTTTTACCTCAGCACGGAACGGAGCTCGCCTCCCACCAGTAGCAAAAGAAAAGACTCGGGTGCGGACTCGTCTACGTGTAGAAGACAGTCTTGGAGAAAGTCTTTGGAAAAAAGTTCTGACTCTGCCTTCTCCAGGCAACGAACCTATATGTTTTGTTAACGCCTTTCATAAGCTTATTTCCTTATTCTTTTCCATGACTTCCAGAATTCTCATTTGTGCACATTTTTTTGTAATAGTGACCACAGGAGTGGGTTGGCTCCTAGTGATTCTGACCGTGATTGTTCTAGTAGACGTGACTCGGAGCCAACTTGTACACCTGGTTGGAAAGGAAGTCGATTAGGTGTGAATCCTCCGGGAAATGAGTCTGAGAGTGGTGGCTCCCAGTCCCCATCTCCCAGGGCTAACAGACGACGACAGGTGAGGATCAAGAACAATGTAATAAACATAAACTCTCTATAGTGTAATTCGATACTACTTATACTTATCTTTCCAGTCCATAGTTTCAGCTGGAAGCTTTTAATTGCTACAGGTAGTACGGGGCAAAGCAATAATACTCGTTCTTTTGCACTTTACAGAAATCTAGGAGTCATAGCTTGATATCAATATGCATCATATCGCATCATCCATTTTTTTCTTCGTTTCGCCAGTGCCTCACTCTTTTGAAACGGTTAATAGACGCATGTCATGACAATACATCTCTGAAACGAGTTGGAGCTTCCAAGCAAAGCTCAAGGTAATTCAAGTTTTGTACTCAATATTTTTAACGTATTGCGCATATTTGTTTATATAGCTTCTGACCATTATAGTAGTTTTGGGAGCAGCAAATGAAAATTTTGAGCTTTTAGAAGTGTGTGAGATTAGTGAAGAGCTAGTGGAGTTTGTCTCTCCATTAATGAAGTCTAGACTCAAGCGTTATATCTTTTCATGCGCTTCCTACAAAATTATGCAATTATTTTTTTGGTAGTCATATTTTCATTAGATCTCATGCATGAAACTTTGATGCTAAAAAATAACAACGTCAAGTTAGCAGGAAAAGCAAATGTTTTTTTGAACGAAGGAAATTTTACTCATGAATATTCAGTTGCATACTTAACGCTAATAGAGATAACCAGCTGTGAAAGTAATGCTGAGGCAATGCTGAGGTACATGAAATATGAAGGAACATAGAAAAAACATAACAAAATATGTGAAGCAAAATAGTGAACAAGCCTGCTTAGCCTAGCCTGCAATTTGAATAGGAACTCTTTGTCTCTCTCAGGCTTTGACTTTGAATTCTCTGGGAAACACTTTACGTGCTCTGTATATTCTTTAAACATACTCGTTGCATTTAATTTGTTAAAAATATTATTGCAGGCACTAGTATACATTACGTGTAGCAACATAAACGAATAAATAATTGAATTTCGCTGTTTTCTGCGATATTTGGTCTGGAGGTCGTGCTAGAGTTTTAATTGAATGATTTCACTTTATATAACCGAAGTACGTGAAAAGGCATTGTTTTTTAGTTAAACAACACAACTACAATTTATTGGAAAACTTTTATCCTCGTTCATGTAATAATAGTGTTTTCAAGCCTTCTTCTCTTTAAAAAATGAACCTGATTACTTTCATGTGTAATACAAGTCACCTCGTAATTTAATGTATAATCCTAAACCTTTTGTGAGCAGAGCACGAGCACTATATATGATTAGTATCTAAAAACTTCCGAACAAGCATAATTTTTGCAAAAGTTTCCTTTTCAAAACATAATGAGCTAGTAACGATGCCTGAAACGAAAGTTTCATATCATATATCAAAAGCTTTTAAACTCACTAATTTTGAGTGTGTAATGAGTAGAAAGTTAATAAAGTAACTCTGCATAGCTTCAGGCACTCCCTGTGGCTGCTGCATAGACTTTTATACCCGCCCATCCGCCGCTTCCTAATTATTACGAAGCCGAAGGCTGAGTCAGGTAATTACCAACGGGAGCGCCCTATGCTGCACATGTTAAAGCTAAAATCACCTGAAAACGCAAGATGGAATTTGTGTTAGTAAACTCTGTTTGGAACGGGGTAAAAGTTGTGTGCGCAGTTTTCAGACAGGTTTTAGAATAACCCCAACCGTGACCAAAATGGTTTAATTTTGTAATTAAATGTTTCAATTTGAAATTTTAGGGTAATTT
>Ga0210040_10001367_pt1 | contig 37222 bp, 37 predicted proteins | sample CryGeyCG12114_NA_FD_185462 | JGI IMG/M metagenome (GOLD analysis project Ga0210040, IMG submission 185462) | Groundwater microbial communities from aquifer - Crystal Geyser CG19_WC_8/21/14_NA (SPAdes) (version 2) | ecosystem: Environmental > Aquatic > Deep subsurface > Groundwater | place: USA... | reverse complement strand
CGGCGGCTCCAACGGCGGGCTGCTGGTCGGCGCAACGCTGACCCAGCGGCCCGACCTCGCCGCCGCCGTCGTCTGCAGCGCCCCGCTGCTGGACATGGTCCGGTACGAGCTGTTCGGCCTGGGCCGAACCTGGAACGACGAGTACGGCACCGCGGAGGACCCCACGGAGCTGGGTTGGCTGCTGGGTTACTCGCCGTACCACGCGGTGCGCGAGGGGACGGCGTACCCGGCCGTGCTGATCACGACGTTCGAGTCCGACACACGCGTCCACCCGCTGCACGGCCGCAAGCTGGCCGCCGCCCTGCAGCACGCCACCGGCGCCGAGGCGCCGATCGTGCTCCGGCGGGAGGTCTCGGTGGGCCACGGCGCCCGGGCGGTCAGCCGCACGGTCGGGCTGGCCGCCGACCAGCTCGCGTTCCTGGCGCGGCACACCGGTCTGCTTCCTCGGGAGGACGCGACCCGCGCCCCTCACTGACATCGCGTCCGGCGCCTGACAGTATTTCGGTGATGGTCAGGTCACTAACCGTGGCCGAGGGACGCTCGGCGGCTGCTGCCGAGGGATGCGGAGTGCGCATGCACGCTCTCGGGGAGGCCCCGTCCTCGCCACCCGCGCTCCGGTCCCGTGGGACGTGGGCGCGGTGACCGCCCCCGCGTCGGAGGACACCGACCCCACCGGCTTCGCCCGCCCGGCCACGTACCGCGAGGTCTTCGCCGTCCGGGAGTTCCGGCCGCTGTTCGGCACCTTCCTGCTGTCGACGGCGGGCGACGAGCTGGCCCGCGTCGCGCTGACCGTGCTGGTCTACCAGCGCACCAACTCCCCGCTCCTGTCCGCGCTGACCTTCGCCATCAGCCACTTCCCGTGGCTGATCGGGGGTCCGCTGCTCTCCACCCTGGCCGACCGCCTGCCCCGGCACCGCGTGCTCATCGCCACCGACGCCGCCCGGGCCGCGCTCCTCGCGCTCATGGCCGTCCCGGGCATGCCGCTGCCGGTACTGCTGGGCCTGCTGCTGCTCGTCTCGCTCTGCGCGCCACCCTTCGAGTCCGCCCGGTCGGCGCTCATGGCCGACGTGCTCGACGGGGAGCGCTACGCCCTGGCGACGTCCCTGACGACGGTGACGCTGCAGGTGGCCCAGGTCGTCGGCTTCCTCGTCGGCGGTGCGCTGGTCGCCCTGCACCCCTCGCTCGCGCTGGGCATCGACGCGGTCACGTTCGCGGTGTCGGCGCTCTGGCTGTTCGCACGCCTGGAGCGCCGGCCGGCCCCCGCGCCCCCGCAGGCCGGCACGTCGCTGTGGCGCGACGCCGCCGCCGGCCTGCGCTTCATCGGCCGCACCCGGCGCATGGTCGCGATCATCGGCGTCCTCTGGGTGGCCGCGCTGTTCGGCAACGCGTGGGAGGGCATCGCCGCACCGCTCGCCGCGCAGCTGGGGGGCGGCAGCATGGCCGTCGGCGTGCTGCTGTCGGCCAACCCCGCCGGCGTCGTCGTGGGCGGGCTGCTGCTGGGCCGGTTCGTGCCGGCGGGTCGCCGCGAACGGCTCGTCGTCCCGCTCGTGCTGCTGTCCCTGGCCCCGCTGCTGGCCGGTGGCCTCTCCGTCGCCCTGGCCGACGCGAGCTGGTCCTCCTTCACGACGCTGTTCGCGCTGCTGTTCGTGTCGGGGCTGGGATCCGCCTGGCTCATCCCGCTGAACATCGCCTTCGTGCAGGCGACACCGGCGGCCTACCGCGGGCGGGCGTTCGGTGTCGCGGTCAGCGGTCTCTACGGCGTGCAGGGGCTGGGCGCGCTGGCCGCCGGGCTCGCCGCGGAGGGCGTGGCCCCCAGCGGCGTGCTCGCCCTCTGCGGCGGCGTCGGAATGATCGCCGTCGCTCCGGCGCTGCTTGCCTATCGGCGGACGCAGGACGGGTCGTCCGCCGGAACCGACGCCGAAGGAGCACCGCGGGCATGAGCGAGTCGAGGCGGTTGCCGTCGGCCCGGACCTTCTACGAGGAGGTCGGCGGGCAGGCCACCTTCGAGCGGCTCGTGGCCCGCTTCTACGCCGCCGTCCGCACCGATCCGGTACTGGCGCCGCTGTACCCCCAGGACGACTGGGAGGGCGCCGAGACGAGGTTGCGCCAGTTCCTGGAGCAGTACTGGGGCGGACCCACGACCTACTCCGACGAGCGCGGGCACCCGCGGTTGCGCATGCGGCACGCGCCCTTCGCCATCGGCCCGGCCGAGCGCGACGCCTGGCTCACGCACATGCGGGACGCGGTGGACTCCCTGGAACTGCCCCCCGAGCAGGACGCCACGTTGTGGGGGTACCTGGCGATGGCGGCGCGCAGCATGCAGAACCGCTTCCCCGCCGACGCCGGCAGCGACCTCACGCCCTAGCCCGGCGCCCGCGGCCGACCCGATCGTGAGGAGCCCGGTGACCCCCGAGCCGACCACTGTCCCTTCCCGGCCTCGTCCAGAGGCTCGCCCCGAGCGTGCGCGGGGTGAGGAGGACGAGGTCCTTCTGTGGTGGCGGCACGCGGTGTTCTACCAGGTGTACATCCGCAGCTTCGCCGACGGGAACGGCGACGGCATCGGTGACCTCGCCGGGCTCCGCGGGCGGCTGACCTACCTGCGCGACCTCGGGATCGACGCCCTGTGGATCACGCCGTTCTACCCCTCGCCGATGGCCGACCACGGGTACGACGTGGCCGACCCCCGCGACGTCGAGCCGGTGTTCGGCGACCTCGCCGAGTTCGACGCCCTGCTCGCCGAGGCGCACGGGCTCGGCATCCGCGTGACCATCGACCTGGTCCCCAACCACAGCTCGCACGACCACGAGTGGTTCCAGGCGGCCCTGGCCGCGGGCCCCGGCTCTGCCGAGCGGGCGCGCTACCTGTTCCGCGACGGACGCGGGCCGGACGGCAGCGAGCCGCCGAACAACTGGCCGTCGGTCTTCGGCGGGCCGGCGTGGACGCGTGTCCCGGACGGCCAGTGGTACCTGCACATCTTCGCTCCCGAGCAGCCCGACCTGGACTTCACCCACCCCGAGGTGGTCGCCGACCTCGAGGAGACGATGCGGTTCTGGCTGGACCGTGGGGTCGACGGCTTCCGCATCGACGTCGCGCACGGCATGGCCAAGCCTGAGGGGCTCCCCGACATGGTCCCGACGGAGGACACCGGCCTGCTCGACGACCACGGCCCCGGCGACTCCCGGTTCGACCAGGACGGCGTCCACCTCGTGCACCGGCGGATCCGCTCGGTGCTCGAGGAGTACCCCGGCCGGATGGCCGTGGGCGAGGTGTGGGTGTCCGACGACGCGCGGCTGGCGCGGTACCTGCGTCCCGACGAACTGCAGCTGGCGTTCAACTTCAAGCTGCTGACGGCGGAGTGGACGCCCACCGCCCTCCGCGACGCCGTCGTCCACTCGCTGGCCGCGGTCGAGGGCACACCCGCGCCTGCGTGCTGGGTGCTGTCCAACCACGACCGGCCGCGGCACGTCACCCGCTACGGCGGCGGGGAGCTCGGCACCCGCCGGGCGCGGGCGGCCGCGCTGCTGCAGCTCGCCCTCCCGGGAGTGGCCTACCTCTACAACGGCGACGAGCTCGGCATGCCCGACGTCGACCTGCCCGACGCGGCGCTGCAGGACCCGATCTGGTTCCGGTCCGGCGGCGCGGAGCGCGGACGCGACGCCTGCCGCATCCCGGTGCCGTGGTCGGGCAGCGAGCCGTCGTACGGCTTCTCCTCCTGCTCCGACACCTGGCTGCCCATGCCGGCGGGGTGGGCAGAGCTGACGGCGGAGGCGCAGGCGTCCCAGCCTGCGTCGATGCGGTCGCTGTACCGAGCCGCACTGGCGTTCCGGTCGTCCTCGCCCGCCTTCGCCGGCGGGGGGCTGGAGTGGTTACCGGCACCCGACGGATGCCTGGCGTTCCGCCGTCCGGGCGGCCTGGTGTGCCTGCTGAACCTGGCGGAGGCGGCCGTCCCGCTGCCGGCGGGCACCGTGCTGCTGGCCAGCACGGACGTCTCCGGCGGGGAGCTGCCGTCCGACGCCGCGGCCTGGCTGGTGGCCTGAGCGAGCTCGCACCCGGTGGGTGACGCGCCGGGAACGCCGTAGTGCAGACTCTCCGGTGATCTGGAGGGCCGGCCGTGCGGCCGGCGCTCGCCCGCCGTTCAGGAGGATTCGTGGCCACCGCTTCGATGCCCGCGCAGCCGTTGCGCCCGCTCGTTCTCGCCGACCTGGTGCCCGCCGTGCGCGCGCGCAACGTCGTCCTCGTGGCGCTCGGTGTGCTGCTCACCGCCGTGCTGGCGCAGGTGTCGGTGCCGGTTCCCGGTTCGCCGGTGCCGATCACCGGCCAGACGCTGGCGGTCGTGCTCACCGCCGCCGCCCTTGGCCCGGTGCGCGGCGTCGCCGTGCAGGTGGCCTACATGGCCTGCGCGCTGGTCGGCCTGCCCTTCTACTCCGAGGCCAGCGGCGGCGTCGACGTCGTCTTCGGTGCGACCGGCGGCTACGTCGTCGGCTTCATCCCGGCCGCGATCCTGATCGGCATGGCCGCCCGCCACGGTGCCGACCGCAACCCGCTCAAGGCCGTGCCGCTGTTCATCGCCGGCCAGGCCGTCGTCTTCGCCGTCGGCGTCCCGTGGCTGGCCGTCTCGGCCGACATGTCGGCGAGCCAGGCGCTGGACGCGGGCTTCTACCCGTTCATCCTCGGTGGCCTCGTGAAGGCCGGCGTCGCCGCCGCGGTGCTCGGCACCGCCTGGAAGGCCACCCGCCGGGCCTGACCCACGCTGCACGCGACCCCCGGACGCCCTCGGTGTCCGGGGGTCGTCGCGTTCCGGGCCGTCGCGTTCGGGGCCGTCGCGTTCCGGGCCGTCGCGCAGCCGCTGGGCGGCCGTTCAGCCCGCCGGCTCGTCGGCGTACCGGGCGAGGAACTCCTTCTCCTCCGGCGTGAGCCGCCGCGGGCGTTCGATCCCGAAGTCGAACGGCACGATCTTGGTGGCGCCGGTGACCGCGAGCTGCCCGTGGTCGAAGAGCTCGTAGCGGCACAGGAAGGTGGCCGCGCGGACGTCGGTGATCCAGACGTCGACCTGCAGCGGCGTCGAGGAGTAGACCACCTGACGCTTGTAGGCGATCTCGTGCGAGGCGACGATGAGCCCGCGCCGTCGTCCGGACTCGTCGTCCTGCGGTGGCCGCTCGCGGAAGAGGCTGATGCGGGCCATCTCGAAGTAGCCGAGGAAGGCCACGTTGTTGACGTGCTGGTAGGCGTCCATGTCCGACCAGCGCATGGGGACAGCAGCGGTGTGCCTCACCCCGCCACCATGCCGTACGGGGCAGCGAACCCTCGCACGGACCTCACCGGAAGTCCTACCGTGGCCCGATGGGCGCCCCGTGGCCTGCCGACCTGCCGGGCGTGCTCACCCTGCCCTCCGGGCGGCGGGTGCTGGGCCGCGGGCTGCGCAGCGCCGCACCGGAACCGCCACCGGAGTTCGGCGTGTACCTGCTCGGGCGCCGGCCCGCGGACGCGGGCTGGGAGCAGCAATGGGTCCGCTGGCGCGACTTCGGCCTGCCCGCCGACGACCGGGAGCTCGGCCGGGCGCTGACCGAGGCCTGGGAGCGGGCGGACGGGGAGCGCGTGGAGATCGCCTGCCGTGGTGGCACCGGCCGCACCGGCACGGCGCTGGCCTGCCTGGCCGTGCTGGACGGCGTTCCCGCCGAGGAGGCCGTGGCGTTCGTCCGCCGCCACTACCGGCCGCGGGCGGTGGAGACCCGCTGGCAGCGGCGGTTCGTGCTGCGATTCGGAGCCGGCTGAGCCGGCTCAGCCCAGCCGCTGGGCGACGCGCGCGTGACCCGGGCCGGAGAGCTCGGCGACGGCGGCTCGCCGGCCGGCCACGGTCATCAGGATCGCCTCGCCGGTCCCCCGCACCTCGGGCCCCCGGCCGAACGCCCAGTCGATGTCGGTGGCCACGAGCCGGACGTCGCGCACGCGGACCACGCCCAGCAGAGTGGGGGCGAACAGGGCGGTGCGCAGCGCAGGTACCAGGCGCTCCGCGGGGATGGTGCGAGGCAGCGCGAGCGGCCGGCGGATGTCCTGCTGGTGGATCATCCCGTCGGTCAGCGCGATGGCTCCGCCCATCCCGGCGGTGAGCCCGGCCGGGTCCAGGTGGTCGTCCAGGAGCTCGACCAGCTGGGCGGGGGTCCGCGTCGAGTACTCCCGCAGCCCGATGTCGTTGACGCGATCGACGCTGAACCGGCCACGGAGGAAGCGCTCCACGAGCTGTCGCGCGCCCAGCTCCTCGTAGCTGAGCATGTGCGCCACCACGTCGTGGACGGACCACCCGGCGCACAGCGACGGGGTGCGCCACTGCTCCGGGCTCAGTCCGGCGAGCAGATCGCGCAGGTCTTCCCGCTCCGCCCGTGCCGAGGCCATGAGGCTCATGCGTGCTCCGTCGGCGTTCGCGGTCGCGCGGCGCGCGACGAGGTGGCCGCAGCGTAGGCAACCTCCGCGGTTCCGACCAGGGTGGGCCGCCGACGCGCGCGGACGCCGGGCGCCCGAGACGGCGACGGCCGGCGCGGAGCAGATGCTCCGGCCGGCCGTCGTCGAGCTAGCGCTTCGTCAGTCGCGGGAGAGCTTCCGGTAGGTCGCCCGGTGCGGCCGGGTGGCCTCCTGGCCGAGCCGCTCGACCTTGTTCTTCTCGTAGTCGGCGAAGTTGCCCTCGAACCAGAACCACTTCGACTCGCCCTCGTAGGCGAGGATGTGGGTGGCCACGCGGTCCAGGAACCACCGGTCGTGGCTGACCACGACGGCGCATCCGGGGAAGTCCAGCAACGCGCCCTCGAGGCTGGTCAGCGTCTCGACGTCCAGGTCGTTGGTCGGCTCGTCGAGCAGCAGCAGGTTGCCGCCCTGCTTGAGGGTCAACGCGAGGTTGAGACGGTTGCGCTCACCACCGGACAGCACGCCCGCGGGCTTCTGCTGGTCCGGGCCCTTGAACCCGAAGGCGGCGATGTAGGCCCGCGACGGCATCTCGACGTTGCCGACCTTGATGTGGTCCAGGCCGTCGGAGACGACCTCCCACAGCGTCTTCTTCGGGTCGATCCCGCTGCGGTTCTGCTCGACGTAGGACAGCTTGACCGTCTCGCCGACCTTGATGTCGCCCTCGTCCGGCTTCTCCTCGCCGACCAGCATCTTGAACAGCGTGGTCTTGCCGGCGCCGTTGGGGCCGACGACGCCGACGATGCCGTTGCGCGGCAGGGTGAACGACAGCCCGTCGATGAGGACGCGGTCGCCGAAGCCCTTGGTCAGCTTGTCGGTCTCGACGACGACGCTGCCCAGACGCGGGCCCGGCGGGATCTGGATCTCCTCGAAGTCCAGCTTGCGGAACTTGTCGGCCTCGGCGGCCATCTCCTCGTACCGGGCCAGACGCGCCTTGCTCTTGGCCTGCCGGGCCTTGGCGCCCGAGCGCACCCACTCGAGCTCCTCCTTGAGCCGCTTGGCGCGCTTGGCGTCCTTGGCCCCCTCGACCTGCAGGCGGGCGGCCTTGGTCTCGAGGTAGGTGGAGTAGTTGCCCTCGTAGGGGTAGGCGCGGCCGCGGTCCAGTTCGAGGATCCACTGGGCGACGTTGTCCAGGAAGTACCGGTCGTGGGTGACGGCGACGACGGTGCCGGCGTACTTCTCGAGGTGCTGCTCCAGCCACGCGACGCTCTCGGCGTCCAGGTGGTTGGTCGGCTCGTCGAGCAGCAGCAGGTCGGGCGCCTCGAGCAGCAGCCTGCACAGTGCGACGCGGCGGCGCTCGCCACCGGAGAGGACCGTGACGTCGGCGTCGCCGGGCGGGCAGCGCAGCGCGTCCATGGCCTGCTCGATGCGGGCGTCGAGCTCCCAGCCGTCGTTCTGCTCGATGACCTCCATGAGCTCGCCCTGCTCGGCCATCAGCGCGTCGAAGTCGGCGTCGGGCTCGCCCATCGCCGCGCTGACCTCCTCGAAGCGGGTGAGGGCGTCGCGCAGCGGCTTGACCGCCTCCTCGACGTTGCCACGGACGTCGAGGGCCTCGTTGAGCGGCGGCTCCTGCAGCAGGATGCCGACCGTGGCGTCGGGAGCCAGCGCCGCATCACCGTTGGAGGGCTGCTGCATGCCGGCCATGATCTGCAGGACCGTCGACTTGCCGGCGCCGTTGGGGCCGACGACACCGATCTTCGCGCCGGGCAGGAACGACAGGGTGACGTTGTCGAGGATCACCTTGTCGCCGTGCGCCTTGCGCGCGCGGACCATCGTGTAGATGTACTGAGCCACTGGGCTTCGGAGCCTTCCGTCGTGTCGCGTGCGGGGGGCGGGCCAGGCGTCCCCGGCCCGGCCCCCATGCGTTCTCACCCCCGATCCTCCCAGCCCGGGCAACCGCTATGCGTGCGCGGGCACCAGGGAGGTCTCGTCGGTGTCCGTCCGGTCCAACGCGGTGTCGCCCCCGACGTAGTCCCGGCCGGCCGCCGGCTCGGCGGACGCGCCGGCGAAGTGATCATCCTGCGGCTCCTCGGGTCCCGAGGTGATCTCCCCCGTCGTCCGGTCGACCGTTCCGGCGGGGCGGGCGGGGCGGTCCCGCTTGAAGTCGGCGGTGCCCCGCGACAGGTTCGGCCCGACCGCGAACGCGCGGATGCGCGGCTTGCTCCGCGGCCCGCTCTCGGACTCCCAGCTGTGCGTCGTCAGCGCCCCCTGGACGATGACCGGGTCGCCCTTGCTGACGCTCGCGGCGACGTTGCCGCTCAGCGAACCCCAGCACTCGACGTCCACCCAGAGGGTGCCGGAGTCGACGTACTGCTGGGTGGCGCTGTCGTAGCGCCGGGCGGTCGAGGCCATGCGGAAGTTGGTGACGGCGCCGTTGTCCAGGCTGACGCGTCGGGGTGAGTCGACGACGTTGCCGACGACGGTGACGGTGGTGTCGTTCACGGTGCTCCTCGGATGTGCTGCGCCGGAGGCGCGACCGGCGCGGTGCCGGCGTGCTCCGACCCTGCGGTCCGGGCAGCGCGACCGGTCGGTCCGCGGCGCATCTGTGGAACCGCCCCACCCCTGTGGACGACGACCGGTCCGCACGCTGCACGGAGTGCGACACGGCGATGCGATGATCGGCGACCGAGCGCCCGTAGCTCAGTGGATAGAGCAGGTGCCTTCTAAGCACTTGGTCGCAGGTTCGATCCCTGCCGGGCGCGCCGCCTCCCGGAGGCACCGACGCACATGTGATTAGGACCACGCGTCACGGGTACCGGCCCCCCCGGTCACGGGGACCGGTACGGCGACGCCAGCAGGAGTGACGAGTGCGGAAGTCCACGCGCGCGCGGCAGGGAATCAGCTCGCAGTCCGGCTCGATGGGTGCGCGCAACCGGCACCGGGCTGTGCTGGTGGCAGCGGTGGTCGTCGGCTGCGCCGGCCTCGTCAGCGGCGTGAGCGCCTCCACGGGAGGCGGCGGCGACCGGCTCCAGGAGGTCGACGCCGTCAGCACCACCGAGCGACCCGAGTCCTCCAGCCTCTCCCGCGGCGCACCTGTCGGCGCGATCACCCTGCCGCCCCTACCGGTGCAGGTCCCCCGGCCCCAGCCGGCCACGCCGGCGGTGATCACCGGCCTGGCGGACAACGGCATCCCCAACGTGGCACTGAACGCCTACCGCGTCGCCGCGACCCGCATGAACGCCTCGAAGCCCGGGTGCGGGATCGACTGGTCGCTGCTGGCCGCCATCGGTCGCGTCGAGTCCAACCACGGCCGCTTCGCCGGTGCGGTCCTCAACCCGGACGGCACGTCGAGCCCCGAGATCCGCGGGCCGGCGCTCAACGGCGTGAAGTTCGCCTTCATCGCGGACTCCGACGACGGCGCCTTCGACCACGACGCCCAGTACGACCGCGCCGTCGGCCCCATGCAGTTCATCCCGACCACCTGGCGGTCCTACGCCGTGGACGCCGACGGGAACGGCACGACCGACCCCTTCGACATCGACGACGCCGCCCTGGGGTCGGCGAACTACCTGTGCACCGCCGGTGGCGACCTGCGCACCGACGCAGGGCAGCGCCGGGCGGTGTTCGCCTACAACCACTCCGACGAGTACGTCGCCCAGGTCCTGGCGCTGGCCCGCTCCTACGCGACCGGCGTCGCGGTGGACTCCCTGCCGCTGCTCGGCGACACCAGCAGCCCGGTACCGGCCCCGTCCGGCAGCTCGGGCTTCCCTGCGGCACCCGGCCCCGCCCTCGGGATCGGCGACCGGACCGCCGCCTCGGGAGACACGGTGCTCGTCGGCAGCAGCGCCCCGCCTCCGCCGGCCCCGGCCCCGGCGGCGTCGCCGGTTGCGCCGGCCGTACCGGAGGAGGACGACGGCGCACCGGCGGACGGCGGCGGTGCCAGCCCACCGCCTGCCGCCGATCGGGCACCGACTCCTGCGCCCGCCCCGGCACCGGCGCCCGCACCCGCACCCGCACCCGCCCCGGTGCCGTCCCAGGCGGCCGCCCCGGCTCCCGCGCTGCCCCTGCCGCTCCCCGTCCTCCCGCTGCCGACACCCGAACCGCCTCCGGTTCTCGCACCGGCGCCCCAGGAGGTCGTCGAGCTGGTCCCGGGCCTCACCTGCACCGCGCTGGGCCCGCTCGGGAAGGCGCTGATCCCGAACCTCCCGGTCTGCCCCTGACACGGAGGTCCTGGAGCCCCGGACGACGACGGACCCCCGGCCGCGCGATGCGGCCGGGGGTTCCGTCGTCGTCCGGTCGGTCCGGCTCCGGCCCACGAGGAGACGGCAGCCGCGGGACCTGGTGACTGCCGAACCGCCCGACACAGGTAACTTGGCGCGTTCGCTGGCCCCACGCCGTCTCCACCGAACCACGAGGAGGTTCCATGCTGCCGTCCGTCCGGCCGTGGTCCCTCCTGCTGACGGCCGTGGGAACGACGGTGGTCCTCACTGCGGTGTCCCTGTGGCTCCGGGTGCGGATCCTGGAACCGGAGTCCGCCGACTTCTTCGGGCAGAGCCCGCCCACCGGTTTCGCCGTCGCCTACCGGCTCTTCAACACCGACGGCGAACGCAACGTCCCGACGTGGTTCTCCGCGGTGCTGCTGGTCACGATCGCGCTGGTCAGCTTCGGAGTGAGCACGGTGCTCCGCGACCGGGGACTCCCGCTCCGCTGGTACTGGCTCGGTCTCGCCGCCGTCTTCACCTTCCTGTCGCTCGACGAGCTGGCGGGCCTGCACGAGGAGCTGATCCCGCGGATGAGCCTCGTCGTCGAGGCTCGCGGCGCATTCCGGTTCCCATGGATCGTCGTGGGGGCGCCCGTCGTGGCGGTCTTCGCGCTGGTGTACGCGCGGTTCCTGTGGAAGCTCCCGCGACGGACGGCGGGCCTCCTGCTCGTGGCGGGCGCGCTGTACGTCGTCGGTGCGCTGGGCCTGGAGGCCTTCGGCGGCCAGTTCCACCCCGAGGACCGGGAGCTCACGCTCCCCTACGTCCTGACGACGAGCGTCGAGGAGCTCCTGGAGATGCTCGGCGCGGCGCTGTGCCTGTACGCCGTGGCCGATCACGCACGGGCCCTGGTCCAGCTCCCCCTGGCAGTTGCCGATGGGGACTCCGCCCCGGAGGCCCGGGGCGGCACGAGCGCCGACGAGGGACATTCCGACGAGGAACCTGCCGGTCAGGGGGCGGACGGCGGCCGGAACACCGCGAACGGGTCGGTGACCGACAGCTCCGGGGTGACGAACCGGTAGAGCGCCGCCGGTCGGCCGCCGGCGCGACCGGGGGGCGCCTGCTCCCCCGTCGGCTCCAGCACCCCGCGCCGGAGCAGTACCCGCTGCAGGTTGGTGGCGGTGACGTCGTAGCCCAGCGCGGCGACGTAGAGCTCGCGCAGCTCCGCGACGGTGAACTCCGGCGGGGCCAGCGCGAACCCGACGTTCGTGTAGGAGAGCTTCGACCGCAGCCGGGCGAGCGCCGACCGCACGATCGAGCCGTGGTCGAACGCCGTCGCCGGCAGGGCGTCGACCGGGTGCCAGGCGGTGTCGTCCGGCAGCGCGGGGTCGACGTGGGTGGGGATGAGGCCCAGGTAGGCCGTCGCGACGGTGCGCCCGCGGGGATCGCGGCCGGGGTCGCTGCGGGTCTCCAGCTGCTCGAGGTGGCCCAGGTGCGCGACCTCCACCTTCGCCGCCAGCTGCCGGGCCACCGAGGCGCCGAGCGTCTCGTCGGCCAGCAGCGGACCGCCCGGTAGGGCCCAGGCGCCGGCGAAGGGCTCGTTCGGCCGCTGCCAGAGCATCGCGTGCAAGCGCCGACCGCGGACCTGCAGCACCACCGCGAGCGCCTGGTGCGGATAGGCCGGGCGCTCCGGCGACGACCAGACGGATCCCATGCCGGGAATGCTATGGTCTTGCTCCGAGGTTTTCGCCTGACAGTCAGAAACCTACTCGCATGGAGGTCCCCGTGACCGCGACGCTGCCCGCCCCGACCTCCGCCGGCTGGACGACCGAGCAGTGGCAGGACTGGCGCGACGAGGTCCGCCGGCTCGCCCGCGAGCGCGACGCAGTCGTCCTGGCGCACAACTACCAGGCACCGGAGATCCAGGACGTCGCGGACCACGTGGGCGACTCGCTCGCGCTGTCCCGCCTGGCCGCGGCCAGCGAGGCGGGCACGATCGTCTTCGCCGGCGTCCACTTCATGGCCGAGACGGCCAAGATCCTCGCGCCGGAGAAGACGGTGCTCGTGCCGGATGCGAACGCCGGCTGCTCGCTGGCCGACACCATCACCGCCGACCAGCTGCGGGCGTGGAAGGCCGAGCACCCCGGCGCCGTCGTCGTCTCCTACGTCAACACCTCCGCCGAGGTGAAGGGCGAGACCGACATCTGCTGCACCTCGTCGAACGCCGTCGAGGTGGTCGAGTCGATCCCGGCGAACCGGGAGATCCTCTTCCTCCCCGACCAGTTCCTGGGCGCGCACGTCCAGCGGGTCACCGGCCGGCAGAACATGCGGATCTGGATGGGCGAGTGCCACGTGCACGCCGGCATCTCCCCCACCGACCTGCGGGCCAGCGTGGAGGCCGCACCCGACGCCGAGCTGCTCGTGCACCCCGAGTGCGGCTGCGCCACGAGCGCGCTGTGGATGGTGTCCGACGGCCAGCTGCCGAGCGAGCGGGTGCACATCCTGTCCACCGGCGGCATGCTCGACGAGGCCCGGCGGACGACGGCGAACCGCGTGCTCGTCGCCACCGAGATCGGCATGCTGCACCAGCTGCGGCAGGCCAACCCGACCACTCGGTTCGAGCCGGTCAACTCCCGCGCGGCCTGCCCGTACATGAAGATGTCGACGCCGGAGAAGCTGCTCCGCGCGCTGCGCGAGGGCCGCGACGAGGTGACCGTCGACCCCCAGGTCGCCGCGCGTGCCCGCGCCGCGGTCGAGGCCATGGTCGCCATCGGCACGCCGTCACCGGTCGGTGAGTGAGGTGCGGAACCGGGTCGCCACGCTGGCGCCTCCGGTCGTGGCGGCACTGCCGCTGCCGCAGGCGGAACGTGAACAGGCCACCGACGTCGTCGTCGTGGGCAGCGGTGCCGCCGGGCTGATGACCGCCGTCGCTCTGGCCGAGGCCGGCCGCTCGGTCACCGTCGTCACCAAGGGCGGGCTGGGAGCCGGCAGCACGCCGTGGGCCCAGGGCGGCCTCGCCGCCGTGCTCGGCCCCGACGACGACGCCGAGCTGCACGTGCGGGACACCCTCGTCGCCGGCGCGGGACTCTGCGACGAACCCGCCGTCCGTGACCTCGTGGCCGAGGCGCCGGACGCGATCGCGCAGCTCCAGGAGCTCGGCGCGCGCCTCGACCTCGATGACGACGGCCGGCCCGCGCTCACCCGCGAGGGCGGGCACAGCCGGGACCGGATCGTGCACGCCGGCGGCGACGCCAGCGGAGCCGAGGTCACCCGGACGCTCGCGGCGGCGCTGCGGGCCCGCGGCATCGCCGTCCTGGAGCACACCGTGGCCCTCGACGCGCTGCACGCGGCCGACGGCCGGGTCGTCGGCCTGCGCACCGCACGGATCGGCGACGGCGGCGCGCTCGCCGACGTCACCGACCTGCGCGCCCGGGCCGTGGTGCTGGCCACCGGCGGCTTCGGCCAGGTCTTCACCGCCACCACCAACCCCGCGGGGGCCACCGGCGACGGCCTCGCGCTCGCCCTGCGAGCCGGGGCCGAGGCCGCCGACGTGGAGCTCGTGCAGTTCCACCCCACCGCGCTGTGGACCGGCGCCGGCGCGCGGGGGCAGCAGCCGCTGGTCTCCGAGGCGGTGCGCGGCGAGGGCGCCGTGCTGGTCGACGCCGACGGGAACCGCGTCATGGCCGGCGCCCACCCGCTGGCCGACCTCGCGCCGCGCGACGTCGTCTCGGCGACCATCGCCGCGCACCTGCGCGCGACCGGCGCCGACCACGTCCTCCTCGACGCCCGGCACCTCGGCGGGGACTTCCTCGAGCGCCGCTTCCCCGGCATCGCCCGGGCCTGCCGCGACGCCGGGCTCGACCTCGCGCGCGAGCCGGTGCCCGTCGTCCCTGCCGCCCACTACGTCTGCGGCGGGGTGCTGGCCGACCTCGACGGGCGCACCGGTGTCCCCGGCCTCTACGCGGTCGGCGAGGTCGCGTGCACCGGCGTCCAGGGGGCCAACCGGCTGGCCTCGAACTCGATCACCGAGGGGCTCGTGGCCGCGCGGCGCTGCGCCGGACTGCTGGCCACCGAGCTGCCGGCAGCGGCCGAGGTGGTGGCGCCGGCCTCCGGCGGCCACGCGGTCGACCCCGCGGCTCGTCCCGCGATCACCGCGGCCACGACCCGGCACGCCGGCGTCCTGCGCGACGCCGAGGGCCTGACCGAGCTGGCGCGGACGCTGGCCTCCGTCGAGCGCGGGGCCGGTCCCCTCGACGTGGCCGCCGTCGAGGTCACGGCACTGCACACCGTGGCGACCCTGCTCGCGTCCGCTGCCCTCGCCCGCACCGAGAGCCGGGGCTGCCACCGGCGCAGCGACGTCCCCGAGACCCGGCCGGAATGGCAGGTCCGCCTGGTGCACCGGCTCGACCGCACCGGCCACGTGCGCACCCGGACCGTGCCCGTGCAGGCCGGCGCCGACGAGCAGGTGGTCGCGTGACCACGCCGCTGCGCGACGGGCTGGCCGCTGGGTTGCGGGCCGACGGGCTGGACCCGGCCGTGGTCGAGCGGGTCATCCGGACCGCCCTGGACGAGGACCTCGCCTTCGGCCCCGACGTCACGACCGACTCGACCGTGCCGGCCGACGCCGTCGCCACCGGTGACGTCACTCCGCGCAGCATCGGCGTCCTCGCCGGGGTGCACGTGGCCGCCGCCGTCTTCGACCTGGTCGGTGGCGCGGCGGTCGAGGTCCTGGTGCACGAGGCCGACGGCGCGACCACGGAGCCGGGGCTGCCCGTCCTCACCGTCACCGGTCCGACGCGGTCGCTGCTGACGGCCGAGCGGACCGCTCTGAACCTGGTCTGCCACCTCTCGGGCATCGCCTCGCTCACCCGGCAGTGGGCCGACGCGATCGCGGGCACCGGGGCGGCCGTCCGCGACACCCGCAAGACGACGCCGGGCCTGCGGGCGCTGGAGAAGTACGCGGTGCGCCGCGGCGGCGGGGTCAACCACCGGATGGCACTCGGCGACGCGGCCCTGGTCAAGGACAACCACGTGGCGGCAGCCGGGGGCATCGCGGCGGCCGTCGCAGCCGTGCGGACGACGGCGCCGGAGATCCCGCTCGAAGTCGAGTGCGACACGCTCGACCAGGTGCGGGAGGCCATCGCGGCCGGGGTGCAGCTCGTGCTGCTGGACAACTTCTCCACCGCCGACACCCGCACCGCCGTCGAGCTGGTGCGCGGCACGGGGGTGCGGCTGGAGGCCAGCGGCGGGCTGGACCTCGCCCGGGCGGCCGAGGTGGCGGCGACCGGAGTCGACTACCTCGCCGTCGGCGCGCTCACGCACAGCGCGCCCGTGCTCGACCTGGGCTTCGACCTCCGCCCCTGACACCCCTCGGGACTTCCGGTACCGGAGGTCCGGGGAGCGGTCAGGCGGTGCGCTGGGCGGGGTGTGCGTCCAGGTACGCCTGGGCGCGACGGTTCCTCCGGGTCAGCACCGGCCAGCCGGCGGCCAGCAGAACCACGACCGTCGCCCACCCCCACGACGCCGACATGACGAGCTGACCGACGACCACGAGGAGGAGACCCAGCGCCAGCCTCGGCTCCAGGCTCTGCCGCACGAACATCGTGGCCAGGTGACGCGCGAGCGGGACGTGGGCCGGGTCGGCCGGCGCCCGCCCCACGACCTCTCTGGTCAGGTGCCGGCGCTGGCTCAGCCGAAGCACGAGCAGCGGGGTGCGCCAGGCGTCGCGCCACGGGTTTCGGCGGATCTGGCGCAGGGCGGCCCTGAAGGCCACGACGGCGCCGGCGAGCAGCACCACGAGACCGGTGATCGAGCGCCACAGCGGCGTGTCGTCGGAGTCGCTCTGCGCGTCGGAACCGGACCAGACGTCCAGCGCGAACATCGACCCGAGGACCACCGCGAGCACGACCGCGAGGCCCAGCAGGTTGAGGCGCTGCGCCCGGCGCAGTCGTCGCTGCGCGGCGTCCGACGGAATGCCGTCGAGCAGCTCCTGCGCCTGGGCCCAGCGTTCAGCGTCCGATGTCACGGCGCCAGCGTGCTGCACGTCCGGGGCCGAGATCGGACGCCGGAACGAGGATCAGCCAGCCGGGTGACGCCCCTCGACCGGGTGCGCGTCCAGGAAGCGCCCGGCCCGGCGACGGTCCCGCTCCATCAACGGCCAGCCGATGGCCGTGGGCACCGCGAGCACCCCGACGAACACGAGGCGCCACGGAACGGGGTCCGCGATGGCCAGCCCGGTCCACCCGGCCAGCAGGCAGGCCTGCCCCAGGTAGGCGTAGCGGAGGTTGCCCAGGTTCTCGGCCAGGTGCCGCGCCAACGGCACGCGCGCGGGCTCCACCGTCGCCGTCCCCCGCACCCCCTGCAGGAGCTCCTTGCGCTGCTCCCGCGTCAGGACGGCCACCGGGCTGCGCCACGCACGGGCCCGCGTGTTCGCACGCCACTGGAACCGGATCGCGACGAAGGAGAGCGCGAACGCCACCGTGCTGAGCGTGTACCCGGCGCCCACCTGCCACGCGGGAGCGCCGGTCGCCGACGACGAACCGCCGTCGACGAGGACGAAGACGAACCCGGCGGCGGCGACGCCGGTCACCAGACCCACGGCCATCAGCAGCAGTCGCTTCACCCGCCACCTGCGCAGGCGCCGCTCCGCCGCCTCGTCCGGGATCCGCTCGAGCAGAGCAGAGGCCTCCGACCAGCGGTTGTCGTCCGACGTCACGGGGCCAGGGTGGTGCACGCCGGGGACGGAGTGCGGACGGCGGAACCAGGATCAACCGGCCGGGTGACGCCGGAGAACGGTCAGGCGGCGCGCTGGTCGGGGTGCACCCAGCCGATCGCCGGGGCCACGTGCTCGACGATGTTCTGCAGCAGCCGGGCGTTGTACTCGACGCCCAGCATGTTCGGCACGGTGATGAGCAGGCTGTCGGCCTCGCGCACGGCGGCGTCCTTGGCCAGGTCCTCGGCGAGCTGGTCGGGCTCGCCGACGTAGCTCTTGCCGAACCGCGCCCGCACGCCCTCGAGGACGCCGACCTGGTCCTCGCCGGGGTCGCCGCCGAAGTACTGGCGGTCGAGGTCGCTGACGATCGGCAGCACGCTGCGGCTCACCGACACCCGCGGCTCCCGCGCCCACCCGGACTCGCGCCAGGCCTCGCGGAAGCGCTCGATCTGCTCGGCCTGCAGCTCGTCGAAGGGCACGCCGGTGTCCTCGACCAGCAGGGTGGAGCTCATCAGGTTCATCCCCTGGCGCGCCGTCCACTCGGCCGTGGCCCGGGTGCCCGAGCCCCACCAGATGCGCTCGGCCAGGCCGGGCGACTGCGGCTGGATCGCCAGCCGGCCGGGGCGCCCGCCGGTCATCCTCGGGTCGGCGTCCACGACGGGCTCCCCCGAGATCGCGGCCAGGAAGAGCGCGGTCTTCCGGCGGGCCAGGTCGGCGTCGTCGCCGTCCGGGCCGGGCACGTAGCCGAACGCCTCCGAACCGCGCAGCGCCGTCTCCGGTGATCCCCGGCTGACGCCGAGCTGCAGCCGGCCGTCGCTGAGCAGGTCGGCCGCGGCGGACTCCTCGGCCATGTACAGCGGGTTCTCGTAGCGCATGTCGATGACCCCGGTGCCGAGCTCGATCCGGGACGTGCGGGCGGCCATCGCGGCCAGCAGCGGGAACGGCGAGGCGAGCTGGCGGGCGAAGTGGTGCACCCGCACGTAGGCGCCGTCCAGCCCGATCTCCTCGGCCGCCTCGGCCAGCTCGACGGTCTGCAGCAACGCGTCCCGGCCGGTGCGCACCTGCGAGCCCGGGATGGGCTGCCAGTGCCCGAAGTTCAGGAAGCCGATCGTCTTGTCCACCCTCCACCCAGCGTCGCCGCACCGCACCGTGTTCCCGGGATGACCCGCGCCCGCGGGAGCGTTCCCCCGACGAGCGACCGCACCGGGCGGTCCAGCGGGAGGGGATCCCATGCGCGCCACCGTCGACGGCACCGTCATCGCCGAGGCCCCCGAGTCCGAGCTCGTCCGGATCGAGGGCAACTGGTACTTCCCGCCGTCCGCGGTGGTCGCCGGGTCGCTCACGGAGAGCCCGACGGCCTACACCTGCCCGTGGAAGGGCGCGGCCCAGTACTGGGACGTGGTCACCCCGTCCGGCACGACCTCGGACGGCGCCTGGAGCTACCCCGACCTCATGCCGTCGGCCGTGCAGCGGGTGGGCACCGACTTCGCCGGCTACGTCGCCTTCTCCCCCGGTGTCACCGTCGGCGGATGAGGACGTGATCGCGTCCCCGGCCCCGACACGGACGGGGCGGGGCGTGATCGGCGCGATGTACCCGACGTGGCGGCACTCCTTCGGCGGATGTCGCCCAACAGACCGTGGTTCTCACAGACCGTGACGGCACGATCACGACTCTCCGGGCCCCGGGTCCGTCACTTCACGCCTCCGATGCGTAACTCTGACCCGGTGAGCCTTCCCGCCCCCGAGACGCCGTGGCAGCCCGCCGGCACGCCCAACGCGGCGGCGCGGCAGCGCATGCGGGCCATCGACACGCTGCTCGCCGACCGCGGCCAGCTGTTCCAGGCGCTCTTCCTCTCGGCCCCCATCGCCAAGGCGCTGGTCGACCTCGACGGCCACGTGCTGGTCGCCAACCCGGTGATGTGCGCCCTCACCGGCCGCAGCGCGGACGAGCTGGCCGGCCGGCACATCGACCTGCTGGCCCACCCCGACGACCCGCCGGTCGGTGACCTCGGCCTGGTGCCCGCGCCCGGCGAGCCGGCCCTCGACCCGAACCTGCTCCTCGACGGGGAGCGCCGCATGCGCCGCTCCGACGGCACCGAGCTGTGGGTCGTGCAGGCCCACGAGGTCGTACGGCACAACACCGGTGTCCCCCAGTTCGTCGTCCTCTCGCTGGTCGACGTCACCGACCGCCGCCGGGCCGAGGACGACCTGGTCCGCCGCGCGTTCACCGACCCGCTGACCGGGCTGCCCAACCGCCGCGCCCTCGCCGACCGGCTGCGGCACGCCGTCGCGCTGTCCCGTCGCCGCGGCCTGCAGGTCGGGCTGGTGCACCTGAACATCGACCGGTTCCGCGCGGTCAACGACGCGCTGGGCCACGAGGCCGGCGACATGCTGCTCAGCCAGATCGCCGACCGCCTGCGGTGGAGCACCCGCGTGGAGGACACCGCGGTGCGTCTGGGGGCCGACGAGTTCCTCGTCGTCGCCGAGGACGTCGAGGACCTGGAGGGGTTGCGGGCACTGGCCGAGCGGTTGCTCAGCGTGCTCGACGAGGCGTTCGTGGTGCTCGACCGCGAGATCACGCTCTCGGCGAGCGTCGGGCTCACCCTCGGCTCCGACCTGACCCCCGACGACCTGCTGCGCCAGGCGCAGAGCGCGCTCACGAAGGCCAAGGCCGACGGCAGCCGCGCCCGCGTCGAGGTGCACGAGGGCGCCTTGAGCGACACCGACGTCGACGCCCTGCAGCTCGAGGTCGACCTGCGGCACGCGCTCGACAACGACGAGCTGCGGCTGTTCTACCAACCGATCGTGCACCTGGCCGACGAGTCGCTGCTCGGCTACGAGGCGCTCATCCGCTGGCAGCACCCGACCCGCGGTCTGCTCCCTCCGGGCGCCTTCCTGGACGCCGCGGAGAACAACCGGCTGACCTCCAAGCTGGGCGCCTGGGTGCTGCGGCGCGCCTGCCTCGACGCCGCCACGTGGCCCGACGACCTGCGCGTGCACGTCAACGTCTCGGCCCGACACCTGGCCGAGGAGGGCTTCAGCGAGCTCGTCGCCGCCGCGCTCGAGGAGTCCGGCCTCGCCCCCGCGCGGCTCGAGCTGGAGATCACCGAGTCGACGGCGCTGTTCGCCGCCGAGGCCACGCTGCACTCCGTCGCGGTCGTCACCGACCAGGGCGTCACCCTGGCCCTGGACGACTTCGGCACCGGCTACTCGGCCATCACCGCGCTGCACCGGCTGCCGATCCACACGGTCAAGATCGACCGCTCGTTCGTCGCCGACGTCGTCACCGAGCCCTCCACCGCCGCCCTCGTGCAGGGACTGCTCCAGCTGGGCCGCGGCATGGGCCTGCAGGTCATCGCCGAGGGCATCGAGGACCTCGACCAGGCCGCCTGGCTGCTCGACCACGGCTGCGCCATGGCGCAGGGCTTCGCCTTCGGCCGCCCCGCTCCGCTGCCCAGCCCGGCCGACGTGCTCATCGGCGAGGTCACCGACGCCCCGGCCGAGGACGTCGCCGGCGAGCTGCTGCCCGACGCGCTGGAGACGCCGATCGTCCCGCAGCCGCGCCCGGCGCTCCCCGGGACGCCGCGCCGCGTCGTGCTGGCCACCGACGACACCGGCAAGTTCGGGCTCTTCGACCACCTCGCGGACGAGCCCGAGGACTCCTAGGCGCGCGGGAGGGCCAGCGGCACCGGGCGCTTGGGCTCCCGCCCGTCCCCCGACGACGTCCCGCGCAGCCGACGGCCGATCCACGGGGCGACGAAGCCGCGCACCCACGCCGCCTCCTCGGCCACCGCGACCCGCAGCGCTCGCGCCGGCTGCGGCGGCAGCGGGATGCGCCACTCGTCGTCCTGCCCGGTCGGCACACCGAGCGCGGTCGCCGCGGCCAGGGCGGTGCGCCGGTGCCCCTCGGCGGTGAGGTGGATGCGGTCGGTGTCCCACAGCCGGGTGTCCTGCAGCCAGCCGGCGCTCCACTGGTCGAGGACGGCGGCGCCGGTGCGGGCGGCGATCGACCAGATGTCGGCGTTGAAGACGGCGATCTTGCCGCGGGCCCGGCGCAGGAGCGGGGTGCTGCGGGTGTCGACGCCGGTGGCCAGCAGCACGTCGGCGCCGGCCCCCCGGAAGCGGACCACGGCGGCCTCGAGGGTGGCCGCGAGCTCGTCGGGGTCGGCGCCGGGGCGCATCAGGTCGTTGCCGCCGGCGACCAGGCTGACCAGGTCCGGCCGCGCCGCCAGGGCCACGGGCACCTGCTCCTCGACCACCTGGCGCAGCAGCCGCCCGCGGATGGCGAGGTTGGCGTACTCGACGTCGCCCCCGGTCGCCGCTGCCAGGTGCTCGGCGAGCCGGTCGGCCCAGCCGCGGAACTCGTCGGGCCGGGCGGGATCGGCGTCGTTCAGGCCCTCGGTGAAGGAGTCGCCGAGGGCGATGTAGCGCTGCCAGGGGGCGGAGGAGGGCACGAACTGCACGTCCCCCACCCCATCACGCCGGGCGGGCGCCCCGGCTGTGCCGTCGCGCACAGGAGCAGGTGAACGGCGTGTAAGAAGCCCGCGTCGGTCTGGTTGCTGCCGGGCAGGAGCGGCGGCGCGCGGTCACGATGCCCCCATGCGCATCGACGTCGCCGCCTCGCTGTCCCTCTCCTCCCCCGTCCCGGCGACGGCGCTGCTGCAGGTGGCCGTGCCCTCCCCGATGACCGAGCAGCTCGTGGTGATCTCCGGCGACGCGGCGCTGGAGCCGGCGGAGTTCGAGGTCGACGGCGCCCGCGTGCACCGCCTCGAGATCGCCCCGGGGCAGACGACGGTCACCTACTCGGCGTCGGTGGAGGACGGCGGAACCCCGCGCGCGGTCACCCCGGCCGACTGGGCGCTGGCGCTGCGGCCCAGCCGCTACTGCCCCTCGGACCAGCTCGAGGGGTTCGCGCACGCGGAGTTCGACGCGGCCGTGCCGCGGGCGGATCTGGTACCGGCCGTCGCGGACTGGGTGCACCGGCGGCTGACCTACACCGCGGGGTCCAGCCGGCCGGTGGACACCGCCGTCGACACCCTGCTCATGGGCCAGGGGGTGTGCCGCGACTACGCGCACCTGACCATCACCCTGCTCCGGGCGCTCGAGGTCCCCGCCCGGCTGGTCGCCGTCTACGCGCCGGGTCTGCACCCGATGGACTTCCACGCCGTCGTCGAGGCCGACATCGACGGCACCTGGTGCGTGGTGGACGCGACCCGGCTGGCCCCCACCCGCTCGCTGGTGCGCATCTGCGCCGGCCGGGACGCCGCCGACACCGCCTTCCTCACCACGCTGGGCGGCGTCGCCCGCTTCGAGGGCATGACCGTCACTGCGACCACCGCCGGCGCCCTGCCCGCCCCCGACGACGCCCCGTTCCCGCTGCCGTGACGTCGACATCTCGACACGTCGAGATGTCGCCGGGTCGATCAGTCGCCGTCGCGCCAGGTCTCCAGCAGCCGCAGCCAGATCTCGCTCATCGTCGGGTAGGCCGGGACGGCGTGCCACAGCCGCGCGATCGGCACCTCGCCGACGACGGCGATCGTGGCCGCGTGCAGCAGCTCGGCCACCGCCGGACCGACGAACGTGACCCCCAGCAGCACCTCGCGCTCGGTGTCCACCACGGCGATCGCCGTCCCGGTGTAGCCGTCGGCGAACAGCGACGCCCCGGCGACGCTGCCGAGCGGGTACTCCACCACCCGGTGCGGCAGCCCGGCCTCGCGCGCCTCGGCGGCGGTGCGCCCGACGCTGGCGACCTGCGGCGTGGTGAACACCACCGACGGGGTGGCGGCGGAGTCCGCGGTCGCTGCCGTCGGTGACCACGCCGCGCCGTCCACCTCCTCGCCGCGGGACCGGGCGAGGATCGCCGCCGCGGCCTGCCGGGCCTGGTACTTGCCCATGTGGGTGAGCAGCTGGCGGCCGTTGACGTCGCCGACGCCGTAGAGCCAGGGCAGGCCGTCGACCTGCAGCGTGTCGTCGACCGGCAGGTACTCCCCCGGCTCCAGCTCCACGGTCTCCAGTCCGAGGTCGGTGGTGCGCGCGGCCCGGCCGATGGCGACGAGCACCTCGTCGCCGCGGTACTCCTGGTCCCCCGCCGTCAGCACCACCTCGGCGCCCTCCCGGTGGGCGCCGGTGACGTCGACGCCGAAGACCACGTCGACGCCGGCGTCGCGCAGGGCGTCCGCGACCGCCGCACCGGCCTGGGGCTCGGACCGGGGCAGCAACCGGTCGCCGCGCTGCAGGAGCGTGACCTGCGACCCCAGTACCTGCCACGCGGTGGCCATCTCGCAGCCCACGTAGCCGCCGCCGAGGACCAGCAGCCGCGCCGGCGCCTCCTTCGCGCTGGTCGCCTCGCGCGGCCCCCACGGTGCGACGTCGGCCAGGCCGTCCACCGGCGGCAGCTTGCCCACGGACCCGGTGCAGACGGCGACGGCGACGCGAGCGGTCAGCCGCACCTCGTTCCCCTCCGCGTCGGTGACGACGACGGTGCGCTCGCCGGCCAGCCGCCCGGTGCCGCGGACCAGGTCGATGCCGGCGCCCTCGACCCACGCGGCCTGGCTCGAGTCGTCCCAGCCGTGGGTGAAGGTGTCGCGGCGGGCCAGGGTCGCCGCGACGTCCTGCTCACCGGTCACCGCCTGCTCAGCCCCGTCGACGGCGCGGGCCTCGGCCAGCACCTCGGTGCCGCGCAGCAGCGCCTTGCTCGGCATGCACGCCCAGTACGAGCACTCCCCGCCGACCAACTCGCTCTCCACGAGCACGGCGGACAACCCACCGCGGACGACGACGTCGGCGACGTTCTCACCGGTCGACCCCGCTCCGAGGACGACGACGTCGTAGGTCCGCTCCTGCACGCTGCTCATGCCCCCATCCTGGCCCGTGTGCTGGACTGGCGCCCATGCCGGTCGACGCCGCCGAGTTCGCCGCCGCCCTCGGCCAGTACGCCGCGGGGGTGTGCCTGCTGACCGTGCGCGACGGCATCGACGACGTCGGCACGACGGTCAGCTCGGTGATGAGCGTGTCGGCCGCACCGCCGCTGGTGGCCCTCGGGCTGACCGCCGCGGGCTACCCGGCGGAGGTGCTGGAGGAGGTCGGCAGCTGCGCGCTGACCGTGCTGGCCGCCCCGCACGCGATCGTCGCCTCCCGCTTCTCCTCGGCCGGCCGGCCCAGCGCGCGGCACCTGCTGGAGACCGTGCCGTGGACGCGCGCCCCGGCCAGCGACGCGATCGTGCTCGGCGGCGGGCTCTCGGCACTGGACTGCCGGCTGGAGCGGCTGGTGGCGGCCGGCGACCACGTCCTCGCCCTGCTCGAGGTGGTGCAGGTGCTCCCGGGTGACCCGTCGGGGGTGCCGCTGCTGCGCCACCGCGGGCGGTACGTCGACCCGTCGGGCTCGGCGGCCGGCCGGGCCTGAACGGGGCACCCGCACGGCACAATCCGGAACCGGTGTCACGAACCGGGCCCCGGCGGTGCTTCCCAGGCATGGACCTCGTGCGGCATCCCCTCCCCGGACCGGCGGTCCCGGCTTTCGCCGTGGCCCTGCCTGCCGGCGTGGTGACGCGGATCGGAGGGAGGGACGGCGTGCCGGTTCCCGATGTGCCCGCCCGCGGCGCGCTGCGGACCGACCTCGACGTCGTCTTCCGCCGGGAGTACCAGCGGGTGGTCGCCGTGGCCGCCCGCGTGCTCGGCTCCCGCGACCAGGCCGAGGACGTCGCCCAGGAGGTGTTCCTCGCCTTCAACCGCTCGTCGGTGCCCGCGGCCGAGGCCGGCGGGTGGCTGTCGGTGGCCGCGGCGCACACCGCCCTCAACCTGATCCGCTCCGGTCGCCGCCGGGCGTCGAACGAGGAGACCGCCGCCACGGCCGTCCCCCTCGCCGAGCCCGATGTGGCCGAGGTCGTGGTGACGCTCGAGGAGCGCAGCCGCGTCCGGGCCGCCCTGGCCCGGCTCCCCCACAAGCAGGCCGTCGCCCTGGTGCTGCGGCACAGCGGGCTGAGCTACGCCGAGGTCGCGGCGGCCCTGGACCTGTCCCCCGGCAGCGTCGGCACCACCGTGCGACGCGCCGAATCCGCCCTGCGCAAGGAGTTGACCCGTCATGCGTCATCCCACTGACGGCGTGCTGCGCCGGCTGCTCGACGAGCCCGCCGGCGTGGCCGAGGCCGACCGCCGGCACGTCGCCGACTGCGCGCACTGCCTCGCCGCACTGGCCGCCACCCGCGAGGACGCCGCACTGGTCGGCGCCGCGCTGTCCGCCGAGGCCGAGGTCGACGTCCCGGCTGCGTGGGCACGGCTGTCCACCGCCGCGCACGCCTCGGCGGGCCCGGTCCGCACCCCGTCCCCGGCACGGTCGGCCCGCCGCGGCCGGATCGGCGAGCTGGTCCGGCGTCCCGCCGTGGCGGCGCTGGCCTTCGGCGTCGTCCTCGCCGGGGCCGGCACCGCCGCCGCGACCGACTGGCTGCAGATCTTCCGCACCGAGGAGGTCGCCGCGGTCGGGCTGCGCAGCGCCGACCTGGTCGCCCTGCCCGACCTGGAGGCCTACGGCGACGTCGTCATGACCGGCGACGACGGCCTGCGCCCGGTGCCCGACGCCGCGACCGCGGCCGCCGAGTCGGGCCTGGACGTGCCCGCGGTCGACGCGCTCCCCTCCGGGATCACCGGGGAGCCGGAGTACCAGGTCGGCGGCGAGGTGACCGCCACCTTCACCTTCGACGCCGACCGTGCCGCGCAGGCCGCCGCCGAGGCGGGCGACACCCTGCCGCCCCCGCCGCCGGGGCTGGACGGCGCCTCGGTGCGGCTCGTGGCCGGCCCGGGTGTGGCCCAGGTGTGGCAGAGCGGCAGCGGCGCGCCGGGGCTGATCGTGGGCCGCGCCGTGGCGCCGACCGCGTTCTCCTCCGGGGTGCCCTTCGAGACGGTCCGCGACTACCTGCTCTCGCTGCCCGGCCTGCCGGAGGACGTCGCCGCCCAGCTGCGCACCTTTACCGCGGACGGCTCCACGCTGCCCCTCCCGGTGCCCTCGGACTTCGTCACCACCTCGACCGAGGACGTCGACGGCGAGCCGGCCACCGTGCTCGCCACCCGCGACCGCGTCTTCGCCGCCGTGGTCTGGGTCCAGGACGGCGAGGTGACCGTGGTGGCCGGCGCCCTGGACACCGGCGAGGTGCTCGAGGTCGCCCGGGGGCTCCGCTGAGCGCGGCACCCGGCGGAGCGACGACCGGCCGCGACGACGTCCTCCGGGACGCGGCGCGGCTGGTCGCCGAGCTGCCCCCGCCGGCAGCGGTCTGGTGCACCGGGCTGCGCAAGCGGTACGGACGGCGCACCGCCGTGGACGGGGTCTCGCTCGAGGTCGGCCGCGGCGAGGTGGTCGGGCTGCTCGGCCCGAACGGCGCCGGGAAGACCACGGTCATCAAGATGCTGCTCGGCCTGGTGCGCCCCGACGCCGGCGAGGTGATGCTGCTCGGGCAGCCGGCCGCCGAGCCGGCCGCCCGGGCCCGCGTGGGCTACCTGCCCGAGCTCTTCCGCTACCAGCCGTGGCTGAGTGCGGCCGAGGTGCTGGCCCTCCACGTGCGGCTCTCGGGCGCGGAGGTGACCGCGCCGGAGCAGCGCGACTGCCTCGAGCTCGTCGGCCTCGCCGACCGCGCCGCTGACCGGGTCGGCGGCTTCTCGAAGGGGATGCAGCAGCGGCTGGGCCTCGCGGTCGCCCTGGTGGCGCGGCCGGAGTTCGTGGTGCTGGACGAGCCGACCAGCGCCCTGGACCCGCTCGGCCGGGTCGACGTGCGCGACATCGTGCTGTCGTTGAAGTCGCGCGGCGTCGCGGTGCTGCTGAACTCGCACCTGATCGGCGAGGTCGAGCGGGTGTGCGACCGGGTGGTCATCCTCGACCGCGGGCGCGTCGCGGCGTCGGGGTCCCTGGTGGAGCTGCTCGGCCAGCACGAGGTGCGCCTGCACCTGACCGCGCTGCCGCCGGCCGGCGAGACGCGCCTGGCGGCGGCGGGACGCGTCGAGCGGGAGGGCGACTGGTTCACCGTGGCGTTCCCGGCCGACGACGAGGCCACGGTGCCCGACCTGGTGCGCGACCTGGTCGCGCTCGGCGTCCGCGTGCACGCCGTCGAGCCCGGGCGGATCAGCCTCGAGGAGCGGCTGCTGGGCATCCTGCGCGAGGGATCCGAGGGGGAGCGCTCGTGACCCGCGTCGTCCTGACCGTCGCCGGACTCACCCTGCGCGAGGCCGCCCGCCGCCGGGTGCTGCTGGCGCTGGCGATCCTCACCCTGGTCCTGCTGGCGCTGAGCGGGTGGGGCTTCTCCCGCTTCGCCGCGGAGTCCGGCGGCACGCTCACCAGCGGCGAGGCCCGGCTGACCGCCTCGATCCTGCTCAACCTCGTGATGTTCGGCTACAGCCTCATCGCCGCCCTGGGCACCGCCTTCCTGGCCGGCCCGACGCTGGCGGGCGAGACGGAGTCGGGCATCGCGCTGGCGGTGCTGGCCCGGCCGATCCGGCGCTCGGCGTTCCTGCTGGGCAAGTGGCTCGGGCTGGTCACCTTCGGCAGCGTCTTCGTGGTCCTCGCCGGCCTGGCGCAGATCGTCGTCGTCCGGGTGACGGTGGACTACTGGCCACCGGCACCGGCCACCGCGCTCGCCCTGCTCGCCGCGCAGACGACCGTGCTGCTCACCCTCGCCGTGCTGCTCTCCACCGTCATCTCGCCGATGGCGTCCGGCGTGGTCGCGGTCGGCATGTTCTGCACCACCTGGGTGGCCGGGGTGGTCGGCGGCATCGGCGCCTCGCTGGACAACGAGGCCGTCGCCCGCGTCGGCTCGGTGTCGCGGATGCTGCTGCCGACCGACGGCCTGTGGCGCGGCGCGATGCACGGGTTCCAGGACCCGTCGGCGCTGCTCCAGTTCGGCGGCGCCGACGGCGAGGCGTTCCCGTTCCTCAGCGCGGCCCCGCTGACCTGGGCCTACCTGGTGTGGGCCGCGTCGTGGGTGGCGATGGTCTGGGGGCTGGCCGCCGTCTCCTTCGTCCGCCGGGACCTCTGACCGCGCCTTCCTCCCCACATCGGCGATGTGGGGCCCATGCGGCCGTCATGGCGCCCACATCGCCGATGTCGGTGCGAGATCGCGGGCGCGGAGGGGCGGGGAGCCCGGGAGGCGGCTGCGCGGGCTAGCGTCGGACTCGCTATGAGCGCTCTGCCTGCACCCACCGAGTCCGCCCTCCGCCGCGCGCTGACCCGCGCCGAACGAGGGGTGACCCTCGACGCCGTCGAGGCCGAGACGCTGCTGCACGCCCGCGGCCTGGGCGACGGCGAGCCGCTGGACCGGCTGCTGACCGCCGCGGCCCGGGTGCGCGACGCGGGACTGGCCTCCGCCGGCCGGCCGGGCGTGGTCACCTACAGCCGCAAGGTGTTCATCCCGCTCACCCACCTGTGCCGCGACCGCTGCCACTACTGCACGTTCGTGACGACGCCCGGGCAGCTGCGCGCCGAGGGGAAGGCGCCCTACCTCTCCCCCGACGAGGTGCTCGACATCGCCCGCGCCGGTGCCGCGATGGGGTGCAAGGAAGCGCTGTTCACCCTCGGCGACCGCCCCGAGGACCGCTGGCCGGTCGCCGCCGAGTGGCTGGAGGCGCACGGGTTCGACTCGACGCTGGGCTACCTGCGCGCCATGGCCATCCGGGTGCTGGAGGAAACCGGGCTGCTCCCCCATCTCAACCCCGGCGTGCTGTCGTGGGAGGAGATCCAGCGGCTCAAGCCCGTCTCGGCGTCCATGGGCATGATGCTGGAGACGACGGCGACGCGGCTGTGGTCCGAGCCCGGCGGCCCGCACTTCGGCTCGCCGGACAAGGAGCCCGCGCTCCGGCTCCGGGTGCTCGAGGACGCCGGCCGCTCCGCCGTCCCGTTCACCACCGGCGTGCTGCTCGGCATCGGGGAGGACTACGCCGAGCGGGTCGACGCCGTCCTGCAGATCCGGGCCACCGCGCAGCGGCACGGGCACATCCAGGAGACCATCGTCCAGAACTTCCGGGCCAAGCCGCGCACCGCGATGCAGGCGCACGACGACCTGGAGCTGCAGGAGTACGTCGCCGCCGTCGCCGTCACCCGGCTGCTGCTCGGCCCCAAGGCGCGCGTCCAGGCTCCGCCCAACCTGAGCGACTCCACCGAGCTCAGTCTGCTGCTGCGCGCCGGCGTCGACGACTGGGGCGGCGTCTCGCCGCTCACGCCCGACCACGTCAACCCCGAGCGGCCCTGGCCCAATCTCGACGAGCTGGCCCGGCTCTCGATCGATGCCGGCTTCGAGCTGCGCGAGCGGCTGGCCGCCCAGCCGCCGTACGTGCTGCAGCCCGAGCCCTGGCTGGACCCGCGGGTGCGTCCGCACGTGGACGCGCTCGCCGGCCCCGACGGCCTCGCGGTCGAGGGACGCCTGCCGGTCGGCCTGCCCTGGCAGGAGCCGGACGAGTCGTGGACGGCGTCGGGCCGGGTCGACCTGCACGTCGAGGTGGACACCGTCGGCCGGACCGGCGACCGGCGCAGCGACTTCGACGCCGTCTACGGCGACTGGTCCGAGTTGCGCGACCGCACCGAGAGCGCCCGCGACGGGCACTCCACCGCGCTGACCGTCGGCGACCCCGAGGTGCACGCCGCACTGGCGCACGCGGAGAGCGACCCGGCCGGGCTGTCCGACGCCGAGTACCTCGCGCTGCTGGGCGCCGACGGCCCCGATCTGGACGCGCTGACCGGTCTCGCTGATTCCGTCCGCCGCGACGTCAACGGCGACGACGTCACCTACGTCGTGAACCGGAACATCAACTTCACCAACGTCTGCTACACCGGCTGCCGGTTCTGCGCCTTCGCGCAGCGGCGCACCGACGCCGATGCCTACACCCTGTCGATGGACCAGGTCGGCGACCGCGTCGACGAGGCCTGGGCCGCGGGCGCCACCGAGATCTGCATGCAGGGCGGCATCCACCCCGACCTGCCGGGGACGGCCTACTTCGACCTGGCCCGCGAGGTGAAGAAGCGGCAGCCGGGCATCCACCTGCACGCCTTCAGCCCCATGGAGATCGTCAACGGCGCGGCCCGCACCGGGCTGTCGTTCCGCGAGTTCCTCATCGCGCTCAAGGAGGCCGGGCTCGACTCGATCCCCGGCACCGCGGCGGAGATCCTCGACGACGACGTCCGCTGGGTGCTGACCAAGGGCAAGCTGCCGACGGCGGCCTGGCTGGAGATCATCGGCACCGCGCACGAGATGGGCCTGCCGACGACGTCGACGATGATGTACGGCCACGTCGACACCCCGGCGCACTGGGTCGGGCACCTGCGCACGCTCTCCGCGCTGCAGGACCGCACCGGCGGGTTCAGCGAGTTCGTGCTGCTGCCCTTCGTGCACCACAACTCCCCGATCTACCTGGCCGGTGTCGCCCGGCCGGGGCCGACGGTGCGGGAGAACCGGGCCATCCACGCCGTCGCCCGCCTGCTGCTGCACGGGCGCATCCCCAACATCCAGACCTCGTGGGTGAAGCTCGCCGACGCCGGCACCAAGGCCGTGCTGCAGGGCGGCGCCAACGACCTCGGCGGCACGCTCATGGAGGAGACCATCAGCCGGATGGCCGGCAGCGAGAACGGCTCGCTGAAGACCATCGCGGAGCTGGAGGCGATGGCCGCCGCGATCGGCCGGCCCGCCCGCCAGCGGACGACGGAGTACGGCACCCCGTCGGCCGAGCGGCTGGCGACCGCGCGCTCCGAGGAGGGCCGGGCTCGCCTGACGCTGTCGATCACCCCGCGCTGAGCGTCGCCGCCGGGGAACGGGACCGCCGGGTCCTAGGCTTCGCTCCCGGTGCGACGGGCGGAGGGCTGGGACATGGCGGTGCGCGGTCCGGTGTGCGCGGTGGTGGTCGCCGTGGCGCTGTCCGGGTGCGGGAGCACGGGCTCCGGGAACCTCGAGAAGTCGCTCGTCGTCGACCTGCCCGGCTTCGTGGCGGTCGCGGCGCGGCCCACGCCCGCGACGCTGTGCGACCCCGACCCGACGCGGCCCGATCTCACCCCGCCCGGGCTGCCCGACGAGCTCGGCACCCCCGTCGCCGTGAACTACGAGTCTGCGCCCGTGACGCTCGAGGCCTACGCCTGGGAGGCAGCCGACGCGGACGAGGCCGGATCACTGATCGACACAGCGACGACGTCGGCCGCGGCGTGCGCGTGGTCGAGCCCGAGCATGCGCGACCTGGACGGGGACGGCGTGCCCGAGACGCCGTCGACCGAGGAGCAGCAGGTGGAGCCGTGGTCGGGAGCGGGCTGGGAGGGCCTCCGCATCCTCCGGACGGTGCCCGGCACCGAGCAGACCGACCGCCGGCTGGTGCGCGCCGACGACGTCGTCCTCCTCGTCGTCGTGCGGGCCGACGGTGACGACCCCGCCCTGCTCACGGCGGCGGACGACTACCTGAGCGCGGTGGGGGACGCGCTCGGCTGACGTCCCCCGCGGGAACGCCGGGCGACCGTCGGCGGCGCGATCCCTGGCGGTGGGTCGCCTGCCTCGCCGTTCTGGTCCTGGCCGCCGGCGCGCTGCTGGCCACCGAGTCCGCGAAGGAGCGCGCCACGGGCTCGGCATAGTCGCTGGCGTCGGACCGACCACGCACCGGGAGCGCCATGAGCGAGCAGCACGACGACTGGCACCGCCCCCTGCGGCACATCGGGGCGGCCGACCTGTCCGGCGACACCGGCCAGACACCCGGGATGACCCGCAGCGAGGCGATCTCGGCGCGCACGGTCGGCTCGGAGCGGCTCTGGATGGGGCGGACGACGGTCGGGCCGGGAGCGACGTCGGGCAACCACCACCACGGCGACTCCGAGACCGCGATCTACGTCGTCTCCGGGCACCCGGTGTTCGTCTTCGCCCGCGACGGCGAGGAGGTGCGCCTGACGCCGGAGCCCGGTGACTACGTCTTCGTCCCGCCCTTCACCCCGCACCGCGAGGAGAACCCGGGCGACGAGGAGGCCGTCGTCGTGATCGCCCGCAGCAGCCAGGAGGCGGTGGTGGTGAACCTCCCCGGCGGCCTCACCGGCTGAGCAGGGACGTCGCTAGCCTCGGCCGGTGGGTCTCTTCGGGAAGTTCGCGTACAGCGACGGGCGGTGGAGCCGGGGCGGCCCGACGGCGGTGCCGTTCCTGCTGGTCGACGTGCACGACAGCCGGATCGCCACGGTCGACCACCGCCGCGCCGACGCCGGCGGCGGCCGGTTCTTCCTCGGGTACGAGCCGCGGTTCTACTTCGACGAGGTCGACGCCTCGGACCCGGTCGACGTGGACGCCGAGGCCGTCGGCTTCGCCGCCTGGGCGAAGGAGGCGACCGGTACCGAGCTCGACCCGGCCGAGGTGCTCCCCCTCCTCGCCTCGCCCAGCGGGGTGCCGCCCACGGACGAGGCGGTCGAGCTGACCCTGGACCGGCTCGCCGCACTCGCCGGCCTGCCGCCGGTCGAGTGGCCCACCGAGACCGACGGCTACGCCGGCTGAGCCGCATAACGCTTTCGCAGCTTTCTCCAGGTGGAGCCGGTGTTCCGGGGACGATGCGCCCCGCGCGGCAACGGCGTCGCGCAGACGAGAGGAGCCGGCGTGGCCGTGCAGGATCGAATGACCCCCCGCAACCTGTACCTCTACCTGGTCTGCCTGGCCATGCTGCTGGTGTGCGTGTTCGCCGCCGTCCAGCTGGTGCGCAGCGCGATCGGGATCGCCTACCCCGACACCACCGGCTCGTTCGGCTGGAGCGCCTACACGCCGCTCGAGGAGGTGTCGCAGTACCTCTCGGAGGACCAGACGAACGCCGTGCAACGGCGGCACGAGATCAAGGAAGCCGTGACCGCGGGGGCGACACTGCTCCTCGCCGTCGGCATCTACGCCCTCCACTGGCGCCGCGCGCAGGCGGAGCGGTCGCTCCCGGCCGCCACCCCGGAGGTCCCGGCCGGTCCGCCGACGCCCTGACCACTCGCGTGCGTCGGGAGGAGCGGGCCGGGTAGGGCTGCACCGTGCGCGCCATCTCCTACCGCCGTGCCGGTGGTCCCGACGTCCTCGAACTCCTCGACACCCCGGTGCCCGACCCCGGGCCGGGTGAGGTCCGGGTGCGCGTCGCGTTCTCCGGGGTGAACCCGACCGACTGGAAGTCCCGCAGCGCGGCGCAACCCGGGCCGGACGGCCAGGTGCCGAACCAGGACGGCTCGGGCACCGTCGAGGCCGTCGGCCAGGGCGTCGACCCGGTGCTGGTGGGCGAACGGGTGTGGATCTGGGAGGCCGCCTGGCAGCGCCGCTGGGGCACCGCTGCCGAGTACACCGTCGTCCCGGCGCGGCACGTCGTCCTGCTGGGAGCCGACCCGTCCTTCGAGCTGGGCGCCGCCCTCGGCATCCCGTTCCTCACCGCACACCGCTGCCTGACCGTCGCCGAGTCACTGCCCGACCGGCTCGGGCCCGGCGCGCTCACCGGGCACACGGTTCTCGTGCAGGGCGGTGCCGGCGCGGTCGGGAACGCCGCCATCCAGCTGGCCCGCTGGGCGGGCGCGACGGTGATCGCCACCGTGAGCGGCCCGCGCAAGGCGCAGCTGGCCGCGGCCGCCGGCGCCGACCACGTCGTGAACTACCGGGAGCAGGACGTCGTCGCCGAGGTGCGGAAGATCGCGCCGAAGGGCGTGCAGGCGGTCGTCGAGGTCTCCGGTGCCACGAACGCCGCCATCGACGCGCAGGTGATCGGGATGCACGGCGCCGTCGCCATGTACGCCGACGACGGCGGCGCGGAGATCACCGTTCCGGTGCGCGCGCAGATGGGGCCCAACGCCCGCTGGCAGTTCGTGCTGGTCTACACCGAGCCCGAGCGCGCCAAGGTGCTGGCGATCGAGGACGTCGCCACCGCCGTCGCGGACGGAGCGGTGCGGGTGGGCGAGGACGCGGGCCTCCCGCTGCACGTCTTCCCGCTGGCCCGGACCGCCGAGGCCCACCAGGCGGTGCGGGACGGCGCCGTCGGCAAGGTGCTGGTCGACGTCACCGCGTGACGGCGGGGCCCGTCGCCCCGCCTAGTGTCGCGCCATGACCACCGACGCACCCACCGACCTGCACGCCCTCGCCGGCGAACTCCTCGAGAAGGCGACCACCGAACACGCCGGCCGCGCCGGCCGCACGCTGCCGCACCCGGTCGACGGGCTGCGCCAGACGGTGATCGCGCTGCGCGCCGGTGCCGAGCTCGGCGACCACGAGAGCCCCGGGCCGGCCAGCCTGCTGGTGATCAGCGGTCAGGTGCGCCTGGTCGCCGGCGACGAGTCGGTGACCCTCGCGGCGCACCAGATCTCTCCGGTCCCGGACCGGCGCCACAGCCTGCACGCCGAGGAGGACAGCGTCGTCCTGCTCAGCGTCGCCGTCCCCGACCGCGCACCCCAGGCGGACTAGCTCCCCACGCGGGGTGGTTCCGGCGCCGCTGCCCCGCCGCGCCGGGCCTCCCGCCTGGGACACTGGGCGGATGGACGACCGGCGGAAGGAGCCCCGCCCGGCGGAGACCGCGCGGGCGGGTGTGCGCCGACAGCACGTCCTCGACCTGCTGCGGGCCACACCCGAGGGCATGGGGGTCCAGGCCCTCTCCGAGCGCACCGGCCTGCACGCCAACACCGTCCGCTTCCACCTGGACCGCCTCCTCGCCGACGGCCTGGTGGAGCGACAGGCCCGGGAACGCGCCGAGCCGGGCCGCCCGGCGCTGACCTACACCGCCGCGCCCGTCCAGGACCCGGCAGCGAACCGGCGCAACTACCGCTTCCTCGCCGAGGTCCTCGCCAGTTACGTGGCGGGGACGGCGGACGACCCGGCCGGGGCCGCCGTCGAGACCGGGCGGACCTGGGGGCACCACCTCACCGACGGTCCGGCGCCCTTCCAGCGGACGAGCGAGCAGGACGCGGTCGCCGAACTGCTGCGCATCCTCGGCGACGTCGGCTTCGCCCCGCGGCTGGATGCCGACGACCCCAGGCGCATCCTGCTGCCGCACTGCCCGTTCCGGGAGGTGGCCGAGGCGCAGCGCGAGGTGATCTGCTCGCTCCACCTGGGGTTGATGCGCGGGGCCCTGGCCGAGATGCGCGCCCCGGTGACGGCCGAGCGGCTGCTGCCGTTCGTCGAGCCGTCGCTGTGCGAGGCGCACCTGGCTCCGCTCGCCGACCCACTGGTTTCTCCTAGCGCCGATAGTTCTTACTAGATCGATTTGTGAGCGGCCGGGGCCGCACCTAGCGTCGGCCACGGCCGTCTCCGGCACGAGGCGGGCCACATCCCTTCCCCTTCCCCGAGCCAGGAGCCGCTTTGCTCTCCGATCGATCCCGCCCCGTCATCGAGGCCACCCTGCCGGTGGTGGCCGACAACATCCCCGAGATCGCCCGTCGCTTCTACGGGCACATGTTCGCCGCCCACCCGGAGCTGTTCGACGGCATCTTCAACCGCGGCAACCAGGCCGAGGGCACCCAGCAGGTCGCACTGGCCGGTTCCGTCGCGGCCTTCGCCAGCGCGCTGGTGAAGACGCCGGAGCAGCTGCCCGAGCAGCTGCTCTCCCGGGTCGCCCACAAGCACGTCTCGCTGGGGATCAAGCCCGAGCAGTACGACGTCGTCCACGAGCACCTGTTCTGGGCCATCGTGGACGTGCTCGGTGATGCGGTCACCCCCGAGGTCGCGGCGGCGTGGGACGAGGTCTACTGGCTGATGGCGTACGCGCTGATCAACCAGGAGCGCGGGCTGTACAGCGCCCGAGGGGTGCGCCCGGACACCGTGTGGCGCGACTGGGAGGTCGCGGAGAGGGTCCAGGAGACCGACGACGTCGTCACCTTCCGGGTCAAGCGGATCGGCGACCGGCTGGTGAAGACCTCCCTGCCCGGGCAGTACGTGAGCGTCAAGGTGCCGATGCCCGACGGGGTGCACCAGCCGCGCCAGTACAGCCTGACCCGCGCCGACGACGGCGAGCACCGCCAGTTCTCCGTCAAGCGCGTCCACGGCGGGGGCAAGCCGGACGGCGAGGTCTCCAACCACCTGTGCGAGCAGGTCCAGGTCGGCGACACGCTGACGCTGTCGGTGCCCTTCGGCGACGTCGTCCTGGACGACTCCGGGCGCCCGGTGGTGTTCGTCAGCGCCGGCATCGGCGTCACCCCGATGGCCGGCATGCTGTCCCACCTGGTCGTCGCCGGCTCGAAGCTGCCGGTCACCGTGCTGCACGCCGCCGCCGACGAGCAGTCCTTCGCCCTGCGCCAGCAGGTGCTCGACGACGTCCGCGCGCTGGACGGCGCCACGATGCACGTCTGGTACGAGAACGGGGGCGAGAGCACCCTGCCCGTCGACGGCGTCCACTCCGGCGTCATGGACCTCGACGTGGCGTCGCTGCCCGAGGGAGCGGCGTACTACCTGTGCGGCCCCCTGCCCTTCATGAAGGCGGTGCGCAGCTCGCTGATCGACCGGGGCGTGTCTCCGCACGACATCCAGTACGAGGTGTTCGGCCCGGACCTCTGGGCGGCCGACCTCCTGGCCGAGCCGGCCCCCGGCGCCGCCTGACCCGCCACCGTGCGCGTATCGGGGTCATCGGCGCCTCGGTGACCCCGATACGCGCACACCCGGGCCGGCAGCGTCAGCCGAGGCCCAGGTCGCGGGCGATGAGCATCCGCTGCACCTCGCTGGTGCCCTCGCCGATCTCCAGGATCTTCGCGTCGCGGTAGAAGCGGCCGACCGGGAACTCGTTCATGAAGCCGTACCCGCCGTGGACCTGGGTGGCGTACCGGGCGTTGTCCATCGCGACCTCGGAGCTGTACAGCTTGGCGATCGACGCCTCGCGCTTGAACGGCTCGCCCCGCAGCATCTTCTCCGCGGCCCGGTAGTAGGCCAGCCGCGCGGTGGAGGCCCGCACCTCCATGTCGGCGATCATGAACTGGATGGCCTGGTTCCTGCCGATCGCCTGCCCG
>Ga0210040_10001366_pt1 | contig 37234 bp, 24 predicted proteins | sample CryGeyCG12114_NA_FD_185462 | JGI IMG/M metagenome (GOLD analysis project Ga0210040, IMG submission 185462) | Groundwater microbial communities from aquifer - Crystal Geyser CG19_WC_8/21/14_NA (SPAdes) (version 2) | ecosystem: Environmental > Aquatic > Deep subsurface > Groundwater | place: USA... | reverse complement strand
GGTAAAAATCAATTAGAAGCCTGAATAGATGAGAATTGACATTCAAGTTAATCTCCAAAAGTATACTGAACGAACAAATTAAATTCAATACAGCAGCTGATTGAGAACAGTGTACAGCCAGAGACATACGGCTTCTTCACAAGAATATTTCAAGTATTGAGTTTGCTTAGCTGGCTTTTCCTATAAATTCAAAATCCAATATAGCATGTCGACAAATAAAATATTTTTGAATTGTTTCAGGATTTCCGATTTAAAATGTCTTGGTAAAATTTCAACGCCGAATGAGAAAAAAGTTAAGTTGTGTCTGTGAAAACAAAGCGCCATCAATAATCAATGCCATAAAGAAAATACCTATATAATTGGATTGATAGTTTAGCAAAGTATCTATCAACTAATGAAATAATACTTTTCGCTTAACAATCCTCAACGCTATTCATAGATTTGTTTGAACGATGGCGAGTAGGTTCCTCTTACGATATTATTGGTATTTACGTTTCATGACCCTAAAATAATAATATGATTTAACGCCGCGCGAAGTGGTATCATCTTCATTCTCCAACCGAAAACCGAACTTATTCGAATGATGGAGGCAGGAAAACTACAAAATGTCATTAGACCGCATCATCTCCTCACTCTCCATTTGTGTGCCAAGATATCGTTCCAAGTCCACAGTCAATGTAAATGATGATGATGGTTTACAGAAACTGAGAGTGAACACAAAGCTATCAATTTCCATTCCATTCCAGTAATAAGAGCTATAGGAAGTAACTTATTGCTGTACATGGCATTCCAATCATCCAATCTCCGTATTTGGTGAATTAAAACTGGACATTCTCATTAGCAATTAGCATTACCCTTTCGATTGTAAAACAAGTTTCAATGCGTCGAATGCCTTTTGTATACCAATTTTGTATTTCAATGTTGAAGAAGAAACTAATATTGACATTTACTGAGACAATTTTTTTACTCCTCAATGTTAAAACGGAGAAACCGAACTTTTGAGCAATAAAAGCTGTTTCCCATTATTTCGGATTTAAAGTTCATCATTTATAGTGATTCGTGTTTGATGCTCACCAGTTCACAACCATTCGGCTCTCCAGCTTGTTTGTTCGTAAGCAATGTATTATTATTGCGCTTTCAGGGAGATCAATAAGCAGAGTAGGAATTAATCGGCCGTACACTATTCAAACTTGGAATGAATGCGACTTTATTACTTTTACTGCAATATGGACACACAGATTCATTGTTCGCCATTATAGTCCAATATACGACTTTCATGCTAACATTTAGTCGGTTAGTTGCAGCAGAAGCACAATTTTGCAATGAAAATATTCCATAGGTACTTTTAAACGGCAAAATGAAAATGCGTTCGTTTAATTGATCGTGTGGAACATCAGATGAGAGAGAGCGAATGCCAAATTGCTACTATTTTAGCTGCTATACCTTCATGTCTTTTTTACGCCATTTTTGATGCAATCCTTGTCGTATACTAACTAAAACAAAAGGTGTTTAATAGGGATCTACCGGCTTGGCGCTACACCCTTTGATGTTTTCAAACTGTATCGAACCAACATGTACCTAAAACGGAATATTTTGCTCTGAATGATATGAACAGAACGAAAAAAAAAAAGAAACGAGACTTGTGAAGATTGTGAACATCAAAACGGACAGAAATCTATCTGACAGTCAAGTCAATGAAATAGTTTCCACTCGACAAAGTTGACATTTTCATGCCCAATGGCGTCGGACGGAAAACACCAATTTTACAGTGGCTCACAGCTAAAAGCCACTTTTGAGCTTTTCCTGCTCACACAAAATGAGACGGATGTGTCAACCATGTCAATTTTCATTTCCCCTGGCCCAAACAATAATTTTTAAAATATTGGATTTTCTACAATAAATTGTAAATTGTAAACTTTTAATGTAAATACTTGGTTCACATTATATTGCATATTCCATTTAATCGGAACCCTAAAACTTACAAGATGTAGGCAATATGTGCTTCTCCTTCAAGTGAATACAATATTTGTATTCTTTATTGATTGGTCTACGCTGTAAAGTGACAATAGACATGACTTTTGAGTATCCATTGGGGAATGTGAAAATGTAACTCGTGCAAATTGTTCAGTGCCAAATAGGCTCGCAAAACGCCTACGTGGATCCATTATCTTCAATTGACTTTTGATGGGGAAAAATAAACGTTCCGCTGGGATACTTTTATTGATTTTTCCATCATGTTGTTAACAATGAAACATGTTTTGGCATTCAATTGTACTTCACACTACTTCTCTTCGACACTGTCTGTTTTGCTAATTCATTACTCTATTAATTCTATTGTAGGTATGGGACCACTAAACAATGCAATGGAACCAAAAGCTAAACTTTTCACAAAGAGCGGCAAAGTTCAAGTAGTATTTTCGTCAAATCAAAATCAAATGATGATCTAGTTCTAGTAACTTCATTGTTAGTCCACTTTATACTTTAAACCATGCAATATACTTTTTTTGACTCCTATAATATTCGCTTTCAAACGGCAAAAAAAAAGATTGTGTTCAAGACTGTAAAGATTGAATCCCAAATATCTGATAAACAATATAATTCCCGAATCAAAATTGCATGATATTTTGCAAAAGAATATTGAAACGTGAAACGAGTTTTTCCTTCGATTTATAGATTTCATGTTTCACTAAAAAACTCGACAATTTGTCATTTTCATCCATACAATTGGCTACAGCATAATATATAATGATTTGCTTTTCAATGGATCATCTTGATCGGGAACTATTTCTCAAAGCAAGGATTGATTTATGCATTCAGATCCGGTATAGTTTTGCGTGTGCAGAATAATTCATGAGTTTTCCCTCCATTGTTTCCCTTTTTTGCATCTTTTTGACTGACTCGCTCTATTTGTATTATAGCTCAGGTCCAGGTACAAAATATTATGAGCCGTTTGTGCACTCTATCTATGCATCATCATTTTGCTGTTTATGACCATATAATATGGATTACAGAAATCATAAATAAAAGATTCAAATAGAGCACAGTATCGGTGTTTTACATGCACTGCAACCCCTGCAACCATAAATCTTCAGAATCCATCCCTAATTTAAAAGATACTAAAGCGTAAAAAATGTTCCACATCTGGCCGCATCAACTTACTACTGAATATGGTAAAATCCTGTTTTTTCGACTTTTATGCAATGCATTAGCTTTTAAAATGTCACAAATATGAACCTACACGTTGGCAACAGATGGGGTGGAAATAAAAACTAAAAGCAGACCATTAGCACGAAAAAACTTGTAATGTGACAGAAAATTGACACTACTGTTATTTTTTGAACGGAACCGTAAATCTTTTAAATAATGGCGCCAAAATGTCAGAAACAATGAAGTCTGCTGCATACAAAATTAATGTGTCAGCATAGAAGCATAGATTACTGATTACTATATAACAGTCAGTCAAAACCACAACCGCATCCAAAAAAAAACACAGACACAGGTATACGACACCACTTTGGAAAAAATGGAAAATATGGATAAACTTCACCCCCATCGTAAATCATATCGTATTCAGCAAATATGTTTATTTTTATGATCAAAACATGGCTGGTACAAAATTTACGCTTAATAATATGCTTCTGTAACACCAAAAGTCGTCAATAGTTTTGTATCTATCTATTCTTGGCTTGACATTTGCATTATAAAATGTGTGGGAAATGATGTGCTTTGAAAAGTGGAAGAAATATGACTTGGTAACTTTTTTGGCTCCATAGTCCATGCCATCATTACTGTTTTAGTGTCGCATCACTTTCACAAAACTTATGGTTCCCGTTCATGACATTTGCAATATTGCGAGTGAAACTTTTTATATTCCTTACCATTCATCCAGTCACAAGTTTATGAACGATATAAAAAAATTGTTCCACACACATTTTGCATACGAGTCCAAATGGGTTCTTTAAAACTTGGCAATGCTAACTAAACCGACCGACCAAAACCAATAAATACTATGGTTTAGTATAGTTAGTTCATCAGCCCCAGTTTCTAATATTTACCTTCAATTTTCACACAAGTGTTAACACCAGTATGTTACGTTTAACATATCACTGCTAATCTTTGTCAGTGACAGTGGTACTAAGGAGTATCAAAAGATTAACAATGAATTTGAAAGAATGGTAAAAGTTGTGAGCAGAGTATGGAATGAAAACAAGTCAAGTCAAGGGATTCTCTATACAGCGTTTGATATACATTTACAATTTAAATCCATGTATTGCTCCTTCCGAGTCTTTAAAAGTTTCTCAAGTGATCAGCAACTTGAGTTTCAGTGTAATACTAACTGTCATGAAATATTTCTTCATTTTGATCTCTGCAGTAGTTTTTACTTTTACCTACAGCAAATTTAATGTAGCACAGTAAATACCGTAGTATTTCTATTGCAAGAGCAGTTAGTGAAATAAATGCATTAGGAAAAAATTGCCCGTACGTTATTTTTACCATATGAAAAAATGTAGCCACTATACTGAAGGTGGCAAAAGCGAGATGTGAAAAATTACGTAGTCTCTCATCTCTAATGTATCGTTCAATTCCTCACGGGAAACATTTTACCCGGACTGGAAAGTGAATTAGGATGTGATATCGCGTTCTCTGGAAGCTTCACTTTCTTCCTGTACATTACATTAGTATATGGAGAATAGAAAGTTGTACGACCCGATGAATGACATTGCTGCTTAGTGCTGGCAAAAATTTCTGTATGTATGGAACATTAACACTAATAGCCCACTTTCGAAGTTTCCTACAATATTAGCTTTTGAACTGCATGAAAGCTTTTAAAAATGTAGGACACCGTGATTAAGATGAAAATTATGGGCACACAGGCAAAGGCACTTTTGTTATGTACTTATTCCGTATGGTCTATGAGGAGTTCCGTAAGTATAGAAATTAGATTTGAAACCGTTCAAGTTGAAACTGTTTTTGAATGAGAAACTAAGGTGTGTTTTTGCACTACTTATACAATGAAAAGGGTGGGAAGCTTTGATAATGTTTGTTTTGACAGAGAAACTGAAATGATACAATGCTTTCTTTTATTAACAAACTACAAACAATTCATACGAATCAATGAATCCTTAAAAAAACTCAGTCAGTCAGTCTGTGAATACAGACACAGAGCGCAAAAGTTATAAATACAAAAAAAGCATTAATGTAGAAAAGCAAGAATCTGTCGCAAAAATTGTTTTATATTTCCATTCTAAAAGCCTAATGGATCCAAAATAAAGTTTGAAAGTGTATGCTTGCATTATTTTCATTTGATATTTTCACACTGATATGAACTGGCGTGCATTTAAAAAATTCTGCTCACAAATATATTTCCTTTATTTTGTTTCAAACATGGCACACATTATATAACGAGTACAAAAAATTCATAGTTATAGAAGATAAAACTTAACTAGTTAATAGTAGAACAAACATATTACACACCAGCTATTCAAAAATGCTTTTTTCTTCGAATACTTTAGTTTACAAGAACTTTTATGGGGACTCATGACTATATGGCACATTCTGAGAATGACGGTATTGTCCACGATTTTTAGCACGTCTTTTCAAAGAGCTCCCATTGAATTTATGTCCCATTGGCTCCATAACTTCGTCGTCGTCAATACCAACTCCACCATCACTCATTTCCCTCGAGTCTGAAAAACGTGCTGGTGGTTTGATTCTGTTGTCAACAAAAGAGAGCGTCAGTCACTCACTACTCACCCACTTCAATTCTATGGGTTTCCCAATACTTGCCCACAAAACAAACTACATACTTCATATACATGAATTGGTTCTTTTTTCACCAATATCAACACAATAAAAAAAATTTAGTTTTCATGAAATGCTTTGTAACATTCCAAGAAAACCCAATTTTACGCAGAAAAGAGATTTTAGCTTAATTGTCAACCATTCATAGTTTTAACATGTCTTTATGACATACAAAGAAAAAATTAACTTTTCCTCCCAATCTGTAAAATTTACTGCACGGAAAAGAAAATAATGTTGAAAAACTATTTCTATAATTGAATTTAAAAATTATCATTCATAAAAAAAATGTTTTGCATGTTTATACACACATTGCTTAGCATTTAAGCATCAACTAATACTTTGACTGAGCTGAGAGCTGAGTTATCCGCTGAAGCAAATGCAGCGAAAACGAACTACACTACTATATTTACCGAAAACTAGTCTCCTCCGTATGACTTGAGTACCCAGAACTACTCTTCATTCGCATGGTCAACTTGCTGGACCCACTTTGTATGCTGTTGGTTCGTGATTTACTGTTTTTCGTATGAGATGAGTAGCCTGAGCTCCTCACACCACTGCTGTCTGCCGGCGAGTACGAGTCAGTTGACGAGCTTGAATGTTCTGACATTATCACAGGATCGGCTAGGAAGGAACACGAACCCATGACCACAATGTTATAGAGATTTCAAAGTGAGCTTATACTCTCATCCATGTAGTTAGTTAGTAGTAAGTGAAGGAAACTGACTGACTATATTTCACCCGTTTCAATAATAAATGTAGTAATCTGTCTGTCTATGGTCGGTATGCAGCTTTTAAGGAGTTTACTGCTCATGCTCCATTATGATGTGGACTTATAGTTGGGCAATTAGTTTAGTTACTATCTAAAACAGTGGGTTTGAATTAATATGCTAAAAGCTTCATGAGAGGTAATATAGGTTAAGCGGATTCGGTAATTTAGCTTGCTAGTAGAGTTACATGGTAAAGTAATGAAAATCCCCTATACATGCAGTGGGACGGATGGGACGGGAACAATCTGTTTAGTAAATTAATGAAAATATATAAATTCCCAACTTGATGTTACCTGCTCGTTGCTGCAACTGTCTAAATGTGGCTAGTTCATGTTGCTGTCTCAGCAATGTGGCCATGGCACTATTATTGGAGCCGCTGTTTGATAAATGTCTGGGCAAAACATGTCGGTGACTTCCCCTATCCTCTTCTTCAGAATCGGACTCCAGTCTTTCACAATAGTCAGCAGATGACATCATCATGGGCAATTGTTGCTGTAATGCCAGGATTCGAGCCACTTCCAAATCTGTTCCGTTTGCCATGGGAGCTTCCCGGGGGAATTCAATGTTGCCTTTTAAGGCACACCCGGAGGGATCCTGGGAAAACAATCAGATTGATAGATGATTTCAATTCCCCCATGCATAGGAAATGAACTCAGGTGTTGGTAATCAATCAAATGAACATATTTATCATAGTCAGTATAGTCCGTATACACCAGTGCTTTAAAAAAGTGCCATTACTATCAGTGCATGAGAAAAAACAATCTTACAATTCACTACTGAGAAAGTTTTTCCAGTTTTCAGTTACAAACTCACTCACCCTCATAGGTAACGTAGGAGCTTGACTAAAATACAGCGCAGTTCCAGGTGACTGCAAAGCATGATAAGTTCCACTGTAAATGTTGCCAACATTGTACAAAGTGTCTCCAGAATGGGGGCCCAACCCAGCATACTGATTACTATGGTTAGCACTGCCTCTTAAGAGTGTTCCCCCTTTGTTCAGCATTGGTCTCTCAGGTGGTTTGTCAGGCAATTCAAAAGTGGCATATGGACAAATATCGTCAGAATACTCTGCATCCAGGAAGAAAACGAGAAAATTACAAAACAAAACAATCTACAACCCAACACAAATACAAAAGGAAAATATATTTTCTTCAATTAATAAATGAGACAAAAGGAAAACGCTGCAACTAGAAACTAACTACTGTTACCGTTTCCTTATATTTCATAATTGGTGGGTTTTGAGAAAAACAAGGCAACAAACAGGCCAAATCACTGCTCTCATAACATAACTTACTTACTCAATCACTACATAAGGGAGAAAATCAGAGTGAATTCATTGATTAAATTAACGAAAACTTGGCAAACGAACCGGGATTCTTGAAATGACCCTCACCACTCTCTTTGGCACAATTTCCTGGTGGTTGGGTAACTCCTTTACTGCTGCTGAAATATTGTTGATTCTCGAATTCTCTGGGATTCGTGGGATGAGCACCCACCAAGTGTTGGAATCCAGTAGGTCCAGTTCCCATCATAGATTTTGGACTTTGCACTCCTAGTCCTAAAAGAAAAATACGGGTTTATAACTGAAAAGAAAAACATCAGTCATTACCCATATCTGTATATATTTATGCACTGTACACACACACACGGAGATGATAAATAATAAATTGGCAAACAAGACTATGCCGAACAACGGAACCTATGAATGATTTTTTTTCACAGAAAACACAGACTGGACTAGCCAAATAAGTGCAATATTGAACTCACGTTTCTGCCTCACGAAGCAAACAAATCCAATGACTCCCAAGACCGTTGCTAATGCTAAAATTGTAGGCAACACGATGAACAAAGATGTGTTCATTTCATCAGTAGAAGAGGAAAGGCCTTCTTCATCTTTTGCATGTTCTGAAGTAGGATTACCTGAAAAAAATAAATTGAATAATATGTATGTGAGTGAGTGTGCCAGATGAAAGACCCTTTTGTTAGTTCCCAGACCACTAAATCGGCTTAGCTTCATTTAGTAGGAACTTAAATTTTTGAATAAATAATCTTTTGAAAATCCACAAATCCTTTAATTATAGATTACCAAGGTTTTTTTCTTGATCAATCTTACCATTCGCTGCAGTGATGAAAGCATACGTGGATACAGTTTCACCGGCAGCATTTCCAGCCGAAACTTTTATATCATATTTCGTACTATGCTTCAATCCCGTTAGCGTGTACGATTTCACGTATCCCTGTGCACATGCAGTGGAAGCAATTAGTCCTTGTGGTTTATACAGTTATCATTTTACTGAGCAGAATATTATTGTAAGGAATGAGGGAGGGAGAGAGAATCAAAATTGTTAACGACAAAATTTACAGCGGCTTCATTAACAATATGGTTCGTGACAAAGGTCTCGAGAATTCTGTTACGTCAGTCTATTCAGATGCACGTAAACAGTCTTTTCATAGTTTATAATTTCATTGGGAAACACATCTCATCTATAATATATAACTCACGTTCAGCTCGGATTGTATGCGATTCCATTTGCTTTCTTTGGCAACTTTGAATTCAATCCGAAAGTACAGAATTGAGCATCCCATTTCATCCCACTCATCTAACATGAGCGTAATGGCTGATTCATTTCCCACCATGACATTCTGCTTTCTGGGTGCTGCTGGAGCTACAATCCAAAAGTAATAGCAAGTTATCTAATCTACACGTACAAAGCTCTTGAATAATTTGATTTTACTAATTAGAATTATGACTAAATGTTATGTAAAAATCTTACGGTTCCCTTTTGTGAACCCTCTAGCCACCTCAGACGGCTGACCAACTCCTATTCTATTCACTGACGTAACATAGACTTCATATGTAGAGCCACAAGTGAGACCTCGTATTACATAGTTGGTCACTTTGGGACCAACTTCCAGCTCTTCCCATTCCCCATTCTGTCGTTTATAGTTCACTCGAAAACCTGAGTGCCCCAAAAATACAACTTAGTTTTATATTTCGCCAGATACACTCATATCCAAGTTTTATTAGTTTGTATTGTGCAGCATAAAATGACTTCACAATCCTTTTATCATCTAACAACGCGTCTAATAAACTGTACAATCCAATCCAACCGAGAAAGTTTTTTTTTTACTTTAATACAGAGCATGATTGTCATTGCACGAGCCAAGCTAAATATCATTACAACCTACTATCATGGTCTTATCCGTGTACTACAGCTGTCTATAAACTAACTAACCTATAATCAAATGATTACCCTCATTTTGTTTGTTATAAATACTATTATAACAAATACTATTCTATATATACCTTGGTTATAAGCAGCTTGGGAGCACATTTATAACGTCATCAAGCTCCCATGAAAACAATCTCAAGGGAGCCATTTTCTTTTAAATCCTCCTTTAATAATACAGTATTGCAATTCCATGATGCAGTAGCAATAAAATATTTAAAACCGTAAACTAATTTATCGATGCAAAAAATTGCCCGCACACTTTTGGGAGGGAGTTTATTATTATTTATGAAAATATTGACTGACAAATACTTTTTGCTTTCTTCTTATAAACTTTGGTCAGTTTACTTTCGGCTGTTTGGTGTTGTTAGTTTAGTAAGTTAGTTCATAGCAAGGATACAGATAGTGCACCATTGGTTAGAACTGCTACAAATATAAACTTCCCAATGATTGTAGTACATAATGTGGATGGGCGAAAGATGAATACAAACAAACCTCTGATGGCACTTCCGCCGTCATGAAGCGCAGTCCATGAGAGTCGTAAAGCTTCAAAAGAGCTCTCCTTAATCTCAACTGTGGGGGCCAGCGGAGGTGTAAGGACGCGAACTCTGTACTCGATTGAGTCACTTCCGTGAACATTGGAAACAAAACAAGTGTAATTTCCGGCATCCTCAGAGTTTACTTCACTTACTATCAAGCTCCCATCTTCATTCATCTGAACGACACAAAAAAGAATGTCAGCACTAGCTACTATACTACAAATATTAACTAACTAACTAACTAACCAACTTACTATAGTGTTAATTCTTTTATTTGCACTTAATAATATTTGAAAATTAACTTACATTGTTTACGCTACAAACTAACTAACTAACTAGCCATCGGAGCAAAAACTATAACCATTACATCTCAGGTTTGAATCACTTTAAAAATTGCATCAAGTTTGACAACAAATACGATAAAAGATTGTAAAGAAAAATATATTTCTCAAACTTGTGTTAACAAGTAAGTTAGAAAAAAATGTGTTATTGGTACGCATTGAACCCAAATGTACTTTTTTGGGTTGGTTTCTGACTGTGAGTGAGACTATATAGGAATGAAGATTGAAGAAAGCCATTTACTATCCGACTCAAAACACTACATTTATACGATAGTGCAATTACTAACTAACTAACTACTAGATACACTATCAGAGGTTACTAGTAGTCACTAGTACAAGAAGCCAAAAAATGGGTTCCTAACAAACAAATAGTAAATGTCAACAGTTTGGTTCACCTTTTTGCGACCATCAAGCTCCAACACACTGCCATTAAGGTGCCACCGAATGTTTGCATTGGGAATTCCCACAGAGGTACACAAAAGAGTCAACTCTTTTTTCCAAGAGATGTTCACATTCTGACTGAATGATGCTATTCGGGCTTTCACTGGAAAAAGAAATAGAACGCTGTCTGACATGATTAAACTTTCACCAGTCTCTCCAACTGACTGAATGGATAAGTTAGTTAGATAAGAGGGATGTGTGTGAGCGAGACAAGTGAATTGTCACGTGCTTATCGTTATATTTACTTTGTCAAGAAATTGCAGTACCCTACATGAAGGACTAACAAATCTGCTCGTTTTGCACGCCAAAGATAATCAGCATCATTTCTTCCATTTCTGTTTGTTTGATCTTCTTGAAAGTTATATTCTAATAGGATCTGCAAATATTGTCACACCGGTTTCATCCTATTTAAAGCATAGTAGAGCGTAACATACTACATAATACAAACAAACTCATACTGCTTCAGCGCACCATACCAGACCACTTTTTATCTACATTTATTTTTTCGGTGTTTCATTTTCAGTTCAGCTATATGAAATATGAAATTCAATAATGCAGCCAGTATTTTTTAATCATTCTTGGGTATATAGTTGATAATTTTCGATTTTGATTCCCTTTTTACGACGCACACTTGTGGTTCATTACTAAGACTTGAGTGAGTGCCGTATGAAACGGGAAATGAAGTCTTTTGTGACTTTCAGACAGACAAGATTACATAGAGACATGGTGAACTCACTCATCATGACACAAAGGTCGCAACTGCTAATCATGGGACAGAGCTCACAGAAAACTACAAAAGCATGTTCCCATCCTTTCATCCCATCTAATTTCTCTACATCCTCATAATTGGATAATTCAACTCATTGGTTCACTTTTCTCCATGCAAGCAAGCCCGCTTCCAAGAACAATTCTGCTGTCAGTTACATTATAATGTCAAGTCAACTTTTACTAACTAATAGCTATAACTTAACTAACTATTTAGTAAGCAGCGGCAAATTAGCTAGTCTAAAAACTTTCCCAGACATCCAAATTCAATTAGGTACACATTGTTTTTTTCATTTCAAAGTCACCTTTGTTAGTTGTAGTGACGGAAACTCGACTCGTACTGGGCCCTTCACCAACTCGAGTGGAAGCTGCTACCGAAAACTCATATGCATGATTTTCTTTCAATCCTTTTACCTCCACACTATTGTCTGAGGATTTCAATGTCCTTTGCTCCTGTGATAAATACAAAAAAACAAATACACCACTTGAGTACACTAAAGGCAAAATAGGGAGAAAACTGCTGGCTAACTTTTTCCAAGAAAACAATGGAAACCAGACAACAAAATAAACAGCTTTAAGGCACAATTGTCTGACCCAGTTTTTTACCTAATAGGTCCATTTTTTCACACAAGTACTTTTAACAGGGCTCACTAACTAATTTAATGGGAGATTTATCGTACAGCACACATGGCAAAACCGTATACCCAATGCAGTAGTAAGTAACTAAACTAGACCTGGCTAGCTGACCAGTTTAAATCCATGAAGACTCCACAAACCATATACAATACTATAAAGAGGAGCAAATACAATCATAACTTACGATCTTGGAGACATCCAAGTGACCCACGTACAGCGTATACTTTTTAATGACCCCATTAGGAAGCTCTGGTGGAAGCCATGAGACCAGAATTGATCGTTTTGAGCTCACCACTGCTTTGATATCTGCTGGAACACTGGGCACTACCAACACAAATTAAATTACTCCACTATACTCAATAGTAGTTTAGTTAGTTAGCTGTAAAACCTACAATTTACCTGGCCTTACAACTTTTCATTGCGATCCCTACAATTTTTCGCTATATAGCTAGAGAAGAAACGAAAAATAAAACTTACCATCTTCATCAGTCTGGCAAATAATTTGTTCAGAGGGTACGCCTTCACCAGCTTTGTTAAATGCCAATACGGTAACGGAATAATTGCTCCATGAGACCAAGCCTGACAATGTGGTTTCCAGGTCTGAGACCATTTTAATTTGGGATTGCCCATAGGATGGGTAATTATCTTGATCGAGAATTTGATACGATACTTTGTATCCCTGAATGATCCCATGTCGGCCTTCTAATGGGGGAGCCATCCAATTCACATTCACACTTACAGAGGATATGGAGCGACAGGAAACCTTGGTGGGAGCCATTGATGGCACTGAAAATCACAGAAAGATATCATACACAGAAATTGGGAGGAGAAATGAACCGCTTAGTATATAAACGCGTGCCATACAGTAACAGATCTCAAAATACTTATTCGATTCAGTATTTATTGCTGTGAAATGGCCTGAAATTTATTTGACTCGTCAAACAAACTAGGAGTTAATAATTTTTTCTTGAATGCCTAATAATAGCGACTATCTAAAATCATATAAAATGCATTTATTTTAGCAATGCTAATCATTGCCACAATGATTTTTCCCATTATCAGCCCCATTCTCAATGAAAACAGATACTATACAATGCACGGAGGACAATAGTGTGTGCAAAATGCAACTTAACAACACTTTAGCAGCATATGTATTTAGTAAAGTCTCCAGACAAACTTCCAAGTGATAATTATATTACAACAATCATCATTTGCAATGATACCGACTATCTACCAAAAGATGCAGACAATCATCTATTAATGTATAGTAGGTCCCATTATGGGAACAAACTCACATTCCTACACTTATACTCCACTAACTAACTAACAACAAGTACGAGGTTCGGAACTACTCTTCATTATAAACTATAACTGCAAGTGCGAATGGATACAGCTGGTCTCATCAATTTAAGGGTTAATGTGATTCCCATTTGTTTGACTAGAACTAGAGACTGACTACTGGAGCAGTTTGCGTGCCCTCCTAGTAATTAGGGCATACCCTAATCCAACTAACTAAGAACAGATTATAGTTAGAGTCGATCTGACTGTGAGTCCATTTCGTCGCAATAAAAAACACATTTTAATAGCCCTTTTATTTGGAAACTAACTGAATAACTACAACGAATCGCGGCTTACCATGATTTTAAGTACAGCTAACCAGTAACTCGTAAATAGTTGGATAAAACTACTAACTTGCGGCCATAGTTTAGTACGTATTTTGGACTGGCGCAAGGAAGTAAGTATTGTACGTGTGTTTTATGTCCATATCAGTTTAATAGCCCCTTGGACTCGAAAAAATAAGTCTTCTATAGTCGTCTTATCTAAATCGAACAGACAGGGCAAGACTCGTGAAAGAAAAAGGAAGGCATTTAAGGCACTCTTTAATTTTCTTGCAGCCCATTTAATCAACTGTTTCTACTAAGTTGAAGTAACTAAGTTAGCATCAGTTTCGTGAAAAACAATAAATATTGTAACAATGAGTATATCATGTGAATTTCGACTTTAACAAAGATTAATTTAGACACAGTCTCAAAAATCAAGCATGGATACAATACAGAGTAGACACAATTTTTTCATAATATATACATTTAGTCGATGAAAGCGACTATAAAGCATAAAATTGTCAGCAAAACAACTTGCTATAGTTAACAATCGCTCACTCAACCGTGTTTACGTTCATTCACCACTGTTTAAAACTAAACCTACGAGACCTAAAAATCACACCTACTGCATATTACCTCCATACCGAAATCTTAGTCGGCTCTCACATTGAATAAAATATTAGGGAAAACGGAACTGATGAAAAACACATGAACACATTAAACGCATCTGCTCCACATGCAATCATAAAGTCCCTGTGGAAACTTAAAAACAAAATCTCTCACAGTGGGGATGAAAAAAGATTAAGTCGTCCCCCACATGACAGTGAAGTGCTCAACAGAGCAGAAATAATACTCAAGATTAGGTCACAATGGGACTTTCGAGGACAACGTGAGCTCTCTACAACACATATACTTAGTTAGTTGAAAAATTAATTAGACGATTCTTGTTCAACCAACAGCAATGTGCTACTTTCTTCCTGTATATGCTGGGAGACAGTGAAAGGCATTTGTGCTTCACTAGAGGCAAATTAGAGAGCATTTGATGCTTACACAACAACAATGTATACTACTGCATTATATATGCAGCAAGAATAAACAGGGGAATTTACAAACAGCTCCCTCGAGTTATTAACTTTTCCCTGTTTTTCTCAGTCAGTCAGACAAGAACAATCTAAATATCATAAAGTAAAGTATGAAAAATATCCGATGGCTGGAAAAACTGCAAAGATGGAAATTGTAGACAAAAGTTGTTTGTGAAAACAATTTTCACCTTTTGGGAAAATCCGAATAATGAGTGGGTACAAAATATAAAAAAAAGGTGTTTTCATTTCTCGCAGGCAATTAAAAGTTTGCAAAAATAGCGGGAACATTAACACATGCTAAAATTTTAAATGCCAAAAGTTGAAAAGATTTTTGTACACAATTTTTCACGGTGAATGTTGATTTCTGACCATATTGTAAAGAGCTTATTGAACGAATTGTATTTGTTGCCATACGGTACGAAATTTTTTTTTCAATGCACAAATATTGGCTGGTAAGAAACATTTTAGCTTGAGGGAACACGAAAAAATTTTCATTACCATCTGCAAGTGTAGCCCCAACAATTGGATTGGATGGTGAGCCAGTTCCTTTGGAATTGAAAGCTTGTACAATGATAGCATACCGGGTGAATTTGTTCAGATTGTCGAGCACAGTAGTTCCGCCAAAATTGCTTCCAACCTATATGAAATGCACAATGAAAAAAATATGAGTTATTATTAGTATTATCATGTGTATGATGAGTATGAAACGGCTATACTCTGCGTTGATCCTATTCCCAACTAACTGAGCTGTAAATCGATCAATTTCCGCGCTACTTGAGTAAAAAATGAGGCTACTTATTCATTTCACTTCAGCCATAGGCGAATTTCTCAAATTGATTCCGCAGGTATGACACCATGATATATTTGTGGGATTTAAGATCTTCGGTTTCCAATAAACTGAGTTCACATTAATGGTATGAATATAATTTGCATGACTAAATTGGAAAATGCTTCGATCAGAATTTATATCTCGAATTTTCTGCACAGTAACCTGGGAAAAGCTAAACTTACACTGTTTAACATGCTAATTTTCCAATCCCAAATACCAGCTTGTCGTTTAACAGTGAATTTTCCTCGCTTGAGAACCATTCATGCGCAAATCCACTAATACGAATACAAAACAATGTTACAACGTAAATAATACAGCACATTATCTCAACTTATTTTTCCTACACATTTCATATACTCCCCATTTACTTACTAACCACTGTAATCAATCAAAAAAGCACACCTGTGGTGGCCAAAATCCCGAATCTGAAACTACGTACCTAACTATACATTACATACACATACCTCCACAGTTCGGAAATGGTATCCATGCATGTTGTCGTTGAAATGATGAGGAGCTGCAAAATGGATAGGAGTGGTATTCTCCCTGAATTTGTTACTGCCAACAGCACCATTGCTGCTGCTGCTACTGATGACCTCCTTACTCCCATCCACAAAGTTGGCTAAATTGAGTTCCCGGTAGCCCAAGTAGTAGCCGAGGATAGTTCCATGCCATAATCGTCTCTCGGGTGGTCCCCACCTAACTTTCAACTTGGTGGAAGATATGGCCTCAACATGGATGTCTTGAGGAGTTCCTTCAGGGGCTTCTTCCGCTGTTGCCACTTGAATCACTTCACTGGGCAAACTGATTCCTACCCCGTTTTGAGCCATTATGCGAACATGATATGTCAGTGCGGGAATCAGCCCATCAATCACGGCTGTGTTCTGCGTGCCCGGTACAGACAACTCTTGTGTTTCGGCTTCTGTCCATGTTTCTGGCACAAGAAAAAGCACGGAATACGATTATTAGGTGCTTTCGGTTACTAACTAACTAATGGGAATGAACAGTCGGTAAAATGATTATGGTTTCTACAACCAAACAGACTTAACTTCGAGCGAGAAGTTGTTAGCTATAGTTACAAAGTAAGATTATCATGTTGAACTTAATTATGTGTGCTATCTATATGAATAGCATGTGAATCATTAATTTTTAATTATCAACAACTTATAAGCAAAGTGGAAGGAATTAGAATGTCTGACATAGTTTTAGTCAGTAGTTCCTACTGGGTTAGCCCGGTTTAAACATAATACTGATAGTTTCTCATACTATCGTAGATCTAAACGTTATGCATTGCAAAGCCAATGTCAAAGTTATTGTAAGGTGTGAATGGCAAGTTGTAAATAATGTAATGTCTCATTAGTTGGAAGAAAAATTAATGAACTGGCATTCCTTTACACGGAAAGTTGAGTTAAACGTCAACAAATTGTTGTTTTCCTGAGGGTTTACATTTGGAATGTCTATCTAATGAGACCAATTAGTAATTAGCAAACTTGTTTGCCAATTTACTGGAAACAAGCTATTTTTTAACAACATACAAAAAACAAACACGTGTTTCATGCCGAATCCCAACATTTTTTAAGTCAGGTTCAAAGAGAATTTACTTTGTAATGTGTTGTGTGCTAGTGTTTTAAAACAATAGCAGAGTATAATAATTACGCAGTAGTGACTGACTGACGTCCGATTAAACTTTTTTTGCATGCAACTCAAGCCAGACTACTATTGCAAAATGTTAGTTAGTTGAGTTGAAATGAGGACAAACCTGATGGAAGCTTGTACTGAATCATATAATTGATCAAAGGACTGTTTCCATTAAAACTTTCCAACCATGAAATTTGAACGGAGCGGCTCTGCTGCTCCATAAGCCGTAAGTTCACAGGCTGTTCCGGAGCTTCTGCAATCAGAAAAAAGGGAAATATGAGCACAACGTAAGGAAATAATCCATTTGCTAACATGGAGTAAATTCTTTCACCTAAAACATGCACATGCAGGCATATTTATTTAGCTTGAATGTAATACAAGGAAACTTTTTGTCTGGTCATTATGAAATGAAAGAATTAAAGTTTAGGAAACAATTCCTGCATTCAATATTGATAATAAATGTAAATCTTCAAGTCCAGAAAAACAAGGGTAAATTATTTCTTGTCATTTTAATTTCAAAACATTTTTGTGTTCTCCCTGAATAATGTAAAACAGCAAAAATCCAGGTGTAAATAGTTGTCGGGACACCATTATATAAACTAAAATTGAACAATGAACCCCAATGCCTCATTTCAGTAGTGACCAGTCAACAATTCACTGTACCTTATGTATATTACTTACCTTGCACACTGAGTACCACAGAAGTCTGATCCGTGCCAAATTGATTATTGGCACGACAAAAATAGGAGCCACTGTCACTCCTGTCCACATTGCTAATCAATAGTTCCGACAAGAGACTATTCTCGAGCTTCTGATGATTAATTTTGTACCTGCAAAAAAAAAATACCATTACTTCCTGTAATATACAGTCCCCGAAAAAAGAAAGTAAAAGTTAAGCACCATCATAATTCAGAGATAAGAACTAAAAGCAAGCTACTAACTAACTCACTAAATAAATTACTTTGCATAAGATCATACTTAAAAAAATTTATGAACATGATACTATCTACAAATTGTCTCGTACAGCTAATTCTCTACATTGTGTTCTCCCCTCTTGTAACTAATTATTTCGTACAAGGGACAAGTACAGAGTTATGTAGCAACTATCAACCATCTTAAATTTCCAGCTCCTGCGTTTTTCCCTACTTTAGTAGTTTAGTTACTGACTAACTACAATCTACAATGCATATTCTATTAGGCACCTTGAGAGCAAAAGCGTCTAAAACCATTTTGTATCTGTGTAGGTGTGTGGGTACCACCGGGCCCGTTTTTCAATATGCAAATACACTGTCTTGCTCCCTACTTAATGAGGTCATTAACATGCATCTTCAGGAGGAGTGAAAGTGAGCTGTCTAACTAACTAACAAACACGTACACACTTTATATCCACCCAGTTTAACAAGAAACAATTTTCCCAAACATTGGCTCTCAAAATTATTCAGCATCTGGTCTGGTCTATTGCTCCGCTTTTTGGAGTGAAAAATTTACAAATTTACACAGACAAGAAGGGTAAACACAAAATTGCTAGAATCTTAGGTATACATAGAGAAAGAAAAACAGTATGGAATTAGGTAGCTAGCTATTACACGTAGCGCTAATTTTTATGGAAACTTTTATTATCATCCATGAAATTAACACACATTAAGTCACCCCGCCGGAAGATATTTTCTTTTCTTTTTTTGCAAAATTAATTACCAGAACCAAGTGCTTTGAAGTATCTACCTAGTTAGTATATGTAGGTACACACAAAACATATTTAAGATATAATACGTAGGTAATATTTTTTCACCAAGACTAGACCATTTTGCTCACAATTGTACTTTAGTGCGTACAAGGGACGGGAGAACGTGAAATCTTTGTATATACAAAAACCAGCGAAACCATTGGTCTTTTTCTTCTTCTGCTCTACTTTGCCTCATTTTGTGCACTTCAAAGAGAAGAAAAAGTGGTCGAGTGAAAGTTTGCTAGTATCCCATATTTCCTTTGTGTGCATACAATCTACGTGTGTTCGTGAGTGTGCAATGAAAGAGGTGACTTTTCCAGTCAATTTTTTTCCCTGTATGACAATGATAATAAAAAAATCCTTCCAAGGTCTGGCCATGTCAGGGAAAAAAGTAGAGGACGAAAAATTCTAAAAGCTTTCTACTCACACACATTATTGTATCCCAAATGTGGCTTATATTTAGCGAGTTGAGCTGGTTGCCTACATACAGCACCTACTTTACACTATAAAAAAGAATAAGCTATAAAACGAACCTGTGATTGGAATGAGAAACAATTTTCTTGTGTTTATTGGACCACTGGATATCAATAGGGAGATCCCCTTTGGCTGTACACTGAAGAATTGCTCTTTCTCCTGTTCGAACAGAGATTTGTTGATCTCGATCCGCAAATTGAGCTGGAGCTGCAAAATCGAATCAAATTTAAGTAAGGGTTGCGTGTAAACTTTTTTGCTCACAGATATACATAGGGAGTATAGAGTAGCCACTCAATGTTGGTGAAAGTAAGCAAGTTTACAAATGGGTTTTAGGGTCATGATTTCTCACACGAATTTTACAGCAGATCAGTCCCACTTCTTACACAAGAGAGAGAGAGAAAAATAGTCAATTTTTGTTTTTACAAGATTTTGCAGACGGGAAAAGTTTCCCAAAGATAAAAGAATTTATTAGATTCCAGTTGAACTTTGTATTTAACTTTAAATCAAAGTGTATGCATGTATGTACATGTGAACAACGAAAGTCATTGCATATTATGAAGCCAATTGAAACACGTTTCAGTTCCAGAGTTTACTTTGATTTGAAAACAAGTAGTGAAACTAACTTAAAGGGGCTATTCAAATGAGATGGTACACAAGTTTTAGAAACGTTTATTGCTCTCAATACTCGGCATTGTCTGGGAAAAACTTTTCTGGAAAAGTTTTTTTTCGAATTTGTTTCTTTTTCATTGTATAAACGTTAAAGGCTACAACTTTACTTCTCACTCACTCCCAACTAAATTCCAATAATATAGCATGTGGAATGAAAATTAAATTTTTTTAAAAATTATGAGTAAGTAAACTAAAACTAACCGTAAAAACGATCTTTTTCATTGTAAAAACAAAAACAAAACTATCAATAAGCAAACAGACTCTTTACTATCAAAGTTGCTTACAATGTAACGAGCGTATAGTGAGTTATCAAAACCAAAAAAGGCTGTAGGTGAATAACAGAGGGGCTTCAATGAGTAATTATGTACCTAAAGAGAAGAGCACTCCAATGCGATAATAAAGGAGCAATAAAGAGCAATCAATACGGCAACTTTTCCTACTGATGATGATAATGATGATGGAAGCAGAAAAAACACACGTTTAGCTCACAAGGCAACATACCATTGACTTTGATGAAGACCACTTTGCTAAGTCCAGAGCCCACTTCATTTCGAGCTTCACATAAGTACTTGCCTTCATCATTTTTCTTTACCTCTTGAAACTGGATGCTCCCATTGGGATACAGTTGTGCGGCAGAACTACTCAAGTCCTTGTACTCCCCTTGTTGAGTGCCTGTACATGCAAAAAAAAAAACAACGATTCCCTAATTAGAGTGGTCGTTGTGGTACACACACAATTCAAGCCAACATGTAGAGAATGCTTTTCATTCCCTTCATTGGTATTATTATGATTTACTCTGACTTCCGCTGTTACTTAACAGAGAAAAATGCTGCTCTCATGCTTTCATACATTAAATAGAGTTATGAGGTAGCAAACTAGCTACATAAGCAAATTTCATGATCAAGAGTAAGCTACTGTACAACATTATGTTGAATTTACAAGTAAGTGGACTTTAAACGGCTCAAGTACTAGTTTCAATGCTTTAGCAAAGACACTTGAAAAAATACTAAAAATTTTGATAGAGGAAATTACATACAAAAGAGTGTGCACAGTATACAACTTGAAATAGGATCATAATCGTAAATTATAGGTTATCAACAACATAGGGGACAGTAATTAAGAAAAACTATTTCTCTTAAAGAGTGAAATGTTAAATTCAGTGTACACAAAAAAGGGGAAATATTGTTACTTTTTGTATGTACTGTCTTTTGAAGTTCCCGACCGTATGCATGCAAAGATCCAATATTGTGCATAGGGGGACTACAAATACAAAAATTTATTACCCGTAGCACGTTTCCAAACGATAGATGGTTTCGGATGTCCATCCGCTTGGCAATGCAGTGAAATAGATTGACCAGAAGACACATTAACGTCTCTAGGCTCAAGCGTCCACTTTGGTGGAACTGAAATATCATTGAGGAAACCATTTTAATCATGGAGAGGTTCCCAAAAACGCGTGCCTTGTTGGATTCACACACTGACACTACAAACAAACTAGACCGGTAAATGCTCAACCATGGAAATCTCCTATGCTTTCATTCCCATATACAATACAAACTACTGCACTTCAAAGGGCGAAAACGGAATTGGTAGTAAACAAGTGAACCGGTAAATTTAAATAGTACCATTCAACAAGACAAAAGGATTTCCTGTGTTGTAAACATTTTAGCACACATAGTGAGAATAAAGGATGAGGAAGATATATTATTGACTTTCGGTGACATTTTTTCACAAACTGGTTGACAAAAACTACAGTTCTGTTGTGCTAGTTATAGTTAGTAAAAGTTTTCACATAATCCGAAAGCACACGAGAAAATTTGTTCGACTATGTTTAACTAAAGAGACGAGGTGAATTAATACTCATTATTTTTAAATACATGGGGTGAAAGTTTTATGGGAATACATTAGTTGTAGGTACTCTGTACATGTTTTACAATTCGGTTTTGAACATTTAGTGAGTTTCATATCAGAATGGGTTCGGGACTGGACACTTACCGTTAACAGTCAATTCAGCGGAATGGATATCACGCCCCGCTCCATTTTCCGCAATACAAGCATAGCGGCCATTGTGAGATGATGACAACGACTCGATCACTAGTGTTGATGAGTACTCATCAGGAATTCGAATAGTGACACCCTATCCATACAAAATGGCTTATTAGGCATGTCTCTGTCGATTCCATGCTTGAAGCCAATGTAGCCAGTTTGGGAAGTGTCACCAAACTTTTTATTAAACATGTATGATCAACGAAGGAAGGAAAGTAGTGTGTTGAAGTGTCGCAGAGGAAAGTCTCGATAGATTTGGTGAGATAAAAATTTTACGTTTCTGACGTGACTATCTAGTCTATTTCTGGATTGAAAATTTTATTTGAAATGGATATTATTATTCGATACGTTGAACAATAGTATTAGGTCCATTCCACTATGCAAAAATCAAAGATTCACATGAATACTATCATCATTTGATACATTAGCAAACTTACACAGTACGTATACAACTTATTGTCTCAAATCAAATTCAATAAGTTGAATAACTTGGGTCCAAAAAGTGCTAAAAGTGCAAATTCACAACCGGAACTGAAAATTGTTCTAAGTAAAACTCAAGCATTACTATTAATAAATTACTTTTAATATGGTCATGGTACAAGCTCCCTCACTAAAGTAGTTAGTTAGTTCTCTCATTTTCTCGCTCAGGGCTATTTTTTCAAACGCTATCCAAAGAAAAAGATGAGGAAAATAAAGTAAGATGAGAACTTACTCGGGTCGTGGGAAGTAGAATTGGTTGTCCCTCAAACTCCCAAACAAAATCAATGGGAGTGTCACCCTGAAGCACTTGACAAGAGACAGCTGCTCTCATTCCCTCTTGAAGTAATTGGTTCATGAATTGAAATGGCATGATTTTCGGAGGAACTGAAATAAGACGACACAAGAAAAGTTTAATCAACTGTGAGATTCACTTTTATGATCAAACTGCATGGTACAAATCATTGAAGCAATTCCAGTCAACTTTCTGGTTCATTCTTTAAAGAAAGTAAATAAAAAAATTACTAGCAATTGAAATCCATGAATTTTCTCTACTTAATAACAGACTACTACTAACTTCAATTCATCTAGTTAGCTAGAGAAGTTAGTTATTACTCGTTTTATCCAAGTTGCGAGTAACTAATAGTCTTTGCACATACTAGGATTCAAAGGGATTCCTTATTAAACACAAATACTATACATACACTTTTATATAGAACTTTATAAAAAAATTCGCTTACCTACAACCCGAATGCGTATATTAGTTGAGGAAGACAATCCCTGCTTATTGGAAGCAGAGCAGATATAAATCCCCCCATCATTGGTTCTTGAAACATGTTCTATGATAAGAGAGCCATTTGGGTAGACACGTTGCATTCTCGTGACAGGCAAAATGCTCCCACCTGTTCCAATCGAATATAAAAGAAATGAGCATTTGTACACTACAGTCTAGCCCAACTGTTCTTTTCAAACGGGAAGTAACAATAGCCGGCAAAAACTGATTCCGTACAAGAATCAATATGAGCTCCTGCTGATAATTTTTTTATCTCTATATTGAACACAACTTGGGGTTATTCACACTCCACTTCATGCTACAAATGTTTTTATGTCTACTTGGGAAGAAAGTGTGACGTCCATAGGCCATTTGTCACAGACACAATCAGACATATGGATAGATTTATGCGAGTCGTTAATCTTTTTTCAAGTTGGACAGATTTTTTCATTCCATATGTTTTGTTCTTGCTGAGCATTTTTAAAATTTCAATGTGAAGACAGAAAAAAGCGATATTTAAATCAACGGTGTAATGAAAGACTCAGGCTTTTGACAGTCAGTAGGGATTAAGAAAGACAGCCTAAAATTATATTGGATTCAAAAACTGTTTGAATGATTGGCAAATGACAACCATACAAAAAGTACAAAGTACAAGTTAGTTTGAAAAGACTAGATACTTTCTATACCTTTCTCCCAAGTAATCGTCTCTATAGGATATCCAGACACAGGACATTGTACATGTAGGGTTTTTCCAGCCACTGCTTTGATTGGTGGCACAGTTCTTATCACAGGTGGACCTAAAATCATTTAGTACATTGTTTTATTACTTTTAGCATTTATCGAATACGAAAACGATCAAAATTAGTTTACATTACAATAAGAATGTCAGGATATTCAAGCATTATGTACACTAGACTAGAAAACCGAGATGCCGAATTTCTTGAACCCATGTAAAACTTCAAAACTGGACTTCTAACCTGTCTGCACTGTTTCTAGTATGAAAAATATGAATTACATATCATTTTACGGTTCATATGCACGGAAAGATTTATTGGATTTAGTTAGTAGATAAAAGAGAAAGATAGGCAAGATAAATGTGATTAAATGTGCGACCAAGTATGTGACACATGGGAATATATGAAAAAGCATAGCTCTGGAGGGATTTTCTGAATTTTTCTGCATCATCATTGTGTAGTTGCTTCTGTGACACATTATGTAGAGTATGAATATCATATTTTGCATATTTTGATTTACTATTTACTTTAGTACTGTTCTATTTTATTCCCAAGTAAACAAAAAATCATGCAGATACGAATGAATGCAAGGAAGTGTGACTGTAATTTCGAATACATTTGTGTAGAAAAAATAGGCATGATGATGAAAGTAGTTCAATCCCTTGCTTTTACCGTAAATGTTCAGTCGTGCTGAATGAGATATGGAGCCCATAGCATTGCGTGCTTCACAAGTGTAAAGACCGCCATTTTGTGCCAACACGTTTGTAATGTTCACATGCGAAATCACATTGTCGTGAATGGTCACATATTGTCCAACGAGAAACCTGTAATGAGAGTCATAAAAAATGATGGATCATGTGAATTACCCATCCATAAAATAAAAAGTTAGTCAGGTTTGTTACTTTTCTGTAGAGGGACAATAATAACAATCCTTTCTTTGTCCAATTAATCAATCAACTACTTTGTCACTAAAAAGATTGAATACATGGTGCCAAAAGTTTTCTAAACTCCGTAACATAAATCCAACACTAAAACGGGATGGCGAAATAATATACAGTCTGCGTTATCAAAACGAGCAAAAAATGTCGATTATTTTTTCATCTCATAGTTGAACAATATCATTGACAGACGGAACTCAGCTTCATGAAATAATCTACTAAAAGACCCATTCAGTGTTCTCAAACAAAGGAAGCCGCACATAGAAGAAAATGGTGATTCTTTTTTTCTGCAGTTCTCTCGAATGTAAGAGGCGATAAAGGAAATCCCGCATCATTAGAAGGGAAATGCGGGGTTCATAAAAGAATGCGAGTTACACAAGGGAATTCACCAACTATGAATATGATAGCCTGCATTACTCAATAACAATACCCATGGTGAAAGCCTAGAAAAAAGTTACGATAAATACCTTTCACTCTCAGGTAATGGAAAACCATCCAAAGTCCATTGAAATTGTGGTGGTGGGTTTCCAACCGCGGTGCACTTTAGAGAAACTGATGGTCCAGGCTGCATTGTTTGTTCGGAGAACCGATAAACGAGCTCGGGGAGTGTGGCTAAAATATTTAATGAAATTACAAAGCAGGGATCAATGAAAGGATTTCATTAAGTGCCCCGGCTCAGAGAGTTCATGCGGGAAAAAACTGCATTTCTGTCAGTTTACTATCTTGTAATAATGAGCTACAGTATTGGTTTCTAGTTGAAAATTCGCCTCGGGTACTAACACTAAAACCAAGACAAACAGAGTAGCTGGAAAGTGTACACTGCAGACTGTAGAGTGTATAGTCTAAGTAGTAATGAGCTTTCCTTACATACAAGACGGGAAATTATAGTTACACATGCACGGGAAGGGTTGAATCCCTTGTATTATTAACGAGGAACAATCAGAGTCATAAATCTTACATCCAAGACGAAGTTGGGCCGTGTCTTGAGCAGAATATTGATCATTGTGTGCAAAGCATTGATACATTGCCGCATCTTCGGGTTCCACTGACTTTATTAGTAAAGTATCCTGAGGTGATATCACGTATCTGATTGTTAGAAAAAGAAAAGTATCAAGTGAAGTGAGTGAGGATCTCCTATATAATCATACTTTTACCAACTTTCATTTCACACACACACACATGCACCAAATCTTCGGAAGGAAAAAAAACTTTTCCTTTTCCCTAATAGTTAAGTACACACTTTCCTCATAGTCGTGATGATAGATCCAAGTTTTTTTCATTCTCGGTTCAAATACACAACTGACTCGGGTTTGTTAGTTATAGTTAACCCACATAACATTTGTAACTTTTGGCAAACTGTATTATAGGCAGTACTGTCTTCTGGATTTCATAAAAGAGTGAGAAAACCATCTTCTGTACCAGCAATGGTTTACTCCACTGTCTTGTTTATTGTTTTTTGAAGACGAAATGTGAAGTGTGTGAAGTCGGATCGAGTTTTATTTCTTTATCCTTTATAGCAAACATTAAAAGTTTTTACCGATTAGATTGTCTTTAAAAAATTCAGTAAAACGAGTAGAGTTTTTATTCCTGGAACTGTACACAGAGTTAGGCGAAAAGTTTGCCAGCAGAATAGGCTGCTGATTTTTTTTCTACTCAAACATGGATTGGGCCAGTTGCGCGTCGCTTTTCAAAAAGTATGTACGGCACCTGCGCGTTCTTTGTCAATGATTGTCAACCAATCTCACTCAACTTAAGATTGTGTAGTGAACGCAAATTTTACGTAACTTTTGTGTGACTACAATGTCTAGTACATTTAACATGACACTCTACAGTTCGAAGTTCGAAGAAATGTTTTCTGAGAACTTTGATTAAGCACAATAGAATAACCTTGAAATATGGAACCAGGATATCCTTTTTTTTCAAATATAGTTTATAAGGCATTCTAATACTACATTGTAAAAGTTCATACCTTGAGCGTTCATTGGCACCGTAGTAAGCAGATGCTGAGTCGACCAGTTTCTCTCCATTTCGAAACCATTGGATGGCAGTTACTGGAGTCCCTTCAACTAAACACCGCAAAGTTGCACTTCGTCGTACATCTACTACTAAAGTGGTAGGACTGATTTGGACTCGAAGAGGAACTGGAAAATAAAAAGGTAATCCCGCTAATTTAAGCAAACATAGGTACATCACTCAATAGCTAACTTACTTTATTATTAAACTAGCTGAATCTATTTTATAAACGATCGTTCCACGTAGCAAACTAATGAGATTATCATGATAATAAATCCGTTTTTCACTCCGTACAGTCATGCTGTCAAACAAGCAAGTCAACCGACTGTAATTAAGTTTCGTTATTGATTGAACCTTTTCAGTTCTGGGGAGTCAGACCATCGATTTAGTTTTTAACAGGGAAGGGGAGAATGGTTTCGCGATGGAATTTTGTGGGTGTCGTAAATTGGACCCGGAATATATAACTAACAGTGGTATGAAGAATGAAGATTGATTATTATTATACTGTGGCATTGTCTTTGCTCAAGTTTTAATGAAATTTGAAAAGTGGTAGGGATGGTAGAATAGAAAACCATACAGAGAATTCAGGTGTAGTTAGTTAGTATACAGTTGATAGAATCTATTTCTCATGTCGTAGCTATATCTACGGAACTGAGCTAGGAGAGAACATCCAAGTATCATAGGAAGTGCAATCTCGTCTACCTTTGTAATATTTGCCCACCGATCTGTATTTTCAATTCCGTTAACTTGCTCAGGTAAAGAGACTTGACAAACGAAATGGAATGAAAGAATATTTCCTATATAGTTATGTAATATCTCCGAAATTCTCTGAATTTAATTTCAGCTATGAATGAAGACTCTCCCGAGTCTGCTCAAGGAGACAATGCAAAGCTGGAAATTGAAAATTAAGGTGAAATTGGAGAAATGTAAAAGTGGCGTTCAACCTCTTCCTACTCACTCACTCACCATAAACGTTGAGTTGCATGCGAGCAAGTTCTTGAGCGACGGAATTATTCACACGGCAGACATACGTCCCCGAGTTTTCAGACCTTACTTGACGTAAAATAAGAATAGGTCCCGCCTGCGAAGAAGGATTTCCGATCCCTTCGCTCAGCAAATCACTTAATATTCCATCTGTCTCCCGAAACCACCTATAGGTAGGTTGGAAAGGAAAAAAACAAGAAGAAAACTTAGGTAAGAAAAACAATTTGGTTTCGACTTCAAATCATTGACTGCAGAGAAAAAAATCACCGTACCTGTAATCTGGTGGCGGTCGTCCTTCAGCTAAACATGAAAAGTACGCGTCTTCACCAGTATTCACTTTAACTCTAATATCGTCTCTTACAGGTATAGATATCCTCGGTGGCACAATACTCTCACTTTCTGAAATGTAGAAATAGAATCCCCGGTTTAAAATATGCACGAAACCGTTAACAAATGAGAGTTACCTTGTCTAAATTAATAAAATGTTTTCAGGTTTTCTAACTAATTTAAGTAGTCCTTTGTTTATATTTTAGCCCTGCCTGGTCATTCCCTCATTACCGTATAGAACCTGCAGAGGCTTAAGTGCTCGCCATCATGATTTTATTAATACTAACTTGGATTACTAACTCACTAACTACTGTAGACTTTGACCTCTTTTTTCCCATTCAGGAGCACCACTCAACTTTATTATCTCATTTTGCTGAAAGAACAATGAAGTGAGTTTCCAAGGAGAAAGGTATATGGGGAGCCCTACGCATACATGAGGCCATTAACAAGGCCATTATTCGTGAAAGTCTTTTATATACGACGGGAGTCACCAGGCTGAACAATAAATACAGCTCGTTAGTCTCTTCTTGCACTACTTACGTATCTAAACTAAAGTTGAGTGCTGGAATGATCCCTTTAATGTGAGCAAAACCTTTGCTCTCTCCATTTCCGTTTCATCAATAGCACACAAATAAAATGATCATTTCCAATCCATTCACTGCATGGGGGCTTTAATTCTAAGGGATTGGATAAAGATAGGACGTACTACATTTTCTTTAATTAACTATAATTATGATTCTCATAATAATACTAAGAAATTACATCTGAACATGACATGAAGAAATTACTGTATCAAAGGTAGTATAGGCAGGTGGGCCACCTGCATTATTAAACTTCATCCAATGTACATTTCAATATTGATTGTACATAAAGCATTTTATGAGCTACTCGGTTCTCATAGGTCTGCCGTATAAGGAATCATAAAAAGCAATATTATTTGCACTTTATCTTTACCCAGTCAATCTATCTCATATCTTAATTATTATTCTCGTTTATTACAGATTTTCATTAAATCCATATGTTCACATTACAATATGTTAGTCAAGAAAAATTACACAAAAGTCAAAACAGCAGTCGATTCCATTCTTTGTACATAGGATTGAAACAAAAGTCTACATCATCAATTAGGCTACTAATTATCATGTTATGACTTTGCATAACCCGATTGCACAGAGAGTAGCAATTGCGGCGTCTCATACAATCAAATGTGTTTAGCCTACGATTTACAAACTCATGTGATATGCTATGTGGACCCCTTATTCTAAACAATATACGGAAACAGTTATTATAGGCAACTCGTACTAAATTGTAGATTTTTTGCGTTTCAGAGATACACCATAGACTACAGCAATAAATGCTACTAAAATAAGTCATAAATAACTGTCTTTTCACAGTTTCAGAGGTTTTAGAAAATCGAGACGCCAAAATATTTGCTCGCACTTTCATGTGGTGACATTCACGTTGGATTTCATTAAGACTGTACATTGGTTTTGCATTACAATTTTCTTCTTCTCTTTATTCAGTTCTTGACTAAAATTAAATATGACAAGTACATGGTTTTTCCATAGTTTTCATTTTTCCCATGATGTGAGTAACCCGAGTTGTAATAACAGCCGTTGAAGATCACTCATCATTTATCATCCGGTTCCCGTAATAACAGCTGATAGATTGATAGGCTAGTCAAAATATTGGCAACCGTTTCAAAAGCTAATTGCGAACCATCACAGGAGAATAGATTGTTTTCTCACAATGATGTACAAGATGTCAGATGCTTCCTAAAAAGTAATTTTAGTGGAAGCACATTACTAAATGATGATTTACGTTTTTAGTTAATGACAGTCTACATCAGATTATATTTCCATTAGTCTAGGGCTTAAAATTGGTATTTTTTAGGGAATGACTCGAAATATCAGTTATTATACAACATTTGCTAGGTCAGCAGAGAAAGCGAACAAAATGTATGCGATAGCTAACTAAGGCGTTCGATATTTTCACAAGAAGTAATACTTTGGGAGTTACTTGTGTCACTCATCAATTTACTAAGAAACACATTATGGTTACAAAAAATGCATTTCTTAAAATTCTTACCTTCTACAGAAATGCGAACAACACGACTCGTTTTGGCTTCATTTGTAAGCTTGTTTGTAATGCGACAAGCAAAAGACTTGAATCCGTCTTGTACATCTACGTTTGATATAAGAAGGTCCCCATTCGGAAGCATTACATGTTTTCTCCCTGCTAATCCTGTGAGGAATTAGAAATTTTCGTTCAGGTTTCTATCGTGTAACTGAAAATCCAATCCAACTAAACCTGGAGAAGGCTTGTAGCACACTCAATAGTAATAATAGCATTAATATTTTGTGTACACAGAAACGTCAATGCACAGTAAGTAAGTAAATGTAGCATTCTAAGAAATTCAATAACTAAACTATGCATTCATCATACAATTAAACCCGAAAAAACACAATAAATGCCAAATATGGTAACAACAATGATGGACATTATAATTCTGAATCGTCAGCAGTCCCAAGCACAAAGAAAAACTGGGAGATACAGACTATGAAAAAAGGAGATATCAGTTAAACTGACACTCATAAGCAGTCCCAAAAGAGAAAGTGACATGAGAATCCGTCTTTTATACTCATATCATAAATCTGACTGTAACCACGTCATTTTAGAGCATACAAAAGCTTTTGACTGGCATTTCAAAGACTCCAAAGGGATAAAAAGAATTGCTCATGTCTTTTTATCATTTTTTCTGGAGCGCCATTTCCAACCTTTTATTGCGATACTTTAGGTGTAGCTTCAATTCCACATTGCAACTCAAATGTTATATTCATCTTTTGATGGAAACAGTCAGTTTGCCACAAACAATCAGAAAACTAGAAAACCCATCATATTATTATACTCTACTCACTACAACACAGCCAACAAGGTATATAGCCATTAACAAAGGGGATTACACATTGCCAACTCAAATGCATGCAACTGTAGCCAAATTGGACTATGAAGCCAAATAATTTGAAACTACGGCATGTTACACATTCCATTCATTCAGTTCAAGTGATGCATGAAGAGACAAACAATCCATGGAATTTCATCGAAACAAGACTTTGGTATGAGCATAGTTAGTTAGTTAGTACTAGTCGTCAACTCACCCATTTGGAAATTAGGGAAGATATTAATTTTAGAGTCTTGAATCCACGATGTGACGGAGACAAAGTCTCGCAATTGTTCAGGCACTTGGCATCTACAAAATGAAATGAGCATCAGCAGTGGAAATGAAATAAAGTCACGGAATTAATAATAGTATTGTTGCGTGTCATTCACAAGTTTTCAACTCACCGTAATATGGCATGATTACCCTTAAGAACGCTAACGTCAGAAATTTCTATGTAATACGAGGAATCCAATACTAGAACAGATGAATTTTTAGATGAACTTACTACCCAACTTTGAAAGATGATAAATGAGATGAAATTTTTTTACCAGCAGTAGTTTGAATCTCTGGACTAATGATGGTGCCTATAGAGTTGGTGGCACGACATCGATAACTATTCTTATGAATATCACTTCGGTATTTCTCAGGTTCAAAAGCGTTGAAGAAAAGAGTTCCTTCCTCATCGACCTGTTGATATAACAAGAGAAAATAAGGTGATTGAAATGGGCTCAAGTATTTCTCATTGTCAAGTGTGTGTCAAGTGACTAACTAACTAACTACGAGTCCATGGTGGTGATGCAAAACACGTTTTCAAATGAAAATTCTCTTTCACCACGCGATCTATTCTTCAGCAGTGTTAATTACATGGCACTCTGACATGGCATTTTAGACCATTACTAACTAAAGTTGTAGATTTTAGCACAACAAAAAGACCATTTTTTACTTGTAGCTATGCTTACACAACAGCGTAACCCATTGTTTTCTAGCACCGTGCACTTCTTCTTTAGATAAAGTAATGCTCCATTATGATGTAAAGAATGTGTGTTGTTATTAGTAGTACTTCTTCTACTCAGTAGTATATGGTACGGCTACCACTAACTGAAAATGAAATCCATAAATTGACAAAAATGTATCATTAATAGGGCTTTCATTGTAATTTGGAATAGAGCGAAATTACATAGCGGAAACATTCCGTTTACATTTTACTCTATGCCATTCAATGTGTATTAAGCTCCGCTTGTGTTTTCCAATCTCTAGTTTCACTTGCACGGACGAAATAATAAAAAATGACTGCAAGTTGCTAAATATTGATAGGTCGTCAACCCTTTTGTAATAAGTTCCGAGTATTTTGGCTCCCATATCAATAAAGTCGTTGAATGGAATAGGCGGCAGCGTATTATGGAGCATTCCCTATAATGGAATTTCTGCTCTGAATGGCCATGCTGGGCTAACTTGTTGTTATAGCACGTCAGTTGGGAAGACCATGAAAGCCACAAATGAGAATCATTCATAGAAAAAAAAAGTGAAAGCAGTCTGGAGTGAAAGTCAAGGCGATTCTATATAGAAAGTGAATGACCATGTTGTTTTTATGACGAGTATTTGTGTGATTTGTCCTGTATGATCTAACCATTTTTGGTTGCTTGCTGTACTTATTTTATATTTACTCGTTTGATTGATGTGTCTACATTTGGCAGCATTTTTTATTGATTTTCTCCACGGTGAGCGGGTAATCAATAAAACTAGGTAGAAAACATGGAAAGTAAAAAAATAAAAATCGCATTCACATGATTAGTTAAAATCTTTATATTGTAGATAGTTGGGTTACTAGCCAACTAACTAACTAACTATGAAATGGGATTATAATCACAAGGGAGACGAAAAAAGATTTGAATCAGAGTGAGATTTAGGAAATCCTTTGTGCAGGATACTTCCTTTCTCACATTAGGAAAGCCAAGTAAAAAGTGTTCAATTGATTTATTTCATGAATTTTATGTTACTTATGAAAAACCCAAAGTTGTTGAACTTCCCATTGGAGAAAATAAAAAAGTTACGCAATTGGGATTTTATCTACAGTTTGTTCCCTTCTTTTTTTGGCTTTCCAAAGAATACAAGAATTTATCTTTGCCACTCCCCATGTTACCCAGCCATGGGTTGCCACCATCATGATAAAGTATGCGTCAAACGAGTATAAGTGAATTTGCAGGTCGTGCACTTGCTACAGTGAAAACACACATAGGATATTTTGATTGTACTTTTCATTCCATTCATGGACTCTGTCTTTGTGCATTATTTTTGGTATGCTGTGATCAAACCCAGTAGTCTTTCACTCTTTCCTAAGATAAATGAGTCCACGTTCACTCACAGTAATGGACCAATGCGTATACCTTTAGTGGCTAATGTCAAACTTGGGTAGTTGTAGTACGCATAGGTAGTATAGCCCTGAAGTACGAACGAGAAACGAAAATTGTATAAAGTGGTTTCTCGGGTAAGCAAAAAAATGTCAATAATTCCGGATCCACATCCATATTTTAATTTTTTGTGAAATCGCAGTAGACGACAAGAAGCTGAATCTTATTTATTCGCATGTTTTGTTTTCTTTCCCAATTTGAGCGAGCTCATTTGGGATACGGAGGGGTTTCAATGCATTGATTTAATGAGCAGAATTAGACATGGGAAAGCTTTCTATTTCGAGCTAATTGTGACTGTATATTTGGAGCTGCAAACTAACTATAACTAACTGTACTGGCAAGGAATCTGTCCTGATGACTGATTTATCTTTCCCAACCAGTTAGTTGCGTATCTCCTCAATTGTTCACAGAGCGTATTATATTATTTGGTTCACTTCACTTTCTCTCCCTAGTGGCCTACTTATTGGAGTGCGTAACAAACTATAGGATTTTTCTTCAATCAGCTCGGTCAATATTATACAGCAAGATTCTAAGATTAGTTTGCTAGGAAATGCCTTTCGAAATATATTACTTTTTGTTTTCTTCATGTGTTTTTTATGCAATTATCCTAGCATGTAGTTGAATTTTAGTAAACTAATTCCATTAATAACACCATATATAGTTGATTAATACTTTTAAATTGGGAATTGCTAATTCAAATCCAACAATTTGAGCGGGATAAATACAGGATATGTATATTGAAACTATTAAATTGAGCCGCCAGATAAAATCAATATAGAACAGAATGTTGAACTTTAACTGAATAACCTGCTTATAAATAATATTTTAGAAAGATTTTAATAGGTTAAGATACTCAAAGCAAAAGTAACCTAAACGAAAATTCAAACTTTATTTATGTGACAAGATTTGTCGTACATAAGTTCCTATAGGTGGGATTAAATAAATTCCTCGTTAAACCGGTTAAACCATAAAACTTTATATGCATACTAAAATGTACTTGCAATAAATTACAACAGCAAATACGTAATATATTTCAATGTAAGTTTAAAAGTTCATATTTTCTTCTTTACATTTGGTTTAAAACTGACAAAATTCTGTCTTAAGAAACACAATTAAAGGGGGCAAAAAAATCCTCAGTATTTGACTTTAGATACAATGTTGTAAATTCTCATCTTTCCGTGGATTTTATACATAAAAAAATTCTTTACCATACGAAGACCCGATATGTTTGTCACAGGGAAAAAATCTTTGGTGATCCATTCCAACTTAGGTCTAGGTTGCCCATGAGCACCACATTTGAGACTGCTTCCAGCTCTATTACTGTAAGCATGTGATGACGGCCATTCCTGCAAGAACTGAGGTCCATTTTCTTCTACACCAAGTCCATTCACTGTAGTAAACGAAAAACGAAGTTATTAGTACAGTTACTACTGTGCTACACATAAAAGTAGTATCATTTGTATAACAACTACGATACCACACTATACAACTATCGTATGATTAAGAATTTATTGAAAATGAAAGCAGACTAGTTTTCTTTTCAATACTGGCTCATCGAAAAATCTCATTTTTTCATAGCAGAAACAGAACTGCAAGCTATGAGATTTTTTAGTAGGTAAAATCCTAGCAAAGTTTTCTCGCATCACTGAGCTATGTCATTTGATTTAGCCAGTGAATACACATATAGATATAGAACCAAATTGGGCATAATACATCAAAATTGTTCGCTGTTTTATCAATAATACGAAACTCACTGAAATAAACCGCTGACAGAAAAAATCTGGTCAGTCAGTATAAATAAATTGCTGGGCAAGCATTCCCATATAAGTGAGTGCAATTCCACCAGCCAGATGAATATACATAAGTACACGCGCAGAAAATTCATTTTAGCTTCTTGAACATTTAAGACAGAACCCAAGGAACTAAATCGTATATAATTACACTCATAGTAAATGGTAAACAAAACGGTAGAAACTTTACTGTTCACAATTTCCATAACAAATCATAGTCACGGAATTTATGACGGGTGGCAGATGACCCAATTTGTGGTCTTTTTAGAGAAAGTTAGGAATGTGCCAGAACTGAACTCGCTCAAATTACTCTTGAAAGGAATTTATCTAAGAAGCAGTTATTTCTCTTGGATTAAAGACACACCACCAAAGCTAACTCACGAATTGTGTGCATAACATTACAAACGGAACTAACTAACTAACTCCGTCGGTTAGTTATAGTCCTACAGGATAGGGCTCCTCTCCGTTTCTAATGAGATGCCATAAATGGTTTCATTTGCTACCATTATACTAAACCAGCACCTTTTTGTGTGGACGAATTCAGTAGTCCGTGATTTTACTACCGCAGTCATAATAATGCATTGTGCAAACCCAAAGATCATCATCATACATTCTACTATTTTGCAAGTCTAACCAAACCACATAAAGGGTAGCTAGCTAACTAACTAACTAACTAACTCCGTTGACTGAGAAAAGTGGGGGAGTAGATAATAGTAGAAAGTAAGATTGTTCTAGCGATCTGAACTAACTAACTAACTAAATAGTCCAATTTCTGTTTGCCAGGGAGAAACTATACATGTAAATTCAGCTAATTTCCTATTCCGGTATCAGTGCTATGCTAACTAACTAAGTAAGAGATATCTCACAACCATGTGTGATTTCACCACCAACTTTACATTTTTGAGTTAGTAAGGAAATGAAGAATTTTAATGCGGGAAAAAGCCAGATTTGAACAAAACTATCTAACTAACTAACTAACGTGTGTGTCGTGTGTCGCCCATTTCTGGTTTTCTGCTACTAACTAAGTTTTAAATGGGTTAGTTAGATCAGTGATGCAAGTTAGCTCCGCTCCGCTCCGCTCCAGAGCCGGAGCGGAGCGGAGCAGGCCCAAGTTTTTGGGTCTGGAGCGGAGCGGAGCGGAGCACGATTTTTTTTTTGGTGTTGGAGCGGAGCACGATTTTTTTTTTGGTGTTGGAGCGGAGCGGAGTGGAGCAGACATTTTTTTTTGGTGTTGGAGCGGAGCGGAGCGGAGCAGGACATTTTTTTT
>Ga0210040_10001365_pt1 | contig 37306 bp, 24 predicted proteins | sample CryGeyCG12114_NA_FD_185462 | JGI IMG/M metagenome (GOLD analysis project Ga0210040, IMG submission 185462) | Groundwater microbial communities from aquifer - Crystal Geyser CG19_WC_8/21/14_NA (SPAdes) (version 2) | ecosystem: Environmental > Aquatic > Deep subsurface > Groundwater | place: USA... | reverse complement strand
GTTAATGTACAGTGCTGCAATAACTACAGTAATAGTGAATGAAAAGTTAATAAGTTGCTTTTTCATTGCATTGCATAGCACATTTGGGATTGCATATAATTGGAAAAATGAAATTAAAACTTTGTTAATTATAATCATCATATGCATTTCACACAAATATTTCTTTTACGAAATGTGCTACAAGTTTTATCCACTTCTACACCTCTCTCATGCAATATATGATTCATATGATCACTATGATCTCTCAAGGTTAAATGAAATAAAACATATACTCCTCACATTATCATATACGTATACTTAATTATTTCCATATACACAAAAAACCAACCAAAAACCCATTGTCAAATTTTTGAAACCTAACTAACTAAAAGGTCAAATGGGTCAAGTTTACCATACCTGATTACATGGAAGCTGTTGCTTGCGCTCCCAAGTCCACTCTGTACTCTAGTAGCCCATAAATTCTTATTTGAGCCATTAAAGAGATTCCTTTTGCTCAAACTAGCCAACAAATTCCTACTTACAGTTCCCCGAGCAAGTCTTTTGCAGATCATTTCGAAAGGGCAGTTTATTCTGACTGAACAATCACATATGTTTTTGGATAGCCCACGAAGGAAGACAAACTACGCCAAAAAAACAACAAAGATCACGCAAGTAAGTTAGTAACGATATGATGAAAAGGTTAAATGACTTCAAATTTCCCTCAAAACTGCCTCTTGGCTTCGCTCAAGGATAATAAACTTAATGCCAACTCTAACTCTAACTGCTGGCTGGCAATGTTACAGGAAAAAAGGCAACCTTGGGGTTCCGTTGATATTGATTCTACTTTGCCAACATTATGGTTTCATTTGAACGCCTTTCAATTACTTATAGAGTTAGCCTTCCATTTCGCATGCATGGCATATATATTGTCAGAATTTTCAATAGCAATTGTGTGGTATTGTCACGATTTGATGTGAGTTTTAATTGTCTATTCCAATTTTGAAGGGCTAATTTTGTTTTTAGTTTCAATTTTAACCCACGCTATGTGACTTTACAGTAAGCTAGTAATAAACTTATTCCCCGTCTTGTACACATATAGAACGAATGGGCAACCTGATTTTCCCATGTAGCTGAAATGTGGTTCATTGTTAATTCAATAAGTTTGGGAAACTTCCTTGGGTCTGTTTAATGAGCTCACCATGCGAGCAAATGTAGATTAAAAATGCAGCTGACTGGGGACTGTGTTGACAATAAGGAGTTTTTGTGTAACTGGATTAACCTTATTATGCAAATGTTTAAGCATGACGTCATCAGAGTTTAAGGGTTGGTTAAGTTGATATTCTCTTATGTGTATTTACTAACTCAATGTGTATTTTATTTCAAAATTCATTAGGAAAATGGCCAAGAAATCTCGAATGTTTCTAGGATTCCAACGGGTCGATAACAATGCAAATCTCCACTGACCCCACATACTAATGATTTTCTAACAATGACAACAAGCAATGAAGTCAGCTATCTAAATGGGGAATAATTTCATGTAAAATTGCATCCTAGCGGCCCTTTGGTCTCGTGAAAAGTCACAAATATAATATTTTTTGGACGATTTCTAAAAAAGAATAAAAAACCGATTGACCATTGTGTTTCTTAAGTGCGCAGCACTCTGTTCTTTTCATCAATTAAAAGAAAAATCTTCTATGTGTTATATACAAGCATTAATTTCTTTAATGGAATTGAATTTCTGTTTTCTATAGTTGTCGGCCTTGTTCCGTTTCACCATTTTAATTTTCGCCTTATTTTGGTTTCCGTTCTAATTTTCTTGGTATTTAAACATGTATAGAATGGTTAAACTACAGCGCTTTGTATGAACGAAGGATTCTTAACTGCATTTTATTTTGTCTGTTGGAATCCCAAAGGAAAATGAACTTATCCATAAACCGTTTTTCTTTAACTGCCAGATTTGCAACAATTCAATCGTGCCACGTCAGGTGGACCACGTACGAAAAAACACGAAATGAGTATTCCCATCTTCTAATAAACCCATGCTGAATATGATAAGCTCAGTAGGCTCAGTTCTTTAAATTTCACAGCTTGCTCACTTGGAGAGATGATGTGTTTGTGAAAATGTCTTCATAAAAGATCAAAAAAATAAAGACCAATACTATTGCTTGCCTTTTTATTAAGAAAGCAGGGGGTTGTTAATAAAAAAATTCTACAAAAGATTTGCAATGCGTAACGTCATTCAATACGCCATTGTTAAAATTGAAAAGTTCTTGGAATTTCACTCACTCAATTAGTTTGATCTATAAAGATATCTATGACCATTGCAAAATCGAAGAACCAGAAATTCCATTTGCAAAACTCCAAACGTATGGCTATTGATATCCTCATTTGTTTTCCATTTGTTATTCCTCCCTATCTAAAACAGTTGAATGAAAGTTGAATTTAGATGGCAAAACTTTAGCACACTACCACACTTTTCTATTCTTTTAAAATACTTTGCACATGCTGAATCATGCTCACTCATTGCCCTGGTGCGTGCATCACACCTGTTTTTAACAAAACTTGCGAAAACGAAATGTGTAATAAATGAATGCGTGATCAGACATCCATATAACTAAGGCAAGAAACTTTTCATTCTTATTTTCATTTCATGACTCCTCTACTCCTCTCACATAAAACTAAAATGCTTGCATATTAATAAACTCTGTATTTAGTATAGCTGGCTTGTACCACAATTATGTACAACATTTAATTTGACATCATACTTAAGAAATTTACATTCTTCCCATATTTTTTCCATGCTAACTCTAAAAATATTTTCATAATAGGTAAAAGTATAGAGACTTGCATATGCAATATTTTGTTCAAACTTTTTGAATTTTTTATTACGTGTTGGGCGGAGAAAGTGCCCTCTGTGCATTCATTATTCCAATACTGGAACTTGCGTGAGCCCCAACGGTATGTTTAATTTTACTCTTGAGTGATTTCTTATTATCATAGAACGAATTTGATTTTTGAGCTTCGAAAAATGTGGGAGTGTATTCTCGACAGGTGAACACAGCCCAAACTCATGTTCATAATGCCCATGAAATGAAATACATCTCTGCTCTGTTGTGCATTCCACTAACTAAACTTAATTGTACACAACCTTCACTTCCACTTTCAATGTTTGTCAATAAGCATTTGTATAATGAACAACACTTAACATACTAGTGAATAATCCACAGAAAATCCATAATCTCATTCATATATATGACACTATATGGCACAAAACTCACCTAAATACAAAAAAGCGCCTGAAATACGAAAAATAAACAAATTCAACCAAAAACACTGTCAACTTTTGTCGTACACAAGTTTCCAAAGTCGCAATTCTCCTCCTTATACAATATTCATCAAAATACTTGTTGCTATCACATTTATGTTCCCAAAAAACAACAAGAAGTAAGTCAAAAACATTGCAAGTGAAAAAAAAGCAATGGTAGTACGAAATCCGGTACAAATAACTGTTTAGTATAGTATATTAGCATACAGCAACCATTAGCATGATACTTCTCCCGACCAATACAAATAATACACTAACTACGCAATTGAAGACTGACTCAGAAAAATAAGAGGGTGGAAAATGATGATGAAAGTGGGGATTGGAAAAAAGCAGCCCATTTTTTTAGCTTTCTTGCTCTGTATTTATGTGTGTGTGTCTATATTATGGATGGAGCCTTTTACAGGGGCAGGTTTACGACGATGAGTTGAGCAGCTTCATTTTCCTGTCGTATGTGTGCACACGGTATATAAAGAATGTGATGAGCACGTCTCCTCCTCAATTTTCCTCTGTTCATTCTAAGCTGAACACTTGTCCATACTTTCTTCGGTGCTTTCTACTCCTCAAGTTTCGGTTCACAGTTTGTCACACTAAGTAACCTCATCATTTCGCCGCATCTGGGAAGTGCCATCTTTGTCCACCCCACAATAAAGGAACTGCACTTGTGCTCCTATCCTCTTTTTTGACAGTCTCACGCAATTAAGCCAAGTAAGATTTTTCATTTTTTCATACAATATTTGGATCGGGTTGTTCAAACCTCTTTGATTTGAAACGATATACATGCATGAGAGAGAGAGAGAGAGAGGGGCTACCTAAGTCATATTATCGAGTTCGATTTTCTGATCATGTTGCATGCATACAGGTTTCAGGAGGCTTTTAAAAGTTTTTGGTTTCAATACACAAACTAGAAAAATTACAATTTTCTCATTTAGTTCTATCTAATGTAATGTCTGTTTACGAGCGTAGAGTTTATACAATTTAAACGCATCAGGTGGGTGACTGAATTTTCGAAAACAATTTTTTTAATTCCTAAGTTGACTTTTTAATATCTTCAAGTTTTTGTAGAGATTCATGCATCATGAAAAATGCTACTGACCGTACAAAATGTAAAACTTGCATGAGTACTATAACCTACCTGTTGTCTGTCTTGCGGGTGTAATCTTATATGAAGGTTTGTATGGAAATATGGAAAAGCATTAATGAAGAAATGAGGTGTTATCATACACATGCACCAAAAAACTAATTAAGTAGGATGAAGTAGTTGTTCTGCCATCATTAGCGAAAGACGATTATTCATACCTAAATGCCTCTATTGTACGCGTTTTAATTAAATTGCTGTGTACGGCTATTGTAGGCAGCAGTGCACTGGAAATATCTTTTTTTTAATCAGACAGTATCTTTATTAGGAAACAAAGTGACATACAGTTTTCATTGTTTATCGGCAAAAGCAAGAAAAAAATTCTCGTCTTTATAATCACTTTTTCAGCTCCATTTGGCACGGTGTGAACTTCTTTCCTTTCACCTCCATCCCAGTAACTTAAAAGTGGAGCAGTACTCCCACGCATACAGTTCTTTTCTCTTGTCATATCAATTTGCGCGTTATTGACGGTTTGTCTAAAAATTTCATTTTCAATTATGAGCTTCTGTAGTTTTCATTTTTCCTTTAATTGAATTTTGCTCTTCTCTCATGGTCAAATTAAGCGCACATTAGTTTAAAGCCATCAAAGATTCAGTCAATGCTACGAAAGTAAAAATTTCAGTTTGGTTGGTCGACGTTGAATTCTGTGTCATTGATATGAAGCTTGAATTTTTATACATTTCTTCTTGCATGAGGCAAAGCATGGGATTTGTGCTACCAAAGTTAAGGAATTTTTAGCCACAATCTTCTAGTGAGATTTTAGACTCCCTTGAGGGGTAAGTTGATACACACGTACTCTATAAGTAGTGTTATGTTACATAAGAAACCAGATGGAGAAAGTACTTACTTGTGGATGTCATACCCTTTTTATGATGCTGGCAATTTAAAAATCCTCTGACAGTTTTTTTTTGTACAAACAAGTAGTGGAGGCGGAAATCTGATTTAAGCCTATCAGCATTATGTCTATTGTGACATGTCATATGAGCAGTAAATAGCACAGCACAAAGCATTTACATGTCATGCAAAATTGGTTTCAAAAGTCAATTATAAAGGCTGGCTCTGAGAACTGAAAGCCTAGATGGATCATTATTCGGGAAGTTTCATTTTAAGTAGTTAGTTAGTTAGTTAGTGAGTTACATGCACACTACAAAAAAAACTTAAAAAAATAAAGAAAAGATCAAACACAGGGTATACAATGCATAACTGTTCTTCATATGAAGGTATGGATGGATGCAAAGAAAAACTGAACAATTTATAGTCATTTCTAAATAAATAGTTCTAGATAGCCACAGTTGAAATTGTTCTATTTTTTTTAAACTTGCCGGATTCTAATGTTTGCATGAACGATTTTTTCAGTGCTATCAATACTACGTAATAATTTTGTTGCCATGGTCCACCATTTTTTGTTCAAGCACCGTGCTTACGCATATACACTTTCATTTCACGTCACGCTTATCAAGTTTCACATTCCACTGACTGGTCTTAAAGACTGTGTGTGCATACCCCAATTCATTATTTGCGTCCATTTCGAAAAAGAAGCCCATGGGTATGAAATCAATATAGGAGTTGCAATTGCTAATCTACTTATGGGTTTAAATTCAAGTTTACTGCTCACAGTGGCAACTTCCACACGAAAAGAAATAAACCACTTGTATAATCACGTTACGGCTGCTACCACTATGCAATGTGTAAATAATCCGCACAGCGAAGATTAAACTGGTGAAAATATTTGAATACCAGCTAGCTGCGATGTGTGTATATTTAATTGTGTAACAATTTTTTCATGTTTTTTTTAACATTTTAGACTACATTCACAATGAAATCTTTAATCGGACTTTTGCTAATGGCACTTTTGGCCATGGTTGCCATCACACGAGCCAATGTTCTCCCAATTCAATGCCAAGATTTGGATTATATTGACAACCCTAAGATTAAAAAAATCTGCGATTTCCTTGAGACTTATGCTGCTGCGTTTAAAGGTTTGTTTACTTTTTTCTAATTACCTTATATATTTCACTGTTTATAGTAGCCCCAGAAATAGTGTTAAGTAAAAATCTATGTTATGAACGTTTTTGGTCAATGTAATACTATCGGTTTTCAATTTTTTTCGAGTATCCAATTGATCAGGCAAGTACTTTGTTTCCCATAAGGTAAATATTGGTTACACGGTTTCTGTAGATACTAAAACAATGAAATTTTATAATAAGCCTATAGCACTCACTCAATCAGTCAGTTTGCTTGTGTTGAAAAATATTTTCCCAGTTTTCACTCTATTTTCTCCCAAATGCGTGTTTCCTATTATTGTGTACTGTACCCACTACTTCAGATTGTTGACTTTTTTTCCATTTTCCATATTTCTGTAGATGGTGGTAGTGGTGGGCGACCCACTCAATTTATTGACAGCGGCGTGAAGAGACAGGACGTGGACCACGTGTTTTTGCGATTCGGAAAACGTCGCTAAATCCACACATGCCCACTATCCTTATTATCATGATGACACCAAAGTACATTACACTACCGGCATTTTCTTAGTTTCTCCAATTCATTCCGCAACAATCATCTTTATTATTATGTTATCATAAGTAGCTTTCTCTACACAGTAGCTATGCACAAGTCTTTTGAAGAATTAAATCAGATTGGGGTTCGAGTGTAATGCACCAACAAAGACGTTTTAGTTCCCAGCTCTATGAGTTGGTTTTTTTGGAATATTTAAACTTGCAATGCACATACACACACACCTTTTTGTAAATGAATCCGTGCTGCTAACTAATTAACTATTAGTTCAATTTATACATGCAGCTCCGTAAAGTGCATCATTTGACTTTTCTCTTCTTGTATCCCAAATATAATGTATTACTTAACTAACTACTAACTATATCTTAAGCACTAAATGTAGCCCTTGAAACTATGCATGAGAATTCAATGATTTACGTACATTTCTATATCCACTACCAACCACCATCTTGTGTAAGGGAAAGATTACATGTCATATGGGGTCCCTCTACTGTTGTGAAAGTAATTTGTAGAATCGTACCTATATTTGCTATATTGAATACATAATTACTGTACCATGAATGTAAACAATGCTTTGCTGATTTAGCCTTTTTGTTTGTAACAAACTACCACTATCTTTTACCACACCATCTGCAAACTAACTACTGATACACGGTAATGGAGAGTATTGAAAGAAAATGTTTTTCTAATTAACGATTACAGTGACTAAGGTGATGACACGTGACTATACAGTTAGTAGAAAGAATTGGATCTGCGAAGAATATTTTTAAAGAATTTAATAAAATAGAAACAAGGAGAAAGGGATATGTAACGAACAACATATAACTCTTGAAAAATTACTCGTTTACTGTCTCCCATCTTTGATTTCCATGCTTTTCTTGAATTGGCATCGTTTTTGCAATCATTATAACCATGCTCTCTCGTCAAATACATGAAATTGAACTGTACGCTATTGTAAGTACGATTTTAAGATTCCTATATAAAATATAACTAACTAAACTACTATTGAATCCATATGTTTGAACATCTAGTCTGTTCAAAATCTGTACTTTTAACTGCTGCTACGGAGGAAATGTCTTCAAAAAACAACAATAATAAAGATCCCCTCATTTTGCTTTCTATTTGCATCATACTCGTGTTCTTATACACTCGATTCATAAATACTCTGCATCGCATCCCACACATAGATTCCCCATGCATCATCTGTATATGCAGCTAATACCAAGCTCATTAGTCCCAGTTCATATCCGCACCAAAAAAAAACCACAGACAAGCTTAGCTATCCAATTTCAGCCTCCAATATTGACTACGTTCAGGAACTTGCCACATTTTTGGTTAGTTAGTTAGTTAGTAAGTCTGAAACCAAAATGATTGACTCAAGTACACCCACTTCAATTAAAATGCATATGTTGTAGTCTGTCATGTTGTGACTGCCAGAACTGTCTTTAGAATTTGCACAGCTAATAGATCCCTATCATGAAAACCTGGAGCAAAATTCCTTATAATTACTAATTTTAGATTTACCAGTTGCTTTATACTAAATAATCCAACCATGATAAGCATATGGACAATATCAATTTACTGTAAGAAATTTTGTCTGGAATAAAGAACATTATTATAACTTGAGGAAGGAATTTCACAAAAACCATGCAAAATATGGCTACACGTCCCAGAACACTTACCCAAAGTTTTATACTTTCCCAAGGAAAGTTGAAAACATTTGCAAATGAGCTGAGGTTTTAGTCTTCGGAAAAACTCAATGTTGCGATGTTGTTTACTATAGCATGAAACTACTATTGGGTGAATTTAGGGTAAAGTGAGAAACCACCGGTTTGAGAAATCTAAGCTCAGAAAATGAAAGGAAAGAAAGTTCTATGACTTTCCATAAGTATGGATACGACTATACTTGAATCGAATCCACTAAACAAATTCCGATCTCAATTTTGAGTACCTTCCTAGGCTATCGATGCACAGGAGAGTGTGCACATAAGCTTTGCGATGTTATATCGTCGTGCAAACAACTCACTCGTAGAATTAAATATTTTACGGGTAAGCTCTTTGCACTATGGAGAACAGCCGCAGCTTTGCGGTGTTGCAATGTTGAATTACAAGCCTTGCAAAAAGTTTGATTATTGAAATGCATGGCAGTGGTAGCAGCAGTGATAATCATGGTATGCGCGGGTGTATCATGTTATGTTGATGAATAAGGGAACCAGTAAAAAATGCATACTGAATTACCCAAGTATAATTTCTTTTATTTGGTTACACAATACACAGTTTATACTTTTGAATAAATTACCGTTACGGTTACTATAATCTCTTATCACTTCCACTGGCGCTTTCCATCAGTTAGAGTACAAACAACAGCACTGAAAATATATTTCCATATATACAAATTAAAAGACACAGTGATGGCTTACAAACTCAGAGTGATGGAATAAATTACAAACTTAATATATTATACACTAGGAAGACAGGAACTTTTTTAAATGTGAATATTATCATCTTCAAACCTTACGAGAGGGCTAAAAGTGCACATTGGGGTAACCTACAAAACTTACTTCAGAGATCTCTCAGAGTCTAGGTTCACAAATCAAGACTACCAAACGAACAAATACTGACATTGAACAAATCCGCTCCCTAAACAGCCTCACAAATTGTTCCATACAATTCTCGAGGAAAAGTTTTTTTAACACAAAATTTTGTTAATTGCAGAAAAAAATGTCACTTTTTTAAACTGTTTTAGTGAACATGAATTCTAAACCGTTCCACGACTGAAATTCAACACACCAACATAAGAGGAGCTGAAAGGAACAATTGAGCATCATGATGCACGCGAAGAAAGGGTGCATCAAGCATAAAACTAAATGAATAATGTACATCTCAAATAAGGACACAATAAAACCGAGATGACAAAACTGTGTGGTAAACCTCAAATTCATCAACTGGCTTGCAATTTCTTTACATAATGCAGACAATCACAATAATTTACAAACACAGGAGGAACTAACTGAAATTAAGCACTAGTAGTGCACAACACATAATAAATACATAAATACTGATCACATAATAAGTCAACTAAAAGCGTTCTTTTTTTACAATAGCACAGGAAATGCATGGACAGATATAATGTCTAATTCCACCACAGAAACATTGTAATTTCACATTTCAATGAGCAAAGAACACTAGTACAACATAATAATACAAACTGCTATTTAAGTGTGTGACGAGATACGTTACATATTGAACTTTTGCAGGCATATAAAGTTACATTTCGCATGACCATAAGTAAATACAACTACTTTCCAAAACCAATTGAGTAATAATAATAATCACCTATAACACATCTCCACCCAAAACTAAATGGGCAACGTAGAGATAGCATTTATACCACCTCGAATAATAGACCAATATTCATTAATAAATATGCATGAGAAATTACATTATAACATGCATTAACAACCCGAACATTTCTAAACACAACAAGTACGCAAACAAAGTAAGGCGAAATTAACTACAAAGTTTTAAAGATTGCCAAATTATTTGATTCGCCAAAAAAATACATTATCTTATAAAACACTATCATTAAAATCCGCAGAGAGAAATCATGAAATTTCATTTGCACAGCTGCAAAAACTCGAACGCAAATCGTAAATGTGTTTGCATACTCTCTTATTACGGCTCAACCGAATGCCTATTATTTAGTACAGCATGTTTAGTGAGCACTTTCTCTACATACTATACAACCAGGTACCACATAATTATATGCTTTTAGTTAATTTGCTTCTCTATATCCGAGAGAAACAAGGGAATATTGTTTTAATCCTTACACGTTTTCAATAAATAGTTAGTAGTTGTTATAGTTTCCACCACTTACGTTCTTCCTTGCTATTATAATGCCTTTGAGTATACTTTCACTATTTTTCGCTCACAATCCATGATGAGCAACTTCTATATTTATGCACATTCGCAAATTTAATGCATTAACAAGACTAGCCCGTAGCAAAATCCTGTACATAAAAGCACTGTCTTGTCCCACTTTAACCTTCTAAAACAAGGAAAAATCTTTGTCTGTGGCGAGAATGCAAATATTTTTTGTCCCAAAATTAAAATTAATCCAAGCCAGTATACGTTATAATTTTTTTCTACAGGGTATATAATTCTATTACCGAAAGAAAAAAAATCATCAAACGATCCAGAAGATATGTTTAGCGTCGCAAACGAGGTCTCTTTTCAATTTTTACCACAACCAATATCTTCTGCGTCCAAAAATGAGCAATTTGTGAGAGAAAAGCCAACCTCCATTGTAAATCAAGAATTCTCATCAAATGAATTCACGTAAGTCACTTGAACTACATCTCCTCCAACATTGATGAGACATTGACCCTGTGAAGATTAGGTTGGTGTCAATAACAACTAACAAAATTGCCTCTAAATCAGGATTCCATGCAAACAAGATCAAAAGAATGAAGAACGTGAAAGCATCAATTTTAAAATGGACAAACGGCATACAGTTCCAGTTTACGACAAGCTACGACAGTAACATGCATGACAGAAGCATTAAAGTTTGCCGGAAGCTATAAAACAAGGCAAGCCCGGTTCTTTAAAGTATAACACAGTTAAAAACAAAATACGTAATGAAAATTGTCTAAAATAAAGTGAAAGTTTAAAATCTTCAACATTTCAAAAACCAAAATGGCAAACCAAACAAAAAAGTTTATCTGCTTAACATGTGTATAATTACTAATTTAATTATTTACATAGGACTAGTCGGAAAAGTGATACGAAGCTGAATTTGTCCTACAAAATACGGTGCATAGTTTTTAAAGTGAAAAATATCCCCAACCTGATTCTTATGTGGATTGTGCAGCAACGCCAGCTCGGTGTTGAAATAAGAAACCATTGCATTTCCCCCCAAGGCAGCCACATGAGCTCTTAGGATGGCCAAAACCTCTGCAATGAAGCTGTGCACGAAACCGCTTAGCCCACCACACTTTAATCATGCAAACAAAGGGACTTCATCAAACATTTTGTCCATCAAATTAACTGCCTAGTAAAAATAATTAGCAACAATATGAAAACAAGAAATATAGAAACAATTAAATCCCTTTTTCAAGTTATGTATAATACTAATTTTCACCCAAAATAGGTCAGGACTCGGGACGCAATTTCGTTTGTACACTAATAATACTGACTGAAAGTTTCATATGACCCCATGATGTACTTACTAAGTACTTACCTCACGCATACTCGTAGTTTCTCGAATAAAAAAATAATTCAGATTCCCCAAATACTTGTCAATCTTTGCTCCATGGATATACGAAAGGGGTGTAATCTCAATAGTGTGTTTAGACTTCAAAATTGAAGGAATCTACAAAGACAAAACCAAATCGGTGCAGTTAGTTTACCATTCAAGTTACTAATAAATCTCTAAATTCAGAGATTTGTGACACATAATAACGCAATTCACATTGAGTAGGATTTAATGCATGCAAACATAATGGATCTGAAACGAAATAGAGGTCAAATAAACCTTTCACACGTTCAAATTATATAAATCACTCATATTTAGTCTTTCTGTTGGATATGTGTATGTAACTGTATAATGCACTTCTAAAACATTGCTAAAACAACATCATGGTAGAGGTATTCACGAATCAATCGGTAACCCGGTATCAGGGTAAGTTTACCGTGTTTGTCTCCTGAACGGCTTTTGCCAATTTTTCGATCAGTGATTTTCGAAAAAAAATCTCCAAGCAAACCTTCGGTTAACGACTCACCGGAATTTAAAAACAGATTTTAAATCTGAATCAGCTTAAAAATCGGCAACTTACAAATTAACTAACACTGAGACAATGGGAGTTTGTTTACCGATTGTTATCGATTCCCAAACAACGTTACCAATTTATTCGTAAGTTGTGCGAAAAAAATATGTGCTACTATTTACAAATAATGACACAAATGGGGTGAAGGTATAATTATGAATCTCAGTCGCACGATAATATCTACATTTTCTACATTACACAAATCTAGTGGTGCAAACCTCTTAGAAAAGTTATTTTATCGTATTATGATAACCATAACCATATGCAATAAATGCTATTTACTTATTATCTGTCCATTGTTCCCTCATTGTGAAAATCGTGAAGTTCAGACAGCTTAAACTTCAAAATATAACTAATATACTGAATTTAAAATTTCTCCATACACATGATCCTACTTACTGACCAAAAAATTTGGTTCGTCGGTTCATTCATACCTTCCTAGCGTGCGAATCTTCATTACTGTGGCCGGCGTGGTCGCCCATCAATGTATTTTGTGGGATCAAAGCAGATTGATACATGCATGTTTTGTGTTTTAAGTGTCTAGAGTTGTCCAATAGAGTTAGCGTCTGTTTTATATGTGGGTGGTTGGTGGTGGGTTAATTCTTACTAGAAATTTTGCTGTGTTACTGATTATTTTAGCCTTTTGGCTCACTCGCATTTTGATATTAGTAAAGAGAAGACGTAAAGATATTGTGTTTAATTAGGGATACTATTTTGTTTAATAGAAGCTCAGCAGATAAGATGGTTCGGTAAAATAGTTATTAATTTAATTAATGTGAGAAGGATATTAAGTTATTCATTTTTAGAATTTAATAGCCTTTGATTACTTAATATATTATTTACTTATTAGATCTACATTTTGTTGATTTATAGAAAACCTGCTCGAGAATCCCTTATTGGCTCTACATAAATAGTAACTACAACACAACTCCATGGTATATATTTCATTTGAAAAGAAGCTGGTTTTGAAATAAAAGTGTTTTGAACAAGTAAATCCTAATTTTGATCATCGTAGCAAATTGACCAAAAAGCCAGTGGCAGCAGAACTACCTAATCAAAAAGTACCTTAATTGAAATAAAATCAGTAGAAACTTTTATGTGCAACGTTCATTCATCAATCACATCGAATAAAAAAGGACAGAATGTTGAATTCCGAAATAAAAACACAGACACAGTGACAGAAATATTGAGAGCAAGTAACGAGTGAGATCAGAATGAGAAGCCTATATATACTGATGGATCTCAACCCGCACTCCTCGTACTGACTCACATACCGCCATGTATGGGATCATCTTAGAACAAAAGGACTGTGCTCTTCGCCGAAAGAAGACCTGATGATGACTATGCCCACAAATATTGCCCCCTTGTCCAGTTTTGGCTCGAAGTGAAGCCAAAGCCAATGCTTGCTGTGTAGCTGCTGAAAAGTGGGGTAATGCCACACAATTCCATTCTAAGTTTTTAGGATTGCTACTTACATTAGGTACCAAGTTGAGTAAGCTTGCGCTAGCGCTTGGATTCACACTGGATGAGTCTGGACTTGAAGATAACACTTGCACTTTCGGGGCACCGTAAGATTTTCCAATGGACACGTTCGAGCTACCACTTTCTGACGGATTGTTATTCCATCCGGTTCCGGACTGGCAGCAAGTTTTATGCAATGAATTTCTCCCTTTTCCACACAAAGGAGTCCCATCTGGAAGAAACGCACCATCGCTGCTGTTTCCCCCATCTTCTTCCAAGTTAAATATCATCTCTCCGTCTTCACTTGCAGGTGCAGTATTTCCTAAAAACCAAACCACCAACCTGTTACAACTTACTTGTTAAGTATTACATTAAATTACTTTATCTATAATTTGCCTTGAGAAATAGACAATCCACACCCTCCCTCCACTTAAAAAGTTAATTATGATCGATTACTGCTGACAACCAGGGAAATGAGCTACCACGATACCTATTTATGCATTATTAATTTCATGAAACTTACCTTTCAAAGAGGCAGTAGATTTGAACTCGGTTTGCATGTCGGCCGCCAAGTTCGAGAGTCGTTCGCCTACGCCAACTGCTACACCTGCAAATATAGAATACGCACATGAAATGACGTCCAAAGTTAGCGTCACACACACATAACATTATATACGCTAAATAGAGAAAAATTAATTTGAAAAAAGAGATTCCACAATATGACAGGTCGACAAACTTTACGACACGAGCAGGTGAATGATGAAACTTATTATGATTGAAGCATAAATTAGGTTCTTTGACTGGAATAAGAAATTCGTACCAGAAATGGAAATATGCAGCTCATCTTGTTCAGGAAGATCGACATGGAATTGAAGTTTTGAAAGAACGCATGGCTTAATACGCCTTAATTTAAACGAGACAAGCTGTCAAAAAGAAAAATTATTACTTAATTAGTTAGTTATTGTTAATATTCGGAAAGAGTAATATGTGCTCACACTAATACATTAATAAAAGTAGACACACGTATGACATACCCGAATGAGCTTATCAAAGTGCATTGTAAACTGCCTGAGATTTAAAGACGGTATATGACATCTCCACACTTGGATAAACATTTGCTGACTAAGAACACGATAATCATCGAAACCATGCAAGTAGTCAACATTGTTCATGTGAACACCAATTGGAGGACTAGAGTCAATTAGAGCTGAAATAATGTCTATATCCTCGGCATCGTCGACCTAGATAAAGAGTAGACTTGAATATTTCCAATTTTCAGTTGATACAATTACAATGATACATGCCACAACAAGTCTAATATTTCTTAAGCTATATCTATCCCTGGAATAAAGATCACTCAACCAAACCAGAATATTATTGCTACAGTGAACTTCACATTTCATCAAAAGCTATACCCAAACATACATATGGAGATGAAAAGATAAAAACTGTGAAATTTACCTCAAGCATGTATGTTGATTTATTTCCTGTGGACACATCAGCAACAACAATTTCTTCGTCAGATTCTTCCCCGTCTGTGCTGGCAGAGTGTCTCCCATTGCTCACTTGGCTCTAAAAAACATCGTCGAAATTCCTTGATTAGGGTGCGAGAATATACGTACCGTAAATCCGGTATTAAAATTCTAGTCTAAATTAAACTTCACCCTTGATTACTCCTCCAGGGTAAGACGCACACGAAATAATAAAGCTACAGCCCCAGCCTAAATTATAACTCCATCCGTAACTCCGTACACCTTCATAATGTTATAATATGATAGCTTCATGGAAAAACAAAAAATGGCAATGGCCATTTAAAAGCAAAAAATATCAGGCTTCCAATTTTTCCACTTCAGAAGACAACTTTTAATTTTCACGGTATTAAAAGAGCAATCCTGCATTTAAAAATCATTTGAAAAAAGTATATGGGAAGTTTTTAATGAATCATATATTTCAGTCGTGAAAAAGATTCAAGCATACATTATGCATCGGTAGGCCAACTTTGACAATTGGAAATATGAAAACCTGAATATGGAACATTTCCAGGTAATACTTCAGGCCTTCTTTAAGTCATTGTTAATTTTTTTATACACATACGACATACCAGACCCCCACCCTACTTACAACTTGACCTATTGTTCAATAAGTCTGTTTTATAGATTTTGGTCCAATTATGTTGACTAGCCGGGCCCACTGGCCTTTGACCCGACTCAATCTTACGAGTAAGATTTCAAATCTGCCACAACTACCACTAGTTTCAATAATCCACTAATTTTGTGTGTGATGGCGAGTTTCTAGAATGAGATAAACGAAAGATTTAAATAGTACAACAAATTCAATGTACAGTCGTTAATCACATTCTGGAAACTTTTCTATTCTAATTATGAAATTATTTTATTTTAATTATGAAAATCCGTGCAGACACACACAGACACACACTACAGAATAGCGTCGATTATATATGACAAGATTAACTATGCTACTATACTGGGTTATAACTCTTTGTTTACGGTAATGTAATTCCGCCACCCCATTTTCTAAAATTTTCTTCATGAAAGCAAATAACTGAAATAGTGAAATGTTAAATTTTAATTTAATTAGGTCAATTAGGCCCAATTTTTAGTACTTCTTACTTGAGGCATTGGGACATTTCGGATCTGATAGAACTCTCTATTCCTCTCATACGCCTCCTGCACAACTTTTTGGAACTGACTGACTTTTTGAGCATCTGTTTTCATATTTCCTGCGGTAATTACTGGCACTGATGGGGGTGGCAAACCAGAAAGGTACACTGCTGTACCTGTAGCAACGCCAACCATCAGCTTTTCTCCTAAGCATATTTGTACCTGTGGAATGAACGATAAGCTAAATGGTTTTGGTACCCACTGCGCTGACTACACATTAAATAAATCCCATACATATTGCATCGTTACCTTGAAACCGAACACTGCATTCATACCCTTCACTTTAAGCTTATTTACAAATCGTCGATGAAGTTCATATTCTAAGAACGGCAGACTGTCGGATACTTCTTTGGCCCCCATTTCTCCCTTGCAATCTCTTTTGGGTCGACAAATTTGTGCTTGCAAAAGACAACTTTGCCCATTCGTTTGTAATGATGTAGGCAAATCAATGGTAGCTAATAAAACTTCAGGGACTTTTCCATTCCTGTAATCAATATCCAAATCGTTAAGATCTTCCCACGCTTTATCGACAAAAGTTCGGCAATATTTAAAAATTAAACATACTTGCAAACGCAACATCGAACGAGTCTCGTAGATGAAGGAAGGGGATTACCAGTGTTCACAGGAACATGAAGAATCGCACAAGGTGATTCGTAAGAGCCGTCAGAATCATGTCTGATTTTATCGGACTTCAAAGGCTGTAGGAACGCAACTTCATTGAACTGTGTCTAAAATTCCACGATTTAAAAAATCATACATTAGTAACCAGCAGTGTAATCGTCGAAGGTTAGTGAGTAACAACTACTAAAAATTTGCACACAAAAACTCAAAAAGCAAAAAAAAGGTTATGCCTGTCTCCATATAGATATGCCGTCATTAGTCTTTGTTAGAAATCATACCAAAATCATGCACAGTCATATCAAACCATCAAATCATGTGTAAAAGTAAATTAGTAAAAAAGAAAAAGGCAAGTTACTACAAGTCGTGCGGCATGCTTTTCATAGACTGACACCACAAAATGACGCACATTGGCCTGATTGCAAATTTTCTCATTTCTACTTAACGGTGTCTTCATCATGTCCTTGTCCAGGGGTCTCATCGTTGTCCCCGGCTGGTCAATTATGTCTCGACTGCCTGTCTTACTCGCAAACGCTACGTCTCCACTCTCAACACTGCTCGTGATAGCAATGACAGCCGTTCCACATGCACTCAACACACACACGTCATCACTGTCGCATAACATAGGCAAACAAAAACACGTCAACACTTTTGGACATCAGGTATTAATAGTCAATACGGTAAGTGTGTACAATTCGATCGCACAACAATAGTATATGCGAATAATGTCTACATTGTACCACAAAACTTACCACATTGTAGTTTGTTCCCCATAGTCGACAACCAAGTTGCAACCAAAAGCTCGACAATGGGAACGAATTTCCATTCGGATTTCATTCCACCACGAGTCTCTCGATTCTGGTTCATCCAGATTCGAAATCCTCTCTAGCAGTTTTACTGATCTCGCGGTAACTGTCCCACCTACAAAGTCAATGAATATAGCATACATTCAACTTGTGATAATGTAATGTAAATCAAAAACCACAGGAATGCTGCTTTCAAAATCAGCTCGGACGCCGAATACAAACAAATGCATGGCCCATAGCATTGCATTCCACCCGAGCGAATTTTGAGAGTACAATAAGCTATTAACGCCCGATCAAGGCAATATATTGATAACACAGCCGATTTTTCAAAGCCAAAGCGTACCTAGATGATAGATAAACGCAGCGGGGAATTGGGAAATAGTAATAAATGGATACTCCATCATGTCAAATGCATCCATATGAATCCCAGGCCTGGAAAATGGAGCCATGGGTCTACCATGGGTCGTACCAATGTTGCCTGAAGAATTAGCTAAAAATACAGAACCAAGTATTCAGCCGGCATAAACTTTGTCAGAATACAACAGTTTAAATAAAATCACGATGTGACATGGAACTCACATTTCGGTGGTGTGCTAAGGTCGGAATCAGAGCTGCGACGATTCAGAATGCTGGTATTGTTCCCAACTAGTAAAACAAAACAAAAGTAAAATACCACAACTTAGTAAACACACATAACATTTCATAAGACTAAGAAAATATACCTTTGAAACCATCATTAGATGCAGCACAGGTGGCAGACACAGATCCTTGAAAACTCCCACTCACAGTGGAACTGCTATGTACATTTTGTTGCTGAATTTTCATTAAAGCTGCGTTGTTCAAAGGCAACGGACGAGCTGATTCGGCATGAACACCGATATTCTTCAAATTCGAGTTACTTCCTCCCCCAATATTGGCGAAAGCACTTTTCGTAGCTTTCACAGCCGCCGGAGTAGGACAACTACTATAACTGCCAACTGCAGTGGATCCTCCAGTCACCGCGTTGGCATAACTAGTCGGTAAATTGGTTTCACAGCCATTCGAGGGAGCGACTGCAATCCCAGTCATGTTACTAGGGATTGTGGTATTGCTAGGAAGGTGAGAGGATGGCTTCTCTGAAAGCAACTCTTCTGGAATCGGAGACCTACGAGCAGAATGAGGATCATCCCCACACAATATCTTTAAACTGTCCATATTTCCATCAATACTGACACTACTACGGCCACTAGTGTTCCCACCTCCACATTCATTATCGACCTCAACAACTGACTTCATCCTACCACCCTGCACCCGAGGAGTACTACTCATGCTCATCAATTTGCTACTTTTCCTTTCGTGTTTACCATCATCCCGAATTTTCCACTGGGATAACAATTTCAACCCTATATCCCTTCTTAAAGTCTTAGTCCAACGCTTCCCTAATCCTTTCTTGGGGCTACCTAATTGCACATCTGACCCTGACTTGTTTGCTAAATCATCGGTACTATCGTCCTCTGAATAAACGTCATCAGACAAGCTCTTTCCTCCCTGTACACTAGAACCCGAGAGTGTTACACTATTCTCAATGCTACGTGTGCCACGAACATAACTGAAATCGCTTCCAATGCTACTACAGGAAGCTCCCATAGTCATACTGGAGCAACTGGGATCATGTGTGATATGACTGGAGCTAGATGCTTGAGTAGACCATGAAGGAAACGCTGAAAGTTCCCCACTACTACTGTGCCCTACACGGAAGGATCTTTCCCTCTCCAAATACTCAACCGATGCAACAGAAGCGGAAGCAGAAGCAGCAGCTTCAAGCGTCAAGCAAGGCTCACATTTGGCCACATCTTCAAATGGATTGTACACAAGCAATGCGTCCATACTAGAAATGTACAATTTTAATGGCTTGTTGGTCTTAAAACCCAAATCTTGAACCAGCTGAATGACCTGAGACCTAGACAAAATATTAGGCTTAGGTGGATCAATCGGTGGAATAGTATTGCGTATACTCTCTTCCTTTTCTACCGAGTCACTTTCCCTTTTTGAAAATCTCGAACGATGATGGTCTATCGGTTCAGAGATTACTGACGGCAAGCTTTCAATAGATGTTTGGCCCAATGAATGACTTTCGCTCGTAGACCTATGCAGCGATCGAGTTTTCCTAAAACTACTATTCCCACTTTTATTTGCCCTGATAGTACCTCCTTTGCGCCTACGGAAAAAATACCGTGCTTCTCGATAGATACTCGGTTTTGAGCCCGCTTCCTGTTTTGAATCACCCATACTATCTCCACTCTCGTTATCATCACTGTAGCCTTTCTTTTTACGAAAAAACTTGGCTACCTCATCACGTAATTTTTCGGAGCTACCGATGATGTACCCTTTCTCTGAGAAATTCTCACTAGCCCTTTTCATGAGCGAACTTTTTGAATATCGATCCTTTTTTCGAGAGCCTTTTCTCTTACGCAACAGCAAAAATCCTGCCCTACTATCAGATGACCTGAAAGATCCTCGTGCCGACCCGCCTGGTTTACTACAATCACTATCACTATCCCCTCCTGTAAAATTCGAAGTCCAATCTTTATCGTCTTGAGATGTTGAGGATTCCACTCTAGACCTATTGAGCGGTTCAAAACCCTCATCATCATCGAAAACAGAGTTCTGTTCTTCCCTACTAGACATTTTGCCTGCATGAATATCCTTCCCTTCTGCACTTAACTCCGATTTTTTATGTAAAGGCAAAAATTTAGGCAGTTTTTCTTTGGCAGTACAACTACGGCTACTACTACAATGGGATAGGCGGATATCTGAAAGAGGGAAAGGTAGGGGAATAGGCTCAGGCGCTTTTGGAAGGTAAGGAGCACATTTTTGAGTTTGATTGCTGCTGGACGAGTCATATTCCGAGCTACGATCTCCACTCATTAAATCAGTGAAACAAGTCTGGGATTTCACGTTCGATAAACCGTCCATCTTTCTTTGGGTTATGTTGGATTTAGTCAAAGGTTTCACCAGGTGATGACCAGGTTGATCACCAGAAGACTTGGTCGGCGATGATGTTTTATGTTGACGGCACAAAGTCGCCCTTGCTGGTCCTTGTTCTGAAGCTACCAAGAGATGACTTTGACCAATATTTTGCAAATTTTTCCTCCCACGGTGACCAAGCACACTAGCCGAACTACTTCCTTGACCATCACCACAGCCTGTTGAGTGAAACGAGTTGTCCCGGTGAGTAGGTTTGGCCAGCTCGTTACCTATAGTGCTTTCACTTTGTCCATGGGTCAATGTGTCCAAACTGATGATAGAACAAGGAGCTCTCAAACTTCGATTATGGAGACGGGTAGCTCTGCCACTCCGTCGCTTAATGCTTCTACTCAAATGCGCATGACTCATTGATGGACACAGAAGTTGTTCGTCCATAGCAGCGTTCGTGAGGCACCTACACAAACAATATTATGAGGAAAGCACAGTGAAGGCGATAGTCAGAGTAGAGGGAAACATACAGAAAACGAAAACTGACACAGATAGATAGATACAGAGCATTATTCAACAAATACGTACAGAAAAATTTTAACTAAAACGACTCCAGATCAACCCATACGAGTACAGAAACCAAGAAGGGAATATTGAAAACAACAATCGTTGCAATAAAAAGTTTAGGTTTTTTTCACAGTGAACAGCAAGAGTGAAAATTGTCAATGCCAAAGATACAGAGAGTGAGAGAAAGGGGTCAAAATGCTTTCAATGTAAAATTTAGCTATTTTATCACAGTTTCGCTAGGGACACAGAGCGGAAAATGCAGCCAATACACAGACTATAGTGTTTCAGTAGTTTGCTTCTGGAACTTAAAGGAATAGATAGGTATATAGCAACACATAGAATACATGGATTAAGGCCAGCTTCCAGCAGTGAGAAAGAAGAGATTATTTTTTCAAGTTTACATACATTGCTATATTATCTCATATGCTGGCGATACTAAAATGGGTTGAAAGCACAATACAAACGAATTAAAACTACCTCGATTTCCTGATATACGAGCAAACCAATTTGCTTCCAACAATCATCAAATTGGAATTATTCATAGGTCTACAGCATAATAACGTAGATATTAACGATTGTTAGATAGTTAAATAGCTTGGCTAACAAAAAGCTTCATGGTACTACTGTCCACGATGTCTGCTTAAAACTTTAGCCAATTTTTATAAACAAAATACCTATTTTCAAGACCATCATTCCGAGGTTTCAAAGTTTCATCGTATTAAACTCCTTCAATTCAATCAACAAGTATAAAACCAATCGATTCCAATCAAACATGCTTGATTATTACAAATCGAGCTACAAAATGATTAAAAAACTCACTCTCTGGACATTCCAACACCGTCAAAACCCGTGGTTGGAGACATTTGGCAGTCGAATTGTTTAACTAAAGATGCCGCCGTTCCGATTCCACGTACAACTATTCCTGACTCACCCTCAAGATCAAAACATTGACGGTATCTGCAAACGTTGGATGGAAAAACAAAGTAATATTACGAATACAAGTATCAATGCAATAATAAACAAATATTTTCTTAAATGCCGCTTGAACTATTTTCATACCCAATTACAGCATTTCCACCGAGCTCAAGCGCTTTAAGCCCAATCTTTCTTTGAACTTCACCAGACAGCTTGGAAAACAAGGTTTGTCTGGCTTCATTAGAAGCCCTTGGTGTTCTAATTTTGTCAATCCATTGGTACTCCGGGTCATCATTGACGACAAGTTCTTCAACAAAACCATGGATAGTGTGTACTACGTATCCTTCCGGAACTGCTTGAGCTGAACATAAATAGTATTTTCAGTTACTGGCGTTAGGTCAAATTCCAACAAATTAAAAATGAAAAAATCCAATTCAAAGCTCCCAGAATTCGAAACTCTTTACAGAATACTGCTTCCAAATACATACGGTTACTTACTGAAAAAAAATTTGACTCCGCAAGAGCTCTCGCGAAACTTATTCAGATCAGAAAACAATTCGACCTTCACTATCAAGTTCACTTCTCCCCGGATTCCATGCATCGTGTCATACACAGGAAGCCAACCCGATATCATTCTCCCTGCTTGATCTCCTAAAAAGAAAAAAAAACGGTTACAATCATATGTCCTGATGTAACTCTTTTTCCTATTTAGCCTACAAAAACTACACAAGTGGACTATCTGTAGTTCAATAAATATACCGTATATGAACTTCATTGAAAATAAATTATGGTCCCACTTAATACACCGATCTAGAACCAATCGTGATCAGCGATAGCCATTTCCACAAACAGTTTCGAATAATACACAAGAAACTACTGCTAATGCTAATACGGATGTTTAACTTGAGCTCAATTTATACCCTCGGCATTCCTGATAGAAAGACAGTAGACCAAGGGCTGTTGAATGGGATCAACTCATTATGTTCTTAATCTTATCATGGATATTAGACTACCATGCCTAATCACATTCTATTAATTTGAAACAAACCGAGATAACACATTAAGGAACGACTTTTTTTTTCGAAATTGGCCAGGTTAACAACAAAACTGGTAAAAACTAATTATGTCGTCTCCTGACTGGAGGAAGACAAGCTTTCACTCGCTCAGCACTGGAATTTAACATGAAACGTGAATTTAAGGAGAAAACTCAATCAATTTTTTTAAAGGTCAATGATGAAGAGGTTTCTCAACGAGGTTTATAATGATACAAATATCCCGTCATTGCTAAACATATTAAGGCTGTAAAATGCCTAATGTTTTTCTGAGACTTTTTTCAACAATCAAAACTGCCCGAACTCTCAGTTGCCCAAATTTGCAGTTTTTTTGTCACTGAAGTCTTCAAAAACCATAAAAACTCGTTTTTACTGCTGACTAATTATCCACAAGAGGTATTTTAGAAAACAATTTTCTGTTTTAAATGAAAAATTGATAAAAACCGAAACAGTTGTGAAATTCAACTTTTAGTCTGCAATTTGACGTGGGAAATGAAACATTTTTGCAGGATGTGAAATGATATGACCCCATTAGGAAAACGTCTCAAGTCTTAACTGTTCGGCTGATGTTAACGTTTGGCACTAACATGAAAAGCCTTGTGTTATGTGTGTGTAGTTTAAAAGCTTTTTTGAATTTTAAATCGGTTGGCTAACACGAACGCTGTTAAACAAAGTAGGGTTTTTTCATTAACTGCAAAAAGGCCTCAAATTGTCATGTTCTTCATTTTTGTGATCCCGTCATCCCGTGTTAAGCGGACAGGGAAATTCCAATATATTGCCTGACATAACTTTTTCCATTACTCTCTGCCTACAGCGGAGCGGAGATTACTCCTTTACGGTACTAAAATTCGTAAGCAATGCAAGTATCTCGATTGTTTCAAAATCCAAAGACAAACAGCAATGGATCGGAGAACCTTTGCCTTTAGAGGAGTTAATGAGCAGTGGATTCAGATCCAAATACACTTTGCCTATAGCGTCATTGGCCGAGTATGTATCATGGTCCATCAGTCGAATTTGCAATGGCTCGTCCTGTAATTCCAAATCGTCCATCTGCAACGTCAAATACTATGATTTTGGAAAATGACAATAATTTTATTCATAAAAACAATAATAGACCACTTTTTACAGATCATTTTGTCAGTACTTGATGCTATCATTACGTGTGTAAACTGAATATCTAACCTCGAAGCGAAACCATTCAGAATTCCATTGAGGATGCAATGATTTTCGGTAGACATCTGTTTTGTAGGTTATATTTCCAAGCTTAACTTCAACATACGCGTCCGTAGTGTCATTTGATCGATCCATCACCGGCAGATTCCGACCGGCAAGTACCTTGACCTTAACTTTTCCGGGCATCACGACAAATAATGAACACCGCTGAATAACGATGCTACTTCGATATCCTTAACGTGATTTTCTGACATGAAAATATATCCTTTCCTTTTGCAAAACAAAGCGCGTATACAGCTAAATAAATGGCTTGGTGATCACTGATAAGTAATTAAAGAAAGACGTCGATGAACTTTGATAATCCCAAGACTTTTACTAACACGTGTCACAATTGTTTAAAAACTTTTCGTCTTTCATTCATCAAAGTTTTCGGCAAAAACTTAGAAGGCGATGATTGAAAGCCCCCTCCGGCAATAACGAAAGGAATGAACGTGGAAGGACACATGTTTTTCCAATCAAACTTTAAAATTTCCAACCTAATCACAAAAAGTAAAACTCATTAAGCCTTGACGGGAGCTCGCATTTCACGCATTGAAATGTTTTTAGTGTGTGTATTGTATATTGTACATCACTGCATTTGATAATTGATACATCTCTTACCAGCTTATTGTATTCCTTCTTAATTTTTTTGGTCTCTGAACTTTACGGCTACCGAGAATTATGTTGTCAACATTTGGTAACATTCATTCATGTGAATCATAGATCTTAAGTCAGATGCCAACTTGATATAAACGATTTAACCATCCTATCCGTTAAGTTTATCGAATTGCGTAGTAAATAGTTGTCGAACGATTTGCTTCCTAAAGATCGCTATATTTTCAACTTTTGCCAACAAACTTTGACAAAAAAAACCAATCTCTCTTTCCGTGGAACCACCCTTAAGTTTCTTGAAATCAGATCGAAGCATAATTAAGTTCAGTTCAATATATATACTGTGGCGAGTGGCCTTAACTTCGTGCACTGCGATCGCTTCGACACACAACATTCACGACCTAGATTTTCATCATAAATAAATAAATAAATAGGAAAATGCATTGATCATTTCGTTGTAAAAACATTGACAGTTGTAAGCAACTTGTTTAATAATAAATAATACATAAGATTAATAATATTGTTATTAGTATCTCGTACGCTAATCCTTTAACTATTTAATGATCATAAACATACACAACTTCGCGCACACCACTTCTAGAAATTTAATGATAACATTCAAACTATTGAGCGTCCCGCGTTTCAATTGGCAGCCATGTGACTACGAGATGTAAACTGTAAAGCTAATAGCTAATACTGTCCTGTGTCGATGTCGAGCAATCATTTGGAAATGGATTTCGATATGTAATTAAAAGTGGTGAAAACGTCTGGTTTGTTGGTTAAGGCAATACTGCAGTGTGTAGTGTAGTTAAATCATTCTATCAATAAATCTGAAGTCTACCAACTCTGATTTCTAGAACAGTAATTCCTTACACATAGTAAAAGTCAACTAGAAACTAGATTATGGGTTTATTGGTGAGCAAAGGATTCGGATATAGTCTCTATAGTGTATATTTATTTATTTGCTGTCAATTTAGAAAGCGAAATGATACTGTCTGTTTTTGTTATTATTATACATTTGCGTTATGAGCATTGTCTATCGTCTATTGTTGTATTGGGTGTTGAGTGTTCGAGTTCTAAATTAATGTGCTTTTGTTTTTACAGTCTTGACAAATCAGCAGAGCTATGGAGGGTTTCGGGAATAACAACAATTCTGCCCGAAGTCATGCTGACAATTCAATGTCATTTTGGAAGAAGAATAGCAAGACAGTTCCTGGAAGGTGCGATTATATTTTTTTTCTTTGTCAGGTTTTCATCTAATGACTATTGACAAGGGGTGATTCAACTACAATGGATTTATTCGATTTTCTAGACCGAGTCCTAACAAAGACGGTGGCTCATGGAAAAGCAAGCCTTCAAGCTCAGCATCATCCTTTCAAGCGTTTCAAGATAGTGTAAGAGATGCGTGGGATATTGAGGATGATGAATTTGGAGCTATGGCTACTGGTAACGAGAGAGAATATTTAACGTTTCAGTACAGGCATAGGGCAAGTTCAAGTCAATAGAGGGAATTTTGTTGCATATTTTTCAGATGTGAAAATTAGCAAGAAAGTGGCACAATCTACTGCTTTGAGTGTGATAAATAACCATAGAACGTCCACTGTGGCGACACCCACTGAATATAATACTGAAGAAGAAATTCAGCAGTGTCCGACCGATCCAAATCTCATTGATACTAATCGCAGTCGCAATTCTAGTATGTTTTTGGGCCTTAAACTTGGCCAATTCTTTAGAAACCAAAACAGACTACTTTTTATATGACTTCATTTATATGTAATCTGTTTGTTAATAGGCACTCATTCGGAAAAGGAATCATATAATTTTAACAAGACTAATCCAAGTCCGAGGATTCAAGGGACCAGCACAAATCGTCACAACTATGTGAAGCCAAAAGTTATATCCAGAACCGGTAATAATTTTTTTTACGAAAGCTTCGATATGAATTATTATGTGGGACAGAATGTATCCATAGTTCATTTTACGGTTCGGATGTCATTATCATATATCATGTAATTATAATATGCTCGTGCAGAAACTGAAAGTGAAAAAGTGAAAGCTGAAAAAATCCGAAATTTGTTAGAAGGCTCCAGTAGCACGGACCTGAAAAAGTTACAATCTTTGAGCTACTCAGGATTACCTGTGTCAATTCGCGGCACTTCTTGGAAGTTACTAGCTGTATGAATTTTAATTTTTATGTTTACATGTCATATTAGCATTGATAAACTTCATTGACCACCTAATTTGTGCACAGGGATATTTACCTACCAATGTTGAAAGAAGAAAACAAGTTTTAGAAAGGAAGAGAGAAGAGTACTGGAATTGTGTGGAGCAGTATTACGATTCAAGAAAAGAAGACGTCCATCAGGACACATTTCGTCAAGTAATTTGAATTTTTTTTTTCATGGACTGTTTATTTAAACATTGCGAAGACGAATTCTCTTTAATTGAACACAATTTTAATTGCTAGATTCACATAGACATTCCACGCATGTGCCCCTTGATTGCCTTATTCCAACAAATAGTGGTTCAAGAAATGTTCGAACGTATTCTTTTCATTTGGGCCATTCGACATCCCGCTTCTGGATACGTACAGGGAATGAACGATCTTGTCACCCCATTTTTTGTTGTTTTCCTTGAAGAAGTTCTTAAGCCAGGTAGCTTTTAATTTAGACGAATCATTTCGATCATAGTTTGTATTAAACAACTACGTCTACTTCTTGTATTTTTATAATACTGTTACTTTCAGACGTTGAAGTCGAAACCTTCGATGTAGATAGCTTGCCTGAGGAACAGAAAAAAAATATTGAGGCTGATTCTTACTGGTGTATGTCCAAATTTTTAGATAGTATTCAAGTTAATTATATATTTGCTCAGACGGGAATCCAAGAAAAAGTAAAAAAGTTAAACGAGCTCATCGAAAGGATAGATGGTAAAAAATACTTTCCATTTTATATGTCCTTCATTGTACTTTCAACCTCAAAACTTGTCATAATGAAACATTTTTGTGACATAGCTTCCCTAAATAAGCATATTCAAAGCCACGAAATCGACTATCTTCAATTCTCGTTTCGTTGGATGAATAACTTGTTGATGAGGGAGCTGCCACTCCGATGTACAATAAGATTGTGGGACACATATCTAGCTGAACCTGATGGTTGTGGTTCTATTTTAGTGTATGTTTGTGCCGCCTTTCTTCGTCATTGGAGAGAGCAACTTCTCCAGCAAAATGACTTCCAGGTACAGTGGTCGCTTGTTGGAATCTTTCCATTTTGAAAACTAAATCATAGCATATTGTATGTAAGCTTGTCCTTTTCTGTTTTCTAGAACTTAATGTTGCTACTGCAGAATTTACCTACTCAACACTGGGACAGCTCTGACATAAGTTTAATAGTAGCTGAAGCGTATACTTTGAAGTGTACATACGACAGTGCTCCGAGACATTGGCATTGTAGTTAAACTAATTGAAATAAACCTTTGGAGAATCAGCAGGTTTTTTCCAGATAATCATGATTTTGGTCTTGGAAATGTGTTTACATAGCGTTCAACATGTAATAATTTATTGTATGTAGTATGTGTGTGCGTAATTTTGTACGGCCCTTGGGAGACCCCCATGTGACAAATCATGTACAGGAATCCAAATATTTTCAATAAGCGCAAAAGCAGCATTTAAAATTGTGGGCATCATGTCTTGTCGGAAGTAAATTGTGATAAATTCGCACCATTGGTTTTTTAAATATTTGTACAGATAGAATATTACGAATAGAAATGCGGAGAACAATAAACCTAATGTGCAATATTCATTAGATCCGTATTCGCTCCGGGAACGCATCATTTATCAACTTTTAGTTGTAAACAACTAAAAGTTAATTTGCATCCTGGAAGATTTTCTTTGAGTTGACGGTGTATAATAACTGGTTTTATGAATAGCGTGATACATGAATGTTAGTTGCAAAGCAATGTAGCATTACTAGCATATGATGTCCTTCAACTTCATACAATATTCTATCAATCTCATAAATGGTTGGGGGATATCGCTGCACTAAGGCACTGACCCGTGACGCTATTTCACTCCCGGGTAATAATTTAAACGTAAATTAATTATACATAAAAATGCGACATGTAATTGAGCCTTTCTATATTTTCGGCATAAATAGCAGTTACATACAATAATAAAGACATATAACCTGATATAACCTTTCAAAGTTTTAAATCTAACAAATATTACATAGCCGCATGATCAAGTACAATGGAACAATTCCTACTAAAATCCAGTGTTTTCATTGTCCATCAAATTACAATAGGTGGTAACCACAAATTTTAAGATAGATTGAAATAATACTTCGTGACCAAGAAATTTACTAAAATTAAGTTTACCAATGTATTATATTTACAGGCATCTTTTGTGCTTACAATTTTTACACTCTCAATGAAAAACTTAACATGTAATGGTATCAGCAATACTGCATGCAGCCTGAAACAGTGTTTCTGATACCAAATTTAAACTTAACAGAAGGTACTTAGTTTCTCATTGTATATTAAAATTTTAAAATCAAAATTTAAAAATTTCACCATTTAGTCAATCCTTTCGGTAACGTAACAGTTTTTTTAGCGATAAGTAAAACTATGACAAATGCTGTAGTTGAACGAAATCCATTAAAAACAATCCATCCCAAACTGCATATGGTACTGGTACTACACACAACAGGAGGAAATAAGTTGGCATATCTGACTACGCGAGTGAGCTGTTTACTATAATGTGAAGCGATTCAAAATTAGCCTATCTACATTTTCATCTAGACTAAACTACAGTTTTAAGAATAATATATTCTCATTATGATAATCTCTTCGTCGGTAACCCTACATACAGTGATAACAAATTCACAGGACTCTTAATTTCATTGACTTTCGGTTACAGGTTGCTCAAGAACCTAAACATATTTAACAATTATCCAAAGATTACGTTGCTCTGAGAGTATATTCGCAAATGCTATCTTTAGCTCAAACACCACAACCTACTTGCACTATTTAACTAATTAATGTGAAAATCTGGTCCCACATGGACAGCTTAAAACTTATTAACTATGATAATGATTATTACTATTCCAGCAATCATATGCAATTATCCAGAGGTTGGCTCTTCTTATTTACAGTCCAGCACCATATGAGAATAGTGCAAATCAGAATATATTTTATGTTGTCTGTTTCAAATTGAAATGGAATATTTTCAGCCAACGTTATTTGACGTTGGTTGTTTTTCCTCGTTTTCGTAAACAAACTGCGATGAACAAATTTGAATTTTTTCCAGAAAATCCTTGAAAATCCCACAATTTCTTTCTTTCTTTTTGACTCCCAAGTTATTTCCCTAGCAACGGGACTGTTTCTCTCCCATAAATTCAACTTAAATGACCATTTAATTAAAATATCGAATCGGGGAGGTCCACTTGAATAAGAAACAGACAGTAAGTGTTTTGTAAAGTGAGACACAAAATGTTTGCGTATAGCCTGCAAAGTTTAAAACGTAGTAAGTATATAGATCTGCACATGCTAAAGAAAAATACTCTGTGGTGCATAACAACTAAAAATAATTAATCTATTCAGAGCAGAAGTTAATTTTCTGATATGATTTATGGAAATTACAAAGCTCATAGTCATAAGACTTAAAACCAAAAATTATCCAAAAAGTCCATTTCATTTATATCATTGTGCATGGAGATATGTTGGCGTTTTAGATTCCAAGCATATGCGTGTTTTAAGTGTCACTAAATATTTAGTTCAACCATATTTAGAGTGACAAAAAAAGGGAAGCTACCAGTGAAAGCTGAAAATTTACACAACAAATTCAATACAGAATCAGCTTGACATAGTCGCATATGAAATGTGAAGGAAATGAAAAATCCTACAGGAACTACTCTAATGGAATCTATTGAATCTACAACTAGTATAAGTACAGTGTTCTATTGCTACTACACTGTGAGAATACGAGAATGAAACTAACGTAATCAAGCACGAGTGTCTGCTTTAAATCCAGTGAAAGTACATACAATCTCTATTGACTTGTTGCATACATTGTAGCCACTTTTGTCTCCGCCTGGATAAACTCGATAAACTCTAATCTCAACTTTGAATCCTTATACATCCTAATTTCATTATCTTATCTTCATTCCTCTTTTCAAAATATTTATATGCACTGCACACTAATTATAGCTAAAGTATACTTAACTACGCATGGGCAGTTACCTCACAATCGTGGCATCATGAATCCAGAAATACAAGCTTTTACATCAATTTTGTCATACAAGTTAAACATGTTGTTGCAAAGTCATTTCTATTATAAACTAATCAATTAGGGCAACATTGTAGGACAAAATTCTAGCCTATAAGTACACCCAGCATTTTATAATCTTATACAAGCTCATACAAGCAAATTAATTGAAATGCATAGATCTTTCCCAGTATAGATATGGCTCTTATACGTAACAAAACACAGATTGTTTATGTCTAATTGATCCCTATAACCATTATGATGATATACTTCACCAAATGCTCCTTTTTATCCAAAATTCTGGAACACGCATAATTTGACGTTTTTGTGCACCGATTTCTGTCTTGTATTTTACTTGTATACTTGATTGAAGATTTTTTTCTGTCATGGATAATATTCTCCAGAGAAACTGAAGTTAATATATTGGGTCCCACTAATTCCATTCAATATTGTCAGAACAGATGGATCTCTTTGTTGTACCATTCACAGTTACTGGTATTTGCTTAATCCAAGCACCAGAAAAAAAAGCCAATACTTATTTACTACTTTTCAATATCCCACTCGTACATTATACTGCTTTTGCTTTCACAGTGGTGGTCAGCTTAGCTCGAGAGTGGATTGCACTACATTATAAATCGTGGGATAAAAATTCACTTGAAAGTTTCCAAAGTGCGTAGTGATTTAGTGAATATAATCAACCTACTTTACATTGGGTAGAGAAGATGCAAGTGCAAATGTTAAACCCTTGAAAAGTGCAAATGCACATATAGTACGTTACACTAACAGTTAAACTCAAGCATTAGATGCTATGCTTTTTAACTAAAATCTATACAACCTAGCATATAGTATAGTATATAGTTCGTCATCATAATTTTAGTGTCATATTGGTCCACAGGGTCCACAAAACAGGTTTGGAAGTAATCAATCTCTCTGTTAATAATAATAATGCTAATATATATTATGCACTACGCACACAACTATACTTGAAGACTGCTTTCTGCTGCCTTATAAATATTTGATAAGCATAATGTTTCCTCCATTATTTTTTGGTTCATTGGCAATCTTAAATTTTCCTCTCGTTTCATAGACTTCACCAAATAGATTTTCACGCAATTGTGTCTCTGCACCAACTGCAGCTTGCTCGCTCAGCTAAGATCATTCATTGGTGATTTGGAATATCTAAAGAGCTTCCTAAGTCATCTTGAGACATACCTGAGTACGGCTCACCAGTTCCACTAAAATAATAACACAAACACAGTAAAACATTTCAAAAAATGCTTTAAAGATTGCTTAGACTATGCAAAATCAAAGCTCTTAAAAAAGTGATATGATATGATAGTTTTGCCCGCATGCAATTTTACAACTTTTATCTTACTCTTCTTCATCCTCATTCTTGTAGTTGACATATCGCACGCAAGATTTTTCTCCAAGAATTAATGTCTTTTGCTCATCCTTTGTTGGCGGCGAACGAAGCATGTAGAGCATAGGTGCGTACATGAAATTCAGTATAGCCACTCCAACCAACATCCAATCGAATCCTATAGTCTTCACCAGTTCACCACTGATTGCTGGTCCTGTTTTTGTGTCAAAATAGTCAGTTAGTTATCGTCTCCCTTCTCCAGCTTGTCATTTTTTGTTTCAATAGTATGATGTAAACTAGGATGACATCGCATCCGCAGTACCTATGACGAATCCCAAACAGAATGCCACGTCTCCAATAGAGTAGACGGATCCATACACAGCAGAATGGCGGATATCAACCAAATAACCCAATTCTGGCATCATTGACGAGTCTACCATTCCAATGGCAAAGCCCAGACCTGCATTCGGGATTGTCAGATGTTGCAGACTTGTCGCCAATGGAATCTAATCAATCAAGCGGAATGGCCGGATTAACCCAAAGTGGATTTTTTCTGCAGAGGCTACAATAGTTCAGAATACAAGGAGGAAAGGAAACGTGCCAAATATCACGTTAACGGGGACGAAATGATGGTTCGAGAAATAAGATTTTGCCAGAGCTTCACACAAGCAAATATTTTAAGAGGAAATTCCCGAATTCTGCTCTATAGCTCCGATATTGCTTAGCAGTTAATTGATATATGAAATTCAACTGTATAAAAGTATTTTGCAATCTAAAGTGTCATTTAACTATAGTACCTTACTTACTAATATTGCTATTGCTTACGAAACACTTACGAGTAGTAGACATACACCGATGACAACTAGACCAATCATAGCTGCAAACCACCTGTTTCAATAGTCGTTAGTTCCCATTAGAGCATAAAGCATGACAAAAATTACTTTTACCTTTTAGGTGCTCAAACAAAAACTTTAAGGAGCCCAAATGGAAACTATTCACAGTAAATGTAAAGACAAAATTTTACCTTCCAATTCTATGACCAAGTGGGCCAAATAAATTGGTTCCAATCAAATATGACACCGATGCTGGCAGAAATGCAATTCCTTGCTGTACTTTGGAGGCATTCATAGTGTCTATCATCCAAATGGGAAGAGATGGTTCCAACATAGCAATGCCCATGTTCGCGAAAGTAATAGCACCTGAATAGAAAGCATTTTGCATGTTTTACTCTAGTGTGTCAGTATTACGTACGCATGCAGTTCATGATTTCATGCTTCATGGGATAATTCATTATAGGCATTATACTAACATTTTAGCTTTAAAAATGATGGAGTTCTATCTGAACTCATGCATTACCTGCTGCAACAACAATGTAGGGATCTTTAAGTAAAGTCTTTAATGTAGGTCCACTAGCCTCTTGTCGTTGAATTCCCGGTTGCAGCACTAGTAATTGGAGTACTGTGCACAAATAAAATTTTGAAAGCATAAGACTGAGTTTCTAGTTCAGATGGACTTTTAAAACGCCTGCCATTACTATTAAACTTATGCATGACTATAACGCTTATCAATCTTCACGTACATCCATCTCCAAGAGCAAGACAGGCTAGGACAAGAAATGGTGCTGTTTTCCCCACGTATTGGTAGAGCAATCCTCCGAATGGAGGTCCTATAAGAACACCAAGTGCTAGTCCACCTAAAGCTAAACCCATTGCATTGCCACGCTCTTTATCATCAGGGAATCGATCAGCTAGCATTCCCATCCCTGTAGTATTAAATAATACAAACAAGCCAACAAGGAGACAGCCAGTTAGTTTTATAGCAAGAGATACACATAAGATAGTGATATAGCGACTACGAGTTAGATCAGTGTCTTAAAAGAAAGTCACAGTTCGGTTCATTTGAAACCCATAAACGCAACCGAACCAAAAAATTGCACAAGATAGCATGAATAGAGCGAAAGTCTGACCTGATACACTGGAACAGGATGAGCCAACTCCTTGGAGTGATCGGGCTAAAAATAAAACTCCGTAAGAACGTCCAAACGCAAAAACTATGTGCATAAACAGAGAATAAATGAGTATCCCCAAAAAGTCAAATGAACCTCAAAAAATATGTATATGAAGCCTGCTAATTCCTAGGATGACAACTAGTGGTACTACTAGTGCATAGTGCATTTCATAATTTTTACTTATTGTGGACATAAACATGATGACAAATCCAGCAAACATGGGAATGCTGTATCCGATTCTGAAAAAAAAATTGGATCAATGTTTTTTAATATTGATAGAGGCCCATCTGTGTTCGGTTGAGCTTAAAATTAGTTACCGGTTGCATAAAGGTCCTACTATAGGATTCGCTAACAATTGAACAAATGCCTTTGAGGCAAAAAGAACGCCCACTTCAACCGTTTCCTCTGTTAACTCTTCATGTTTCGTTTTTTTCCTAGGTCTCGGAGATTTCGTTGGCATCATACTCATGTTGTTCACTAGACGAAAAGAACTTCAATTAATACTAGCACAAAACTCAGTTACATGGTTTCCATTTGTCAACCCCGAAATTATTACATCATGATTTTTTTCTCGCTTCACCCCGAAAACAGATATGAACAGTATTTCCCAAGTTATAATTAATACAAATTTAATAAATCAAAGCATTTTGAATTACGCAGTTTTCGGTAATTCAAAATTATTCCCACTACAAATAAATTAAGACTTGACTGGGAACAGCCATACTGCCATACACAATTTGAGACCTGCCAGGTCTATTTTAGTTTAGTTGGTTAGTAAGTACTTTGTTTTTATACCTGCAGTGACGAGATGGTTGGGGTTCTCTGTAAGAAATAGAGTATTCCCAGTCGGCTGGACTGAAAAAGGTTGTTGTGGCACGTCATCTACTTCAGGTGGTAACAAGTTGTCGTCCCGATGTCGAATGTCGTATAAAAATTCAGGAATGATGGGAACTATATGTGAAAATAGGGATAAAAAACATAAAATTACAGTTGATTCATTTATTTCCGCCGGAGCCAAACAGAGAATTACATTCTTCCCTAAGTAAGCAAACGTGTACATTTTCGTTCTGCTAGTCTAACTTTTCACCATCTATCTCTGAGTTACATGAAGTTTATGAGTGGACTTTCACTGAAGAAAGCGAATAGCCGGATTGATAACACGTTCGTTCGTGTTGCATTTTGGCAGATGAAAAAATGAGCCCATAGATCATTTCATGGAAGTCATTCTATACGCATAAAAGTGCTATACGATACAAGCGTGTGAACTGTTCATCTGAAGCATTTTCTTTTCTTTGCTATGCCCATTTCACCACATCACCACTGCACAAACATTTTGTTAACCATCAAATGTTGTTTTTGGTAGACTTTTTTTGTAGAATTTTTCAATTTAATATGGGAAAAATTTGAAATAGACTTGGGCTAGTCACTATACTTATTTATTCAATCTATTTATCAATATTAATGTGAACAAATAAAGTGAATAATCAGAATAGCTAACTTATTAAAACAGTGGAAGCATAACCAATCGATTTAGCATGCAAAAATAGCATATAAATATAGCATACAAAAAGAAGATAATTTTTCCCACTGCGATGCAAACTGTAAACTCCGGCCCAATATATTATACAAAACGTTGTATAAAATAGGAAAACACAAGGCAAATTGCAAACAGCGTCATCGGAACTTGATTATTCTATTTTTAAACTTTCACTCTCCAGCTCTCATAAATCTTTTCGCAGAAATAGTGAAGAACTTCTATTTTTTGTACGAGTTCTTTGTAGCTTCCACCTGTCCTAGGTTGAGTACCAAGATTTATTGATTGCTTTCCAACCTTCTCCACACTCTACAGTTTCCGCATATTTCTTTGCCCAATAAACCTCAGCAAGAGGGTATTACGACGAAGCCGGGTGATAAGGAATTATTTATATTAATATTACAAAAAACCAGTAATAATAATTAGGGGTTTTTATCGTTTTTCGGGAGTCTCATCAGCTAGTCTTTCTCTGTTCACCAACTTGC
>Ga0210040_10001364_pt1 | contig 37309 bp, 36 predicted proteins | sample CryGeyCG12114_NA_FD_185462 | JGI IMG/M metagenome (GOLD analysis project Ga0210040, IMG submission 185462) | Groundwater microbial communities from aquifer - Crystal Geyser CG19_WC_8/21/14_NA (SPAdes) (version 2) | ecosystem: Environmental > Aquatic > Deep subsurface > Groundwater | place: USA... | reverse complement strand
GTGCCAGCCGCTCGAGTTCGGGGCGGGTGACCGTGGCGCGCAGGGCACCGGTGTGCGGGTGGAGCAGGGAGATGTCCAGCGCGCCACCGGTCGGGGCCTGCAGCCCACCCGGGCACAGTGCGTCCAGCTGTTCCAGCAGCTCGCGGAGCTGCCCGGCGGTGATCGGCGCCCCGTCGACGGTCGCGGTGTCGGCGTCGGTCGGCTCCGACCTCACCACCGCCGTACCGGCCAGGGCCGGCAACGGCGCCAGCACCGTCAGCTGCGCGGTGATCGGCTCCCGGGCGGTGTCCCAGGGCCGCAGGACCAGATCGGCCAGCACCTGCGCCCGCAGCTGACCGATCGGCCGGACATCCCCGTCGGCCTTGGCCATCCGTGCGTACTCATCGACGGTCTCCCGGCAGGCAGCCGCCACCGGGCCGGGCATGTCGGCCACCAGCTCCGCCATCCCGTCCGCGCTCGCCCGGACCCGCACATCCGCCAGTCGCTCGGCCTTCTTCCGCCGCCGGTCCGCCGCCGCCTCATCCACCGCGATCAGCGCCGCCGCAACCCGGTCCTGCAACCGACGCGGGCTCTCCCCCGCAGCCGCCCACTCCAGCGCCTGCGCATCCACCTCGGCCACCACCGCCGGGTCGACCGAGCCACCGGCATCCATCGACTGCCCACCCAACGCGGTCACGATCGCGTTGGCCCGCGCCGGATCGATCAGCCCATCGGCCAACGCAGCCCACGCCGCCGGCAGCTCATGGACCAACGCCAGCGAACGCTCCAACAGCCCCACCGCCGCGGTACGGGAGATGCCCGCCACCAGGGCCAGCTCATCAGCGCAGAACTCAGACACCCCACCCGGCGCACGATCGGGCAACCAGCCCTCCACCGCATGCCCGGGCTGATCAGCGGTCAGGTCCGACTCGGCCGGACGCAGCGCCGCCAAGCGCGCGACCACCACCGCCTCGTAGGCGGCCAGCTGCGACCGCGCATCACCCAGCACCCCCAGCTCATCGGCCAGCCCGGCGGTGGACATCCCGGCCACGTCCACGACCTCCGACAACCGCGTCCGCCGACGACGCACCCCCGCAGGCAACGGCGGCAGCTCCTCCGGGGACGCGGAGAACCGCGGTGACACCGTCACCGCCACCCCGAACCCATCACCCCTGGACACACCCCGAAGCTAGCCAAGGGGTACGACAGTTCCCGCAGGTCACGACCCGGGACGGCCCCGCTGCTGTCCGGGTGGCGGGTCATCCGGCGCATCACGCCGGGAGCGAGCCCCCGGGGCGACTGGTCGTCGACACACCGGGCCATCGCCCCGCGCAGCAGCGCGATGCAGCCCAGCAGCCCGAGCTCAGACGCGGGTGCCGCGGTGCAGCGCGACGACGCCGCCGGTGAGGTCGCGCCACTCCACACCGCCCCAGCCGGCGCCCTGCAGCCATGACGCGAGCTCGGCCTGCGCCGGCCAGGCGCGGATCGACTCGGCCAGGTAGACGTAGGCCTCCGGGTTGCTGCTCACCGCCCGGGCGATCTGCGGCAGGGCCTTCATCAGGTACTCGGTGTAGACCGTCCGGAACGGCCGCCACACCGGTGAGGAGAACTCGCAGACCACCAGCGTGCCGCCGGGCCGGGTCACCCGGGCGAACTCGCGCAGCGCGGCCTGCGGGTCGGCCACGTTGCGCAGTCCGAAGGAGATGACCACGCCGTCCACGCTCTCGTCGGCCAGCGGCAGCGCCATGGCGTCCCCGGCGACCTTGGGCACCGGGCGCGCAGCACCGGCGCGCAGCATCCCCTGGGAGAAGTCGCAGGCGATCGCGCGCACCCCGCCGGCGGCCATCTCCACGGTGGAGACCGCCGTCCCGGCCGCCACGTCCAGCACCGTCGAGCCCGGCCGCGCCCCCAGCGCCTCGCGGGTGGCCCGGCGCCAGCCGGCGTCCAGCCCGCCGGAGAGCACCGTGTTGGTCACGTCGTAGCGACCGGCGACCCGGTCGAACATCGCGGCGACCTCGGCCGGCCGCTTCTGCAGGTCGGCGCGCACGCCGTTCGCACGCACGCCGTCGGTCGGGGTTCCGGTCGCCACGTCGGCGACGCTACCTGCGCGCCTCCTACCCTGGAGCGGTGACCGTGACAGCCGCGACCAGCGAGACGACGAGCGCGGCCGCCGTCACCACCACCCCCTTCGGTGCGCGGCGCACCCCGCTGCTCACCCTGCTGCCCGCCGACGGGCCGCTGGCCTGGGTCCGCCAGGGCGAGGGCCTGGTCGGCTGGGGCGAGGCCGCCCGGCTCGAGGTCACCGGTCCCGGCGCGCTGGCCGAGGCCGCCGCGTGGTGGGCCGACCGCTGCGCCCGCACCGAGGCCCGCGACCCGGTCGGCGTCCCCGGCTCCGGTCCCGTGGTCTTCGCCTCCATCGCCTTCGACCCGACCGCAGGGACGTCGGTCTTCATCGTCCCGGAGGTCGTCGTCGGCCGGCGGGATGGCCAGACCTGGGTCACCGTGACCGGTGAGGCCGAGGACGACCGCGCCGTCGTCGAGACCTCCCCGACGGAGGCAGCCACCTCCATCGGGCGGCTGGCCTACGCCGACGGCGCGCTGGACCCGATGGCCTGGTGCGGGGCCGTGGCGACCGCGGTCGAGCGGATCGACGCCGGCGAGCTGGACAAGGTGGTGCTCGCCCGGGACCTGCTGGTCTCCGCCGACCGCCCGCTCGATCCGCGCCGGCTGCTGCTCCGGCTGGCCGAGCGCTTCCCGGACACCTGGACCTTCGCCGTCGACGGCCTGCTCGGCGCCACCCCCGAGCTGCTGCTGCGCCGCACCGGCCGCGAGCTCGACGCCCGTGTGCTGGCCGGCACGGCCCGCCGCGGCGCCGGCCTGGACGACGACCGGCTGGCGGCTGCGCTGCGGTCCTCGGTCAAGGACCACGCCGAGCACGCCTACGCCGTCACCAGCCTGGCGGACGCGCTGCGCCCGTTCGTCGACGAGCTGCACGTCCCCGAGCGCCCCGAGCTGCTCACCCTCCCGAACGTCCGGCACCTCGCCAGCGACGTGCACGGCCGGCAGCGGGACGGCGACCCGACCGGCCTGCTGGAGCTGGTCGGCGCGGTGCACCCGACCGCCGCCGTCTGCGGCAGCCCCACCGCCACCGCCGCCCGGGTGATCACCGAGCTGGAGGGGATGGACCGCGGCCGGTACGCCGGCCCGGTGGGCTGGCTGGACGCCCGCGGCGACGGCGAGTTCGGGCTGGCGCTGCGCTGCGCGCAGCTGACCGGCGCCGAGGGCGGCCGGCAGGCGCGGCTGTTCGCGGGGTGCGGCATCGTGGCCGGGTCCGACCCGGCCGACGAGCTGGCCGAGACCCAGGCCAAGCTGGCCGCCTTCCAGGCCGCTCTCGAGGACTGAGCCACCCGCACCCCCGAGCCGCCCGGGAGGACCGGTGCTCACCCGGAAGGGGCGAGGTGCCGCCCACGGCTGTAGAGGCCCGCGCCATGGGCCGAAGTCGTCTCGGTGACCACTCCCGGCAGGCCCGCGCTCCGGCACCGGTCCGTGCCCCGCCTCGGAGCGGTCGGGCTGCTGGTGCTCGCGCTGGGCTGGGTGGCCGCCGCGCCGGACAGCGTGGCGGCCGACTGGGCGTACCTGGCGATCAGCGTCGGTGGCGCCGCACTGGCCTGGGCCGGCGACCGCCGGCGGCCGGAGAACCGTCGCGGTCGGGTGCCCTGGGTGCCGCTGACCCTCACCTGCAACGCCGTCGGGGACGTGCTCTGGCAGAGCATCGTCTGGCGGACCGGTCAGGCTCCCGACGTCTCCGCCGCCGACCTGGCCTGGCTCGCCGGCTACCTCACCATGGGCGGCATCGCCCTGACCGGCCGCATCGGCGGCCGGCTCCGCCCCGGCGCGCGGCTGTACCCGGTGCTGGACGGGATCGCCGCGCTCACCGTCGCGCTGTTCATCGTGTTCCAGACGTCGGTCGCCGGCACGCTCGCCGACCACGGGCTGCCCGCCCTGACCGCGGCCAGCTACATCGCCTATCCGGTGCTGGACGCCGTGATCATCGGCCTGATGGCGTGGCGCCTGGTGCTGCACGGCCGCATCCGTCCGGCCGTCGCGCTGCTCATGCTGGGCATGGCCTGCTGGATGAGCGCCGACCTCGGCTGGTTGCTGCTGGCCTCCCCCGACACCGCCGCCGGTTGGCTGGACGCCGGCTGGCTGGTCGGGGTGGTGCTCATGGCCGTGGTGCCGTGGGTGCCGCAGTCCGGCACGGAGGACCCGACCAGCGACCGCGGCCCGGGCCACGGCCCCTGGCGGGTGGCGCTCAACATCGCTCCGTTCGCCGCCCCCGCCCTGGTCGAGGTGGTGGCCTGGAACGCCGGCACCGACGTCAACCCGGTCCCCGGGCTGGTCGTCTGGGGCGTCCTGCTGGTGCTGGCCAGCGCCCGCACCCGACTGGTGGCCCTGGACGGCGACCGCGCCTGGGCCGTCGTGCGCTCCCAGGCCCGGCGGTCGGAGGCCCTGGCGGTCAACTCCTCCGACGCCGTGGCGGTCGTGGACGCCGAGGGGCGGCTCACCGCCGAGTCCAGCACGCTGGCCCGGTCCTTCGGCGTCCCCGCACCGGCCGGCGCCGCGCTGGCCGACCTGGTCGCCCAGGTCGGCGGCGACCCGGTCACCACCCAGCGGCTGCTGGCCCGCAGCGCCGCACTCCCCTCCGCCCCGGTCGAGCTGGAGCTGGAGGGGCGGCGGCCGGACGGCAGCCCCTTCTGGCTGGGCGGCCGCGCGGTCAACCTGCTGACCGACGCCGACGTCGGCGGCATCGTGGTCAGCCTCTACGACACGACCGCCCGCAAGCTGGCCGAGCAGGAGCTCGCCCACCAGGCCTTCTACGACGGCCTGACCGGGCTGGCCAACCGCTCGCTCTTCCTCGACCACACCGAGCAGGCACTCCGGCGGTCCGGCCGCACCGCCAGCCCCCCGATCGTGCTGTGCCTGGACCTCGACGGGTTCAAGGACGTCAACGACAGCATCGGCCACCTGGCCGGCGACGAGCTGCTGCGCACCATCGCCGGGCGGTTGCGCGGCGTCGTGCGCTCGTCGGACACCGTCGCCCGGCTCGGCGGCGACGAGTTCGCCGTCCTCGTCGACGACACCCTCGGCGGCCTGCCCGAGGCCGCGGACCTGGCCCAGCGGATGCTGGAGGCGATCAGCGCGCCGGTCGACCTGGACGGCCACCGGGTGACCGTGGCCGCCAGCATCGGCATCGTCGTCGCCGAGCCCGACGCGACGCCGCCCAGCCTCTTCCGGGACGCCGACATCGCGATGTACCGGGCCAAGGCCGCCGGCCGGGCGCAGTGGGTGGTGTTCGACACCAGCATGCGGACGGCGGCTCTGGAGCGCATCGAACTCGAGCGCGAGCTCGGGGGGGCGCTGGCCGCGGGGCAGCTGCGGCTGGTCTACCAGCCGGTCGTGGACCTGCAGACCGAGCGGGTGGTGGGCTTCGAGGCGCTGCTGCGCTGGCAGCACCCGACGCTGGGCACGGTCGGGCCGGACCGGTTCGTCCCGGTCGCCGAGGACTCCGGTCTCATCGTGCCGATCGGCCGCTGGGTGCTGTCCGAGGCCACCCGGACGGCGGCCCGCTGGCAGCGCGCCCACCCGGGCAGCCCGCCGCTGTCCATGGCGGTCAACGTGTCGGCGCGGCAGCTGAGCGGGAGCAGGCTGCTGCTGCACGTGGCCGAGGCGCTCAGCTCGAGCGGCATCGCGCCGTCGTCCCTGGTGCTCGAGGTGACCGAGACGGCACTGGTCACCGACCGCGACGCGGTCGCCGAGCGGCTCGCCGAACTGCGCGCACTCGGCGTGCGGCTGGCGCTGGACGACTTCGGCACCGGCTACTCCTCGCTGAGCTACCTGCGCCAGTTCGACGTCGACGTGCTCAAGATCGACCGCTCGTTCGTCAGCCTGCTCGACGGCTCACCGGACGACGCGGCGATCGTGCACGGCCTGGTCCAGCTGGGCCGCACGCTGCGCCTGGAGGTCGTCGCCGAGGGCGTGGAGACGACGGCCCAGCGCGACCGCCTGCAGGCCGAGCACTGCGACCTGGCCCAGGGCTACCTGTTCGCCGAGCCGCTGGAGATCGAGGAGGCCGAGCTGCTGCTGCTCAGCCAGTCCGGGCAGCGGGCCTCGCTGCGCCCGCGCGACGTCCCGTTGCCCGTGCTGCCACAGGCCTAGCCCAGCGCCGCGGCGGCGAGGGCACGCAGCCGCACCGCCAGCGCCGCGTCGGCGGCCGCGTCCGTGCGGACGACGACGACCCGCGGCCCGCCCGCGCCCAGCGCCGCCACCAGCTGCGGGAAGTCGCCGACCACGGTCGCCGACCAGCCGAGCGCCCGGGCCACCGACACCAGGTCCCGCCCGTGCGGGGTGCCGAACACCCGCCGGTAGCCCGCCTCGTACTGCGGCTGACCCGGCTCCAGCTGGGCGAAGATGCCACCGCCGTCGTTGTCCGGGACGACGACGGTCAGGTCGGGCACCGGCTCGCCCTCGCCGGTCAGCAGCCCGGTCAGGTCGTGCAGGAACGTCAGGTCGCCCATCAGCGCGAACGCCGGCCCGCCGCCGGCCCCCTGGTGCGCCAGCGCCGCCCCGACGGCCGTGGAGATCGTGCCGTCGATGCCGGCGACCCCGCGGTTGGCCAGCACGGTCAGTCCGGGCCGGGGCACGGCCAGCCGGTCGACGTCCCGCACCGGCGTGGACGAGCCGACCACCAGCAGCGCGCCGGCGGGCAGGGCGGCGACCACGTCGCGGGCCACCCGCGCAGCGGTCATCGAGCGCCCCGCAGCGTCGTCGAGCGCTGCGTCGACCGCCGCTCCCACCCGGGAGGCGGCCGCGGTCCAGGCCGCCGCCCAGGCCGAGCCCTCCCGGGGACCGCCCTCGCGCAGCGCCAGCCCCAGGTCCAGCGAGGAGCTGCCCACCACCGAGCTGCCCCGGCCGGGATCGGCCCAGCGCGGCGTCGGGGAGAGGGTCTGCACGACCACGGACGGGTCGGCCAGCAGCGCCGAGACCGGCCGGGACAGGGTGGGCCGGCCGACCACGACCACCCGCTCGGGCCGGTGCGCGGCGAGCCACTCCGCGGCGCCGAGCAGCAGCGCCGGGCCACGCAGCGCCCCGGCCGCGCCCCACGCGCCGCTGCTGGGCTCGGCCAGCACCGGCCAGCCCCGCTGGTCGGCGACGACCGCGGCGGCCCGGCCGACCGCCGGCGGTGCGTCCCCGGCCACCAGCAGCGTGCGGTCGGCCGCACCGGTGTCGACCAGCTGGTCACCCCCGCGGTGTCCCGCGCCGGCCGCGGAGGTCCACGGCGCCCCGCCCGGCCGGCCGGCGAACTCCCCGGCGGGCGGGCCGGAACGGACGCCGGGCGCGGCGTCGTCGGGCATCAGCGGCTCACGCAGCGCCAGGTTCAGGTGCACCGGGCCGGGGTCGCCGGAGAGCTCGCCGCGCGCCACCAGCAGCGCCTTGGCCACCAGCGAGCGCCAGTAGCGGTTCTGCGCCGCCTCGCGACCCGGCTCGGGCACGCCCACGTCGGCGGCCCACCGGACGGCGCGGCCGTAGAGACCGGGCTGGTCGATCGTCTGGTTCGCCCCGGTGCCCCGCAGCTCCGGCGGCCGGTCGGCGGTGAGCGCCAGCAGCGGCACGCCGCTCGCGTCGGCCTCGAGCACGGCCGCGTGCAGGTGCGCGGTCGCCGTCCCGGAGGTGGTGAGCACCGGCACCGGACGGCCGGCGGTCTTGGCCAGCCCGAGGGCGAGGAAGGCCGCGGTGCGCTCGTCGATGCGGACGTGCAGCCGCAGCCGGCCGGCTGCCTCGGCGTCGGCCAGGGCCAGCGCGACCGGGGCGGAGCGGGAGCCGGGCGCCAGGACGGCATCGGTGACGCCGCCGCGGAGCAGCTCGTCGACCAGCACCCGGGCGAAGGCGGTGGCGGGGTTCATCCGGCCTGCACCGCCGCCAGGCGCTCGCGCCAGCGCCGCTCGACGACCGGGTCGGCCGCCGTCCGGCCCAGCCGGTCGGGCACCGGGCGGACCACCGGCAGGGCGCCGTCCACCGGGAGCAGCGGCCGGCTGGCCACGTCGTCGGTGAACAGCGCCACCGTGGCCAGCCCGCAGGCGAAGGGCAGCTCGGGCAGCGCCGCGGCCAGCGCCACCCCGGCGGCGATCCCCACCGAGCTCTCCAGCGCCGAGGAGACCACGCAGGGCAGGCCGTGCGCCTCGGCGACCTGCAGGGCTGCCCGGACGCCGCCCAGCGGCTGCACCTTGAGGACGACGACGTCCACGGCCCCGGCGAGTGCCACCCGGCGCGGGTCGGGGGCGCGGCGCACCACCTCGTCGGCGGCGATCCGCACGTCGACCCGGCGGCGCACCGCGGCGAGGTCGGCCAGCGTCGGGCAGGGCTGCTCGGCGTACTCCAGGCCCACCCGGTCCAGCTCGCGCAGCCGGGCGACGGCGGTGTCCACGTCCCAGGCGGCGTTGGCGTCGACCCGGATCGCGCCGTCCGGCCCGAGGGCGTCGCGGACCGCCTCGACCCGGGCGACGTCCTCGGCGGGGGTCTGCCCGGGCTCGGCGACCTTCACCTTCGCCGTCCGGCAGCCCGAGGCACGGACGATCTGGTGGGCCCGCTCCGGTCCGACCGCGGGCACCGTGACGTTGACCGGGACCGTGTCACGCACCGGCGCGGGCCAGCCCAGCACCGCCGCCTCGTGCGCCGACGCCCACCAGCGACGGCTCTCCGCGAGGTCGTAGTCCCAGAACGGGGAGAACTCGCCCCAGCCGGCCGGACCGTGCACCAGCACGCCGTCCCGGACGTCGATGCCGCGGAACCGGGTGCGCATCGGCACCGACCACACGTGGGTCTGCAGCGCTCCCCCGGCGGCGGCAGGGGACGCGGTGGGCACGAGTGACAGCCTAGGCGCGCCGGTGAGGGACACTCGGGGCGCGATCCTGGCCTGCATACCGGGTATCCCATACCGTGCAGCGGGCGCCGTCCGGCGCACCCGAGCTCCCGGAGGTCACCGTGGCCCACCAGACGGCACCGCGACCGGCCCCCGCCGACCGCACGCCCCGCCGACCGGGGCTGCCGGAGCGGTGCGGGGTCCGCGGCTGCGGCTGCGAGGACCCGAGGCAGCTGCTCAACGCCGCCAACCTGGTCACCGTCCTCCGCACGGTCGCCTCGCTGGCGCTGGTGACCGTCGCCGCCGTCGAGCACTCCTGGCCGTGGCTGCTGGCCGGCTACCTCACCTACTGGATCGGTGACTCCGCCGACGGCAACATCGCCCGCTGGCAGCACCAGGAGACCCGGTTCGGCGCGGTGTTCGACGTGGTCTGCGACCGGATCAACTGCATCAGCTGCGCGCTCGTGCTGCTGCTGTTCATCGACGCGCCGTGGCCGATCGCGGTGTTCCTGTTCCAGTTCGTCGTGGTCGACCTGCCGCTGACCCTGCTGCCGATGCGCTGGCCGGTGCTGTCGCCGAACTACTTCTACCTGATCGACACGTTCGCCTACACGCTCAACTGGCACGTGGTCGCCAAGGTCACCAACACCACGCTGCTCATCACCCTGCTGGTCTTCGTCCCCGACCAGCGGGTCGCCCTGGTCGCCGCCTCCACGGTGCTGGTGATCAAGCTCTACTCGCTGGTCCGGGTGCTCCGGCTCACGGTGCCCAAGGACACCCCGCACGTGCCGCAGGGCATGCCCGCAGGTGCCTGACGCCGGCACGATCGGCCTCATCGCCCTCGGCCTGGTCGTCGGCGCGGTCTCCGCGGTCACCCCGTTCCTGCCGGTCGAGGCCTACGTGATCGGCCTCGCGGTGAAGAGCACGTCCACCGTGGCGGTGGCCGGCGCGGTCGCGGCGGCGGTCGGTCAGACCGTGGGCAAGGTGCTGCTCTTCTACACCGCCCGCAGTGCGTCCAGCTCGCGCTGGCTGAGCCGGTTGCGCGACCGCGGCGCGAAGGAGGCGGCCGAGATCACCGCCGCCGAGGAGGCCGGTGCGCAACCGCCGGGCGGGCCGGTCAAGCGCGCGCTGCGACCGGTCGGCGCCTGGCTCAAGCGGGTCAACGCGCTGGGCATCAGGCTGCTGTCCGGGCGCTGGGGCCCGGGCGTGGTACTGCTCAGCGGCTCGGTGGGCATCCCGCCGCTGCTGGCGATCGCCTTCTACGCCGGGACGTCGAAGATGAGCGTGCGGGCCTTCATCATCACCTGCCTGCTCGGCCGCACCATCCGGTTCGTCGTCATCGCGCTGGTGCCCGACCTCTTCTGATCGGGCCCCGCCGTAGCCTGACTCCTCGTGGCGGTCCCGAGAGCACGGCTGCTGACCCTCGTGCCCGCGCCGCCCGCCGAGGCCGCCGCGGCGGTGCTGGACACCGTGGAGCCCGCGCTGCGCCGCATGCTGGACGGCGGCGCACCGCTGGCCGTGCTGCCCACCGGTGCCGGCCCGGCCGCCGCCGCGCGGGCGGTGCTGCGGCCCGAGGCGCCGCTGGAGCCCGGCACCGACCTGGTGGTGGTCACCTCCGGCTCCACCGGCGGGGGTCGGGGCGTGCTCCTCTCCGCCGCCGCGCTGCGCTCCTCGGCGAGCGCCACCGAGACCCGGCTCGGCGGGCCCGGCAGCTGGCTGCTCGCGCTGCCCACCTCGGCGATCGGCGGGCTGCAGGTGCTCGTCCGCAGCGTGCTGGCCGGCCGCGAGCCCGCGCTGCTCACCCGGGGCGAGTCGCTGGCCGCCGCGGTGGCCCGGCTGCCGGCCGGGGACCGGCGGTACACCTCCCTGGTGCCCACCCAGCTGCGCCGGTACCTCGCCGAGGAGCCGGCCGCGCTGGCGTCCTTCGACGCCGTGCTGGTCGGTGGCGCCGCCACGGACCCGGAGCTGCTGGCCCGGGCCCGGGCGGCCGGCGTGCAGGTGCGCACCACCTACGGCATGAGCGAGACGGCCGGCGGCTGCGTCTACGACGGCCGCCCGCTGGACGGCGTCGCGGTGCGGGTGGCCGCGGGCTCGGACGGGGGCGTCGAGCTCCGGGGGCCGGTGCTGGCGCACGGCTACCGCGGCGACCCGGCGGCGACCGCCGACGCGTTCGTCCCCGACCCGGACGGCGCCGTCTGGTTCCGCACCCGGGACGCCGGCACGCTGGCCCCCGACGGCGTGCTCGCCGTGCACGGCCGGTTGGACGACGTGGTCATCAGCGGCGGGGTCAACGTCTCCCCGCAGGCGGTGGAGGCCGCGCTGCGCGAGCACCCGTCGGTGGCCGACGCCGTCGTCACCGGCCGGCCCGACCCGGAGTGGGGGCAGCGCGTCGTCGCGGCCGTCGTCCCCTCGCCCGGCGCCGTCCCCGACCTGGCCGAGCTGCGATCGTGGGTCGGCGGCCGGCTCGGCGCCGCGGCGGCCCCCCGCGAGCTGCACCTCGTCGACGCCGTCCCGACCCTGCACACCGGCAAGCCCGACCGCCGGGCCGTCCTTGAGCACCTCGGAGGAGAACACCCGTGACCACGGCCGCCCAGTGGCTGGAGGGCGCCCGCCCCCGCACCCTGCCCGCCGCCCTCGCGCCGGTGTTCGTCGGCACCGGCGTCGCCGCCGCGCTGAACGGCTTCCGGCTGGTCCCCGCCCTGCTGGCGCTGCTCGTGGCGCTGGCGCTGCAGGTGGCCGTCAACTACGCCAACGACTACTCCGACGGCACGCGCGGCACCGACGCCGACCGGGTCGGGCCGATGCGGCTGGTCGGGTCCGGCGCGGCCACCCCGCGGCAGGTGCTGGTCGCCGCGGCGCTGGCCTTCGCCGTCGCCGGGGTCGCCGGCCTGGCCCTGGCCGCGCTGTCGAGCTGGTGGCTGGTCGCCGTGGGTGCGGTGAGCATCCTGGCCGCCTGGACCTACACCGGTGGCCCGATCCCCTACGGCTACCGGGCCCTGGGCGAGGTCTTCGTCTTCGTATTCTTCGGCCTGGTCGCCGTCGTGGGGACGACGTTCGGGCAGACCGAGTCGCTGGACGGGCTGGCGTTCGCCGCCGCCGTGCCGATCGGGCTGTGCTCGGTGGCGCTGCTGGTGGTGAACAACCTCCGTGACGTGCACGGGGACGCCGCCGTCGGCAAGCGCACCATGGCGGTGCTGCTCGGCGAGAGCCGCACCCGGATCGCCTACACCGCGGTGCTGGTCGTCGCGTTCGCGGTCGTCCTGCTGATCGGCATCGACCGGCCGTGGGCGCTGCTCGGGCTGGCCGCCGCCCCGCTGGCGGTGCCGCCGGTGCGCACCGTGCTCGGCGGGGGCCGTGGCCCGGTGCTGATCGGCGCGCTCAAGGCCACCGGTCAGCTCACCCTGGCGACCGGCGTGCTGTTCGCCGTCGGCCTGGCGCTCAGCGCCTAACCGCGGTCGTCGTCGTCGGTGCCGCGCAGCTCGGCGCGCAGCGCCTCCTTGCGCTCGGCGCGCGCCGCCAGCGCCCCGGTGAGCCGGGTCCGCACCGGCGCGAGCGCGAAGAACGACACGGGCATCGCCAGCAGCACCCCGAACAGGAACCCCGGGGTGCCGGGCAGCCCGAGCCACCACAGCAGCGCGATCAGGACAGCGGCGATGGCCAGCCGCCCGAAGGTGTAGATCAGGAACAGCGGCACCAGCTTGGGCTGGGTCGTCCCCTCGGCACTGGTCGCACCGGTCTGCTCAGCCACGACGGCCCTCCCACTTGGTCGACAGGACGACGGTCGTCCGGGTACGGGCGACTCCCCTGATCCGGTTCAACGCGCTGATGGTGTCCTCGAGTCCCGGGATGTCGGCCACCCGGACCTTGAGCACGTAGCCCTCGCTCCCGGCCACCCGCCAGCAGTCCTCCACCGAGGGCAGCGCCGCGAGCGCCTCCTCCAGCCCGGTGTCGTCGACCTGGTCGCTCTCGATCACCCCGACCAGGGCGGTGACGCCGAGGCCCACCGCGGCCGGGTCGACCACCGCCCGGTACCCGGTGATGACCCCGGCGGACTCCAGCTTGCCGACCCGCTCGTGCACCGAGGGCGCCGACAGGCCGACCTGCCGGGCGAGCTCGGCGTAGCTGGCCCGCCCGTTGGCCCGCAGCAGGCTGATCAGCTGCTCGTCCACTGCGTCGATGACGGCCTCCGGTCCTGGTAGACGGCCCGGGAACGCGACCCGGGACCGGGATCCGGCCCCGGCCGGGCGGGATCACCGCGTCCGAGTATCGCCGCGGTCGTACATTGGGCTCTGACGAGGGGGGTGGCCTGATGGTCTTCCTGGTGATGATGCTGATCGCGGTGGCCGTGGTCGTACTGGTGATGCGCGCCGCCGGAGCACAGGGAGGCGCGCCGGGGAGCGCCCCCCGGCCCGTGCGGCAGCCGCGTCCACCGCGCGCGCAGCGGCGTCCGGTGCGGCCGATGGCGCCGGACGACGACCCGGAGTTCATCCGCGAGCTGGAGCGCCGCACCCGCCGGGACGACGGCTCCCCCGCCTGAGGAGGACCCCCTCCGGGCGTGAGGGCCCCGCTGCAGGGCCCCGCCGCGAGCTGGCGGGGACAGCGGGGTCTTTCTTCAGGCGGCGTTGGAGCTGCGCGCGGCCTCGTCCCGGCCGCCGAACAGCCGTCGCCAGCCCGGTCGGCGGCGCGCCGGAGGCTCGACCGCCGGCGTCCCGGCCGACTGCTGCGGGGCCGCGTCGGCCCGGTCGAGCTGGTCGACCGGCCAGCCCAGGCCGCGCCCGCCCTCCCCCGGCTCGCCGGGCCAGCCCAGTGCGCCCTCGCCGTCGGTGGCCGCGCTCAGCTGCGCACGGTCCGCACCGTGCCGTGGAGCGCCGTCCTCGACCGGTGCCGGGCGCTGCGCCAGGGCCGCCTCGACGATGGGGTCGACACCGGCGCCGTCGCCTGCCGCGTGCCTACCCACGGTGAACTCCACCGCGTTCAGTCATGCGCCCAGGATGACACGCGGTCCGGCCCGCCGGACAGTCATCGACGTACCGAGCGGTCTCGTTTCACCCGTTCGTGACTCAGTGTGAGCGGTCGGCGGCGGCCCGACGGGTCAGCTGAGGCCGCCGTAGCTGTGCAGGCCCGTGGAGACCATGTTCACGTAGAGCAGGTTGAACACCATCACGGCCAGGCCGATGACGTTGACCCAGGCGGAGGGGCGCCCCCGCCAGCCCGACGTCGTCCGGGCGTGCAGGTAGGCCGCGTAGACCACCCAGGCGATGAACGCCCAGGTCTCCTTCGGGTCCCAGCCCCAGGGCCGGCCCCAGGCGCTCTCCGCCCAGATGGCGCCCGCGATGACCGCGAACGTCCAGATCGGGAACCCGAAGACGACGGTGCGGTGGGCGGTGCGGTCCAGCGCGGCCGCCGAGGGCAGCCGGTCCAGCAGCGAGGGAGCCAGCTGGTCACCGGCCGCGACCCGCTCCTCGCGACGGCTCTGCACCAGGTAGAGCACGCTGACGATGCCGCTGAGGAAGAAGATGCCGAAGCCGAGCGTCGCGGTCGTGACGTGCACGGCCAGCCACCAGGACCGCAGCGCGGCGACCAGCGGACCGGTCTCCACATACAGCTTGAACCGGATCAGCGCCATGGCCAGCACGACCGGGCCCATCACGAACAGCCCGATGTGCCGCAGCTCCGGCGCGCGCACCGCCAGCACGGTGTAGGCCACCACCGCGACCAGCACCACGATGGTGGAGAACTCGAACATGTTGCCCCAGGGCAGCCGGTGCGCGGCGAGCCCGCGGGTGACCACGACCGCGGCATGGGACACCAGGCCGATCCCGGTGAGCACCATCGCCAGCGCGCTCAGCCGCCGGGAGCGAGCCGGCTCGGGCGCCGGCTCCCGGGTCGGGGCCGGCGCGTCCGGGACACCGCCGGCGGCGACCAGCTGGGGGGCGCGGGCCGGCCGGCCGAAGGCCAGCTCGGCGCAGAACGCCACCACGGCCAGCGAGTACACGACGACCGTCACCGTGAAGAGGGTGTCGGACAGGCTGGCGAGCGACTCGTCGATCACGACGGCGGTGCCTCCTCGGAAGCGGACGGTGCGGCCGGGCTGCGGGCAGCCAGCGCGGTTCGGACGGTGTCGACCAGTGCGGTGAACCGAGGCCCGGTGTCGGCGCTGCCACGGGTCAGGGAGCCGATCGACAGCACGGTACCCCCGCCGTCGGCGGCCGGGTCGACGCGGGCGAACACCCGCTCGCGGCGGACCAGCAGCATCCCGATCAGGCCGATCAGGATCGAGACGGCCGCCCCGAGCATCCACAGCTGGCCGGGGTCGTGGGACACCTGGATCGCGGCGAACTCCTGCACCCCGCTGAAGGTGACCACGGTCCCGTCGGGCAGCGTCGTGGACTCCCCCACGGCCAGGTTCGCGCTCGCCTGCTCGGTGAGCAGGCCGCGGTCGATCTGGGTCTGGTCCAGCGAGTACACCGACTGCGGCAGCCCGGAGTCCAGGCCCAGGTAGCCGGTGTAGACGACGATCGCCACCTGCGGGTCCAGCGGCCGCGGGTCGACCGAGGTGAGCAGACCGCCCTGCAGCACGCCGGTGGGGGCGAAGAAGCCCTCGATCGCGAGCTGGTCGGTGCTGCCGGCACCCAGGTCGGGCACCTTCAGCACGCCCTGGCTGGCCATCGTGCTCTGGTCGGAGGGCAGGAACGGGGCGCTGAGGTCGGTGAACGTCGTCCCGTCCGGCAGCGTGATGGAGAACGACGGGCTGTAGCCGTGCCCGGTGACGTACACCCGGTCGCCGTCCAGCCGGAGCGGGTCGTTGACGCCGATCGTGACGTCCTCGGCGTCGTCGTCCCCCAGCTCGTAGGCGATGTCGGCGGTGTAGGAGGACGCGGTCAGGTCGTCCTCGTAGGTGGCCTTGAAGTCGTCCAGGTCGACGCACAGCGGGCTCAGCGAGCTGCTGTCGACCAGCGGCCCGGCGGAGTAGGTGTCGTACTGCTGGAAGGAGTTGCAGAACCCCTGCCCCTCGGTGACCAGGATGCTGCCCTCGTAGCCCCACATCTTCCCGCCGGCCAGGCTCAGCAGGAGGGCGAGCAGGGAGAGGTGGAACAGCACGTTGCCGGTCTCGCGCAGGTAGCCCTTCTCCGCCGACAGCTCCGGCCCCGACCGTCCCTGGCGGCGGACCACCCGGTAGCGGCGGACCCGCAGCTCCTCCTCCACCACGTCGAGCGCGGCCGGGCCGGTGAGGTCGGTGGGCAGCTCGTCGTTGTCCGGCAGCCGGAGCAGGTGGCGCGGGGCCGGCGGCGGCGCGGCGAACACCGCCCGGCCGTGCTCGATCGCCCGCGGCACGACGCAGCCGATCAGCGAGATGAACAGCAGCAGGTAGATCGCGGCGAACCACGGCGAGCTGAAGACGTCGAACAGGTACAGCCGGTCCAGCCAGCGGGCGAGCGTCGGGTTGTCGACGAAGTACTGCCTGACGTTGTTCTGCGACAGCGAGCGCTGGGGCAGCAGCGAGCCCGGGATCGCGGCCAGCGCGAGCAGGAACAGCAGCACCAGCGCGGTGCGCATCGCGGTCAGCTGCCGCCACCAGCGCAGCAGCCGGGTGAGCACGCGGCGGCCGGGCGACGGCGGGGACGGCGGCGTCGGGGGCGCCGCGGGGCGGGGAGGTGCCGTGGTCGTCACAGGGGTGCGCCTTCTCCCAGGCCGGTCGCGGCGAGCCAGCCGCGCAGCCACTGCATGAGCTCGGTCCAGGCGCCGGTGACCAGCATCAGCCCCACGGCGATGAGCACGAACCCACCGACCCGGGTCACGGTGCGGGCGTGCCGGCGCAGGAAGGACGTGGCGCCCACCGCCCAGCGGGCCCCGAGGGCGACCAGCACGAACGGCACCCCCAGGCCCAGGCAGTAGGCCACGCCCAGGAACGCGCCGCGGCCGGCGTTCGCCTCGGTGAAGGCCAGCGAGTTGACCGCGGACAGCGTCGGCCCCAGGCACGGCGTCCAGCCCAGCCCGAAGACCACCCCGAGCAGCGGCGCGCCGGCCAGGCCGACCGCCGGCCGGGCGGTGATCCGGGCGGTGCGCTGCAGCAGCGGCAGCCGGCCCAGGAAGCCCAGCCCGACCACGATCGTCACCAGCCCGAGGACCCGGGTGATCGCGTCGTTGTGCTGCAGCAGCAGCCGGCCCAGCCCACCGACGGCGGTGCTGAGGACGACGAAGACGACCGTGAACCCGAGCACGAACAGCAGCGCACCGGCCACCATCCGGCCGCGGCTGGGCCGGTCGTCGATGCGCACGGCGGTGGCCACGGCGCCGTCCCCGGCCGGTGCGGCCGCCGGCGTCGCGACACCACTGCCGACCAGGCCGGTGACGTAGGAGAGGTAGCCGGGCACCAGCGGGAGCACGCACGGCGAGGCGAAGCTGATCAGGCCGGCCAGCGCGGCGACGGCGGCCGCGAGCAGCAGTGGCCCGTCGGTGATGAGGTCCTTGATCCCCTCGACCATGCTCAGGCCTCCCCGAGCAGCTGGTCGAGCGTCGTCCGCAGGTCGTCCTGCCGCACCTCGGCGGTGTAGACCGCGGCCACCTTGCCGTCCCGGTCCAGCACGATCGTCGACGGGACGGCGTTCGCCGGGTAGTCGCGGAAGGCCAGCGCGACCTTCCCCTTGGGGTCGTACAGCGAGGGGAAGGTGATCCCCTTGGTCTCGACGAAGGCGTCGGCGAACTGCTGGTCCTGCTCCTTGACGTTCAGCCCGAGGAAGGAGACCCCTGAGTCGGCGACCTCGGTGTAGAGCTCCTGGAACTCCGGGGTCTCCACCCGGCAGGGGGCGCACCAGGACCCCCAGAAGTTCAGCACCGCGATGTCGCCGGACAGCTCCGTGGAGTCGAAGTCACCGCCGTCGAGCAGCGTGCCGGAGAACTGCGGGGCGCTCTTCCGCTCGTCGGCCGGGATCACCTCGCCGGCCGGGGTGCCCTCGACGAACCGGAACTCCCCGCCGTTGTTGACGTCGACCGCGTCGCCCTCGCCGCTGGAGCAGGCGGTGAGCAGCCCGGCGAGGACCACGAGCAGCGCCGCCGACCTACGCACCGGGCACCGCGTCAGCGTCCGTGGCGCCGGCCGGCTCGGCGTAGCTGATGCCGACCAGCCGCTCGCCGGAGTAGGTCACGGAGGTGACGCTGGCCAGCCCGCACTCCCGCTTGCGCGGGTCGTGCAGGTAGCTGCGGCCCTCCAGGTGCAGGCGCACCGTCCAGATCGGCAGCTGGTGGCTGACGCAGACGGCCTCGTGGCCGCGGGCGGCGTCCCGCGCGGTGGCGATGGCGCCGAGCATCCGGGCGGCGATCTCCCGGTACGGCTCGCCCCAGGACGGCTTCCACGGGTTGCGCAGCCGCCACCAGTTCTCCGGGTGCTTCATCGAACCGTCGCCGACCCCGAAGGTCTTGCCCTCGAAGGAGTTGCCGGCCTCGATCAGCCGGTCGTCGGTGGCGATCTCCAGGCCCAGCGCCTCGCTGATCGGCCGGGCGGTCTGCTGCGCGCGCTCCAGCGGGCTGGCGACCAGGTGGGTGACGTCGCCCCGGTCGGCGAACCACGCCGCGGCGGTACGGGCCATGCCCTCGCCGCCCTCGGACAGCCGGAACCCGGGCAGCCGGCCGTACAGCACGCCGGTGGGGTTGAACACCTCGCCGTGCCGCATCAGGTGGACGACGGTCCGCTCCTGCGGGCCAGGGTGGCCGTCGTGGCCCTCGCTGGGGGCGGTCACGGCTGCAGCTCCAGGGCGTCCTTGGCCTCCGGTGAGGCGGCGCCCCCGATCGCGGCGGCCGCCGCCTCCGCAGCGGCCGGCAGCGCGGCGAGCACGTGCTCCACGGCCTGGTCGTCGAGCGCCGCGCTGACGAACCACGCCTCGAACGCCGACGGCGGCAGGTACACCCCGTGGGACAGCATGGCGTGGAAGAAGGCGGTGTGCGCCGCGACGTCCTGGCTGCGGGCGTCGTCGTAGTCGCGCACCTGGCGCTCGTCGGGGACGAAGAACACGGAGAACATCGAGCCGGCCTGCTGCACGCGGTGCGGGACGCCGGCGGCGAACAGCGCGGCACTGGCCGCACCCCGGAGCGTGGCGGCGACCGCGTCGCAGTGCTCGTAGACCTCGTCGGTGCACAACCGCAGGGTGGTCAGCCCGGCGGCCACCGCGACCGGGTTCCCGGCCAGCGTGCCGGCCTGGTAGACCGGCCCGGCCGGGGCGAGGTGGTCCATGACGTCGGCCCGGCCACCGAACGCGGCGGCCGGCATCCCGCCCCCCATGACCTTGCCGAAGGTGAACAGGTCGGCGTCCACCGGGTCCAGGCCGTACCAGCCGGCGCGCGAGACGCGGAAGCCGGTCATCACCTCGTCGACGACCAGCAGCGCACCCGCGGCGGCGGTGATCCGGCGCAGGTGGGCGTTGAAGCCGTCCAGCGGGGGGACGACGCCCATGTTGCCCGGGGACGCCTCGGTGATCAGGCAGGCGATCTGGTCCCCGCGCTCGGCGAAGACCTGCTCGACGGCGGCGACGTCGTTGTAGGGCAGCACGATGGTGTCCGCCGCGGCACCCGTGGTGACCCCGGGGGTGTCGGGCAGGCCCAGGGTGGCCACCCCGGAGCCGGCGGAGGCCAGCAGCGCGTCGACGTGGCCGTGGTAGCAGCCGGCGAACTTCACCACCAGCGGGCGGCCGGTGTAGCCGCGGGCCAGCCGGACCGCCGACAGCACCGCCTCGGTTCCGGAGTTGACCAGCCGCACGCGTTCGACCGGCGCCACCCGGGCGGCGATCTCCTCGGCCAGCTCGGCCTCGGCGGCGGTCGGGGTGCCGAAGGTGAACCCGCGGCGGGCGGCGGCGGTGACCGCGGCGACGACCTCGGGGTGCGCGTGACCCAGGATCATCGGCCCCCAGGAGGCGACCAGGTCGACGTAGCGCCGGCCGTCGACGTCGGTGAGCCAGGCGCCGGCGCCCGAGGCCATGAACCGGGGGGTGCCGCCGACGGCCCGGAAGGCGCGCACCGGGGAGTTCACGCCGCCCGGGGTCACCCGCTGGGCCCGCTCGAACAGCTCTGCGGACACCGGTGCTTCGTAGGGGTACGGCTGCGTCACGGGTCCACTCTCCCAGGCGTCGCTGTGTCCGCGTCGCCGGACGGGTGCGCTGTGAGGATCGCCTCGCCGAGCTGCTGCGGAGTCCGCGTGGGCACGAGCACCGTCGTCCCGTCCGTGCGCCGCAGCGGCAGCCCGGTGCGGCCCTTGGGCAGCGACCAGCCACCGCCCAGCACGGGCGCTCCGGCGTCCACCCCGGCGGTGCCGGCCCGCAGGTGCGCGGCGTCGACGTCGGCCAGGAGCACCCGCTCCCGGCCGACGTGCAGCGCCGCGTCCGGTCCGCGGCCCTCGACCCGGACGGTCCAGATCCGGCGGGCGGACAGGCAGCCGGCGGCCACGCAGCCGAGCACCAGCGCCGCGGCCAGCAGCCACAGCAGGACCGGCACGTCCGCGCCGGGCAGCGCCACGTCGAGGACGACGAGCACGACGAGCACCCCGGCCACCAGCCAGAACGGCCGCCACGACCCGCCCGGCTCCAGATAGTCCACTTCCATTGTCCTGTGGCTCTCCAAGACGCTCGGACGGCCACCCTGCAGGGGCCCGCGCTGAGCCTGGTGACGTGCTGGAACGGCCCCGCTGCAGGGACCCGGTACCAGCTTGCGAGTGCCGGGGGGCAGCGGGGTCCTTCCTCAGCGCAGCCAGCGGGCGGCCTCGACCGCCCAGTAGGTCAGCACCGACCCGGCACCGGCCCGGCGGATCGCGGTGAGCGACTCCAGGACGGCGCGCTGCCGGTCGATCCAGCCGTTCGCGGCCGCGGCCTCGATCATCGCGTACTCGCCGCTGACCTGGTACGCGCTGACCGGGACGTCGACGGCGTCGACGACCCGGGCGACGATGTCCAGGTAGGGGCCGGCCGGCTTGACCATCACCGCGTCAGCGCCCTCGGCGAGGTCCTGGGCCACCTCGCGCAGCGCCTCGCCCGTGTTCGGCGGGTCCATCTGGTAGGTCGACCGGTCGCCGAACTGCGGCGCCCCCTCGGCCGCCTCACGGAAGGGTCCGTAGAAGCCGGAGGCGTACTTCGCGGCGTAGGCCAGGATCGGCGTCTCGGTGAAGGCCGCGCTGTCCAGCCCGGCCCGGATGGCGGCGACCTGGCCGTCCATCATCCCGCTGGGGGCGATCACGTGCGCCCCGGCCTGGGCCTGCGCGATCGCGACGGCGGCGTAGCGGTCCAGGGTCGGGTCGTTGTCCACGACGCCCGCCGGGGTGACCACGCCGCAGTGCCCGTGGTCGGTGTACTCGCACAGGCACAGGTCGGCCATCAGCACCAGTTCGTCGCCGAGGTCCGCGCGCAGCTGCTGCAGGGCCACGTTGACGATGCCGTCGGCGGCGTCGGCCTGGGAGCCGACCGGGTCCTTCTCCGCGGGTATGCCGAACAGCATCAGCCCGCTGATCCCGGCCTCCGCGGCCTCGTGCGCGGCCTTCCGCAGCGAGTCCAGGGTGTGCTGGACGACGCCGGGCATGGAGCTGATCGGCACCGCGTCGGAGATGCCCTCCTTGACGAACACCGGCAGCACGAAGTCGGCCGGGGCCAGCCGGGTCTGCGCCGTCCACCGGCGCATCGCCGGGGTCGAGCGCAGCCGGCGGCCGCGGGCGAACCCCGGGTTGGCGCCGCCGGTCAGCCGCACCTCGCCGGTCACTTGGACTCCCCGCCCTCCGCCTCGGCCCGGCGGGCCTCGGCGAACGCGGCGAGGGCGTCGACCAGCGGGCCGACGGCGGCGACCTCGGGCTGGACGTCGACCCGCAACCCGAACTCGGTCGCGCTGGCAGCGGTGGCCGGGCCGATCACCGCGACCACGGTGCGGGCGTGCGGCTTGCCGGCGATGCCGACCAGGTTCCGCACGGTGCTGGAGGAGGTGAAGCAGACGGCGTCGAAGCCACCGCCCTTGATCGCCTCGCGCACCGAGGCGGCCGGCGGCGCGGCCCGCACGGTCCGGTAGGCGGTGACGTCGTCGATCTCCCAGCCGCGCTCCTTGAGCCCGGCGGCGAGGGTCTCGGTCGCGATGTCGGCACGGGGCAGCAGCACCCGGTCGATCGGGTCGAAGACGTCGTCGTAGGGCGGGAAGTCGGCCAGCAGGCCCTCGCTGGTCTGCTCCCCGGTCGGCACCAGCTCCGGGACGATGCCGAAGGCGCGCACCGCGTCAGCGGTCTGCTGCCCGACGCAGGCGACCTTGACCCCGGCGAAGGCGCGGGCGTCCAGGCCGAGCTCGGTGAACTTCTCCCGGACCGCCTTGACCGCGTTGGTGGAGGTGAAGACGATCCAGCCGTACCGGCCGGTGACCAGGCCCTTGACCGCGCGGTCCATCTGGGCCGGGCTGCGCGGCGGCTCCACGGCGATGGTCGGCACCTCGACCGGGACGGCGCCGTAGGCGCGCAGCCGGTCGCTCATCTCACCGGCCTGCTCGCGGGTGCGCGGCACCAGCACCCGCCAGCCGAACAGCGGCCGGCTCTCCCACCAGGACAGCCGGCCCCGCTTGTCCACGGCCGCGCCGACGGTGAGGACGACCGGGCCGCTGAGGCTGTCCAGGCCGGCGGACTTCTCCGCGACCGCGGACAGCCTGCTGGCCACGCTGCGCTGCGCGGTCCCGGTGCCCTCGGTGGTGACGACGACCGGGGTCGAGCCGGACAGGCCGCCCTCGACCAGGCCGGCCGCGGTCAGCGCGAGCGCGTCGGCCGTGGCCTGCAGGACCAGGGTGGCGCCGGTGCCGGCCGCCGCGGCGGCGAGCGCCGGCAGGTCGGCGGCGGACTCCGCACCGGAGCGCAGGTCGGCCTGCAGCGAGGTGCCGCCGATGGCGACACCGGCGTAGGCGGGCACCGCGGTGCCGACGGCCACGCCGGGGACGACGTCGAACGGGACGCTGGTGCGGGTGACGGCGAGCGCCTCCTTGACCACGGCGTCGCTGGTGAACGGGTCGCCGGCGACCAGCCGGACGACGACGTTGCCGTTCTTGGCCGCGGCGACCGCGCTCTTGGCGACGTCGGCCGGCTCGCCACCGGCGATGGTCACCTCGAGGCCGGGGTGCTCCTCGCGCACGGCGTCGACGACGGCGACGGCGACGTCCGCGTCGGCGAGCACCGTGTCGGCGCCGGCGATCGCGGCGGCCGCCCGGGCGGTCAGCAGCTCCGGGTCACCCGGACCGGCGCCGACGAAGACCACCGTGCCCTTGCCGTTGCCGTTCTGCTTGCGTGAGCGCGTCATCGCGTGCTCCTGTTCCTGCCCCGAGTGGGGGTCGCTGCGGGTGGTACGGGACGGATGGGGTGGGCCGGACGTGCGGCGTCCACCGCGGGGGTGGGGCTCACCGGCTGATCGCGATCAGCGAGGCGGCGCCGCGGTCCAGCAGCTCGGCGGCGAGCTGCCGGCCGAGCTCCTCGGCCGCGGAGGCCGGACCGGAGATGGAGTCGCGGACCGAGTCGCTGCCGTCGATGGCGGTGACCGAGGCCCGCAGGTAGAGCTCGGCGGTGCCGTCGGGGTCGTCGGACGGGCGCTCGCAGAGCTCGGCGTACGCGGCTACCGGCGCGCTGCACCCGGCCTCCAGCGCGGCGAGGACGGCGCGCTCGGCGCCGACGCAGGCCCGCGCGGCGGGGTCGTCGAGGGCGGCCAGCAGGTCGCGGACCCGGGTGTCGGCGCTGCGGCACTCCACGGCCAGCGCACCCTGCGCCGGCGCGGGCAGCACCTGGATCGGGTCGAGCACCTCGGTGACCGCCGACATCCGGCCCAGCCGGGCCAGGCCGGCGCGGGCGAGGACGACGGCGTCCAGCTCCCCGGACGTCACCTTCCCCATCCGGGTGTCGACGTTGCCGCGGATCGGCACGATCTCCAGGCCGAGGCCGAGCGCGCGCAGCTGCGCCGTCCGCCGGGGAGCGCCGGTGCCGATCCGGGAACCGGGCGGCAGCTCGCCGAGGGTGAGCCCGTCCCGGGCGACCAGCGCGTCCCGCGGGTCCTCCCGTGGCGGGACGGCGGCGACCGTCAGCCCGGGGGTGGCCGCGGTGGGCAGGTCCTTGAAGCTGTGCACGGCCAGGTCGACGGTGCCGGCGTGCAGCGCGTCGCGCAGCGCGCTGACGAAGACGCCGGTGCCGCCGAGCTGGGCGATCGCCTCGGTGGAGCGGTCGCCGTAGGTGCTGACGTGGACCAGCTCGACGGGCACCCCGCTGGCGGCGCTGAGCGCGTCGGCGACGTGCTGGGACTGGGTCAGGGCGAGCTGGCTGGCCCGGGTGCCCAGCCGCAGCGGAGCGGTCTGCACGCCGGTCATGCCGGACCGCCCTCGACCGGCAGCACGTCCAGCGCCGACAGCCGGGTGCCGCCGGGCACCTGCGGGTCGACGGTGACGGCGCGGGACAGGCTCGCGGTGTCGCCGTCCAGCCCGAGGCCGAACAGCGCGCGCAGCGCGTCGGCGTAGTCGGTGCCGCCCGGCGCGCCGGCCAGCTCCTTCACCCGCACGGTGGGCTCGTGCAGCAGCTTGTCCACGACCCGGCGGACGGTGCGGGCGATCTCGCCGCGCGCCTTGGCGTCCAGGTCGGGCAGCCGGGTGGACAGCCGCAGCAGCTCGGCGTCGACCACCTCGGCGGCCTGGCTGCGCAGCGCGGACACGGTCGGCGCCACGGCGGCGGCCTGCCGCTCGGCGCGCAGCAGCGAGGTCTCCAGCTCCACCAGGGCGTGCGCGGCGGCGATGTCGTCGGCGGCGACCGACCCGGCGACCGGCTGCCCGGGGTGCGCGGCGCGCTCTCCCTGCAGCATGGCCAGGTCCACGACGTGCACGCCGGGGAGCGCGGCGACCGCGGGGTCGACGTCCCGGGGCAGCGCCAGGTCGACGATCGCCAGCGGCCGGCCGTCCCGGGCGGCGAGGGCGGCGGAGACCACGTCGGTGCCGATGACCGTGCCGGTCGCCCCGGTGCAGGTGACCAGGACGTCGGCCGCGGTCAGCTCCTCGGCCAGCTGCTCGAGGTCGGCCTGCCGGCCGCCGACGGCCTCGGCCAGCCGGGCGGCGCTGGCCGGCGTCCGGCTGCTGACCGTCACCGCGGCCCCGCGGCGGGCCAGGGTGGTCGCGGCCAGGGCGCCCATGGAGCCGGCGCCGACCACGAGCACCGGGCGTCCGGCGAGGTCGCCGAGGGTGGCGCTCACCCGGTCGAGGGCCACCGAGACGAGCGAGGCACCGGCCTTGTCGATGCCGGTCTCGGCGTGCACCCGCTTGCCCACGCGCAGCGCCCGCTGGGCGATCGGGTGCAGCTCGCGGCCGACCGTGCCCTCCGCCTGGGCCAGCGCGTACGCCGACCGGAGCTGGCCGAGCACCTGGGTCTCGCCCACGACCATCGAGTCCAGCCCCGCGGCCACGGTGCACAGGTGGCCGATCGCCTGGTCCTCGTAGTGGACGGTGATGTACGGGGAGAGCTCCTCGACGCTGGCACCGGCGTGCCGGGCGAGAACCCGGCTGACGTCGGTGATGCCGCCGTGGAACCGGTCGACCTCGGCGAAGACTTCGATCCGATTGCAGGTGGCCAGGACCAGCGCCTCGGAGACGTGCTCGGAGTCGACCAGCTCGTGCAGGGTCTTGACGGTGTCGTCGCCGGTCATGCTGACCTGCTCGAGCAGGGCGACCGGGGCGGTCTGGTGGCTGATGCCGACGGCGAGCAGGCTCATCGGGCACCGCCCGAGGCGCTCGCACGGAGCGGGGCGACCAGCGGCGGCGGAGCGCCGTCGCGCTGCTGGTCCAGGAAGGCCAGCACCTGCAGCTCCACCGAGAGGTCGACCTTGCGGACGTCGACCCCGGCAGGGACCGCCAGCGCCACCGGCGCGAAGTTCAAGATGCTCCTCACCCCGGCCGAGACCAGCCGGTCGCAGACCGACTGGGCGACCTCGGCCGGTGTCGTGATGACCCCGATGGACGCCTGTGTCTCGGCGACGACGTGCTCCAGGTCCTCGACCGGGCGGACGAGCAGCCCGCCGACCTCGGTGCCGATCGAGCGCGGGTCGCTGTCGAGCAGGCCGACGAACTGGAAGCCGCGGCTGGCGAAGCCGGCGTAGTCGGCCAGCGCCGACCCCAGCCGGCCGATCCCGACCAGCACGCACGGCCGGGACCGCTCACCGCCGAGGGCCTCGGTCAGCCGGTCGCGCAGCCCGGAGACGGAGTAGCCCACCCCACGCACGCCGCAGGGGCCCAGGTAGGACAGGTCCTTGCGCAACCCGGCCGGGTTGACCCCGGCGGCCGAGGCGAGCTCCCCGGAGGAGACGTGGCTGCGACCGCCGTCGGCGAGGCCGGCCAGCACCCGCAGGTACACGGCCAACCGGGCAACGGTGGCCTCCGGGACGATCCGGGGCCGTGACTCCGACACGGGCAGACTCCACAGCGATCCGAACGCGACCGGCGCGAGCCGGCACGATCGGGGGACTTCGGGACTGGGACACGTCCACGACCTGGGCACGTCGGCACCCGGCGAACGCCACGGTAACCGCTTGTGAACGCCTGAACAAAGTCGCCGGCGGCGTACCCCCAGGTCGGAGCGGTCCGCTGTGGCGAGGACCACGCCCCGGGCCACCCGTTCGGGGCCGCCGAGCAGGTCAGCCGGTGCCCAGGTCCCGGCGCAGCCGGAGGACGTCGACGGTGAAGTGACTGTGCTCCCGGCCGTCCAGCAGCACGACGGGCACCCGGTCGCCGTACTCCGCCTGCAGCTCGACGTCGGCGTCCACGTCGACCAGCTCGACCGGCAGTCCCGCCTCGCCGGCGAGACGGGTGAGCGTCTCGGCGGCGGTGACGCAGAGGTGGCAGCCCTGGCGGGTGAGCAGCTGCAGGCGACGGGCCGGCTCAGTCACCGGTGCCCTCCTCCGCCACGGCGGCCGCCCGCTCCAGGCCGAGCTCGCGCAGCCGCGACCGGCTGACCTTCCCGGCCAGCGAGTGCGGCAGCTCGGAGAGGAAGTGGACCGCGACCGGCACCTTGAACCGGGCCAGCGACCGGCCGGCGTGCTCGCGCAGCTCGGCCTCGGTGACCTCGACGCCGGGCACGGGGACGACGACGGCGTGCACGGCCTCCCCGGTGCGCGGGTCGGGCAGGCCGATGACCGCGCTCTCCGCGACCGCGGGGTGCTCGTCGAGGACCCGCTCGATCTCGCCGGGGTAGACGTTGAAGCCGCTGACCAGCACCAGGTCCCGCCGCCGGTCGACCAGCTTGAGGTCGCCGTCGGCGTCCCGGTAGGCGATGTCGCCGGTCAGCAGCCACCCGTCGGCGTCCGGGCCGTCGGCGCCGTCCGGCCAGTAGCCGCTGAACAGGTTCGGTCCGCGGGCGCAGACCTCGCCGGCCTCGTCGGCGTCGGCATCGCCGTCCTCGTCGGCGAAGGGCGAAAGGACCACCCCCTCCCCACGACTCGCAACCTCGCCGCGGGCCCCTGGGGGCGGCCAACCGGCGGCCGCGGGACCTCCGGCGGTGTCGCGCAGGTGCAGTTCCACCCCCGGCAGCGGGCCGCCGATGCACTCCGGCTTGGCCCGGCCGGTCGCCAGGGTGCTGGCCAGCACCGGCGCCGCCTCGGTCAGCCCGTAGCCCTCCCAGACGGTGACCGCGGCGCGGGTGCGCATCGCCTCGAAGAGCGACCCGGGCATGGGCGCCGCTCCGCAGCTGGCCGTGCGGACGGCGGAGAACCCGCGGCGCAGCACCGCGTCGCTGCCCGCGGCGTCGGCGACCGCGAGCCAGGCGGCGTACATCGGCGGGGCGCCGGGGACGGCGGTGACGTGCTCGACGTCCATCAGCTGCAAGGTGGCAACGGGGTCGAACTCCTCGACCAGGACGGCGGTCGCGGCAGTGGCGGCGACCAGGCCCCAGCCGCTGTTGAAGCCGTAGACGTGGAACAGCGGCAGCACCAGCAGCACCCGGTCCGCGGCGCGCACCGGTGGCGGGTCGAGGGCCAGGCACTGCTGCTGGTTGGCCAGCAGCGCGGCGTGGGTCAGCATCGCGCCGCGCGGCCGGCCGGTGGTGCCGCTGGTGTAGGCCAGCAGGGCGAGCGCGCTCGGGTCGCTGGGGTCGGCCGGCGCCGGGTCCGACGACGTCGGCGGGCCGACGCTGACCGGGACGCCGGCGAGCTCGGCCCGCTCGGCGGCGACCACCAGCAGCCGCGCGCCGGAGTCGCTGAGGAGGTAGGAGACCTCCGGGTCGGTGTAGGCGGTGTTGACCGGCACCACGACCAGCCCGGCCCGCAGGGCGCCCATGACCGCGACCACCCAGTCGACGCCGTTGCGCAGCTGCACCGCCACCCGGTCGCCGGGCTGCAGGTCCCGGGCCCGGTAGCCCGCCGCCGCCCGGTCGACGAGACGGTCGACCTCCGACCAGGTCAGCCGGACGTCGCCGTGCACGACGGCGAGGGACTCCCCCGCCGTGGCGGCGGCCCGGGAGACCAGCGCGGAGAACGAACCGACGTCTCCCCCGCCCGTGGGCAGGGTCGCCACCGGCACCTCGTCGACCGGCACGGCAGACCTCCGCAGGGGTGGGGGAACCGCCTCGGACGGCGGTCGCGTGGACGCAGCGGCACGATGTTGTCACCATGGGCCCCGGGCCGCAGCGTTCCCAGTCGATGCGGGCTCGGACCGGGCAACGGACCGAGCCGCCGGCTCGGTGGGGGTGGGAGGAGGTCGACACCGGCATGACCCGCCCCCGGCCCGCACCCTCAGCTGTGCCCGCCGCCGACGAGCCCCCGGTCCGGCCGGTCCCGCGGCCCCGTCCGAGCCCCCGTCCGCGGGCCGGTCAGCGCCCCTCCCCGGTGCCGCGCCACCCGGTGCCGGAGCCGCCGGCGACCGTTCCCGAGGCGCCGGCCGAGCTCCAGCAGTCCCCCGCCGCCGGTCCGGTCGAGGAGCGCACCGACGACCAGCTGGCCGTCTGGGAGCTGGTCCGCCGCGCCCAGGACGGCGACCCCGAGGGGTTCGGGCTGCTCTACGACCGGTACGTCGACGTGGTCTTCCGCTACCTCTACCACCGGGTCGGCGACCGGGCGACGGCCGAGGACTTCACCAGCGAGACGTTCGTCCGCGCACTGCGCCGGATCGACTCGCTGTCCTTCCAGGGTCGCGACGTCGGCGCCTGGCTGGTCACGATCGCCCGCAACATCGTGCTCGACCACGTGAAGAGCAGCCGGTACCGGCTGGAGGTCTCCACCGCCGACATGCGCGACGCCGACCGGGCCACCGAGGGCCCGGAGGACGCCGTGCTGCAGCGGTTGACCAACGCCGAGCTGATGGCCGGCGTGCAGCAGCTCTCCGACGAGCAGCGCGAGTGCCTCACGCTGCGGTTCCTGCAGGGTCTCTCGGTCGCCGAGACCGCCGCCGCCATGGGCAAGAAGGACGGTGCGATCAAGGCCCTCCAGCACCGGGCGGTGCGGCGGCTGGCCTCGTTGTTGCCGGAGGGACTGCGGTGACCTCCCGGGTCGCCCGGACGGTTGTTACCCACCGGTACCCCGTAACGACCGGCCGGGTGCCGTCGTTGACCGGTCCGGAGCGCTCCAGCAGGTGGCGGGCCGCGGGACGACGGGGATGCGGAGGACGACGGTGACGGTGCAGCGCGGCGACACGACGGGCTCCGCCCGCCGTGCGGTCGACGCGCGCTCAGCCGACGAGGAGGCCCTGGTCGCCCGGCTGCGGCAGCTGTCGGCGCAGGTCGCCGCCAGCCCCGACGAGGAGTTCCGGGCCGCGACCCGGACCCGCCTGGTCGCGATGGCCGCCGTCCGCACGCCGTCGGTGGCGAGCTCCTCCCGTCGTCCGCCGGTCCGGACCGGCGCCCTGCGCCGGCTGCTGGCCGTCGCCACCGACGTGCCGGTTCCCCGCTGGCGCACCCGCCTCACGGCCGGCCTGACGGGCGCGGCGCTGGCCGTCACCGCCATCGGCGGACTGCTGGGAGCCGCGCAGGGAGCCCGTCCGGGCGACCTGCTCTACGACCTCAAGCGCGGCGGGGAGCAGACCCAGCTGGCGCTGGCCGGCGACGCCGAGCGCGGGTCGACGCTGCTGGAGTTCGCGAGCACCCGGCTGGACGAGCTGACCGAGCTGGTCGGCGCCGAGGCCGGCGCCGACGCCGTCGTCGGCACGACCCCGTCCGGCGGCGAGGCAGGACTGGCCGCCGGGCCGGACGTCGACCTGGTGCTGGACACCCTGCAGACCATGGACGAGCAGACGGCGGAGGGCACCGCCGCGCTGACCACCCGCGCGGTGGCCGATGCCGACGCGGCCGCCCTGCAGACCCTCACCGGCTGGGCCACCGAGCAGCAGACCGGCCTCGAGGCGGTGGCCGACGACGTGCCGACCGGCGCCGAGGGGGCGCTGACCGCCTCCCGCGACCTGGTCGCCGCGGCGGCCACCCGCGGCACCGAGCTCGGCGCTGCGGTGGACTGCCCGGGCGGGCCGGCGACCGCGGGGGCGGACGAACTCGGTCCGATCGCGGCGACCTGCTCGGCAGCGCCGCCGGCGACCGGCAGCGCGGAGCCGTCGGGCACCTCCGGGCCGGAACCGGCTCAGCCGGGCACCTCCGATGCCTCCGGCACCGCGGCACCGACCACCGCCGCTGCCCCGGGTACCGCAGCACCCGGCGCCACGACCGGGCCCGCCCCGACCGCCGCCGTCCCCGGAGCGACCTCCGCTGGTGGCGGGGCCCTCCCCACTTCCCGCGTCCCGGCGCCGGTGACCAGCCAGCGGCCGGGGCTGCCGACGCTGCCCTCGTTGCCGACGCTGCCGAGGCCGGGATCGGGGGCGGCCACCACGACGACCGCCCCGAAGAGCACGCCGGGCACGCTCCTCCCCCTGCCGACGCTGGTCCCCGGGGTCGGAATCTGCGCACCTCCGCTGGTCACCGTCGGTTGCTGACCCGCGGGAGAGCGGTCCGCAGCCGGCGCTAGGGTCGCTGCAACGGTCGAGCGACGCCGGAGAGGGTGGTGCGGAATGGTCCGAGTTCCCTTCCGCGGCCGAGCTGCGCGCACGCCCGCCGGTATCGACGACCACGAGACCCGGGCGATGGTCGCCGGCGAGGCATCGGCTGCGGCCGCGGAGACCGAGGTGCCGGCCGCGCCCGCGCCGGACCGCACCGCCGCCGCGTTCTTCGACGTCGACAACACGATGATGATGGGCGCCTCGCTGTTCTGGTTCGCCCGCGGCCTGGCCGCCCGGAAGTACTTCACCGGCCGGGACGTGGCCTCCTTCGTCTGGCAGCAGGCGAAGTTCCGGATCGCCGGCAGCGAGAGCAGCGTGGACATGCACACGGTCCGCGACAACGCGCTCGCCTTCGTCGCCGACCGGCCGGTCGAGGAGATCGTGCAGGCCAGCGAGGAGATCTACGACGAGCTGATGGCCGACCGGATCTGGTCGGGCACCCGCAACCTGGCCCAGCAGCACCTGGACGCCGGCCAGCGGGTCTGGCTGGTCACCGCCACCCCCGTCGAGCTGGCCTCGATCATCGCCCACCGGCTCGGCCTGACCGGCGCGCTGGGCACGGTCGCGGAGGTCGTCGACGGCAGGTTCACCGGGCGGCTGGTCGGCGAGCTGATGCACGGCGAGGCCAAGGCGCAGGCGGTGCGGGCGCTGGCCGAGCGGGAGGGCCTGGACCTCTCCCGCTGCACCGCCTACAGCGACTCCACCAACGACCTGCCCATGCTGAGCCTCGTCGGCACCGCCGTCGCGGTGAACCCGGACTCCGAGCTGAAGGCCGTGGCCAGGTCGCGGGGCTGGACCGTCAAGGACTTCCGCACCGGCCGCAAGGCCGCCAAGATCGGCGTCCCCACCGTCGGCGTCGCGGCGCTGTCCGGCGGCGTGGTCGGCGGTCTCATCTCCCTGCGCCGCCGCAACCGCTGGCCGTTCTGAGCTGCGCACATCGTCGTCCTGACGGACGACACCGCGGCCAGGTGACGTGCCCGACCTGCGACGAGCCGCTTCCCGTCCTTCCTGTGGGGAGCCTCCGGCCCCCCGTCGTCAGGACCCGCGGCTGCGCCGCGATCCGTTTCTAACTGAAGACGGAGCGGCGCTGGAGGAGGAGGCGGTAGAGCGAGTGCTGGATGGTCTCCCGCACCTGGTCGGTCAGGTTGAACACGACCATCGGGTCGTCGGCGGCGGCCGGCCCGTACGACGCCGTCTCGATCGGCTCCCCGAACGCGATGAACCACTTCGACGGCAGCGGCACCAGGCCCACCGGGCCGAGCAGCGGGAACGTCGGGGTGATCGGGAAGTACGGCAGGCCCAGCAGCCGCGCAGCGGTGCGGGCGTTGCCGATCATCGGGTAGATCTCCTCGGCCCCCACGATCGCGCAGGGCACGATCGGCACCCCGGTGCGCAGCGCGGCGCTGACGAAACCGCCGCGGCCGAAGCGCTGCAGGGTGTACCGCTCGCTGAACGGCTTGCCGACGCCCTTGAACCCCTCGGGGAAGACCCCCACCAGCTCACCGGCCGACAGCAGCCGCTCGGCGTCCTCGTTGCAGGCCAACGTGGTGCCGAGCTTGCGGGCCAGCGCGCCGATGAAGGGCACCTGGAACACCAGGTCCGCGCCGAGCAGCCGCAGCCGGCGCTCGGCCGGGTGCTCGTCGTGCAGGGCGACCGTGGTCATGAGCGCGTCGACCGGCACGGTGCCCGAGTGGTTGGCCACGACCAGCGCACCGCCCTCGGTCGGCACGTTCTCCAGCCCCTGGGTCTCCACCCGGAACCAGCGGTCGAACAAGGGCCGCAGGAACGGCAGCAGCACGTGGTCGGTCAGGTCCGGGTCGAAGCCGAACTCGTCGGTGTCGTACTCGCCGGTCAGCCGACGGCGGAGGAACTCCAGCCCACCGGCCAGCTGCTCGTCCCAGGACGGCGCGGACTCCGGCTGCGGCGGCTGGTCGTCGTCCGGCCGCAGCGGGATGATCTGTGCCTCAGGCATCGCGCACCGCCCGTAGTCCGGGCACCGGAGGAGCGGGGCGGTGCCGGTCCCCGACGATCGCGCGCACGGCGGACACCCCGAGCGCCACCCGGTCGACGACCGACCGCGCGGTGGCGACGGCATCGTCGACGACCTCGGGACGGACGACGGGCGGCAGCGTCCGCGCGTAGTCGGTGAGCGCCTCGGCCGTGCTGTACCGCGGGGTGTACCCGAACTCCTCACGGAGCACCCGGGTGTCGACCACCCGGCCGAAGTTGAGGAAGCGCATCTGCTCCGGCGACCAGTCGACCAGACCGGCCCGCCGGGTCAGCCGGCCCACCGAGCCCATCGCCGGTTCCGGCACCGGCACGGCAACCCGGCCCAGCCGGCGGATCGCCTGGGACAGCAGCACCGTGCCGGACGCGCCCACGTTGACCGTGCCGACGAAGTCCCCGGTGGTCGCCCGGTGCAGCACGGCCACGGCGTCGTCCTCGTGCAGCAGCTGCACCCGGGCGTCGTAGCCCAGGGCGGTGGGGACGACCGGCATCCGGAGGAAGCCGGACAGCAGCGAGTCGATCCGCGGGCCGATCAGGTTGGTGGTGCGCAGCACGGCCACGCCCACGTCGGGGCGGCGGCGGGCGAAGGAGCGGACGTAGCCCTCGATGTCGAGGCTGTCCTTGGCGAAGCCGCCCGCCGGCACGCGGCGGGCCTGCATGGCCTCGGTGAACACGGCGGGGTCGCGGGAACTGGCCCCGTAGACCGCGCTGGTGGACTTGAGCACGAGGCGGCGGACCGCCGACGACCGCTGGCAGGCGGCCAGCAGCTGCATGGTGCCGATGACGTTGAGTTCCTTCATCGACGCCCGCCCGCCTGCGCCGGCCGGTGTCGCACTGATGTTCATGTGCACGACGGTGTCCACCGAGGCCGACTCGATCACCTTCCCGATCAACGGGCTGCGGATGTCGGCGCGGACGAACTCGGTGCGGCCCAGGCGGCGGAGCACCTCGGGCGCCGGGGGGACGGTGTCCACCCCGATGACCCGGTCGATGCCCGGGTCAGCGGCGAGCTCGGCCGCCAACGCACCGCCCAGCCACCGGCTCACGCCGGTGACGAGGACGACCGCGGGCGGCACGAGCGTCAGCTCACTTCTTGTTGCGCCGCTGGACGCGGGTCTTCTTGAGCAGCTTGCGGTGCTTCTTCTTCGCCATCCGCTTGCGGCGCTTCTTGATGACCGAACCCATGTCCTGCTCCCGACGTCGTGTCCACCCGGTGGCCGCGGAGGTGACCGGGACGGTCACGCCGGGCACCGGGTGAGGTGATCAGCTCGTGCGCGACCCGCTCCCCGATGAGGAGCGGCACCGCTCAGCGCCCGAGACTACCTGGGAGGCGACGTGAAGGGTCGGCCCCCTTGCAGGGTCCCGCCGCGAGCCTGCGAGTGGCGGGGGGCAAGGGGGTCCTTCGTCAGGCGATGTCGGTGTAGGCGTCGCGCAGGTAGTCGTGCACGGCGCGCTCCGGCACGCGGAACGAGCGGCCCACGCGGACGGCGGAGAGCTCGCCGCCGTGCACGAGGCGGTAGACGGTCATCTTGCTGACCCGCATGAGCGCGGCGACCTCGGCCACGGTCAGGAAGGCGACAGCGGCGCGGGGGGCCGGCACCGGGGCCGGACGGCCGACTGGCATGGACGCCGGGTGGGCGGCGGGCACCGGACGCGAGAGCGAGGCGGCCGAGACGGGCCGGCCCATCTGACGCGGGGCCGGGACACCCGGGCGAGAAGTCTGGATGGTCGCGCGCTGGGGCATGGTCACGATGATCTTCTCCGGTATCAGCACGTTTCGCGGCCACCGGCTTCCCCACCGGCGGGCGTGACACGTTCGTGCTGGAAAAGACCATATGGGGACCGGAGTGACAGAAGCGATGGGTGAAACGGACAGGCGGACCGGTCCGTACTGGGCACAAGTGGCCAGAAACAACGCGTGACACATCCGTCACGGCGTGTTGTCCCCAAGTCGACTTGCCGCCGGGACGGTCCGTCCACAGATTTCTGTGGAAAACCACACGCGTGTGATTCACCTGGTGCGGCCTGGGACACACGGTGCGCCCCGCCCCTGTGGAAGGGGTGTGGGCAGCCGGTCAGTCGGCTGCGCGTCCCAGTTCCACCGAGCGGTCGTGTGCCGCCTCGATGGCGGCGATCAGCGCCGCCCGCACGCCGTGCCTCTCCAGCTCCCGGATCGCGGCGATCGTCGTGCCGCCGGGGCTCGTGACGGCCTCCCGCAGCTGCACCGGGTGCTCGCCGGACTCGCGCAGCATGACCGCGGAGCCGTAGGCCGTCTGCACGATCAGGTCCGCGGCCACCGACCGCGGCAGGCCGAGCAGGATCCCGGCGTCGATCATCGCCTCGACGAGGAAGAAGAAGTACGCCGGACCACTGCCGGACAACGCCGTGACGGCGTCCTGCTGCCGCTCAGGGACCCGGCGGACCTCCCCCACCGGCGACAGCAGCGCCTCGGCCTCCGCCAGGTGCTCGTCGGTGGCGTGGGCCCCGGCGGAGATGACGCTCATGCCGGCCTCGACCAGCGCCGGGGTGTTCGGCATGACCCGCACGACCGGGGTGTCCGCGGGCAGCACGGCCTCGATCCGGCTGGTCGGCACCCCGGCGGCGACCGAGACGACCAGGTGGTCCGCCGTCACGTGCGGGGCCAGCAGCGCCAGCAACGTGTCGATGTCCTGCGGCTTGACCGCCAGCAGCAGCACCCGGGCCCGGGTCGCGGCGTCCACCAGGTCGACCGCGGTGACGCCGTAGCGATCGGCCAGCTCCGCGGCCCGCTGCGCGCTGCGCTCGACGACGAGCAGCTCGCCGCCGGACCCGGGATGGTGCCCTGCCTGCCGCACCAGCCCGGCGAGCAGCGCCTCGCCGATCTTCCCGCCACCGATGATGGCCAGGCCCGTTCGTCCCGCGGTGATCATGCCCGCGACGGTAGTGCCCGGGTGCGTCCGGCGAGGCCGGGGGCGGCCGGTGTGGGTCAGCCGGCGAGCAGCCGGGCGGCCGGGGCGATCACCAGCACGGTGCCGGCGAGCAGCAGCACCAGGTGCAGGGCCATGCCCAGGGCACCCTCTCCCTGGCGCCGCCGCCAGGCGCTGACGCCGGCGACGAGCGCGGTGACGGCGAGTGGCGCGGCCACCAGCGCCACGTAGGGCATCAGCTCCCACAGCACGGTGAAGGCGAAGTAGAGGCCGACACCGACGGCGAGCGCCACCACCATCTCGCCGGCGAAGCGCGCCCAGGCCAGCGCGCTCTCCCGGCCGGTGAGCGGCTCGGCGGCCTCGACCGGGGCCCCGCCGGCCTCGCTCGCGCGCTGGACCGGGATGGGGCCGGTGACCGGGTGCTGCTCCTTGGCGCGCGCCGCCGCGAGCGACGGGATCGCCGACGTCGTCGGGCCCCGGCCCTTCGGCGGCTGCTCGATCGCCGGGCCGGCCGGGGCGCTGTCGCTCTTGCGCCGGTCCTGTCGCACCGGCGTCGCTGCGGAGTCCGCCCGTCCGCCACCCGCCCCGGCGGCCGACGGCTGGTCGGTCGGGACGCTCCGGTCTGCCGGCTCCGCCCGCGCCGGTGCCGGCGTCCGGGCCGGCGACGCTGCGGGGGTGCGGGCCGGAGCCGGCTCGCGCACCGGGGTGACGGGGCCGGCCAGCCCGGCGGCAGCGCGCGGCCCGGCCGGGGGCTGATCGGTCCACACCGGGGTCGCGCGGGCCGCCGCCGGTCCGGCCGCGGCCGGCGCGCGGCCGGCAGCCGTGGCGCCGGGGGCGCGCGCCGGGGCCGGCGAGCGGACGGCGCCGGAGGGCTGCCCGGGAGCCTGCGGCCGGACGGCCCGGGAACCGGTCTCCACGCGCGGCGACCGGCCGGTGGACTCCACGTCGTCGGAGCCCTTGCGTCGCCGTCCGGGACGGGTGCCGAGCTCGCTCTCCAGACCGTGCTCGCGCAGGATCTCGGCGAGCGAGCGGACGCTGTACTCGCCCGAGTTCGGCTCCGACATCACGCTCCCTCCAGCTGGTCCAGGCGGCGGAGGATGACTCCCTCCCGCAACGCCCAGGGACAGATCCGCACGAACGGTACGTCGGCCGCACGCATCGCCGCCTGCGCCACGACGGCGCCGGCCGGGACCTGGTGCGCGCGTTCCGCCGACACGCCCTGCAGCTCGGCCAGCGCCGTCGCCTCGATCCGCGACACGAAGCCGAGCACCTGGGACAGCCCGGTGACGGTGAGCTCGCGCGGGGTGCGCAGCCCGGCTCCGGACGGCGCGGCCCCGGCCAGCCGGGCCAGCGTGCGGAAGGTCTTCGAGGTCGCCGCGACGAGGTCGGGGTCACCGGCGTCACGGAGCTTCTTGCCGACCGGGGCCAGGACGTCGTCCGCGTGCTCCTCCAGCTCCTTCAGCGCGGCCAGGTCCGGCCGCCCGCCGGTCTCGGCCTCGGGCAGGAAGCGGCGGGCGGCCGG